>MDSW01054185.1_pt1 | contig 16227 bp, 15 predicted proteins | sample 811171 | NCBI WGS metagenome assembly MDSW01 (sample SAMN05326641, study PRJNA326480) | marine metagenome | isolation source: seawater | place: Atlantic Ocean: North West | collected 2012
AGACGCTGGTTCAGGTTATCTTATTCATAATGGTACGGGTTTAGGTAACAGTCTTGCATCCAATGAGACCTATATATGGTCAGACTCTGGTAAAGTATCTCTTGTCCCAAACGCTACTATCGCTAACAAACTAGAAGTAGCTACTAATGGTGATGTTACCATCAATGGTAAGATGTTTGGCGGTGGTTTGGTGCTACTGCAAGAAACTACATTTACATCAAACACTTCATCTGTTTCATTTGATGTTTTTGATGATTCAAAATACGGACATTATTTATTTTATTGGGTATGTAACCACGGCCCTGATTGGTCTGTTACTGGGCTTAGATTTAGAAATAGTAGCGGCGATATAAGTACATCAAGTTACAGCAATAATACTTCTTGGAAATCTAGCACAGGTACTGGTACAACACCAACGCACAACTCTGCTTCTTACGCAGGAGTTCAAAGTTACGCTTGGCTGGCTGGTAACGGCACAGCTTATGCATCACATGGTCAAGGACAAATTTCTATGTTTGCCGATGGTACTGATAGAACATTGGTAACAGGTATGAGTCAATTAACTCAAAAGACAAGCACTGATCACTACGATGAAAAATGGACAAGCTGTTTTACCGGAAGCGACCCTCATACAAACCTTACAGGTTTTAGTATTTTTGGTACTGGAGGTAACTCATCCTTTGGCCGATTTACGGTATTTGGGGTAGAAAGGGCGTAATTATGGCTGAACAATATTATAAAATTGTAAACGGTGAACAAGTAGAAATTACAGGTGATGAGCTTACTGCTAAAAAAGCAGAATGGGCAGCTACTGCTGATGCTACTCCTGCAGTGGAACTTGAGCAACTTAGAGCAGAGCGTAACAATAAATTAGCAGAGTGTGATTGGGTAGTTGTTAAAGCGCAAGAAGATGATACAGCAGTACCATCAGCTTGGGTTACATACAGGCAAGCACTACGAGATATAACCAACACCTATTCAAACGTAGAAGAAGTAGTGTGGCCGGAGAAACCTAGTGGATAGAAAAGAAATCAAACGTACACCTCTTCTTATGATGCCAGATGGCTCGTTTATACGAGTTAGTGATCATATTGAAGGTGCAGTGGTCGTTGAAGAACCACCTCTTTATGAAAAACCTCCAGTGGTTGAAGACCAAACAGCAGCAGTTTTAGGGCAAGATGAGTAAAAAACGAGTGACAACAGCAGAGGTTAACAGTGATTTACTACAGCATGAAGCAGTTTGTGCTGAGCGTTATAACATGATTTTGTTCAGGATTAACAGGCTTGAACGAATACTAATGGGGTCAGCAGCAGCGATTATTGCAGGACTGGTTTCCATAATTGTAACTTTGACAACAACCTAAAGGAGGTGATCAAATGCCGGGATATGGAATGAATAAAGATAAAAAGAAAAAAGCTATGTATGAAAAAGGTAAGACAGTATTTAAAAACTGTCCTAAGTGTAAAACTAAGCGAGCATGCGCTGTTGCGAAAAAATGCTTAGCTAAAGTTTACTCATAGGGTTGATGGGTAATGCACGGTGTTAGAGTATGTAGCAGCAGCGAATGCAGCGTATTCCGTAATACGCAAGGCAGTTGAAAACGGTCGTGAGCTAACCTCTGTTGGTAAGCAGATTGCGGCTTTTACACATGCTACAGATGATCTAGCTAAGCACGCCCATAAAAAGAAAAACAGTATATGGTCAAGCTTTACGGGTAAAGATGAAAGTGACCTAGAAGAGTTCATGGCTCTTGAAGAGCTAAAACAAAAAGAAAATGAACTCAAACAGATGATGATATACTTAGGTAGGCCGGGCCTACATAGTGATTATGTAAAATTTTGCGTGGAGGCAAGAAAACGAAGACAAGAAGCAGCTAGAGAAAAAGAAAGGAACAGAGCAGCATTTATGGAAGGACTTCAAAACTGGACAATCGGTATAATAGTCTTTGCGTTGCTAGCAGGAGTTCTAGTCGGTGGCCTCTGGTTGTTACGATATAAAGGAGTAATCTAATGTCGGTTCAGAAAAAACTCCAAAAAGACTCAAAACTTAATCCTCTCGATACTGATGGTGATGGTGTAGTTGATGATCACGAGCTACATGTTGCTGAAGTAGAACACGATCTCAGAAAACAAAGAGCACAAAGACGCATGGCTACAGCTTGTTTGATAGCTATGGGTGGTTTTACTGTGGCCATGTTTTTTGTAGATATAGCTAGAGTACAGGCTTTAGCTGATATTAGTAACCTCTTTTACATCACAGGCGGTGGTGTTGTTGCGGCATATATGGGGACAACAGCATGGGTGCAAAAGAAATAAAATAGTGTATAAACAATGATATGGCTACAAAACTAAATGAAAATACTGAAGTTGCACTACCACTCAGAAATATTATTACTATGGTGGCAGCAGCTAGTATTGCAACGTGGGCATACTTTGGGATCATAGAACGGCTCAACCAAATGGAAACAAGTATTACCATGATGGAAGCCGATCAAGAACAGAATACAGAGTTCCGAATTAAATGGCCTCGGGGTGAGATGGGTAGTTTACCTGCTGATTCTGAGCAGTTTATGCTTATAGAACATTTAGCAAAAGAGCTAGAAAAACTTCAAACTCAAATAGAAAGTGGTCAAGCACCGTATGACCAGCAACAAAAATTGACTTTGGAGTTTTATGAAAAACGTATAACAACTATAGAAGAAAACATAGAAAAGATGAGGAATGGGAATAAACCATGATAGAGCTAGTCTTTGTGTTACTTCTATACAGCAACGGAGAAGCTATAGAATACACACCCTATGATAAATTATCAGAGTGTTTGTCTACAAAAAGGACAATTAAACGTAACGTTAACGGCGGTGTAAACTTTGATAACCAGTGGAAATGTAAAGAACTAAAAGTAAAGCTGGAAAAAAATTCAGATGGGAGTTATGATATAGTAGAACTTATTGAGGAGTAATTATGCTACAAACGTTAATAGGGCCAGTAACTGGCTTACTTGACAAGTTCATAGAGGACAAAGATCAAAAAGCGAAGCTCGCTCACGAGATCGCTACGATGTCCGAAAAACATGCCCAACAAATTGCGCTCGCCCAAATTGAAGTTAATAAAGCTGAAGCAGCATCTGGGTCATTGTTCAAAGGCGGCTGGAGGCCAGCAGTTGGGTGGGTTTGCGCGATTGCGTTCGCATACCACTTTATCCTAAAAGATTTGATTGTATTTGGATGTGCGGTAGCTGGTATAGAAGTGCCAGAACTGCCTGAGTTTGATATGGGTACACTCCTAACTGTTCTCGGCGGAATGCTAGGAATCGGTTCACTCAGAACCTACGAGAAACAGAAAGGACTTACTAAATGAGTTTTTCATTATCACAGAAAAGCCTAGACAGGCTTAATGGTGTAGACAACAAACTAGTACAAGTTGTTAAATCAGCTATTGATTACACTAAAATAGACTTTGGTGTAACGTGTGGTCTTCGAACTGTTGAAGAACAGCAGCAGTTGGTAGATAGCGGAGCATCACAAACAATGAATAGTAAACACATTGGCGGTAATGCTGTTGATGTTGTTGCGTATATTGGCCCACGGATTACATGGGAACTTAATGTTTATGATGACATTGCTGATGCCTTTAAAACAGCAGCTATGGAACACGATCTAGCTTTACGTTGGGGTGCAGCGTGGCATATACCTGATATCCGAGAGTGGCAAGGCTCTATGGAAGATGCTATGAATGCTTATGTTGACTTGCGTAGACGACAAGGTAGACGACCATTTATTGACGCTCCACATTTTGAGGTTGGATAATGGGTTCAGTAAAGCTAACAAAATTCTTAGGTGAAGCTCCGAAAATATCTTCGGAGCTACTTCCTGATGGCGCAGCTCAAAATGCGTTTAATGTTAAGCTTTACTCTGGTGATCTTATTCCTTATCGAACACCTAAACTAGTAGAGTCTATCGGTAGAACAGGTACTATCCAGACTTTATATAAACTTACAAATCCTACAGATAACAGCAATGTATTTCTTACTTGGCTTAATGATGTAGATATTGCTACAGGTTCAGCACCTTGGACTACAACATCTTCTACTGAGGATGACGAGCAGCGTTATTATTACACGGGTGACGGCACACCTAAAGTATCAAACTATGCTCTGGCTACTAATGGAAGTGCTCCGTATCCTGTGACTGATGGCTACTATGATTTAGGATTACCATTACCTACAACTACAGCCACAGCTACAGCTACTTCTTTTGCTGTTGTAAATTCGACACACTATGAGCGAGATAGTGGTAATACTGCAACATATTATGGCTCAACATCTCACAACTTACGCTCAGGTAATATTGTATCTGTTAGAGATTTTGGGACATCTGATGAAGCCAAAGGTTTTAATGCTACAAACGTAGAAGTTACTGTACTTAATAGTACTGATTTTCAGTATTTTAGCCCGGGTGACCAAGTATCTAAAACTGCAAATACCAGCGGTCGTGCTGAACTTGCAGGTAATACACAGATTAGGACATATGTTTACACATGGGTAACACCTTGGGATGAAGAGTCTATCCCTTCACTACCTTCAAACGAAGTATATATTAAAGAAGGCCAGACTGTTACTGTGTCTGGATTACCACAAGCAAAACCTAGTGATCCTACTCGTAACTTTGTTAGAGGTATTAGGCTTTATAGAACTGTAGTATCTTCTGCAGCTACTGAGTATTTTCAGTTAGCCACTTTATGGTTTCCAACGGCTACTACTAAAGTAAAACGAGATAGTGGTGTAGTTACCTTAACTTTAGCTGAGCCACATAACTTTATTGTTGATGACAGATTTAAATTGTCTGGCACAACTACAGATGGTGGCAGTATGAATGGCACGTTCTCTGTAGCTTCTATTGTAGATAAATATACTTTTACATTTAGTGATTCAGGTAGTGATGTAGGTGAAACTGCAGATACTAACGGCACTGTGTTCCATGATGTTGCTGAATCTTTAGATGATACAGCTAGATATTGGGGTGATAGTTCTTATAATTTTACGGATGATTTTCTTGTATCGGGTTTATCTAGAGTATTAGACTCAGAAGATAACGATCCACCACCAACTGGTATGAAGGGCATCCGTGCAGCACACAATAACATTCTTATTGGATTTTTTGATAATCAGCTTTGTTTTTCTTTTCCTGATAAACCTCACGCTTGGCCTGAGCGTTTTAGGCTTACGTTTGATTCAGACATTGTAGCAATAGAACCTATACAAGGTTTTATTCTCGTACTTACAAAAGAGTATCCATATCAAGTATCAGGTAATGATCCTGCTACTATGGTGTCTGCTCGTATTGATACGTTGTATCCATGCCTTGCTAAAAAGTCAGTAGTCAATATGGGCTTTGCAGTTGTATGGGCTACACATGGAGGGCTTGCTAGTTATTCTCCTTCAGGCGGTATTGATCTTATTACTAAGTTTGTCCACGACTGGGATACTTGGACTACTGCTTTAGACCCAGCGACTTTGATTGGGCATTACCACGAAGGTAAATATTTTGGTTCACATAGTAGTGAATCATTTATATTTGAGCGTGATGATAAGGTGGGCGGATTTTTTGTAAGTATACAATATACATTTAGTGCTGCCTGTACTGATTATGAAACAGGTGTAATGTATTATATTGGTGATAACCAAGGTAGTCTTTATGAGTGGGATAATAGTGGTGAAGTGCTTTCTCCTCTAGAATGGAAGTCAAAAACTATTGTTACCAAAGATTACATGAATCTTGGAGCCGCTAGAGTTATTGCAGATTTTCAAACACCTGACGCAGAAACAGAAAACATACAAGCTTACAACGCTACCGTACCAGCTTATAACAATGCTATATGGGCTAAAAGTATACAGCTTGGCTGTATTAACGGGCCTACAGATTATATGGATGCAGGCACTAGAGTAGAAAATAAAGGTACTTTAAACGCTTTTGCAATTAACGCAGACGGCCAAACACGTTTTCCAAAAGACATAACAGGTGTGTTGCCAGTTACCTTTAAATTGTTTGTAGACAAACAGTTGGTTTTCCAAGGTACAGTTAGCAGTGACGAAATATTTAGATTGCCGACAGGCTACAGAAGTGATACATTTGAAGTTGGAGTATCAGGTTCGTCAAGAATAAGGGCGATACACATAGGTGAAACTCCATATGGATTGAGGACAGCATGAGTGTAGCTAACAGATTTACAGGTGTGCCAGCAGTGCCACAAGGGGGTTTTACAGATTACCAAACTGTACTTATTGGTGCAGTAAAAGAAAATGTAGAACTATTAACTGGACTCCGTGGTGAAGTTGACACTGTAAGTAAAGCTGTGACCCAAGGTCAAGTTACAGTAAACGAAATGGGTACTCAAAAGATGCAGCAAGTAACTGCTAAGGGTACTGGTTTTACAATCAGTAGCCAAGAAGTTGCTGGTCTTGACGACTTTAGTAAGCTTATTCTTGATGTTCAAACTTTGGCTGGTGATGTAGCTGAAATGAGAGCAACCCTTAATTTTCTAATCAGACAATTGAAAGGACGGTAAACATGGTAATGAAACCTACAACTGATCCTATGATGCAAGAACAGGCTCCTGCTGCTCAAGCTCCCGCATTAGTAAGTCCAGCTGTACCTGAGTCTGTATCATTGGATTTACCAGCAAGTATTGAAACACTAATTACAATGCCAGCACCCCCCGTTGTACAAAGTGCAATGGGCACGATTCCTACAGGTGTAGGAACTGGCAATCCGCAATATCCAGCTTTGGATTTTAGAATGCAGCCTGCGAACTACCAAGAAGGTGGTATGGTTCAACCGGGTCTGCAGCCACAGATGGCTCAAGGGCCAATGAATCCAGCTATGATGGACGGACAAATTAATCAAACTTTGTCACAAAACCCAGAAGTTGTAGCTAGAATACGAGCAGCTATTGAGGCAGGTGTTCAATCAGGCGAGCTTGATATTAACGAACTTAACATGATTATTCAGCTTGCTAAGACAGTACAGCAAAACCCATCTATGTATCCTCAGATTAGACAGATGGCTATCCAACGAGGAATTATTCCAGCTGAAGAAATTCCTGAGCAGTACGATGAGGGATTGATTACTGCCATTATTATGGCGGCAAAAGCTATGGAAGCTGATGTGCAGATTGAAGGTGCAGAAGGAATGCAACCACAAATGATGAATGACGGTGGTATTTTAAAAGGGCCATCACATGCAGAAGGCGGGATTCCAGTTAAAGTAGCTGGTGTTAACAGCGCTGAGATGGAAGGCGGTGAGTATGTTATTCCTAAGAATGTTGTAAAAGCAAAAGGTACAGAGTTCTTTGATAAGATGCTCGCACAATATGAGGATAAAGCATAGTGACGTTACAAGTAGTGCAACAAGAACAAGAACAAAAAGAATACAACGCTCAACTACTGTCTACTAAAGAATTGTTTGATAAGTATTGGGGTGGGTGTATTCCGTTGTTTCAAGAGTGTATTGACAAAGCTATGCACGGTGAAATGACAGTAGATGATATATATGATCGAGGTCTTAAAGGTCAGCTATATGTTATTGCAGTTAAAAGTGATGACGGTGAAGTACCAGATGTAAAACTGGCAATAGCACTTGAACTTGTTTACTACCCCCAGTTTACAGCTATGAACGTGTTGGCGTTAGGCGGAAAAGACCTACGACACAATATGAAAAGATTTTGGAAGCAAGTCTGTGGATGGGCACAGATTTGTGGAGTTACTAAAATAGAATGCTTAGTCGCACCAGCTATGGAAAAGATTTTACAAGCACAGGGCTTTGAACGAAAGTATTCACTACTAAGACAGGATTTAACGAAGGAGGTCTAAATGCAAACTATAATAAATCCTTTAGTAGTTTCGGTAGGCCCTACTAACGAGGCTACTATTACTCCCGTTCCTATGACAGCTCATGGCGGCGGGGCAAAAAAAGTTCTTGCAGTTGTTGCAGCTGTAGCTATTCCTATTGCTGCTCCTGCGATTGCAAGTTCTATTGCAGCATCAGGAGTTTTGGGTGCAGCAGTATCTGGAGCTATGGCTACTACGGCTGGGGCTGTAGTTAGTTCAGCTATTGTTGGCGCAGGACTTGGTGCTATTACAGCTAAAGTTACAGGCGGAAATGTAAAAGCAGGTGCTATCTCAGGACTTATCGGAGGTGGTATTGGTGGTTACGGCTCTGCATCAAAAGGTTTGTTTGGCACACCACAGGGTGGCGTTCAAGGTACAGTAAATAGAACTTTCGGTACAAGCTTTGGCCAGCCAAGTACTAATGTAGGCCAAGTTCAAACTAATCTACCAGATGGTATTCAGCAGGCTAGTCTTACAACAGATGGTGGCACTGTTCAAAATGCTGTTCTCACTGACTCTAGTGCTACACTTTCCAATGAAGCAGCAAGTGGTAGTTTTCTTGATAAGATGAAATCAGGAGTTGGTGCAGCTACTGAAAAGATTGCAGACAGGCTTACAAATCCAGATACACTAGCTAATGCTGTACTTCAGGTTGGTGGTGCTGTAGCTGCAGAAGCTATTGTTGGCACACCGGGAATGACTCCTGATGAACAGGCAGCTTTGGAAACATATAAAGCAGAACTTGAAACTCTAAAACAACGAGATGAAGCAGCGTTTAATGCTAAGATGGATGCAGCTAAACAGTATATGGTTCAAGCTGGATATTATGACCCACAGTATTTTGGTCTTCAATCAGCTAACCGAGCTGCTATTGCAGAAGGACGTAAGCTACGAGAGTTTGAGCGTAAAGCTGGTCTAAGAACTGGAGGTGTGTCTGCAGGTGATCGTAGACGAGCAGCATTGTCAGGTGGTGCAAACATACAATCTGCATTTGATAGAGGCTTCCTACAAGGTGTTAACCTTCAGAATCAAGCTATGTCTACAGGTGTTGGGCTTATTCCGGGTGCTCCTACAGGCGGTGTTACGCAGGCAGCAGGGCTTTATAATGCAGCAGCACAAGCTGGTAACCTAGAACGATCAGAAGCTGATAAAAAGAAATCTAACATTCAGAAGTTCTTTGGTGGGTTTAGTACACAATCAGGTTTAACTGAGGACGAGCAAGAAGAACGTAAGAAAAAGTCAGGCGGACTTGATACAGGTAATATGCCTAATCTAGACCAGAAAAAAGATACACCGAAAACTATAATGGTATAGGAGTCTAGAATGGTATTAGGACTCATCGGAAACATAGCTGGAAATCTAGACCAAGATGCGTTTGTGCAAGGTGCAGAAAACGAAAGTAGGCTGCAGGCACTGCAACGACAGAACCAAAATCGTATCAATAGGGATTTTTTCCGTGATCAGCAGGGTGGCCCTCCAGCTATACCTGCACCACAGGCGTTAAACCAAGGTTCAGCAGGTCTGAATCTTGATAACTTTGGTGGTGAGTACCTTAAAATTGATCCTCCTCTAGATCAAGATAATGGTGTAAGCCAAGGTCAAGATCAAATACCAGACGATAAAACAAAACCCATTGTAGTCGATCCTGATGCTGATAAGGATGGTATGATCCAAAAGGATGGGTCTATTGCTACTACTCCTGATGTTACCATAGACGAAAAACCGACTACATTTCCTAAAGTTGATCCTAATAAAATTGATTTACCACCAGCATTGGGCGGTCAGTATAATGAAATACGAAACAGAGAAATAGAAAGCCGAAAAATAATAGACGATCAAACTGCGTCTATTATGAAAAACTTTGGTATTAGACGAAAAGGTGGTCAAGGGACTCAAAATGTCACTAAAGACCAAGGGGATGCTTATAAGTTTTTTACAAGTGATGAATATAAAAACTTTATATACCAATACCCTCAGTATTTAACTGAAGTTTCTGAAGACCCTATTGGGTTTATGAAGAAATATAAAGCTGAGCGTGGTGCTAGAACTACAAATCAAGTTATTGGTGTAACAACTAAACGTACTGATAAACTTATTGATGGTCGTATATCTTCTATAGATAACGATGAAATTTTGTTTAGTAAGAACTCTGCTAAAGTTGTAGAGCTAGCAAACGATATGGGTATTGACCCTATTGCAGCATTGGCAATCTTTGGTATTGAGTCTGATTTTGGTCGTGTAAATAAAGGTAGTGGTCGTAGTGCTTTTGGTAGTATGCAAGTTACCAATGCCCAGTTTAACAATCTAAAAAAATGGTTTACTGATCCAGCTAATAGAGACAAAATTAGAAGCGCATTTACTATGGGCGGGCAAGTTAACGAAGCCCAAGTAGATTATGTAATTCAAAAAATTGGTAATATGAAGCGAGCAGGTGCTAGGTCTACCCCTGCTGGGAGTGAAGGTGAAATTGTAGCTGGTCTTGCTCAGCTTATTTATAACAAAGCTATAGGTTTGGATAAAAACTTATGGGGTGCAGGCTATCAAGCTAATGCAAATGATGTATTAAAAGCACAAGGCCCGCTAGCTGTAGACGATGGTAATATAACTAACAGTGATTACAACCGAGCTTATGTATCGTTGTATAACCACATCTATAGTAAGTACGGCAAACAGCTTCTTGATAAGTATGGTAATCTATCTACTATTGATCTAAATACGATTCCCGGTTCTGGTGTCGGGCAACCTGTCCTGAATCAAGCAGCGAACACACAAACTACAACAAGTTCTGCTGCAACAAATAATCAGACTTCCGGCCAAACTAACCAAACGCAAAACACTGATGTAAGTCAGTCTATGCCTGCTGCAGGTTTAAAAGTAGAAGATGCAAATACAGATACATCTGCTCAATCAACAAATACTGGTAACGCAGGCACATCAAGTACTGATGTAAGTTCGCTTCAAGTGCAATCTGGCGGTGTTCAAACTGATACACCATCAGAAGAAAAAGTACCTACAACTAAAACAGAGGTAAAACCTCCCGCATTTTACTTGAGCGATCCTTCAGCACCGGGGTTTGAGCTTCGTAATTATCTTGAAGAGCGAGAGCTAATTATTAATCAGACTAACCAAAACGTGCAAATTCTTGCACAACGTTCTGATTATTTTAGACGGCTTGCAGAAGTATCTCGAATCGGTGGTACTGATGAAGACTCTTACAATCAGCTAATTAATCAATCTACTGAGCTTATGGCAAAAGCACAGACAATGCAGCAAGCTGGTGCATTAGAGGCTAAGAAAGCCGAAAACAAAATTATGTATCTGCAAGGTATGCAGGGTCTGCAAGACCTAGCTAATGGTAGTGTCAACAGAGCTGCTATGGTTTGGTCACAATATTCAGGTATGGATGTTCGTATTAATCCACGATCTGATGGTAAGTACGATATTACTTTGAATGGTAAACCATATAAGACTATGGATTTTGCAACACTTAGCAATACGTTGCAGCTTGCTTTTGATGAAGGATACAGAAAATCACAACAAGCAGCATCTACAACAAGAGCATTGAAGACTTTTGAAGCTCAGCTTGAGATAAGCAAAGAAAATGCTAAAGCGTACAACGACAGACAAAAAGCACTGCTGGAGAGCAAGCTTAAAATCTACGAAGAAATGGCTAAGCAGAGTAACGAAGTTAAGCTAGAAAACATTGATGGCGTGCCGTATGTTGTACGAGGTGACAGAGTATTTATCCTAGAGGTAGTTACTGAAAAAGACCTAAATGATAATGAAGTAGATGTTGTTAGAGAGGTAGAAGTACAAAGACCTGAAGGCTCAGCCTCTAGTAATGCGTATAAGAGGAAGTAAATATGGCTCCGAAAAAAGCAGGGCTTAAAGCATTTGAGAGTTCATATTATGATGCTACCACTGCGCCCGGGGCAGGCAACCCATTTGTACCACAAACAGGTTCTGCTGGGTTAGACCAGCTTAATGCTCAGCTAGCTGATCAGTTAGTGCAAGAGCAAAAGGTTATGGAATCTCTGGATTCTGCCATTAGTGCAGGATTTAACAAACCACCAGAAACTGGGCCTCGTGTACTTTTTAGTCCTAGCCAAAACAAACTTTTTGTTAATGGTGCGTTGTATGATGCTGATGATAAACAATCAGCACTAGATGCAGAGGCAGCAGGTTTTTTAGATAAGCCTAGAGCTGCTATGCCTGAAGGTGCAGACTGGCAGACTGTATCTCCTGATTCCTACAAAACATTTATGAACAACATAGAAGACCCCGGTTTGGGGACTCTTATGGCAAGAAACTTTGAGATCGGTGGTAGTAATCTAAAACTACTAGCTGGTCGAGGTATGCAGTTTCTTGGTGCAGAAGAAACAGGACAAGGTTGGGTAGATGAAGCTGTAAAAGAACTATACTACAACCAACCATTCCAAAGAGAATTTACTGAGATTGACGGTGATAAATCTTCACATGGTGCAATCGACTGGTTTGTAGCTAACCTAGCTCAACAAGGGCCAAACTTAATTGAATCTATTGGTGTTGCGCTACTTGGTGCGGGTGCAGGTGCAGTTGCAGGTGGTGGTGCTAACCCATTTACTGCAGCAGGTGGTGCTGTATATGCACTGCTAGGTAAAGAATCAGTTAAACAATCTGTATTAGCCGCAGCTAAAAAATACATGAAGGGTCAGGCTCTTAATAAAGGTGAGAAAAAACTACTTCGTGAGTTCTCAGGTCTGACAGCTGCAGCAAAGATTAAAAATCCAAATGCCTTCATAGTTACCCCCGGCGGTACAGCTATGACAGGTAAAGAGTTTCTCAAGCGTTTAGGTAAACAGAACGCTGATGATGCTCTTGCAGCAGGTGCACTCAAAGCACAAAGAATGGGTAAAGGCCAAGCGATGGCTGGAGGTGCAGCAGGTGCATCCGTACTTGGTTCTTACGCTATGGGTGTTGCTGATATCTATGGTGAAGTAAGAGATACAGGTGTAGGTGATAGAGGTACAGCAGCTTTGGGTGCTATACCATATGCTGCACTAGAAACACTTCCAGAATTTTTCTTAGCAGGTCGTATCTTTGGTCTTGGCCCCGATATTATTAAATCAGGTGGCGCTATCAAACGTGCAGGTAAAGGTCTATTTGTAGGGGGTACGTTAGAAGGTCTTACTGAACTTGGGCAAGAAGCAATTATTCTTACAGGTACAGATCAACTTGGTGATGCTGAAACAACTAAACGACTAATTAACTCTTTTGCCGCTGGCTTTGCTATTGGTGGCCCACTTGGTGGTGGTGCTAACCTTCTTCAAAGAGGTGAGCCAACTAATATACTTAATAAAGAAACTGATCCACAGGCTGATAAAAACTTACTGCCTGCTCCTCCTGTTACTGGTGAAGTATTAGGCCCTGAGACTCCTCCCCAGTTGCCTTCTCCTCCCAGTACGGCGGCTCTCCCGCCTCCAGCCCCTCCGATTTCTCCAGTGTCTGGGCCTCCTGATTTCGTTGCAGGTGCAGAAGGGGTTCGTGCGGGAGAGCCGTTAGACACTGTAGTTCAAGCTAACCAACAAGTTCTTCCGGGTCAGGAGCAAGGCCAACAGGGGGTTATGTTCCCACCTGAAGGGCCAACTACTGCTCGTGATTTGAATCAATTATCAGAACAGCCTACTGCTGGTGAAGCACTGGCTGCAGTACAGCAAGCTAATGCTCAGCCTACACAAGCCGAACTAGAAGCAGCTGGACAGCAGACACTTAATATTCCTGCAGCTGATGTAGCACAGAGTGTACAAGCTCAAGCTACCCCGGCAGCACAAGAGACAGCCATAGGACAACAACTTCTACAGGCTGCTAATAACAGAATCCAAGAACAACAAGCTCAGCTTGCCGAACAGCAAAGGCTAAGGCAGGAAGCTGAAGAAAGAGCGCAAAGACAAAGAGAGTTTGATTTAGCCGAACAGCAAAGACTAAATGAGCAAGTGGCTCAGCTAGAAAATGCTAGGGTAGAGCAGATACTAAAAGAAAACGAAAGGCTCACTCAAGAAGTTGAGGAGCGTAAAGCTCGTGAGCAAGCACAGATTGCTATACCACAAAGGCAACCTCAACAACTAAGACTGCCGGGCTTTAGAGTGCCGGGTACTTATAGTGCAAGACGACAAGCACTACGAAGAGGTGCGGCTGCAGCACCTGTTGTTGCAGAGCCTACTGCAGCTGAGCTAGAGCAAGCAGGACAGATGGTGTTACCATTTGATCAAGCACCTGCGCCTACTCCTACACCTACTCCTGAGATAACACCACTCGTAAATGAGATGGTGGCTAACGGTATACCTAGAGAAAACGTACAGGAGTATATAGATGATTTTCAAGCTGCTATAACTAACAATGATGTAGCAGAACAAGATAATATTATTGCTGAAATGGAAGGCATTGTAGAAGGTTTTAACGCACCTCCTGCTGGCCAACGAATTTTACAAACACCACAACAAAGGAGGACAGATGCCGTTCAAGAGCCTAGCGCAACAGAAGTGGATGTACGCCAACAAACCGGAACTGGCCAAACAGTTCGAGTCGGAGACACCCAGCGGGGTCAAACTACCGCAACGAGTAGGGCGCAAGAGCGACTCAGAAAAGCGTCAGCTCGCCAGACAGAGGCGAATACAAAAGAAGAACAACGAGCGCTTCGGGAAAATCGCCAAGAAGCTCGTCAAAAACAAGCTCAGGAATCAGACTCTCGTATAAGCTCAACATATGTTGATGTAACAGGTCAGACACCTATTGAGGCTTGGAACAACCTTGCTCCAGTAGGTACAGTACCTCTTGATAGGTTGCCTCAACAAGCCAGAGAACAGTGGGGTCAGCTGGTAGCTGGTAACTCTGTTAATGGTGATATTGCACAGCAGATTTATAATGATAATTATTATAATCTGAAGCTGACTTTACGAGAAGAATACAACGAAGCTAAAGCTAAGTTTGATGTTACCACTGATTTCAGCGCACATGGTGAAGCATGGTCTTATGCTCATCAGCTGGTTGCGTTTGCTTTCTTTGAGGCTGACTCAAATCTAACAGCAGGTAACGTAAGACAGGATGCTATTAAGTATCTTGATAAAACTGAGTTTACTCCACAGCAACGTAAAGCACTCCATGATGCGTTTATATCTCAGGCTAATGCACAGCCTCTAGATGGTACGTTTGATAGGGGATCACAAAAAGGTAAGAACAAACCTTGGTTAGATTACGCTACCAAGAACAATATACTGTCTGAAATACAGGTAGCTCTTTCTAATATGCCAACGTGGTATGTATCACCACAGCAACAAGTAGTTAATGAAGCTATTTCTGCAGAGACTCAAGGCGAAGTATTGGGTCAAGATGCTGCTGATAGAGTACTTAACGCTCTGCGTAGGCAACAAGCACAGGGTGAGCGTATTGACTTTGATGCGTTCAGGAGAGCTTATGAGGATGCTCTAGGGGCAAAAGGTAGAAAAGTTGCAGCAGATAAAACAAAACAGCTACAGCTAGAAAACTCTAGGCTTCTAGAAGATATTATTAATTCTCACCTAGAACGGTATGAGTATAAATCATTTAGTGGTTATAATCCTGTAGTAGAACTTACATCTGATAGAGCTTCTGTAGAGCAGCGAACTCAAGAAGGTGGCGAGTCTACAGGTAGCCGTGAGATTAACCGTATCCAAACTTATTTTGCTAACTCAGATAAAAACTATCTGATGGCTAATGGTTATGCACTTAAAGATTTCTTTGATGCTAAAGGTAATCTAAAAACTAAACGTCTATACAATGGTCGTATCGTACCTGATCCAGTGCCTGAAACACAAAGAGAAAGAACTTCTCAGCAAACAGAGGCACAACGTCTACTCAAGAAAGGTAAGCGTACCCAGCGTGAAAATGCTAGGTTAAACAGGCTACAACCTACCGCTGAAACAATGAAGGAAATGGACTCTAAAGATGAGGGTAATTTCCGTAGAGCAGATGGTAAGCCTACAAAACCTCTAGGTCGTGGTGAGATAGACCTTGTTGTTAAACAAGTTCTTAAAAAACTAAAAGTAAAACCAACTGTTACCATCGTAGCTAATGTACAAGAACTGGCTAGAACAAACCCAGAGCTTTATAATCGTGCAAAAGCAGGTAGACCACTTGGTGATTTTGATACAGTAGAAGCCGTTGGTTATTCTGTTGGTGATCAAGTTATTATTTTTAGTGATTACGCACACACTAAAGAACAAATACGAATGACTGTTGCACACGAAGCACTAGGCCACTTTGGTTTCCGTGCCTTTATGCCTCGTAGCAGACTAAATTCTATCTTTCGTGAAATATACAGGACTGAT
>MDSW01082084.1_pt1 | contig 16226 bp, 14 predicted proteins | sample 811171 | NCBI WGS metagenome assembly MDSW01 (sample SAMN05326641, study PRJNA326480) | marine metagenome | isolation source: seawater | place: Atlantic Ocean: North West | collected 2012
CATAGAATCTAATGATTCAATCAAAACGGCAGTTTTCAGAGGTGCTGGAAAGGCATTCGTGGCAGGTGCAGACATCAAGTTCTTTGTCGATAGGATTGAATCGAATCGAATTCATGAGATACAGGAATTCACAGAAGAAGGGCATCGCATCTTGAATAATATCCAATCATCCAGACTGACCACTATAGCAGTGATTTCTGGTCTGGCTCTAGGAGGGGGGTTGGAGCTTGCTCTTTGCTGCGATCATCGAATTGGGGTCCCGAAGACGATGCTTCGCTTCCCTGAAACTGGAATAGGGATTTATCCAGGACTTGGAGGAACGCAACGTGCAGTGCAAATCGCTGGTGCAGAATGTGCTAGATATGCCATAATAGCAGGTAACTGGATGAGTTCAGAAGACGCTTTATCCATGGGCTATCTTACAGAAGTTGTTGCATTTTCTGATATAGAAAAAGCAGTGATGAACGCCTCTGATGGGACTACTGAACCATACGGCTACCCCTACTCGCCGAGATTGGGTGAATCGGAAAAGATAGGAAATATTCTGTCATCGTACACTCGAGAGGGTATGGAGTCGATGATATCAGGTTCATTTGATATGAGCAATCATTTCTTGAGCAGGCAGGCTAAACTGATTTCGAGGAATGCCCCAATAGCCATCCAGATGGCTACGGATCTAATCGAAATCGCAGATAGATCGAGAGAGGATCGTGGAATTGGCCTACAAGCAGAATTGGACGGACTAGATGCAATCTTCTCGACCAATGATGCGCTCAAGGGCTTGAAATCTGTCCTGGAGGGCTCGAGGGTTTCTTTCGATGGTGCCTAGTACTTTCTTCTTGGGCTTTGAACCCAAGCGGGTGCTCTGTATTCTGCAATAGCGCGAACAACAAGATCGATTATTTCCTTCCGACTCAAATCATCATCTCCTGTTGAATAGAGAAATTGCCATCACCAGTAGAGACGACTTCTTCTCACTCAGGTTCTCAATCTCGATTGCTTCTTCTGCCCAACTCTCTAGCCATTTATCCATATTAACTTCCTCCATACAACTTGGTGTTATTTCAACACCGTCTCAGATCATACCTATATGAATGATGAAGTTTGCATGTTAACACCGAGGTTTTGTTTATACACTAGATGATTTTTGGCGCACCATGGACCGTAACTTCAAGCCTAAGAAGATGGAGAAAAACGATATTGCCAAGATCTTGGAATTCATTGAAGATGTAAAAACGACAGGAGGGATGATTCGTAATAAATTCGAAGAATATGCAGATCCCCTGACGTCTATTGAATGGGAAGTCGATGCAGCCGTTGAGTGCTTCGATATATTTAGCTCAAGGTGGACGATTGAAATTCTTGCTGCTCTGTATATTGCTGGTGATCGCCGATTTAATGAAATGCGTACTCTATTGAGAGGCATCAGTAGCAGAACGCTCTCTGACAAATTGAGTGCCTGTCAAAAGAATGGTCTTGTTGATCGGGTAGTGGAAGAAGGTCCACCCATAAGAGTGACATATCGACTTACAGAACATGGGAAGACATGCGGTAGACTGCTAGGTGTCCTCATAGCCTATATGAAAATCGAGAAGGGACTTGTAAGGGGTGTTTAGCATGATGCTGGAACCCGTTTCATTCATACGTTGTTCAGGTATGAAGTGCTCATGGCATTGATTCACAAAATGGTTCAACCAGGATGGTCTGGTCGATTCATGTCCATAGCAATGGGCATTATTGGTATTCCCGTTGCGGGGATCCAGGGGGTTCTCAAAGGATCTCCTGAACACGGATGGGGGCATCCACTCAGAAATAGGATCATGATTACTCTTGACCGGAGCCCAGGCATACATTTCAGAGAGCTTCAGAGAAGGCTTGGAGTTGCAAATGGAACGCTTCGTCATCGGTTGCACAGGATGGAGAGTGACGGAGAGATATTTGTTCAGAGAACCAATGGCCGGGTCTGCTATTACGCGGGTCCTCCTGCTCAATTAGAAATTCTAGATGGCATCAGAATAACCAGTGACGCCAGAGCTTCATCCATATTACCCGTAGGTCTCTCCGATCTTCAAAGAAAGATCGTCAGTCGTTTAGTGGAAAGAGATTCATTCAGGAGTCAGGCCGATCTGGCTAGATCTCTCGGCAGATCTCGTTCTGCCGTAAACAGCGCTGTGATGGTCCTCAGAAATAGAGGCATAATCCAAGAGGATGTGATAAAACTCGAGAGTCATCTATCTTGCCTTTCAAATCCCACAGTCGACTATGGTTGGGTCGATATGCAAAGCAGAGTCGGTTTCCGAGGGTGAATAGTGCTCTTTGATTGGCAACACTGATGGGCCGTTAGTTTGAGTCCGCTACGTGCTTAGAGTTCGGTTTGTCGAGAGCGCTCTTCCTGCGGGAAGCCGCGATAAGAGCATCCTTCTAGCATGGATACTGGATAGCATGGCCCTAATTAGGTCCAGGGGTGAGGGGAATAGCATAGCCGATGAACAGGGCGGAATGCATTCGATTGTGAGTAAATGCTTCATGTCGGATCTGAGAAAGGGATGGACAAGTGCGGAGATTGCGGAGGTTACTGGAATCTCATCAACCGGCATCCACCATCAGTTAGTGAAAATTAGAGAATCGGGTCTTGTCTCTGATGTCAGGGGCGGTGAGGGTAAGAAGTACATGTTGAGAGGCGGTAGCTTCAGTACAGCAATAGAACTCATTTCAGCCAATGCAACGACTATAGCAAAGCAAAGACTGTCTCTCTTGTACGATAGAGTCATGAATAGCCCAGCAAGGATGGTAGTTTCTGCAGAAGAAGAGTCTCTCCCATTCAAGATAGACATCGTAGAACTTGGCCCATCCTCTGAAAAGGATGTTTTAGAGGAGTTAGTGACGGATTTTGGCTTTGGGGGTGACAGACCTAGAGCAAACGACTCCCTTCATTCAGATGTGATGAGTATACTGGTTTCTTCCGATCGTCCTGTAGAGCTTTCTCTACTCATGGAACGATCGGGGGGGAGTCGCGCCAGAGTTGGCCGGATTCTAGAAAGAATGCGATCTGCAGGGATGGTGGAGCGAGCAGTTGTCGAAGCACGTATACCGATAGATGTGTTCGGGAGTTTGAGTCGTCAATATCGTGCTAGAGGCAGCGATTGGTTGATTGGAAGAGGGGGGCTTGGTCGTCTTCCAAATGACATATGTAAATCGCTGATAAATAGTCTTGAAAAAGAGGTCTTGACCATTGAAGAAGTATCCAATTCCCTTGAAGAGATACCTCTTCTTGATCAAAGGGTGCTGCTCAACACAATTGGCGGACGCGCGCCTCTTGGATATCGATTAACGGGTGCAACGGGAGGGGAGGTAGTGGCATCAGTACTTCGCGGACTCGAGCGTACATTATCCAGAATATCGTCTGTAGCAGAGCGTTTAGATTCCTTACTCGAATGAGTCCTTTATGCGACAATTGCATCTTCTTCCAGTTCTCGCAGATATTCAGACACCATTTCTCCGAGATCTTCAGGGTTATGGGCCTTATGAAGAGCGACTCTCATAGATGATGCTCCTGGCAAGCCCTTGGTGAATGATACTGCATGTCTCTTGGAATTCTTACTTCCTTTGACACCGTATACTTCAGAGCAAATTTGCAGATATCGTTCCCAACACCAACGTCTTGCAACTACCGCATCATCGCTATGCCATGGAGGATTTTCATCGGTCCACCCAAGATCCCGCTTTATTTCATGAAATACCATTGGACGTCCTATAGCGGCCCTTCCTATCATGAGCCCTGCTGCTCCAGTGGACTCTAAGCAATCAACTGCAGTTCTTGAGTCTATTACGTCTCCATTCGCAATGACCGGAATTGAAACTGAATCAACAATCTGACGAATTGAGGACCAATCTGCTATTCCAGAATATCTCTGTCTCAAGGTTCTCCCATGCACACAAACACGAATCACTCCCTCGTCTTCCAATCTCTTCGATATCTCGAGAGCAGTGTCTGGGCCAGACCCCGTTCCAAGCCTCATCTTGACGGAAATAGGAATATCGGATGCTTCTATACAAGACCTAACTAGATGTACAACTCGGTCAGGATCCTTCAATAGAGCCGCTCCTGCATTATTCCTGCATACCTTGGGCGCCGGACATCCGAAGTTAATGTCAATAACATCCGCGCGATCTTGAAGCATCCTAACCGTGGAAACCATCTCATTTTCATCGCCACCGAATATCTGAGGTATAAATGGGTGCTCTCTTGGGTGGCTATCCATTTTCAACCACGATTTTGCTTCTCTTCTCGACAGACCAGAGGCCGCAGTGAACTCGGTCATAGTGAAATCAGCACCACACTCGCTTGCCAGGAGCCTGTATGCCAGATCAGTTACTCCAGCCATAGGGGCAAGGAAGAGAGGCACTGGACCTGTTGGCATGCCCCATTCGCCGGGAGCGCCATATTTCACGATGACTCGGCAATATGAGCTAGTTTCTCGGATATTAGCTCTGAGAGCGATAACACGGAACCGCTACATTCTTTCAATTCATCATCTGAAGCAATAGTTAGGAATCCAGAGTCGATCTTTGCAACTAAAATGGGGGTATTCCCATCGGTGTATGAAATCAGATCATCTGGACGCTCATTTAGATGAACGAGATGAAAGGGTATGTCGAGTTTGTTCCTAAGTTGTTTCATATCCGACTTTTCCCATGCAATTTTGTGAGTTATGTCGCAGAGTGAGCAATGTTGGCCCCTAAATAAGGCTCCTGCGACGTATTTTATCTCCCCAATTAAGCCACCATCGGCATGATAGACACCCCATATTGATTCTACAGACATACACATCTGTTGTCGATGCAACTTATGGATGACTGTAAACAGCCGTAACTAGAACGTCGATTCCCAATCATCAACGTCTTGTGAGCGCTCCCAATCTGCATAAGTAGCCTCGCCGCGTTGAACGAGCGTTTCCCTGGCAAGCAACCAGTACACCAATGAGAGTGATCTTCGACCCTTGTTATTTGCTGGTAAGGCAAGATCTACATTCCTCAATGTGTTGTTTGCATCGCATATTCCAATTACGGGTATTCCAGAACTGATTGCCTCGTTGAGTGCTTGTGAATCGGCGGACGGATCAGTGACCATAAGAACCTCAGGCTCGATGTATGAGCTAAGTCTTGGATTGGTAAGCGTACCTGGGATGAATCTGCCGACTATTCTCTTAGCACCTATGGCCTGGGCGAATTTTCGAGCAGGGCGCTGTCCGTACTGACGTGCACTGACTACAAGTACTCTGGAAGGATCATATCTGTTGAGAAATGATGCCACTACACGTATGCGCTCATCGGTCTTCTCTATGTCAATCAGATGGAGGCCTGTACCGTCCTGTCTGTCGGTATCGAGGAAGCGGTTCATGTCAGCAGACTTCTGATTTGTGCCTATGTGAACCGCATGAGTTCTGTACATGTCGAAGGGTACGAGCGGGGCTACTTGTTCCGTCATCATGATGCCTCGGCAACGCGGCCACCTAACGGGCGTTCATAAGCGCTCCGTAGACGTATGAGGGAAGAGTTGTACGATTAATCCAGTTCTGACTGGAAAGTACAATCATCAGACTCATGAATTTCAGCGAACCTGATACATGGCTTTGTGATAGTGACGAAGACATCAAAATGATCCTTAGCAGTGAGTTGCTCTATGCCGGGCTCCCACCCGTATCCTCTTGCATCTACTTCTAGGGTCCATACTCCCTCGCTGAATTCCATACCAGAATAGTCCCACCTCTCAAGTGGGTGATCCTGGGTTACTCGTATCTCCCAGAAGGGGTCGCCGCCTGCTGACTTCGATCCCGGAGCCCATAGTTTTGCATCGACATATCGAATTAGGTTTGTCTCATTTCCTATAAGGCTCTCAAATGTCTCAGAAAGAGGCATCTGAGCACGGAAAGATATGGACATACTTTGGACGCTTGGGTCTATTTCCATGGTACTTTCATTGTAATAATCGGTTGAGTCGAAACCTGTTGAGGTGAATGTGTGATCAAAACCAATTGATTCTTCTCGAAGTATTGTTTCGGGAGGATCTCGCATGTCCTCCATCATTTCACGTTGGAGTACTAATCCAAGACATCCTGAGAATACTCCTGCCGCTACGATGAGGGTTGTGATCGCTATCGCGGAGGCGCGCATCGAAGATTGAGAGTTGTCGATTTGATTTCAACGGAGCGGTCATCTGGGAGGTTTGCTTCCATTCCAAGCATTGAATTGTGCTACCCGAGAGGAAGTAGCGCCTCGATGACGACAAGAGGGTCAACTGAGCTAAGGCTTTGACGTGCCCTGTGAGTGCCGAGAGGCATCAATATTCATCCTTGTCATCACCTCTGACAAACAATGGGATTCCACGTTCCCTGGCTTTTCCCACCTGATAAACCATGAATGCTATGAAGGAGAGTATGATAAGTTCTAAGCCAAAGAAGGTCAGGCGGAATTTTTCTTCAGTTGGCGCGCTCAGTCCTGTATTCGGCACCTCTGGAACAGGTTGGACGTCTTCATTTGGCAGTACTGTGATCGTTCCAACCATGCCTAGTTGTTCATGTGGCTCGCACACGAACTCATATGTGCCGTTTGTGCCTATCTCGAAGACAAACCTATAATCCACATTTCGAGATGGTTCCCCGCTGTCAAAAATTCCATCTGAAGCAACAGCATTGTGAGGCAACAACTCACCAGACCAGAAAAATCTCACCGCTTGTCCCTCCTCGATGGTGACATCTGAGGGGCTGAATTGTAGATTTGTACTGTCGACGCCGATAATCACGTCATCATCCTGAGCAGTGACTGGCATGGTAGAGAAAAGCAGGGTGACAAAAACGGTCAAAACCACGAATTGCTGTCTCACACATTTACGAGAAGGAGTTGACACTTAGATTGGTGTTATTCTTCTTCATCGATCTTTCGAGGTTCGTGTACTTCACGGAATACCACTACCCCGACACCGAGATGTTCCCTGAGTGTCCTAACCAAACTAAACTTAGCATATGGCCAGTTCTGGTCGTATGCGATGGATTCAGGCAACGTGATTGTTACATCATCCTTCTCAAATTTGACCTCAAAGTCATCTTTGCCTGTATTCATCTCGAGTAATGTCTGGACTCTCGCCTTCTTCTGCTTCACAACTTTGACGATTGAATATGTGTATCGAAGCTTGACTCCCGCAAGAGGATGGTTGTAGTCAATCCGTGCACGGCCGGCGCGGGCCATTTGTAGAACCCCGGATCTTCCATTGATTTCGACTTGTGAACCTATGGCCAGAGTATCTGGGTCGCGGACACTTCGCATCAAGACATTCATCCCAACTGTCTCAACAAGATTGCCATCACGATCCCCATAAGCATCCTCTGGTTCAATATCAAAGGTATATTCTTCCTTCTCCTTTGCACTCTCAAGATGCTCTTCGAAGCCTTTGATGAGTCTGCCATCCCCAATGACGGTGATCATTGGTTTGTACGTTCGACGCTCGTCGTGTATTTCATGCTCCTTGGCAACATCTTCTCTTGTGGTCTCTAGCAGCGATTCAGTATCTGCATTGTATAGATCGTAATCGATGTGAACGATGGTTCCCTTCTTCATTCTGGGCCCTCCAGTGGGCCCGGCGACCTGCTGGCCCCTTTTCATTCAGTCGGTTGATGGGGTCCGTCTGGAATCGTGACTTGATAGGGCTAGAGACCCTCCGATAAGCAATAAAATCCAACCAACCCAGACCATATGACTCCCTCGTAAGTCGTATACAGTTACCCCCACTCGATCAATATTCTCGATTTCTCCAAACATTAGCTCATTTAGTGCTCTGCTAGCCTGTGCAACGTCAAGTATGAACATCAAATCCCCCTGAACCTGTGAGATTCGATCGATTTCAGATCTTGTGAGAATTTCTCCGGAAGGGGTATCAAATCGTAATATGCCAGGCCTTGCTGACTCGACATAATTGCCATCCTCATCATAAATCTCTATCTGGAACTCTACGAATCCATCAGCAATTGAGTACTCATATGCTGAATCTTCAGAATCTATGGCGTTTACTCCTGTGAATGTAAGAGTGTAACCTGCATGCTCGACAGGTTGGTCTCGAACTAAGGTTACCAAATGAGAAGGGTCTGTTCTATCAACTAGAGTAGTTGTCAGGACGTGGCCAAGAAGCAAAATCAGTATACCCACGTGAGCTATGCTGGAACCCACTTTACGTCGATTTGGGATGCTCCATCTAGCGGGGTACAAACGCTCACTAGAAGAGATGGATGTACGTATTGACTTCCACATCTCAATCAAAGTAGGCGGCAATGCGATCACCAAACAGGCCAGTATAGTACCAGCAACTTGTCCTCTTGTAAGACTCTCAGTGAAATTCCGATCAGGATCCCCCGGTAGACTGAGGCCATTTGCCATAGCACCTATCGCCAGCGAGATTGCCAGCGTCCCAATTACTGCGAATACGCCTACTCTGCCATCATTACCCTTGCCCCACGAATATACTGTGAGTGAAAGTGCAAGGATGATTAAAATTGGAGCGCCGAATACCTCGTGTGCCTCAAGACTTGTCCCATCTATTTCTGCTGTAAGCAGCATCCAAGTTAAACCAAGATATGCTATTGCACCAAACCATGGAGACGCTCTAGAAATTCGATTTTGATTACTGGCATTAAAGATGGGTTCTAGTAGAGATTCAGGCTCATCGTCAGGAGGGGCAAGTACCCACGGCACCAGGAAAATTGCCATCCCTGAAACTGCCAGAGGAAGAGATGCCGCCCATGACCAACTTGCAAACAGATACAGTGCAACGCCAGAAAAAATCCATACGATGGAAATTTCTTCTGAGTCGCCCTCTACAATGAGGATCATGAGAGCAAGGCCCACTACTAACACAAGTGTTGATCCAGTCAATACCCCGACGATTAATGTGGCAAGAAGTAAACTTGCGGCCAATGTAGGGGATTGCTTCCTCATTGAAATCCTGCCCATCTTCTGAAGCATCCTTGATTGCACTTTGAGGAGATGCCCCATCAAAGCTAATCCAAGCGCCACAATTATGATCAGATATGTTATCACCTCTATGCCAGCAGCACCCTCTCCAGCCAAGGAAATTATCCTTAGATAGGGATCCGAGGATTCCGACCCTGCACCATCTGCTGCAAAAGAATGCACTGAAGACCAAACGCCATTTGCACGTGTAACAAGAGTAGAGTGGATTGCTAGCGCGCCGACACCTATCATGACTGCAGGACTGGCTTTACGTGCCTTTACAGAAGCCTGACTTCGAGCATGGAGAACGGCGACCAAGCATACCCAAGGCAAGAAAGACGCTGTTTCAACAGGGTCCCATGCCCAATAGCCCCCCCAATCGAGCACCGTATATGCCCACAAACCTCCAAGACCGATGCCTGCAGTTCCAACTACGAATGCTGCTCTGGCCCATGGGAGAATTTCGTCATGTAGAGAGAGCTCGTCACGATCTTCCAACAATCCTGAAACAGATATGATTGCGGGTATCAAGCACAAGGTGTAGAATGCAAAGATGACTGGCGGGTGTATTACCATCAAATCAGTCTGAAGTAATGGATTGAGATAGTTGCTAAAACCTGAGGAGGGGGCAAATGGGTCCAGAAGCATGGAAATACAAAGCAGGATTCCGTTAAGTCCGACCACCATTCTCAAGGAATTTTGTTCATTTGGGCTTGTTTTGGACAGGATTAGTGAACCCATAGCCAACCATGTGCACCACATCAAGAGTGGTCCAGAGCGTCCGCCCCACACTGCAGATATTCTGTAAAGAAAGGGGAGTTCTTCGCCACCGAATCTCGATACCAGGTCGAGAGATTCCCAATTCCATATGAATGCAATAACTATCAGAGTGAATGGCAGTGACTGGATAGTGACCAGAATCGACAGGGGTAGACGCCTAGATATCTTCGATGATGAAGCCCAAATCAGCGATATTATTGACGCTGTCAGAAGTATCAAACGCCCAGATAAAGGAAGCACGTGCTTACCATCCGTAGTACTTGGCCCTACTATATCCGAAAGCAAGCATTGCAGATACTATTCTCTTGGAATACAGGGATGGTCTCCTAAATAGTACGCGAAGTCCGACCATCGCCTTGCCTGAAGCGCCCATATCGGACATCTCATCGGGGAAGCAAGTGGCCATCACAGACATCTCTTCATCGGATAATTGGAAGAGTGCATTCTTCCCCCTCAGAATTTTATCATACGGGGGGAACTCTGCCTTCCATGAGCGTGTGTATGCAGACATCATTTCAGAACTCAGATCTGATTTAGATATCGCCATCGCAGCGGTTTCGGCTGCAAAAACAGCAGATTTCAGAGCGAGATGCGAGCCACCTTCGAATAGGGGTGAGGTAAATCCGGCGGCATCGCCGACGAGCATCAAACCATCATGATGAGTGTTTTCGAATGGTCCAGAGATTGGTATGGTGCCACCAAAAGCAGGATTGCCCTTCTCTTTCCAAGGGGGTAGTTTTTGTTCGAGACCCTTGAAATGAGTGTCTTCGATAAACTCGTCCAAGGCCTTCTTGGCTCTCGGTCTGTCTTCAGTCACAAGACCAACGTTGGCTCTTCCGTCGCATTTTGGGATCATCCAAAGATATCCTTTCTCAGCGTATTTTGGCCAAATGTAGAAGTCTAGATACCCGTCTGTGGGGACGTTTGTTAATTCGTACTGCATGCCAGCAACAACCTTTCCTTTGTCATTCAGAGGATTACTCCCATCGGGTTTGATGAATCTTGAACATACAGCAGACACTCCGGACGCGTCGATCACTATCTTAGCCGATATCGGGAACCTCTCTCCCTTGCCATCGCACCTCCATCCCTTGAATTCGCCATCCTGCTCGATTCTCTCCATGGACGTGAGTTTATGCTTTAGGGCGAGTTCTGCGCCCTCTTCAACAGCAGATTGCGCAATCCACTGCTCAAAGAGATGCTTCTCTAATACATACCCGGTCTCTGTGAGTTGTTTCTCAGTTCCATCGGGAAAAATGACTCTTATCCCATTAACTCTCTTGCTGATTACTTCCTCGGGTAATTGGAGGTTCAGATTGGCTACAGCTTCATCCGAGATACATTCTCCGCAATGGACCGGAGTTCCTATTTCGGAGTGATCTTCGATAATGAGGGTACTGAGGCCTTTTCTCGCACATTGTAGTGCTGCATTTCCCCCTCCAGGGCCTGCGCCCACAACCAATACGTCAACGTCGATAGCGTCCGACACGTGTCTTGGAGTAGACGATGTGAAAAGAATCCAACGGTCATGTGGGAGAAAAGCGAACCTTCTCAACGGGGAGTCGTGAGTGCGGGTTGTGGCATGGACGAGTCTGGGTCGGTACATCGACTCGCTGGAGCGTGATGGTGAGCTCCTGAGAATCACCCGAGAAGTGGATGTTGAGCTTGAAGCAGGCACCATTGCGGATCTTCTTGTGAAAACTGGGGGGCCTGCAGTGATATTCGAGAAACCAAGACTTCCGGATGGTACCATTTCAGATATTCCTCTTGCTATGAACATATTCGGGAGTCACTCTAGGACGATGAAAGCACTTGGAGCAAAAGGTAAGGATGAGATCGGAAATCGACTAGTTTCCCTGATGAAACCTGACATAGGGGCTTACCTGAAAGCTCCATGGAAAGGGATACCTCTGCTAAGGGATGCTCTTGCATTGCCCCCCATGGTAGTAAGAAGGGCGGCATCTCAACAGATTGTCGATCTTGAGCCGGATGTTACGCGTCTCCCGATACCCAAGTGTTGGCCCATGGACGGCGGTCGTTACATCACTCTGCCTCTGGTGATAACTCGAGACCCTAGAACTCAGGAGCATAATATGGGGATGTACAGGGGGCAAGTGCACGGACCGAGAGAAATCGGCCTCCATTGGCAAGTTCACAAACATGGTGCTGACCACGCAGCTGGACATCCTGATGGGAAGATGCCTGTCGCAATATGTATTGGAGGACCGCCCGAGTTGATTTTCTCGGCCATAGCTCCCCTTCCTGACAATCTTGATGAGTACATGTTTGCGGGCTTCCTTGGTCGTAAGCGTCTACGGATAACAAAGGCCAAAACTCAGAATTTGCTAATTCCAGCCGAGGCAGACATAGTCATAGAGGGTTGGACGGACCCTAAGGAAACCAAAATTGAGGGGCCCTTCGGCGACCACTATGGTTTCTATTCGCTACCGGGCAATTACCCTGTTCTCCATGTAACAGCAATAACTCATAGGCGGAATGCGGTTCTTCCAGCTACAATAGTCGGTCAGCCGCCGATGGAAGATGGTTATCTCGGCGAGGCCGTGGGTGCTCAGCTTACACCAGTAGTGAGGTTCCAACACAGGGATCTTCGTTCTCTATATCTGCCTCTGGAGACTGGTTTCCATAACCTTGCTATCGTTTCAGCTAAACAGCGATACCCTAGACAGGGTCGAAAGACTGCATTGGGCCTTCTGGGAGCAGGTCAAATGATGCTGATGAAGACAGTCATGGTCATTGACGAAGATGAAGACCCTCATGATTTGGAGGTATTCCTTGATGCATTGAATAACAGGGTGAATCCCTCTGAAGATATCATCGTGATAGAGGGTCTACCAGGGGATTCGCTTGACCCCGTAAATCCTTTTGAGAATGTGCAATCAAAAATTCTGGTAGATGCGACGTCGATCCCTGCAAATGATCCAAGAAATGGTGAAAAATCGCCTCTCGGCTCTCCCGTGATGCGATCTCCTGAATGGAGAGTAGCGGGTACTGGCGCTCCAGGCGTCCCTGATGGCTTCGATCAATTGGTTGTGAAGGAAGGCATTGCAATTCAGGCTCGTCTACTTCGAAGCTCCATGCTTGTCGTTACCGTGGAAATCGAAGGAGGGCCTAGTCCCAGAGAGGGTATGGAAGACTCTCATGAAGAGCTGGCACTACTTCAGAGGGAGAAGGTACGCAAAGTTGCAGAAACGATATGGGACATGCAAGGTGCCCAGAATCTTCGCTGGCTCTTCATCACCGACAATGACCTAGGCTTACATGATAGTGGTGCTAAACGTAGACTTCTTTGGCAGTTATTCGCACGATTTGACGTTGATAGGGGCTTGCTTTGGGACAAGGATAGAGGGAGAGTCGCATGGGATGCCACTGCACCTATTCCGTCTGCAGATGGTCCAATTCCTGCTCGTCGGTGGCCTGCTGTAACTCTTCATGATCCTGAAATTCTTAAGCGAGTGAGTAAACATGCGGAAGAGGATGGGCTTCTCGAATGGGAATGGCCCTCCAACATACTGATGTAAATGGAGGGATTTTCATGGAAATGAAAGATATCCTAGATTTTGTCAAGATAGAACACACTCTTTTTTCCCTACCATTCGTTCTAATGGGATTCGTACTTGCAGATCGTCAATTCGGTACAGAAAGCACAGATTTGCTTTGGATAATAGTGGCAGCAATAGGTGCAAGGGGACTTGCAATGGCACTCAACAGAGTGGTGGACAAGGAAATAGACGCGAATAACCCCCGTACCGCTTCCAGGCACCTACCTTCTGGTAAGATGACCACCATGGAAGCATGGTCACTGTCAGGATTATTCTTGGTTATGCTGCTTTTTTCTGCATGGAAGCTTAATGAAGTGGCCTTGAAGATGGCTTGGTTGCCAGTCCTTGCATTCGTCATATATCCCTACACCAAGAGGTTCTCGTGGCTGTGTCACTTCTGGATAGGGCTCTGTCTTGCCCTTGCTCCGGCAGGCGCGTGGGTTGCAATATCAGCAGATACTCATGGATGGGCGGCAATAACGGGAATTATTCCACACGCGGGCGGAGGACGCGTTCTTCTCTGGTACCCTGAAATATTCTTCATATCATTCGGAGTAGCATTGTGGATTACTGCGTTCGATATCAACTATGCACGCATGGATGTAGAAGTAGATCGTAAGCAAGGGATCAAATCATTTCCTGCTCGTTTTGGAACTGAAGCAACCAGCAGTCTGAGTGTGCTTCTCACATTAGGTTGGTGTGTATGTTTCTGCCTCACGGGGCTCCAAGGATTTGGTGATCCCCGAGATTATCGATATTTTCTTTGGATTCCTGCAGTCGTTGTGATGGGGATTTTGAATATCTACGTGATGACTAAAGAGGTGAAAAATTCTGATCAAACAGAGATCGCAATGGAGAGTTTTCAACAAAATTTGTTCAGGTGTTCGATGCTTACGGGTTGGGCTTTACTTGGAAGTCTGTTGATTGTGTAGGGGCAATGAATGAGGTGGTGTGCTGTTCAATTTACATGCGGATTACAGTACTGCTGGAGATCAGCAACAAGCTATCGATCAATTGGTTGATCAGCTTGAAAAGGAACAGGAACGTTGTATTCTGCTAGGAGTCACCGGCTCAGGTAAGACCTTCGCCATGGCGAACATAATACAGAGGCTGCAGATGCCGACTCTGATACTGTCGCACAACAAAACTCTTGCTCGTCAGCTTTGGCAGGAAATGAGTGAGCTTTTCCAAGACAATGCTGTGGAGTACTTCGTTAGTTACTATGATTACTACCAACCTGAGGCATATCTCCCCAATCGTGATCTGTACATAGACAAAGAATTGCAGATGAATGAGCGGATCGAGCAAGAGCGATTCTCAACAGTAGCATCACTGGTCTCACGACCCGACGTCATAGCCATCGGCACCGTATCTGCTATCTATGGTTTGAATCCCCCCGAAGTATTCCAACAGAGTCACGTTCAACTTCACGTGGGGCAGGAAATCGAGCCACAGGAAGCTGTTAGGGAACTCATAACACTTCAGTATCGGAGAACAACTGGAGATCTTGTGCGTGGAGACATAAGACTCAGGGGCGAAGTGCTTGATGTCTGGATGCCGAGCAGAGATGATCCAATCCGCATAAGATTCGGATGGGATGGTATCGAAAGAATTCAGGTGTGTGAAGCAGTTAGTTGGGAGCCTCTTGACGAAATAGAAGAAGCCTGGATTCATCCGAGAGAATTCTACATGACAGATGAAGAAAGATTCTCCACTGCACTTGAAAACATAGAGTCGGAGCTTGATGAAAGATCTGCTTGGTTTGAATCTAAGGGGAAGGATTTGGAAGCACATAGGATTGAACAGCGAACGAAATTCGATCTAGAGATGCTGCAAGAACTGGGTTCATGCAAAGGAGTGGAGAACTACTCACGACATTTCGATGGCAGAGAAATAGGAGAACGCCCATACTGCCTGCTTGATTTCTTCGCTACTAATGCCGATAGTTTCCATGGAGGTGCGGATCGGTATCTAGTAATCATGGATGAAAGTCACGTTACTCTGCCTCAGGTGGGAGGCATGTACGCAGGAGATTTTGCTCGAAAGAAGAATCTAGTAGATCACGGGTTCCGCCTACCATGCGCATATGATAACAGACCACTTAGAATTGATGAGTTTCAGAAATTGATTCCAAAGATGCTCTATGTGAGCGCGACACCTGGGGAGCGTGAATTCAGACACCTGGCAGAAGTGACTGGGCAAGAGGTGCCGAGGGGGCTACTCCATGCGCCCTCAGGCGGAGGAGCGGGCAAAGCCGACATTGCAAAAAGGGAAGGCGATGGTTCCATGGAGAAGATTGTCAATTCTATAGATGGTATTGTCAGCATGGAGATTCGACCTACTGGACTTCTCGATCCGAAAATTGAGGTACGGTCGACAAGTGGCCAAGTCCAGGATCTTCTAAGTGAGATAAACAACAGAGTAGAGAAAGACGAGAGGGTACTGGTCACGGTCCTTACCATCAAATTCGCAGAAGAAGTGTCTGAATATTTGCAAGGAATGGGAATAAAAGCGCATTATCTTCATTCAGAAATAGACACTCTTGAGCGTTCTGAAATCATCAAGGCCCTGAGAATTGGCCATATTGATGTCATTGTGGGAATAAATCTCTTGAGGGAGGGGCTCGATATTCCCGAGGTCTCTCTCGTTGCTATTTTTGATGCGGCTGCTCAGGGCTTTCTCAGAAATGAACGTAGCCTCCTACAAACCATTGGTCGTGCGGCACGTAACGAGGAGGGGTCAGTCATACTCTATGCAGACAGCATATCTCCTGCGATGGAGGGTGCGATTAGGCAAACTTCTGAACGTAGAAAGCGACAAGAAGCGTACAATCTAGATCACGGTGTGATCCCAAGAACTATCAAAAAGGCACTGCCGACGATGGGG
>MDSW01212749.1_pt1 | contig 16226 bp, 37 predicted proteins | sample 811171 | NCBI WGS metagenome assembly MDSW01 (sample SAMN05326641, study PRJNA326480) | marine metagenome | isolation source: seawater | place: Atlantic Ocean: North West | collected 2012
CTTGGACTAATTCGTCAGTCGTCAGAAGTTCCCCATTACTGTTATATCTGGCTAATCCGTTTTTGTCTAGGATTTCTACGTTGCCAGATTCATTTAATTTTATATTCTTGTTTAGCAATTCTACAACTTGGTCTGGGTTTATTGCTCTGTTCTTTGATGCTGAAGATAATAAAGACTTATTGATCTTTATATCTCTTAGTTGTGTTTCTAAATTAGTTTTTTCTTTGTTCCATTCTTGGGTTTTGTTTTTTAGTATTTCTTCAAACTCACCCTTTTGGATTTTTTGTTTTTCCTCTGTTTCTTTCTGTGCTTTTACTATGTTGATTGCTGAATCCAAATCATCAACTCCTATTTTTTTGTTTATTGCTTGTCGTTCTTTATGCAATCTTCTTTCTACTATTTCGTTCAGTTCTTCTTGTGTAAAAGTTCTTTCTTTTGGTTTTTCTTCTACTTTAGTAGATTGTACTTCTTCATTAACTTGCGTAGTTTGTTCTACTTGTTCTTGTTCCATTTGTTTATCCATTTGTATATTCTCCAGTTGTAATTTATTTATATCAAAGTTTTTTATAAAAAACAATCAATCTATTAGTCTATATTCCAACTAGGGTCTGTAGGTATCCAAGTATGTCTGCATCTATAACCACCCCTAACTATAAATGGGTCGCCATTTGCTTTTCCATTCCAAGACCTAGTGTTCCATAGTTCTCTTATTTGTTTTTCTGTGTAAGTTTTACCTAATATTCCTCTGCACCAATCTCTGCTATCTCTGACTAATGTGCCAGTATAAGTAAAATGTGTAAGTCCACTTTCTTTTGCTTTTGCTATGGTAAACTGTCCGTGAAACTGCATTACACTATCGTGAGCTATCTGACCAGCGTATCTTCTTAAATTGTTTCCAGCTCTATCACTAGCATATTGAGTATGTAGTTTTCTTACAGCATCTTCTACTTGTACTTTCATTTGCATATTAAATTTATTTTCATTGATAAAATCTACTAGCTCATTTATCTCTCTTTGATTTGATTTTTTATAAACTCCATTAATATGTGATCTAATATTACTGACCATATCTTCATAAGGTCTACCAGCTATTGCACTCTGGTAAAGCTCATCATTAATCACTTTTATAAATCTTTCGCCTATATCTTCAAAGCCAGAATAACTTTGAAACTTTAATGCATTAATCGTAGACAGGTTTACTTCTGTAAGACTTTTAAACTTATTTGGTATAGGCAGTTCTCCAAAAGTGTCTAGTACTTCTTTTGCTATTTTGTTATATTCTTCATTAATAATGAGATCAGCTTCATTGAGAAAGTTGTTTTCTATTGCTTGTCTGATCTTTGGTTGCAGTTGTATTGCTATTCTTTGTGATACTAGCTGACCTTTAGTAGCTCTGTTAACTTCTTTGATAATATCTTCTTCAAGTTTGTATAATACATTGATTATACGTTCTTCGTGTTGATCAGCTAGTTTTTCTAATATCCTTGACATTCATTACAATGGAAAGTTCTTTTTCCAAGCTCTAATAGACCAGTAAGCTGGTGATAAAGACTTTTGCCCTTTGACTTCCTTTAATACACCACCCATTCTAGCTAGAAATGACTTCTGCCTAGCTGGTATGTTCTTCTTGATGCTCATACCTCTCGCCCCAAAGGTTACTTTTTTAACTTTACCAGTAGACTTTTCTTTTACATACACACCAAACTTTTTTCTCTTTGATTCAGTAGTAGATAATCTAAAAGGTTTGTTTAGCTTTACCTGTTTACCTCTATATTCTGCCATTACTTCTTCTTCTTTCTTTTACTTGCTCTTCTAATCAAATCTCTATCAAATGTTCCAGAACGCCCTCTGCTAATCAACTTATTTACTCTTGCCATAGCCCAAGCATTCATAGGTATTCGTGGTCTACTGCCAGAACTAAGAAATGCACCTTGTCCTCTGCGATAACTAGCTTTTAAATCTGCTAAATTAAATAATTTAGACTTCTTAGCCTTTGCTTTAAGTGTTTTTATTGTAGATGCTGATAAAGGTTTTCTTTTTACTGCCATTATACCCTTGTTCTCCTCTTTAATAAGGATAGGGGTATCCTTGCACCACTTTTGTATAATGAACTAACCTGTTTAATTAAACTAGCTCTCATAGTACGTTTTGACCCCTTTAAACCAGATAAATACTTTTTGGGTATCTTGGTTTTTTTATCTTTAGGAACTCGCTTCTTCTTCCGTTTCGCCAACTGTTACTCCTTCTACGTTTGTTGTTTGGAATTGACCTCTAACTGTTCTTGCGTTGTCAATCTCTTCATTTATTGTTTTGATCTTGTCATTGTCATCTATAACTGTATCTGCGATTTGTTTGTCGATTTCTTTGTTAAATGTTTCTGATCTTACACCACTAGCTTTAGCCATCTGTAAATATTGCATATCATTAGCCCAATCTCTAATATCAAAGGTATCTGGGTAATTTACAGAACCATCAAACTCTTTTTCTAACCATCTAGCAAATAAACTCCATATATGCTCTTCAGCGTTCTCTAAATAATCTGCTTTTTCTGATAATCTTGCATTTAGTAGCTGAAACTCTGTCTGTAGTGCTATACCACTAGCTATCTGTGTACCAGTAGCTCTTACTGACCCCATATGTGTAATTCTATCTATAGCATCTACTTTGTTTTGTATACATTTCATTATACCATCTAAGTTTTGACCACTAGGTTGAATTATGTAAGGTTTAAGAGAACTATCCATATCCTCTGGTATTTCTATTATAGAACCAGCCCCAGCAGATGCTTCTACATTAGGGGTTTTTACTAAGCTGGGGTGGTTGGCTAGTCTTATCAGTTGTTCTTTTTCTGAGTAATCATTATAAATAGATTGTTGCAGAAATGCCACATCTGATAAATCACTTATCCCTATAGGTCTTTTATTTCCTCTTAGGTTATATACGTTTACTGCTGGAATAACTCCTACAGGATTAGGAACTTCGTCTATAAGTTTTGAATCGCCTTCTGAATACTCTTTGTCATATTCTTCGACTTCATAAGTGCTGATAGTTTCTTCTGTAAATACTTTTAGTATAGCTCTTTCTGAGTTTATATCTTCTACTACAACTAAATAATCTAAATAAAACCTACCACTACTTGCTCTTTTATAATTCCAGTTAACAATATTCTCTGGGGTGTAGATAGATACATAAGGTCTAATATCCTGTGCTAGTTCTTCTGCTCTAGTCTTTGCATTAGTTTGTGGTTTATCTACTATTACCCAACAGTTACCATAGATTGATGCGTTCATTTGCACCTCTCTCATAACTGTATTGAAACTTCTACCATCTAAGTCAGCATCTTTAATAAATGATAGCAGTTGCTCATCTCCATCTAAACTACCATAATCTCTAGTTGGTGGAACTCTCCATAAAAAGCTGGTGTAGATTTGCACAACATTCTTACAATGATTGTCTAATGGGGTATGTCTTATTCTTGCATCATACTCCTCTGGTGATTCCAGTATGTATCTATGTAAGTAATATCCGTTTTTGTAATCGTTGCCACCTAAATAACTGCGTATGTAAAACTCCCAGTTCTCTATGTTAGCTGTCCATAAATGATGTTTCTCTTGTAATTGTTCTCTATCCATTTAACTCCACCTCTTTTGCTCAGTTGGTACAAAATTTCTTCTTATCGGATAGTTGTATTCTATTAAGTAACCCAAAGCATCATTCATATGATCAAAACCACTATCCTTATCTGGTATGTGAGTTCCTTCTTTATATATCTGTCTTTCTATACTCTTTATAACATTTTTACAAGTATTTACTATAAATAATGTGCTTTTACCAGCAACATTTTTTAGCTTAGAGTTTACTGCATTTATTCTATCTCTAACTAATGGTGCTGTGTTCTTGCATCTTACATCAAACCCAAAGTTTTTTAATATAGCTAAATCTGTTAAACCTCCAGCAGATGTTTTTCTTTGTCTTGCACTAGGGTCTGGGTAAATAATTATATTTTGGTGCTTGTATCTGTTCTTTATTTCTTCACACATTTCATTCGTATTAGAAGAATATATCTGTATCTCATCTATGACTGTAACTACATTTTTATCTATTACAGTTACTACAGCACACATAGGGTCAACGTTAAAGTCTAATCCTATATGCAAAAACAAACTATTACCTTTATATTTTTCAACAATATTTTTTTCCCTACTAAAGTTATAGTATATCATTCCAGAATAATTTACAAAGGTTGCTTCATACTCTTGCTGAAATGTTCTCAAATCTAAATCCTGTTTAGCTTGTTCTATCTCATCTTCACTTACTTGCTGACCTTCTAATGTAGTGTATTTAAAACTCTCCCAGTCTTTATTAGTTTCACCCTGTTTAAATAACTCATAGCTCCAGTTACCAAACCCTCTAGGACTACCACAAAAGAAAGCAGAGCCTTTAGTATCAGATAATGTAGGTCTTAACACCTCGTACCATACGGATTTATTTATATCAGAGAACTCATCACAAACTAAGAAATCTAAACCCACTCCTCTTAATGAGTTTTCATTGTCACTTCCTCTTAATGTTATCTGTGAGTTATTTCTAAGGGTTATAGTTAGATCACTATGGTTAATAGTCTTTACCCATTTATGATCTATCATCTTTTCTTTTAGTACACCCCAGCATATTGCTTTAGCCTGTCTATAACTGGGTGCAACATACCATACCTTTTTGTTAGGTTGACTTGAGAACTTTGCTATCTCATTTATTGCTAAATAGGTTTTACCGAACCTTCTACCAGTAATTAATACTCTAAACCTTGCATCAGAACTTATAACTTTTTTCTGTGGTTCAGTTAATGGCATTATACCTCATTACCCCAACAATCCCAGCCTTCTACTTTCTGTCTAGCGAATAATTCTATTCTTGGTAAATCTCCACATAGCTTGACTATTCTATCTCTTACTTCTGCTGGTTTTTTACTGTGTTCCTGTCTAGGTGAAACAACAAGCCTTCTAACTGATTTAGATTGTCTTTTAATAACTCCTTTTTTTGCTAATAAACACATTTCTTGATTAGCTCTTGTCCACCAGCCCATTCCTACAAAGAAATCATTATTGTTTTTATTTGTTTTGACCCAGTTAAAACCAACTGTTGAAAATGTAAAACCCCAATGTTTTATCAATTCTAAAGTTTGTGGCAACATTTGATCTAATCCCCATAAAAATAAAACACAATTTTTATCTGATATTTCTGCTACAGGTAGTTTTTTAATCTCTTCATAATCCATTATATCATAATGCCCTAAAGTGTCTGGGTTTCTTCCTCTTCCTTTTTTACTCCAAGTTAAATGATTCCAAGGTGGGTCAGCATAAATGATATTATACTTCTTATCTGGAAAAGGTATCATCAATCATTAGTCCATACTAATGGTTCTTCTAATTGGTTCTCTTCTAATCTATCCTGTTGTCCTAATAGGTTCTTACCTAAGAATATTTGCATAGTTACATTACCTTTTTCTGCTGACTGCCATTGTAACTGTCTTAGTCTGATTTTTCCCCTTGATCTCCCTTTTAGTAAACTATCGGAAAAACTCTTTCTAATTAAGCTCTCATCACAACCATAAAAGTCTGCTATCTCTGTGTTAGTACACCCATAAGATGCCAGTTTAAAGACTTCCTCATCTGTGATTTTATACTTTTTTGGTCTTGCCATTCCTAATTACCCTATAGTTCGGTAATAAAAGTTTATCATACTGGTTATATAGTTCAACTATGTTTCTTTCTCTATGATAAAGTCTATATATTGTTTTGCTTTCTTTAAATCTTCTAAACCTCCCTTGTATCTCCAGCGTGTAATATACTTTATTACATTGCCTTCACAATAGGATAGTTTGTTTTTTGTTATGTATTCTATAGGCTCTATACCACCTTTATTATAATGATCTGGTTTCTTAATATTATCTTTTCTTTTCTCATCTAGTGGATTCAAGTTATTTACTTTGAGCCTTCTTTGTTCCAGTAGTTTTTTTCTTGCTTCCGATAGTCTAACCTCTGGGTAAGTTCCTAAAGACATTTCGTGACATTTTTTATTGATTGCAAAGCGATATGTCCATAAACCCTTACCTTCTCTTAGAATACGAATATATAAACCATTTCCGTCGTGATACTTACCTTTTGGTAATTTTTTTAGCTCTCTAGTTTTTAGTTTATCCATCATTTAGCCTAAATATATCTTGAAATATAAGGTTTACTATTTTCTCATACTCTTTTTGATTGTACTTACTAATATCTATTTCACATATTAGCTTTTTGCATAATTCTATTTTTTGTTTTTGATATTCCATTTTTCAGACAAAGTTTTTTCTATACATTTATTACATATATATTCTTTTGCATTATCTACAGCTATAATTGGTTCACTAGCACATTTATTGCAGTACATAAATTTAGTCATATTGATTTTTTTATCGGTCTTTTTACTCATACTATAAAAAGTATAATCTTGCTTTGTTTTATCGTCTTTAAACCTATCTGCCATATAATTCTCCATTTTAAAGGCGTTTAAATGAGCATACAGTAGGGGTAAAGCATAATCAAGGTATGTTTGTACCCCTAGTATATTCTATAACCTGTTACCAATATTTAAATACTTTACTGCATCTTCCTTAGATATTTCTCCTTCCTTGATTGCTCTTTGTAAATCTGGGAAATGCTGATTTGCAAAACTGGTAACAAATGAACTGCTTTCTTTATCTTTTATGGCTTGTTTAAATATCTTTAACCTTAAAGGATATACTTCTACAGTTTCATTTTTTTCAGCTTCTTGATCTTCGTACTTTTTAGCTGATAGCCAGTAGGCTGGTTGCTTGGCAAACTTCTTATCTTCTACGCTGTGATAATACTTATTATACATTTCTGCTAACTCTACTGGTTTATTTTGCCATTCTGCATCTAAAGATTTAAAGTTTTTTTCTGCTATACCCTTACTGACTTTATTTGATATATCTTTCCAAAATAAAGGGAAATTATCCTTCTTCTTGGTTTTAGGTTTATTGGTTAGGGTATGGGTAAGGGTAGGGGGGTTTTGGCTAGGTTTTTTTGGTCTACCTCCAAGCCTACCATTTATCTTTGATGCTTCTATTCTTTTAGTAATAAATAGATACTCCTGTAGTTGTCTTTCATTCTGGTAATGATCTTGAACCTCTACAAAAAATTGTTTTATTACTTCATTACAAGATATTTTTTCTTGTTCGGTAATACAATTTGCTATCCTATAATGGCTGTTAGGGTCTAATGGTATCCCTTTGCATCTTTTGTTCCAGTTCCAGCATAACAATCTTATATACACTCCTATCTGCTCGTTTGTTAAATGTTGCGTACCAGCAACAAAATCTTCTGTGAATAAATACCACGCCTTTAACTTTTCCTGTGGTTTACTTTCCTTACTTATAAACATAATTTTCTCCTTAATCTTTTATAATAAACCTAAATAATCATCTTGGTAAAGGGGTAATTAATACCCCCATACCTCAACTCTAGCTTTATGTACTGCTTCCTCTCTCCATATCCAGTCGTCTGGGTTTGGAATCAGCAAGTTCTTGACATCATCTAGGGTATCTACCTTTTGCAAAAATGACCCCATAACCTTGACTATATGGTTGCATATCTTCATAGGTTTCTGGTAGTCGTCTAAGCTATACTCATAAAACTCTGTGCCAGATTTTTTGCAAACTAAATACCATAGTTTCTGCTGTGCATTAGTACCTTGATGATAGATAGCTTGTTGCATAGCGTGAGAGTAAGAAATGCCAGTTGGTTTTCTCAAAGTAGTCTTTAAATCAACGTAAAAGTCCTCTTTAGTAGACTTATCTTCAAAGTGAAAATCTGTATAACCTACTAATGGTATTCCTTCTATATCCATTTCTACTTTATTTTGATAACCTATTAAATCCCATTTGAAAGCATAATTAGTTAGTCTTTGCACTCCTTCATTAAACAATGGAATAAGGTTTTCTCTTTCACTAGCTACCTTGTCACCAGCTAAACTAGAGCAGTTATCATCATACTCTTTAAGCATTTTATCTATTGCAACTTTCTGATCTGTTCCGTTAAGCCACATATTTAAGCCACTCTCTACAACAGTTCCTCTTTGCATTGCTGGGTTTGTATCGAACTCATAACCAAATATTCTCCTCAATGCCCAGCGTTCTCTGTTAAATGCAAACTCTGTTAGCTGACTAAATGATAATGGTAAAATACTTTTTTTATCTTTAGTATCAAACTTTTTAAAGTGTTCTATCATAATCCACCAAATAATTTTATCGCTATAACAAACAAAATTATTCCTATAATAAGACCTCTATACTCACGCATCTTTTTTGCCTAGAAGATGGTACTCAGCATAAGTCTTTTTATCATTAGTTATGTTCTTAGTAATGATATTATAACCATCACTTCTAAGGTCAAATATCCTAGCACTAAGGCGAAAGCAACCCCATTTCCTAAGTGCTTTTAATGGTGTAACAGATTTACCAGATTTAAGATAATCTAGTATTTGTTCGTTTTGTGTTTGGCTCATAACATACTCCTTTCTATTAAATGTTGTGTTTTGCCAGTTCTCTTTCATTGACAACTTTTGTTCTCAAGTCCTCTCTGAAAGTCTTGAAGGATTCAAACCTAATTTTAGATTTGTTCCTACTTAATAAAGTTTTGCTGTATCTATCAACAAAATCCTTATATCTTTTATCAGAATAAATATGTGCATTTAATTCTGATGTGTTCTTATACTTTATATTCTGTGAATAATAAAGTGTTAACTCTGATACTATAAGTTTCTCTTCTTTCTTCATTATTTCTAGTGCTGTGTCGTTATCACTATACTCTAAACCTAACTGCTCCTGTTGGTGTGATAGTTTGTGTGGGTCAAATTGTAAGCTATAAATATCAGTCATACTATTCCTCTTAACATTATGTTACATAATCTTTATCTATAAAACCTTTGTTAAAATCTCCTCTAAAATGGCTATTAATCCAAGCTCTTTTACCAGACTTATACTGTCTATAAAAACCACGAACCCTATGCCATTTGTTAGTATTAACGCTTCTTTCATACCTTGTTGATGTAAGATTTTCTTTATTTAAATTGATTATTCTATAATTGTAAAATGAAGTATCTGTATCGTTTCTTTTGACAGCTTCCTCTCTATAATCAAAATATTTAACCTCTTCTCTTTCATATAAATCGTTCATATTTTTAACTATACCAACAACGTAATAAGGTATAAGAGTGCATTGATTATATGCTAATCTAGATAACATTCTTCTAAAGGTTATCTCATAATCTGTGCGTGTTGCTTGTTTTAAAACAAAATTTAACTTTGGAGAAACATATTGTCCGTAAAAAGACATCATCTCTTCAATATTTAAATGATGTTTTGTTTCTATACTTTCATTATGATTAATTAAAGATTGTTTGATAACTTTTAAACATTTTCTGTGAGCATCTCCAAGAAAAAAAGGTTGTTTTTTTAAAGAACTTTTCCTTATCAACCAATCAATAGGTGAAAAACTTAAAGTGTTATTTTGCACAAAAAAACTACTTACATAATAATCTCCATCTATTTGTTTTTTTATCCAGTAACCTACTATATGGAATAAGTTTCCGTTCCAAGGCATTATGACTACATAATTATCAAACATAGGTTTAAAACTATCCTTACTTAAATTAAATACTGATTTTCTAACTGATAAATCAAAACTTCTATCATATATTGCACTTGCTTCTTCTTTGCTAGATACAATTACTTTTACTGCTTTATGAAAATCATAAAATCTTTTATCCATAAAAGTTTTGCCTTGCTCTTTTTTAATATTAACATATTCGTGTTTGTGAAATAGACCTACAGATTGATTCAATTTAAAAAGAGTTTTCCTAGGGTTCTTTATATAAAACTCAATGTTCTTAAAATACACATTTGCATCTACTCCTAATATTTTCAATTCATTCATAACTATCCCCTTTTAACAAGTTTTTCATAACATTCTAAACAGTAGAATTTAAATTTTGCATATCTATCTGCTGGTGCTTTGCATATCGCACATTCTTTTAAGTGAACAAAGTTCCGCCAATATTCCTCTGCTTTGTAAATTAAATTTATGCGTTCTTTCTTTTTAGCCATATCTTTTTTTAAAGTATTTTGGAAAATTCTTTTGCCCTATTTTTATCCATTTTTTTATAGATTTTTCATTTCGCAAATCTATACTTTCATAACAAAAATTTGGTATATCTTGTTTATTTGTCCAAATAAAGGGTATAAAAAATTTTTCTTCTTTATCCACGTTTCTTTTCTCTTATTTCTTTTGCTCTTATATATTCGTCTTGTTCTTCTACAGTTCTTAATGTAAATCCATCTCTAATTAGCTCAAACATTTTACTTTCAACTTCTGCCTTAGTTGGTCTTGTCTTGAACTCCATTTTATAATTAATTATGTATTTGCTCATATTAAATTTTTCTCCCTTAATTCTATTCTTTCCAATAAAATTTTTTTAAATTCTTCATTTACTGATTTGTTTTTATGTGCGTGACTATGACAAGATCGACAGCACAAAAACAAATTGGGTATAGTGTTTAATCTGTGGTTTTTAACTCCACCCATACCCTTAGGTATCAAATGGTGTATATCCACCCCTACAGCTTGATTACAACCCCAGCAAAGGGGTACATCATCTGCTGATATACCCCAAAATCTGCTGAATAGTTTTTTGTAATCTTTCATTAGCCAAGATGCTTATTAAAAGATGCAACTGCTCTTTCAGTTAATACGTCAATCTTCTCTTCACTAAAAGAACCACTAGACATAGCTCTGCCAACTATACCTGTAACGTAAATCAGTCTGTCTTTATTGCTATCAGATTTGTTTCCATTAATAGTTGGTGATGGTTGTGTTTTATTAACTCCTTCACCTTCACCTAGCACAACTAAATTCTGCACATTAGTATATGGATTACCACTTGCAGATGTTTTCCTGTTGATTACATCATAGCCTATTTTATCGCCAGATGAAGGCATAGGGTTTAAACTTTCTCTGCAATACAACCTAGTACCATTGACTAAGTCTATAGTAAAATTACTGACAAAAACCCCTTTGTCATTCGTTTCACTATTATCATATATTTTGTTTATTATTCCGTTTTCTTTCATATTTTTCTCCTTATTATTATTGGTTCTTATTAACAACATTATAACCCCTACCTTCCAAGCAATTATTTATATAATCTTGTCTTGTTTGCAATTTGGGTGAAAGCCATAATACTCTCCATCTTAAACTATTATATACTATCTTACCAGCTTCAACTAAAAAGCTGGTTTCATCTTTTACTAATGCTTCACAAGTATATAAGTCGTCGTGGTATCTGTTCATATCTCCTTCGATATTAGCAGATGATTTACCTCTGCTGTCTACTATTGGTTTTGTACTGCAACTAGCTAAACAAATTAATAGTAAAACAGCTAAGCAAATTATTAATATTTTGAAACGCAAATTTGTATTCCAAAATGTGTACCTTTTAGGGGTACTTTTTAAGATATGTCTTAAAATATGTCTGTTCATTTTACCCCCTATATTTCTCTGTTTAAGATTTGTTCAATCATAGTTATTTGACCATAAAGGTATAACCCATATTGTGTCTTAACTTGTTCAATACCAACTTTATCATTATAGTCTTTGCCTTCGTGTTTTTTAAAATACTTTAATATTGCTGGTAATCTCCATTGCTCTAGCTTATATCTAAGCGTGTATTGTGGTAATTGTGAACTCATTTTATATTTCTCCTTTTATTACTTTGATTAAGTTCATATCGTTATCATACAGTCCGATACTGTCGTCTATATGATGCAGTTTGAAATAGTATGTTATTTTAGAATCAGAAATGACTTTAAATCTAACTGTACTATTGTGATCAAAATATTTTATCTGTTTCATTAGCAACTCCCTAAAGGTATGTTATAAACTGACCTCATTTTTTTTATGATCTTCAAACTAGGTGGTCTATTTGTAGTCAATATAAAATGTGCATAGGTATAGGATATATCTAAATCTGTAGATAATTTTCTAGCATCTATGTTTCTTTCTTTAGCTATTTTTTTAATATTCATTAGTACTCACCCCCATTATAAGATTTTGATTCTTCGTTTAAAAGTTTAGATTGTATAGTTTCCTGTCTTTCTCTTTTGGAACACTCTTCACATAAGTTAGTTCCAGAAGGTAAAGTAGTTCCACAAGGATAGTAAATATCTTTTTGATAATACTCTGACCAAGTGGTCAACATTCCATTATTTTTGCAAACCATTTAATTATCCTCACTTTCACCACAGGCGTTTTTCCAGTCATCAACTTGCATCTGGTATTCTTCAAACATATTTCTAGCGTCATCTTCAGTAATATGTAGCTCTGCTAAAAGATAATTGATTGCTGTTGAAAGTTCTTGCTCTTCCTCTTCTGTGCCTTTGTGGTAGACATAATCATAGTCTGAAAGAAACTTAAAAAGTTCTGCGTATCTATGGCTAATAGCATCTAATATAAAAGTTTTATTATGTTCTACTATTTGCCTTGCTCTTTGTAGTTCTGTTTGTGTGGTCATTTATTTCTCCTTTTTATAAACATAATAAGAATTGCAGTTTGATTGTCTGCAATCCCAAGTATCATAAACTGTATTATCAATAATAGCAGTTAAATGGTTTCTGGTCAGTAATACACAACGCCCTTTGAATTCAAAGTTGCGTAGTTGTATTTTTCTACCATTTATTCTTGGTGGTTTTTGCTTTTCAAATCCTTTGTCTTTTAGATATTTTTCATACAACCACTCATCATTTAATACTGCACCATACTTAACTGAATACTCACATAGTTCTGCAAGTGTGGTTCTATATGGCTGGTCTAATACTATCGTTATTGATCGTACTACACAATCTGCACCTTTTCTTGATCTTGGGTAATTTTTAGTTCTGTTTCCTTCGTGATATTCGTATTTCATTATTATTATCTCCTCATTATTATTAAATAGGAAAGTGCAATTAAGCACTCTCCTGATTGTTTAGCATATCTTCTAAAAGTTTTATTTCTGCTTGTAGCTTTTCATAGCATCTAGTAACGATTTCAAGTTGTTTAGGATTAGGTGCTATAGTATTGCTGTAAAGTTCTATATCTTTTTTATAATGCTTTGCCACCTTCTCAAAAGTAGATATAGCTTTTTTTATTTTTTGTTTTTTAGTATTCATAAGTTTCTCCTTTTTATCATTATTATTATTATTAAATATCTTCATTATTAATAACCTAGCAGAATTTTTAGGTTATTCAACTATTATTTTAAATTATTTTTTATGGTGTTGCAGTTTTGCCACAATGGGTGATAATAGCTTTGAGCCTTCCTTCCTTATACGCAATGTATAATAGGCTCAATAACCCTAGCTATTGGAGCAAAGCTAGGGTTTTTTCTTAAGGAGAAAGTTATGAAAGTTTTAAGAGCTTTTGTTTGGCTCTAAGACTTCTTCTTTTGGTTGTTCTGAAACTCTTGCGTTTTCTTTTTCTTATAGGGCGTTTATCTATTAGTTCTGATATGGTAGCAGTTGTAGTAAACCCACTCATTTGCCTACTGACCTCATAGCTCTATTGTGAGCAGTTTTAAAGGTTGCACCCTTACGCATTGCATTTGCCATTGATCGCATATGCTTTAAACTGTGATGCCTTGCGTGTCTGTTCATAGTCTTACGTTGTCTGGGAGTTAGGTCTTTTGTAAAACTTTTTATAGATGCAACCTTAACCATTATCTTTTCTTCTTACCCATTTTCTTTTTCTTCTTTTTGCCTTTTTTCTTCATTCCTTTTGAGTGACTTCCTTTACCAGTATGGTATGGCATATTAACCTCCTTTATTGTTTACTGTAGTATACATAATTAAAATCATCATAAAAAGATTTTTTATTTTTTTTCTTTATTTGTATTTTATCTTTTTTACTCCACGCATTATCTGTTCCTAAATATTTTTCATCTGTGTATATATCTGTTTGTTTGTTTTTATTTTTTTTTATTTAAAACTCCTGTTCCTTTAGTGTCTACTTTTTTATATTTTTCAAAAGTTCTCAAACCACCTATGCCAAGCATACCTAATAACAATGGCATCATTATTGACATATCTGCCTGTGGTATAGTTATTCCAAATCCAGCACAAATAGGCACAATCATAAAGTTAATACCTAAAGACATTGCACAAATCCAACCAATTAAAGGTCGCCAACTTGACTGAAACCAGTTACCTTTAGCTTCTTCGGTGTTGAGTTTTATTTGTGCCAATGCTAGTTCTTGGCTATGTTTCTCTGCCATTGTACTGATCTCGTGAGCCAGTTCCATTTGTTTAGTTTTGTCTTTTACAAATTTACCTATGAGTTTTGTAGCTGGTGCTATAAGTGCTGTTATTGCCATTATTTCATTTCCTTATATTGTTTTCCGTCAAAAGTTAAATATTTTTTTCTGTTGTTCTCTAAGTTATAAGATATGTGTACCCACCCAGAAGTAGGTTCACCCTCTTTATAAAACTCTAATATGATCTGGTCGTAGATTAAATTTACACTACACCAGTTTGCTAAATCTAAGTTGCTAATAGTTGGTACTTCTATATCAACTGCTTCACCTTTACAATGTTGGCTAGTAGATTTTGAGCCGAGAAGTTTGTTTAATTCTGGTGACCTATACCCAGAGTTAGGTGTAAAAGGTATTCCATAATTATCCCTTATAGGTTGTAGTATGTTATTTGATACAGCTATAAGATTGTTAATAATATCCTGTTCTGTAGGTATATTGATAATATTATGCCTAGTAGCTGTTTGACTTTTGCATAATTCAGCTAGTGTAAAGTTTTTAGATAGTTCCATTTTCTCTCCTTTTTATAAGGGGGTCGTATATATGAATCATACCAGAAATTAATAAAACAACCCCCATTTCCATCACAACCAAAAATAAGGTGCATATTCACCTCATTATGATTATAATTTGCATACTGTAACTTATCAATCATTTTCTGTTACCCATTGATTTTGTCTTTTCTTATATTCTAAATATAAGTCAGTATCAGCAAATTCTCTTCCTTCATTCATACACATCATAAACCATTTAGGATTATAAACTAGGCAAGTTCCATCATCATATTCTATATCGTGTGCATAAACTGGTTCTGAAGTAGATACAAAAAACTTAACTGTTACACCAATAGCCACCCCTAAAAATAAAATAGTAGCCAAAGCTATAAATCCGTATTTTACATATTCTTCTATCTCTTGTCTTTTCTTTAACCTTCTAGCTTTTTCCTCTTTAATAGCTTGTTTTTTTGCATCAAGTCTTTTCTTTCTTAACTCTAAAATATAGCTCCAAGTTCCGTGACCGAACCTTAAGTCAATAAGCTGTTTCATTTCATTTAATTGTTCTTGAGCAAGTTTTGCGTTAATTACCTCTTTAGCAATATTCTCTGTTGCAAAAGGGTCAGCTCCACTTTTCTCACGTTCTTTTATAGCTTGTTGTTGTCCATTCAAAGCATTATCAACGTGGCTGATAATATCGCCAATATCTTGTGCTGTGTTGATATTACTCTTAATAAAATCAACTGATTTTTTTACAAGTGCTATGCCAGTTAATATAGCTGTTACTGGTTCAGCCATTATTCTTTTCAATAAATCGGTCTAGCTTTTGCTCTATGCGTATAACCAGTTCTTTGATCTCCTTTGTTTCTGTTCTGAGTTCTGACTTGGTTGCATAATCTTCTCTGGTTCTGTTTAGCAATATTTGTAAACGCTTAACCTCAGAGAACATTTTACCAAACGCCCACCCAAAAGGTACAACTATAAAAGATAGCACTATATTCCAAACTAAAAAAGGGTCTATGGTCATTAAAAAGACCTTAACTTTGGGGGTCTGCCTCTTTTTTTCTTTTTCTTTTTCTTTTTAAATAAACCTTTTATTTTATCTAATATATTCTTTAACTGTGTCATCATCTGTCCACCTATTAATTCTATTGATTTGTGTTACTTCACCATCACTATTTACAGTATCTGTATATAATGCTTTAAATGCTGTCATATCACTTGCACCATCTATAGCTGTTTCTATCTCTGCACAATCGGTTCTAATTGATGCTACATAAGTGCTAACTGCACTTGGTATAGTTTTACTACTATCATATATTGACCTCTCTA
>MDSW01020316.1_pt1 | contig 16225 bp, 14 predicted proteins | sample 811171 | NCBI WGS metagenome assembly MDSW01 (sample SAMN05326641, study PRJNA326480) | marine metagenome | isolation source: seawater | place: Atlantic Ocean: North West | collected 2012
ACCAGTCCTCCTATTGCAAGGTGATTCTTGGGCTGAGGGATTAGAAGAGAATGCTCTCGATGCCTTCCTAGAGATGGCATCGGGTTCACGCCTGGAGTTGATAGCTGCTGGTACAACAAGCTTCTCTCCAACGAATATGGCAGCTCAACTGCGATTTATGAAAAGCAGAGGAATCAACGTCGCGTCAACAATTGCATTTATTGATCAAACTGACTTAGGTGATGAGAGTTGCCGTTATAAAAGGCAAGCAGTATTTAATTCCGAGATTCCAGAGACGATTGCACTAGTTAAGCCGTATCAAAGCCACGGTCAAACAGTGTTTGAATATGGCCCTCTTGTGTCGATGAATGAGATGCCTCTCATGGCGCCTCGCCTGTTAGCCGAAATGATCTACCGCGTGCGCCGGCTGTTGAACGATGTTCGTGGGAGTAAAGCTTGCTCTTGGGATGAGATCCGGGCGCCTTTACTTAGGCCAGACTCACAGCAAATTGAATATTTTACAAGAGCCCTAAGGGCTTATATCAATACCCACGCAGCTCTATACCCTGATGCTAATCTAAACTTGATCACGCATCCTCATAGAGGTCATCTTAATGGGGAGTATAAATATGAAATAGGCAGCACTGTTAAAGCTACTGCTGCCGAGTTTGATTGGGTTAATCATCTTGCTTTGGGGAATTTTGATCTAAAGAGAGAGGCACTGACTTTGCATCCTACTGAAATGTTCGAGACTGGCGACCCTGCATCTCACCCAACTAAGGCTGGATATCAATTGATTGGAGAATTAATATACCTCCGCCTAAACAAATCTTTAAGCGGATAAGTATAGGTTGATCCAGATAATTTATACCTACTCAAATGCTATGGAAGATATTGAGGGAATTGTCAGAACTGCATTATTTATTAAGCTCAAGATGTTTCGTCAAGAAGAGATCAACCTATTGTGGACATGGATCACACAGAGTTCGATACTTGCTCTTGACAAAACAGATTTTTTCATACTTATGAACTTTATGGAAGGACTTGAGCAAGCGCTAGGCATACCCCCTTCGAGGTCTCTCGCAAAAATCTATTGGGTAGGCAATTGTGGAGAAACAGCAAAATGCACCACCCATTCTGAGATAGTGGCCAGAATCTATACTCAATGAACCAATCTGACATGGAATCCAATCACTTAAAACTCTTTAGAAATATATTATGAGGCTAGATAAAAAGTGAAAAAGCTTCTCCTCATAGGTGAGACATTAACCCATGAAGGCATTGGTGGGAAATTTTTGAGAGCGCTTCAAAGTGAAGATATCGCTGAAGAGTGGACTTCATATGTTCAGTACACATCGTCGGCAATTAATTACTCACCAAGCATGTCTACGTTGCGAGGAAAGTTGTTTTATAGAATGTTTGATAAAAGAAGCTTAGAATGGTGGGGGTTTCAAAGAAAATTACTAAAAGTAATAGCAACTTATGAACCGGATTTGATATTAGTAACCGGTATCCTGCCAATTAGCAGTCAAGTCTTCACTGCGGCTCGGGAAAGTGGCTCCTACTTTGTAAACTATCTAACAGATGACCCGTGGAATCCAATCCATAAAAGAAATTCTTTCATCAAAAATATAAGTAAATATGACCATATTTTCAGCACCAAACAAAATCTTCGTCAAAGGCTAAAGAGTCATGGTGCAAGTTCAACAAGCTGGTTACCTTTTGCGTTTGAGCCTATGAATCATGAACCACCAGAGAACGTCAGGCCTGATTTATACGAGAGCCCAGATCTCATCTTCGTGGGGACAGGTGCGAAGGAGCGGGTTAAATGGCTTACACCGCTGGCTGATATTCCTCAGATTTCTCGCCAAATTTATGGTAACAACTGGAAAAACATAAAAGTCCCTAACTGGGATGTAGCAGCTCCTGTAACTGGGAAAGATTATTGTAGTGTTCTGTATCATGCAAAAATAACATTGGGGATATTGCGAGAAGCAAACCATGATTTATCTACAATGCGTTCTTATGAAATTGGTGCAATTGGTGCATGTGGCTTATATCAGGATACTTATGAGCATCGAAATCTGCTGCAAGGTTACCCTGATGTTGGATTCTTTAAAACACCTAATGAATTAAGATCTAGGGTTATGTTGTTACTTCAAAATGCTGCTTTGCGACAAGATCTAAGAGCAATTGCGGCCAAAGCGATACGTAAGTCTGAGCATACATACAAAGCAAGACTCAAGCAGATTCTCAGGATAGTGGCATCATGAAGGTCACAATCGTTGTTGGGGGACGATGGCATGCTTTTGATCTTGCTCTAGAGCTCGAGACAAAAGGACATCTTCACAAAATAATAACCAGTTACCCCGCTTGGTTCGTTCGTAAATGGGGTATACCCGGAAACAAAATTGTTAGCTTACCTTTAATTTTTTTTCTCGTGAAACTTATTTATAAAATTGGTGGCGAGCCTCTAATGATGAAAATGCAATGGGTAATTCATCAAAGATTTGCTAATCAAGCAGCTAAGCACTTAGAAGGCACAGAGATCCTTCATGCATGGTCTGGTTTTGCTGAGCCATCTCTAATCTGGGCAAAATCTAGACAAGTACCGGCAGTACTTGAACGTTCTTCTGCTCATATTCTTGAACAAAGTTTCTTGCTTCAGAGCGAATACACTCGCCTCGGATCAGTTTGGAATCATACTCATCCAAAAATCGAAGAGATGGAATGTCGTGAATACGACTTGGCATCTATTGTCTCTGTCCCCAGTACTTTTGTGCAAGATACTTTTAAAAAACGGGGTTTCTTGGAGTCTAAAGTACGAAAACATTTGCTCGGAGCAAACCTAACCAAGTTCCAGCCTAGATTGAATTCCAAACAATACCCAAATGACAGGAGTACAAATGGCTTGAAAATATTATTTGTGGGGTCATTAACTCCTCAAAAAGGTGTGCATGATTTATTGTGGGCCTTTAAGTCGTTCCGGTCAAGTTCTTCCTCTTTAACATTGCTCGGTGGCGGGATGAGTACAGAAATAGAGCAAATCGTTCGGCAAAATAATGACAAGCGTATTTTATTGCCAGGTCATCAATATCAAGACAACCTCATTCATTATTATCTTGATCATGACGTTCTTGTTTTGCCATCAATACAAGACGGCTTTGGAATGGTGCTTGCCCAAGCACTCTGTTGTGGTTTACCTATTATTTCAAGCACTAATACTGGAGGAAAAGATCTATTAGAACTCGACGGATTTTTACCTTGCAGGACTGACTATGGCGGTCAAAGCTGTTTAGAGTATTCTGCTGGTTGGATTATTCCCATAAGATCTCCTGAGATAATAGCTTCAATTTTTAACTTTTTATCGGACAATCCAGATGTTTTGGGTCGCAAAAAGTCAGCTGCAATACGCCTAAGAAATAGCAATATTTCATGGAATGCATACGCATCATCACTTTGTTCAACCTATTCAAGTCTTTTAGATCATGCAATTAACTGACTTGACAATAGTCATACCAGTCTATGGCGAATCTGTATATCTCGGTGAGGCTTTACAGAGTACTGAAAAGCTGGTTGCTAAAGGAGCAAGCCTTTTAATTATTGATGATGGTGCTACCACAGATATCGCTGTTCAGATTAATAGTTGGGTTGACAATCAAGACTCTGACTGCATCAGAGTCACTACAAATCCAAATAATCTTGGCTTGTTCATGAGTTTGAATCAGAACCTTCAATTTGTTAGAACTAAATGGTTTTGCTTCCTTTGTAGCGACGATTTCTTATTGCCTGACATCATTCGAAAACTCCAGAGTCTCCATCCAAATGATCAAACAGGCCTCATACTTTCAAAATTCAGGTCTGTCAATGCAGATAGATCGATTAGATATGACGACTGCAAACAGCTAGATGCACTTCAATCCAAGTATGGAAATATTTTAAGTTCAAATCAAATCTTATTAGCTTTATTACGCTATGGAAGTATCAATGGAAATCTATCAGGAATGCTTATTCGAAACACTCTTTGGCAGGCTTGTGAGGGCTTTCTATTCGAGTGGAAGCATGCTGCAGATTGGGAGTGGTTGGTACGTGCGTGCGAGAAAACGACCACTCGAATTAGCCTGTTGCCGCTTGTTGCACTTCGAACTCACGCTGATCAGCTGTCATTCTCTAATCAGGGCAGTGGGGCCCCACTTTTAGAAGCTATCGCAGTAATTAAAATCTTGCAAAAAAAAACCAATGCGAATCAAAATCCATTGGCAATGTGGTGGTCAGCTTCATTGTTGCAGCATCACTTATGGAATCAACTACTTAGTAATTGCAGAACCCGCAACTTATCCCAGCTTGAATTTAGATGTAATTCAATGAAACAAGTCGCGCCTTTGTATTTAATATTTGCTGCAATGATCTTCTCACTTCCAGGTAGAATAACTAGAAGAGCAATGATGAAAATCACTAAGCTAAGAAGTAAAAGTAGCTTTGGTGAGTCGCTTCAAGCCATTAATTATTTTCCTCCACCATGAAAGATGGTCATACACAATTTCTAAGCATGCCCAGAAAAGCCCAATGTCTTGTTGCTGTGCAGATATTGTTTCAAGGAGCACCCTTCCGAAAGGTGGTTGCGGAAGCGGAAATCTTATCGCTCTGTGCCATAACCATGGAGATCCCGGATGTAGGAATTGGCTAGACTGATGCCAGCGCTTCCATTTAATGTTATACCAAAGATTGCGAATAAAGATGTCGTTTGCGTGTGCCCAAGTTTTGATCTTGGTTTTTACCTCCCGATCAGAGAGTACATAGCTGTAGTGATAACAAGGCTCGTCAATATATTGGATTGACTTTGCATTGGTTGTCCTGGAGAATTTGAAATGTATATCTCTGTGTCTGCAATTAATAGCAAAGCAAGCTTCTCCTGCTTTAATTCCACTATAAGGATCTTCTATAATAAAGCTAGGTGTTTTCCAGAATGTATATAGAGGCACATTAATAGCACTTTTACTTTGGGCGCTTGCTGAAGTTAGATAGCTTTTCAATACATCCCACGATTGATGTGTATAAAATTCGTCAGCATCTTGAATCACTACCCAATCAAACTGCTGTGCCCTAGCAGCTGCAAGGAGACTATTGCGAGTATCTTCATCATGCTCCCAAATACCTCTTATGATTTCGATATTTTCTTCAGCTAAATCGGAAATATCATCATAACTGGTCGGATTTGTGCCTCTTATGGATGAACCATATTTCCAGGATAATTCAGGATAGGCAATAAAGATCTTGTCAATATATGGCTTTGCATTCTCAATCATGAGATGCAGAGATCTATCAACATTGAATGCAAGGACCTGCAGGGCTATTTTCACCTCTTAACTCTCTGGCATCTTTGTGTGGTTTTATTGTACTTCAAAAAACGATTGTCATGGCTAGCAGAAGCATTTAGGATTATGAGACATCAGAATTTAAAACCGAATGTCATTCTCCCTGCAAAAGGGATTTTTGCATCTTTTTTCAGGATCGATACTTGGCAGAGCCATTTCTTTTCTGTTGAATATTGTCTTATCTAGATTCCTTGGTCCTTCATCGCTTGGGCTTTACGCTTTAGCGCTTAATGCTATTCAGTCTTTTGAATTATTTACCAAACTTGGTCTTGATTATGGGCTGTCACTAGAGCTTACGTCTAACAGCAAAAACATATCATCCTCTGAGGTTTCTGCTATTGAGTCCAAGGTTATCAACCAAAGTCTAAGTCTTATTATTATATCCTCTCTGGTTGGTGTGATTGGATTTGGCCTGTGGCTACTACCAGGTGAATCATACTTTCCGCAGTCAATTGTCAATCAAAGAACTATTATTTCAGTGCTTCTGTTGATTGCATGTTTTCTTGAGTCTATCAACTCTTTTCTTTGGGATATTTTGTTGGCTAAAGCTTTAACAAGAAGATATTCAATTCGTATTGGAATAGTAGCACCTCTTAAAATTGTTTTTTATGCATCTGGCTATTTCCTGGCAGGGATAGTCGGTGCATTTCTGCTCCTAGCAATTTCATCTTTGGCAACATGGTGTATTTTGTTGAGGCTTTTACCTCTCCGGCTTGGAACTTCCTTCAGGTTTGGTGTCAATCCTGAGTTAAGTAAGCATTTGCTTTCAAAGGGGAAAGCACTTTATTTTGTAAACACTATTAATGCGTTAGTTTTTTTGCCCTTGTGGTCATCGTTAGCTTCAACATCTGGATTGAGTTCAGTCGGCTATCTAAGAATTGGTCAGTTAATGGTTCAATTCTTTTCTCTCGTGCCTAGTGCATTGTTGCCTGCATACTTCCTCAAATTACGACTTACTGTCTTCTCAGGTGAGAATCAATCTTCCACCCAATCGCAAGTCTCTTTCTTATCCCAATCTTCTTCAATAGCTTGGACAGCCGCCTTGGCTCTTCTGTCAGTTTACTTTCTGATTGACACAAGCCTTACAACTTTTTTATTTGGTCATAAGTTCGTTGAGTCAATAACTACCACTCGAATATTTCTTGTGTCAAGCGTATTTGACTCAGCATCTGGGTTTTATCAAACTTTTTATCTGGCATCTGAGATGTCTTCAGTTTATCTCTTGGCTCAACTTCTGCCGAGTTTTATTATTGTGCTGCTTTTTGTCAGCTCAATGTCTTCATTTGGCCTTAAATCATTTTTAGCCCTAAAACTGTTGAGTTCTTTGCTGCCTCTTGTTGTTTACCTATTTAGTATGCCAAAGAGCTTAACTAATTCACTTGGCAATATCATTATTTCCTTGACTCTTTGTTCTACCTTTCTTCTCCCTCCCGACCTAGACCAAGTTTATTTCTTTATAGTGATACTGTCTTTATTTTTCTCCTTGCTACTTCTTGCGAAGTCTTGTAGAACTGGACTCCTCAAAAATATTTTAAACTCTTAGTATTGGTAACCAATTCATTTGAGAGCAGTAAATAGCCACAATAGAGCGCAACAAGTTCATAGCCGCCTGCCGCCAATGGCATTCCAGTCATATAAATGAATAGCAGGGCAAAACTAAGAAGACACATGCCTGCCTTCCCTTTTATTAGACACATCATTACTCCGGTAATAAGAATAGCTAGCCAAGCCAGTGACAGGTATGCACCACTGAGATTGGCAGCTCTTGTTGCATCAAGGGGTACGCTATGCCACCATAATTGTTTACCAGCATCCCCCAATAAGTTATTTGCTGGGGTAAGCAAGTAATCAAATAGTTGACTGTAGCCTTTAATGTAAAGCCCCAGGCGCCCATCTAATGCAGCGGTAATTCTTGAATTAATGAATTGACTGCTAAATGTCAGAGTGAGACTTGCCATGAGTAATGTACCAAAAAAGAAAAGCAGCTTTTTATTTTTGATTGAATGCAGGTAATATCTTTCTGTCGATTTGCGTGACTTGAGCCACATAATAGCTTCAATAATACAGCCAAGAACTCCAAATAAAATTACACTGCGGTTGCTTGTCTGGACTCCAGTGATAAATGCCAGTCCAATTGATAATATTAACAATCTTTGCTTTTTTAATGTTCCAAGAATTCCAATCATCATGATGACTATGTATCCTGAAGTTGTGCTCTGAGCACCAATATTGCCTGAAAAAATATCAAAAATTTTATCTCCACCTCCCCGGAATCCCTGCAAAGCAATAGATCCCATGATTGTCGGTATCACATAGAACGAAAGCCCAATTGCAACTCCGCAGAAGAGTTTTCTCAGCATTTTCAGCGTCGAATGATTGCAACTAATACCAAAGATTGTTGTGCCCACAATCTTTATCCCCTCCGTTGCTGAAAGACCCTCATTAGAGTTAATCCGGCAGAAGGCTGGTTGTACACTTGTTATCAGGCTATGAGGATCAACATATGACCAATAGACCAATAGAAGTAAACCAATTGCAACCACTGCTATATCCTTTGACCATACCAACAGATTGTGACTTAGAGGCGGTCTGGCAAATACTACGAGAACATACATCCCCATTCCAGCTAAAGTCGCCTCAGCAAACCCCCCAATGCCAATCATGATTCCAACGAAATAGAGAATCACTTCGTCTCGGATCACTCTGTTTGTGATCGTGTGTTGGATACTTCTGAACATATCTCAGATTATCCTTCTTTTTTTTAGAAACCGCCCTTTAACGATACTATGATTGGCTTAGTTTTGGCTTAGGCTTCCTTGACGGAAGAATGAATATACTTTTCTTTCTTCCAGTGTGGGAGCCAGCTTGGCAATATGGTGGCCCCATACAAAGCACTTACAGTCTCTGTAAAGCCCTTCAACAGTACCAACATGTAAATATAAGAGTAATTACTACTTCATTCGGACTACCTGATTGGCCGAAATCTTCCTGTAATCATGAGATCCTAAGATCAGAAATCTTTGTCACCTATTTTGAAGCAAAGAATGGCCGCTTATTCGGTATTCAATCACCAACTCTTCTTTCATCATTAACATCGTATTTAGAATGGGCTGATATTCTTCATATTAGCGCTATTTGGCATCCGATATCCATCCAAATTCAGCGCCGTGCTGAAATAGAAAATCTCCCAGTAGTTCATTCAATACGCGGGGCCCTAAGCAGATATTCTTTTTCTACATCCCCTTTCAAAAAGAGCCTTTATTATTTTCTTTTTGAACGCCCATATTTGCTCAAGACATCTGCGATTCATTTAACTAGTGCTTCAGAGTGTCAAGATTCTTTTAGATCTTTTCTTCAGCTGCCTAATAAGCTGCGCCGAATAGTAATACCCAATATTGTCATGCATACTCCCTTCAATTTAGCTGACTTTGATCGGGGTCAATTTTTAAAAGTGTATGATCTTTCTAGAGAAGTCCCAACATTTCTCATATGTGGCAGAGTCGATTCTAAAAAAGGACTTGAACTTATCCCCAAGGCACTGTCATTGATTAACGACAAATCTTGGCAGCTGATCATTGTTGGGGCTGATTCTGATGGATCTCTCGAACCATTTTTAGAGTCCCTAACTCCTTTTAGTCAGCACCATTCTATTCGTTACTTAGGGCTTAAAACACCAGCAGACTTACAAATCATTTATTCTTTATCAGATCTACTCTTGATGCCAAGCTTACATGAGAACTTTGGTAATGTAGCTCTCGAGTCGTTAAATCATGGCTGCCGAGTTCTTCTAAGCCATGATGTTGGCATGGCCAATTACCTTTCTCAATTACCTGCAACAAATTCTTGGGGTGCAGCACTCCCCTATGAACCAACTCTTTGGGGATCGTGGATACGCCAGTGGCTTTCATGTTATCAAAAATCTAATCGCTACAGCCCAGATGCCTTATTTATGAACATTTTTGCTGAGCAACAGATCGCACAGCAATGGGTTGGTGAATATTCGCTGTTGCTTCAATGAGTTTAAGTCTTACAGCCATTGTGCTGACTCTCAACGAAGAGACTAATCTTGCAGGCTGCTTAAAGTCTTTGAGTTGGTGTCCGCGCCTCGTTGTTGTCGATTCAGGCAGTTCTGATTCCACTCAACAGATAGCTCGCCAATATGGTGCTGATTTTTATCTACATTCTTTTGATGGCCCTTTCTTGATTACAGATCAAAGAAATTGGGCTTTATCCCAGTGCTCTGTTGATAGTGAGTGGGTTCTTTTTATCGATGCAGATGAGAGAGTCTCTCACGCATTGCAAAAAGAAATTTGCGGTTTACTGAATTCAAACCATGCTGGTGATTCCCCAAGGTGTGATGCCTGCTATTTGGCTCCTGCATATATCTTTTGCAAGAAATGGCTGCGCCATTCCCAGCACTACCCTAATTGGCATCCCCGTCTATTACGACCATCGCGTGTTCAGCTTACTGGTGGTGTATGGGAGTCGTTTTCTACCCTCACCGGTAGGCCATTAAATCCAGAACGTATTACTTCGATTTCTGAACCATATACTCATATTGCTTTCTCAAAAGGCATTGATGATTGGCTATTCAAGCATCTTCGTTATGCAGATTGGGATGCCTCTCTTATTATCAACTATTTTGAATCAAAATCGAATCTACCTTCGATGCTCCGTAAACCTCGTTTACGCACTCTTTCTTTTCGCCTTTGGTTCCTTAGGCCGCTGCTTAGATTTTTCTATAAATATTTTTTCTCACTCGGATTTCTTGATGGTTGGCAAGGATTATTATTCTGTTTGCTTATGTCTTATTATGAGTTAATTGTTGTCTTGAAAGTTGTTTTCTGGAAGCAGCACTCATCTTCAACATCCAGTCGAGGCTAGCTTATATGCATATCCTTTTAGTCACGCCCTCCTTGTCAGATCGTGGTGGGATTGAGGTCCTATCTTCAGCTGTCTTCGCTTCTTTAAAACAGGCTGGACATAGAGTCACGCTTGTTTCATTGCCTTCAAATCATACTTTGTTACCTCTTGACATTTTGCTTAAATCAATTTTTTATCTACGCCTTTGTTTCCACTCTTTATTTTGCTCGCATATTTTTTCAATGCATCCATCCCTGCTTAAGTTTTTCCCTCATTTCCTTTTAAAAAATCTAATCTCGATTTGTTGGGTACATGGAATTGATGTTTGGGGTGCTTTGCCAACCAACACCATAACTTCTCTCAGACCCTACCAATTGCTGATCTGTAGCAGTCGCTTTACTCGTTCTAAAATGAATGAGGCATATCCATTCCTTCGCCCTACCCGCTCAGCTGTACTGAATCCCTCTATTGTTAAACCAGTCTTTTTGCCTCTTGAAAGTTCTTCTGAAACAAAACAGAGGTGCCTGCATTTGTTGACAGTTTCGAGACTTTCTAGAAACCATCAATACAAAGGACATGACCAAATAATTGCCTCTCTTCCTCTACTTGACGGTATTGCATGGAAGTGGTCTGTGGTCGGTACTGGGACTGATCTTATGAGACTGAAGGATTCAGTTGCCGCCCATGGTTTAGCCGAGTCAGTTCACTTCTTTGGCGAAGCTTCTGATTCTATGCTGCACGCTCTTTACCGCCAGTGTTCTGTTTTCGTTATGCCCAGCTACTTTTCCGCTCTTGGCTGCAAATCGGTAACCGGTGAAGGGTTTGGCATTGCTTATCTTGAAGCTGCATGGGCTGGAAAAGCTTCCATAGCCTCCATTGCTGGTGGCCATACTGATTTTATTCAAGATGGTTTTAATGGATGGCTTATTGATGAATCTCCCGAATCCCTTGCCTCGTTGTTAAGGTTGCTAGCTATGAACCCTCATCTAGTATCAAGTTGTGGTGAGAATGCTCTCCTAACCGCTCAGAAGTCTTTCTCATCTGAATCTTTCCATGCGAAACTAAATCAGCTTTTGCTATCAATATAGTATGTGCGGTTTTTTTGGCTCTGTAGGCCCTCATTTACCATCCAGTATCAAACATAATATTCTCCAGCACTTAAATTCTCGCGGCCCTACCTCTGATGGCTGTTCTTCATTTTCATTTCAAGGCCGCGTGCTGACGTTTTTACATTCTCGGCTTGCCATACAAGATCATTCTGATTACTCAAATCAACCCTTTTCAGTTCGTGAATTTGGCCTTTCAATTGTTTATAATGGGGAAATTTATAACCTTTCTTTTTTAAAGACGCTCCTTAAGCAGTACACACAGAAGAGTTTTGCGTCCGACACTGAGCTCATACTTTACAGTTATCATTATTTAGGTCTCGAATGTTTTTCTCTATTTTCTGGCATTTTTTCTATCGCTATCTTTGATCATTGTTCTCAGGAGCTTATTCTTGCTCGTGATCGTCTTGGAATCAAGCCTCTTTACTATCAGTCCACATTTTCTGGCTTTCAGTTTGGGTCTACTGTTAAAAGCTTATCTTGGACTAAAGATATTTCACAGAGCAAGATCTCCCAGTCTGCTCTTTTCAGTTATTCAATTTGGGGATCTGTTGACGCACCCTACTCAATCTATACGACCATTTCCGAATTCCCTCCTGGTTCTATTGGTGTTTTTACAACTGATTTATCTATTCAGCCATTCCCCTCCCACTCACTCTCAAATTCTCACTATTCATCTAATTTTTCCAAACTTTTTAAATCTGCCATATCTGATCAACTAGTTGGTGTTGACCATGCTTGTGTTTTTCTCAGTGGTGGACTTGACTCTTCTCTTCTGGCTACTTGTATTTCTTCAATTTTGCCGGATGCAACCACCTCACTCGCTCTTTCATTCCCTAAGTTCCCTGCAATTGATGAACATTCGTCCTCATCACATGTAGCCAATTCCTTAGGCCTCAATCATTGTTCTATCCCTATATCGATTGACACCCTAGAAACTAGCTTTGATGATTTTATTTTTCACTTAGACCAGCCATCGATTGATGGCTTTAATACTTTTTTGGTTTCGCGTGTGGCTGTTGATCATGGTTTCAAAGTTGCTTTTAGTGGTCTTGGAGCTGATGAGCTCTTCTATGGTTATCCGCATATGGCAAGCTCCTCAATTACACGTTTCGTATCTGCACGTTTACTTCGTTATCATGGGGTCCCACGCACTTCTCTGAACATCATACTTAAGCGCCGTTTGCAGTTCGCAAGGACTCATGGTTTTTCATCTTATGAGTTGAACTTTTATTTGAAAAATACTCTGTTACGTGATTCGGATTCATTCTCACAGTCTCAAGGCCTTGAACTTAGAGTCCCCTATCTTGATAATATAATTATTGATTTTGCTCTTTCAAAGTCATCTTCTGAACATCTTTTTTTAGGGCCTAAGTCACTTTTGCATCAACTTGCTGTTGATCTATCTGTACCACTCCCACCGAATCAAAAAAAAGGTTTCAATCTCCCTTTGGGAGCTTGGCTTTTATCTACGTCAAGATTTTCACCAAAAAGACTTCATAGACTTCTTGAGCCTCTCAAGATCTCACGAGAGTCAATATTTCTTAGCTGGCTAGAAATGAGGATTTCTCCACGTCGGTGTGCTGCGTACTGGCGTTGGGTTGTCCTTGCTGAATGGTTGGTGGCTAATAGCTAATTCTAGATGTTCTTGTTTAATACTCTTCCCCTCCATTGATTCTTTTCTACTCTCAATCCGATTTGAGCAACCATTGGATGACTGTGTTCGACAAGTCCGATGGCTTTGGAATCTGTTTATAACGATTGGGATCATCAGCCCAGTATCTGTCTTTTAGGAACTCCCTGTTGATTGCTTCTCTTAATGCAATCGCATCATTACTTTCAATGACTTCATGTGGATAAACATGCAGAAGGTCTCTGCTTGCGCCAACCTTGTCTGTTGCTATTACTCTGCACCCACATTGTATTGCTTCATTAACGACTAGCCCCCAAGTTTCCCCCTCTATGGATGGAACTACAACAGTGTCTGACTTGGCATAGTGTTCAACGATTTCTTGTTGATTTACGAATCCAAGTATTTTATAATCTAAATCTCGCACTTCCCTGAGTTGCTTTTGAATAATGTCGTTGAGCTCACCGCTCCCAACGATAAGAAGTTTTATTTTGCCGACTTCTTCTTGGGACATATCTCTGATGGCTGTTAGTAGTGTAAGCACTCCTTTTCTTCTGCTTAATTTACCTATATAGGAGATTGTTTGTTTCCTGTCTTTGACTTCTAATGGTGCGGACCATTCCTGCTTCAGCCTCTGAATTCTATTTTCAAAGAAGTAGACGTTGCTACTGAACAATGCCTTTCTTCTTCTTTTCTCTGGTATTCCTTTCCGCTTATAGTGTTCTTCGCTCTCGCTACCAATGGCAATGAGAAGATCAAATGATAAATAATAAATAGGAAGTAAGATGTTTCTTCCTGTTTTTTTGAAACTATTGCGTTTAAATGCTCCATCTGTTGCATCAGCTCTCAGTATGAGTGACTTCTGCCCAAATACTTTTAACCATATCGTTGCTGCTGTTATAAATGTAGGTGTGTAAGCGAATATCAAGACCTTGTTTGCGTCCCAATTCATGATTGCTTGAGCTGCTCTGATTCCTTCCCAAACCCCCCGAATTCCGCTTAGCTTCCCTATGTTCGACCCGTTTGTGATGAATTGACTTTCAAAACCACTCGTCGGGCTTGAATTCCATGAGATGAGTCTTTTGAATTCTTCATCGTAATATTCATTCAACCCCGCTGTGCATCCGAAAAATACTTTTGTAGTGATCTTGCTATTGCTTGAGAGCTCTTCGAGGATTGGTTGGAAGTATTGAATTGGGTGAGTGATCAAAACTCCTAACTTTTCTTTCACTTGCTCACTTGCAGCGATTTTGCCGCGTTCTCGGTTTGATGAGCCTCTGGCAGGTAATCTCTATTGTTGTCGGTTCTTAATCTGTTATTTCGTCTCACTGTTTGTATTGGCTTGATGATTCTCCATGTTGTCTTCGCTATTATAAACAAATCTAGCAATAACGACTCCCTATCGATATAGAAGAAGTCGTAGCTGAGTTTCTTCATTGTCTCGTCTATGGTTTTTGTGTATCCATAATTGACTTGAGCCCAGCCTGTGATTCCAGGTTTAACGCACAGTCTTAATGAGTAGTTCTTTATTTTTCTAGAGAGCATTAAGTCGTTTCCTGGCCGTTCGGGTCTTGGCCCGATTAGGCTCATTTCGCCCGATAATACATTGATTATTTGTGGAAGTTCGTCTATCCGATGTTTCCTGATGAATCTTCCAACCCTTGTCACATATTTGCTTGCTTGCTTTCTTCCTGTTGTTGAATCGATGACCCATCGTGATCCCATGGACCGAATCTTCCAGATTCGGAATTTCTTGCCATTCATGCCATTTCTGATTTGGCTGTAAATTGGACTTTTCCTGTCTTCTACGTATACAGCACCCGCAGCTAATGCCATCACTGGAGCTAGCGCTATAAGTAGTGATAGTCCTACAACTAAATCACCGATTCGCTTGATTCGCCACGTCAATGTGCCTTTGGCAATCCTAGGCCATTGTCTTTCAACCGCGTAATTATTTCCAATAAGGTGGCTTGGGAGTCTCTTTTCGTGCCTTTCAAACCACTCGCTTACTGTGCATATTTCTCGTCCACTTGATTTCCATCTGGTTAGTTCTTGATCGTCAAATGCCGATTCCTCCGCTGACTGGTTGCCTACAACAATGCCGGTTTCCGTGCTGTCGTCGGCTTGATCACGCTTTATCCATAGTTCTTTGGATCTGGTCGATAGCTCTTTCCCGATTAAGTCTTTTTCTTCTCTGCTGCCAGCAAATATCCATCTAATTTGTTTCTGAGTCATATCCCTTGATGTTATTGATAAGCTTGCTGCAATTGTGCATACCGTTCCAGCCACCATAGACACCAGATTTGTGTTACTAAAAATATTGATTACTAATGCTAGAATTGCCGTGCTTACTCCAACCCTGGCAATTCGTTCGGCAGTTTTGCTGATGTTGCCCAGAGATCTGCCGTTGTACTCCCCTGTGATGTAATTGCCCGCGGTCCATATTGTCGCGCACAACAGGCAACTTTCAATTATTGCTGTTTTTTCTCCTTGAAAACTGAACGCAATTCCGCTGGCCGCTAGTCCCAGCGAGAGATCAATAATTATTCGTTTTATCAGACCTGACCTGTTCTTTAGCCAGTTATTCGTCTTGGCCAATGCATCTGTTTGGCTTGTTCAGCCAACATACTTGACTCAGCTCAACGCCTAGTTCCTCTTTTCTCCTGGCTTCTACAGGCGGCTGGTCCTGTTCGTAAACCAGCACAGGTTTCCATAAATGCTCCGGGTTGCTTCAATGAATTGTTCTAGTTCGTGGCGTTCAGTCCGGTCCCATGCTGCACAGGCAGTTTCAAGAGGAGCTTGCGCAGCGGCGTCGCGGTCCCATACGCAAGCGTCTGGAGCCCGATTGGCAAGACGCTGGTATGAATTTGCTGGAGTCTGTAAATCGCTTGGCTGATCTGATGGACGACGCCGAGCAGCGGCTGGATCCCAGCCGCCGAGCTGAACTGCACGACTACACCGAAGCATCCATTCGCCGTCTCGAGCGCCTGCGGTATCGCCTGCAGCAGCGCAACAGCTGATCTTCAGCGGGGAGTGATGGCGTTAGCGTTGGGTCATCGCTTGTGTTGGCTTGCTGTGGTGCGGCCGCTCTGCTGGGTTTAGAAGCTCACCCTGTCTCTGTTGAGGTCGACCTGGCCCCGGGATTGCCGGGGTTTCAGCTGGTGGGGCTTAGTGATGCCAGTGGCCGCGACTCCCGCGAACGGGTGCGCTCAGCCTTGCGCAACAGCGGCTTCCGAGTGCCGCAAAGCCGGGTGGTGGTCAGCCTGGCGCCG
>MDSW01159374.1_pt1 | contig 16217 bp, 11 predicted proteins | sample 811171 | NCBI WGS metagenome assembly MDSW01 (sample SAMN05326641, study PRJNA326480) | marine metagenome | isolation source: seawater | place: Atlantic Ocean: North West | collected 2012
CCACCACATTACCGGGTCACGGTTCAGCTCATGGGCCGGTTGAAAGCGCTGCCGCATGCACAGGTTTGAATTCCGTTCGCGCTTCTGATCAGAAAGCCTCCCCCACTGAGGTCGCCTCGGTAATCGAGACAGAGTCCCTGCAGCAGTTTGAGTTGGCTTTGCGGGGCGTGCAGGGTGACACCATCGGCTCGGGCAATCGCCACACCAGCCAGATGACCTGGGCGAATCCGAACCACGTGCTCTGCACATTCCCCAGGTGTGAGGTCTAAGTGCATCTGGCCTGGAGTACCTGCGACAGCTGCCTGACGTCCCAACTCAGCAGCTGCAGTTGCAGTCAGTCGCAGATTGGCGGCCATCAATGTCGACAACATGGATTACCACAATGGCAGGGGTGAGTCAGGAACGAAACCGAGTCCGTTGTGTATACGCGCTGCACTGCCACTGCCATTCATCACCGTTCGTCCTCCGGCCACCAAGGTGGTTGAACTTCCGCCATCCAGGTTGAGTGCATCACTAAGTCCAAGTTGCTTCGCGGCCAGCGCGGTTTCCAGAAGAGTGGGATCACTGCTGGCGGCACCACGCAGGGTTAAAAACCAGGTTCCGGTTCGGCCGTGGCCAACCACTGTTCTAGGGGCGGCCAGGGCTAGGAATCCGGGGCTAAAGCCCTCGCTGCGACCATTCAAAACAATGCGGTCGTTCTGAATCAGCAAGGGACCTCCTCCCAGAACGTTTGGCTTGTCCCCGAGAGGGGTTGAGGAGCGTTGCACCACCGTGACGTGGTCGCCTTGGCTCGCTGGCAAAGGGGCTCGACCGCGAGCGACGATCAGATCCCCGTTTTTTGGGATGGGCACACCACGATTGAGTTGAGCCCTACTGAATTGCTCGATGACTCTTCCATCTTGAATCAGTAGAGCCTGCTCTTGGCCGCTTAGAGCCCTGTACATCGGGCCCCAGGCTGAGGTGTAGCGACTCAATCCTCTCTGGACATATCCACTGTTGAGGAAGCCCAGTCCCCATCGGCGCCCATCGGCGACGCGGAGCTCTTGGTTCAGCAGTAGTCGTCCAAATGCCGGAGCGCCATCAAGATCCCAGGCCACAACACCGCGGTTGAGGATGGGGCCCGAGAGCCAGGCCCCATTGAGGCGCAGGGCACCGAGCGGTAGTTGCTGAATTCGGTTGAAGAACCCTCCGTTAACGGCGATGAGAGCTCCGGCCGGCCTGGACAGCTGCGTCAGAAAACGGAGGCCCTGCTGGCTCCCTGTCATCGCCAGTGGTGAAAGCTTCAGTCCCAACTGGCTGAGATCGCCTCCAGCCCGGACCACCTGCAGGGGCTTGACACCGACTTTGACTGTGCGCCGTTCCAGGACCAGACCCCGACGGATGAGTGCTGCAATGGCTGGATTCGTCAGCGGCAGACGCTGGTTTTGGCGTGGAGGAATGGCCCTTGAGAACTGTGGAGAAACTCCGTCCAGTACAAGTCGCCATGGTGCTGCCAAGGTCAGGCTGCGCAGTCGGGTGGATTGTCCCCGCAGTCTTAGGCCTGTTTGAGTTTGCTGAGGCGTGAGGCCCAGCCGTTGGAGTGTCTGCAGTTGCTGGCGGGTGCTTTGTAGGTCGAGCAGTAGGTCATCGCCTAGTTGTTGCACGAACAGCGGGCCATTCAGATCAAGCACGACTCGATTAGCCGTGCTTCCTTTGCCGCGTCGCAGTTTCTGAAGCTGGGCTCTCGGCAGAGATAGCTCCAGGCTGGTTCCCTTGCGTTTGCTTGCAACTCCTATGTTCAGGAGCCATTCCCCCACATCCAGCGCAACGTCGTCGCCAAGTGTTCTCTTGGGGATGGATGTGAGTGATTGGCTGCGGCTAAACCATTCCAACTGATCGCCGCTTCCGTCATTGCTGCGCCGGAAGCCAAGACGAGACTCCAGTAGATCCATGGGCAACCAAAGACGTTCCGGCTGCTCCTGATTACGTCCTTGCCATAGCCATGGGGCTGAGACCGTTTGCCCCCCAATCACAATCCGATCGCCTGACTGCGTTTCAGCGGATCGCAACTCTGGCAGTGGGGGGGGCAATTGGGCGATGAGGAGCATGGCGCTTGAGAGGACGGGAAAGGCGCCTGCCTAGGATTGACATATGTGATGGTTTCTGCAGGAGAAGTCGCTGCAGTCCCATGCCTCCGCCCGGTAGATGTTCATGCCTGACTCCCTCAGCTCCGCCATTGCATCGTGGCCTTTCTTGGATTCCGCCGCTCCGGAGGCTGTGGCGGGTGAAAAAGACGCCTGCGGAGTTGGCTTCCTGGCCCAACTCTCCGGTCAGCCCAGCCATTGGATTTTGCAGCAGGCCCTGCGCGGTTTGGATTGCATGGAACATCGCGGTGGCTGTGGCGGCGATGGGGATTCCGGCGATGGAGCAGGCATCCTTTGTGCCATCCCTTGGTCGTATTTGGCTCAGGTCTGGCCAGTGGCCGCTCAGGGCGGTGGCCTGGGCATGATGTTTATGCCGACTGACGACCAGCGTCGTGAGCAGGCTCGTCGTTTTTGTGATGAGGAAGCATCCACGCTCGGACTGAGCTCGGCTGGCTGGCGTGAGGTGCCTGTTGATCCAACAGTGCTTGGGCCCATGGCTCGGCAGAACGCGCCGGCGATTGAGCAGTGGTTGATTGGTGCAGAGGTTCAGGGCGATGAGCTGGAGGCTTTATTGCTCCGCTTGCGTCGTCGGATCGGCGCACGGGCCCGCGAAGCTTGGGGTTTTGAAGGATCACGGGATCTTTACGTCGCTTCCCTTAGCAGTCGCACTGTTGTTTATAAGGGCATGGTGCGTTCCGAGGTGCTGTCGCGCTTTTACGCCGATCTGCTCGACCCTCGTTTCGAAGTCAGTTTCGCGGTTTATCACCGCCGTTTCAGTACCAATACTCTGCCGCGCTGGCCCTTGGCTCAGCCGATGCGACTGTTGGGCCATAACGGAGAGATCAACACACTGCTCGGCAACCTCAATTGGGCCAAGGCTTCCGAAGCCAGCCTCGCAGGCGTGTGGGGAGACGCCGCTGTGGACCTCAACCCCGTGGTGAACCCTGCCTTCAGTGATTCGGCCAACCTCGATGCCACGCTTGAGTTGATGGTGCGGAGTGGCCGGTCGATCACCGACAGCCTGATCACGCTGGTGCCAGAGGCATTTCGCAATCAGCCGGAATTAGATCATCGTCCAGAGATCACGGCGATGTACGAATTCAATGCGGGCGTGCAGGAGCCTTGGGATGGGCCTGCCTTGTTGGTGTTTTCAGATGGCAAGAGGGTCGGTGCGACTCTCGATCGGAATGGTCTGCGTCCAGCTCGCTGGTGCACAACCGCTGACGGTTTCGTGGTGATGGGATCAGAGACCGGCGTGGTCGATCTGAGCGGTAAAACCGTGGTTCGCAAAGGACGTCTTGGTCCTGGCCAAATGTTGGCTGTGGATCTTGAACGTGGACTGCTTCTCGATAACTGGGCGGTCAAGGAGGATGCGGCCTCTCGCTTCCCTTACGCCAGTTGGCTGGAGGAGCATCGCCGCAACTTGGCACCGCAGCCCTGGAGCAGTGATCCTCAACTCAGCGAACTTGATCTGCTGCGGTTGCAGACGGCCATGGGATTTACCGCTGAGGATCTCGACCTGGTGATCGAGGACATGGCTGGTTTGGGCAAGGAGCCCACCTATTGCATGGGAGATGACATCCCCCTCGCGGTGCTCTCGGACAAGCCTCACTTGTTGTACGACTACTTCAAGCAGCGCTTCGCTCAGGTCACTAACCCACCAATCGACCCGTTAAGGGAAAAGCTGGTGATGAGCCTGGAGATGCATCTAGGCGAACGTTGCCCTGCCTTGAAACCGCAACCCCAGGCGGCGGCCCTCATTCATCTCGACACCCCTGTGTTGAACGAGGCGGAGCTGGTGGCGATCGCCGATCAGGGTTTGTCCGTTGAGAACCTGTCCATCCAGGTGTCTGTCGAGGATTGCGCCAGTGGCTTGAAGGCTGCTCTCGATCGGCTGTGTGAGCGGGCGGAACAACAGGTTCGTGACGGTGCGCGAGTACTCGTGTTGTCCGATCGCGTGAACCATGCTGGTGCTGCCGTTCAGCTCAGTGCCACCACCGCGGCGATGCCGGCGTTATTGGCAGTAGGAGCCGTGCATCACCATCTGCTCAACAAGCGATTGCGGTTGCACTGTTCTCTCGTGGTCGACACAGCACAGTGCTGGAGCACGCACCACTTGGCCTGTTTGATCGGGTACGGAGCCAGTGCAGTCTGTCCTTGGTTGACTTGGGAGACCAGCCGCCATTGGTTGGGCCATCCCAAGACTCAAAAGCGAATCGATCAGGGCAAGTTGCCTCCTCTTGATGCCAAGCAGGTGCAACGGAATGTGCGTCAAGCCTTGGAAAATGGCCTCCGCAAGATTTTGTCCAAGATCGGCATCTCCTTGCTGGCCAGTTATCACGGAGCTCAGATTTTTGAAGCGATCGGTTTGGGTGCCGATGTGATTGACATCGCCTTCGCTGGCACCACAAGCCGGGTGGCTGGTCTCAGCTTGACGGAGCTTGCCAATGAGACCTTATCCCTCCATGCCAAGGCGTTTCCTGAGCTGAATCGCAGCAAGCTCGAATTCATGGGTTTTGTTCAGTACCGCACTGGCGGGGAATATCACCTCAACAGTCCAGAGATGGCCAAGGCATTGCACAAAGCCGTAGCTGCTGGACCTGGCTATGACCACTTTTCGACTTATCAAACCCTGTTGGAAAACCGCCCCGTCACGGCGTTAAGGGACCTGCTCGAGTTCCAGTTAGCTCCAACACCGCTTCCTTTGGATCAGGTGGAAAGCATTGAAAGTTTGTTCCGGCGTTTTTGCACTGGGGGCATGAGTCTTGGAGCTTTGTCTCGAGAAGCCCACGAGGTGTTGGCTGTTGCGATGAATCGCATCGGCGGTAAGAGCAATAGCGGTGAGGGCGGAGAGGATCCAGCTCGCTTCCAGGTGCTGAACGACGTTGATAACGAAGGTCGCTCCGAGTCGTTCCCAAGCATTGGAGGGTTGCAGAACGGCGACACGGCATCATCCGCGATCAAGCAGGTGGCTTCTGGCCGCTTTGGGGTGACGGCTGAGTACTTACGCAGTGGCAAGCAGTTGGAAATCAAGGTGGCTCAGGGAGCTAAGCCCGGCGAAGGCGGTCAGCTACCCGGCCCGAAAGTTGACAATTACATTGCTTGGCTGCGCAACAGCAAGCCTGGGGTGGCGTTGATCTCCCCACCTCCTCATCACGACATCTATTCGATTGAAGATCTGGCGCAGTTAATCCATGACCTGCATCAGGTTCATCCCAAAGCGCCTGTGAGCGTGAAGCTCGTTGCGGAGATCGGCATCGGCACCATTGCCGCTGGCGTAGCCAAGGCCAACGCTGATGTGATTCAGATCTCCGGACACGATGGCGGCACGGGAGCATCGCCATTGAGCTCGATTAAGCACGCCGGCAGTCCATGGGAATTGGGCCTAACCGAGGTCCATCGCAGTCTCTTGCAGAACGGTCTGCGTGACCGGGTGCTTCTGCGTGCTGATGGCGGCTTAAAAACGGGTTGGGATGTCGTGGTTGCCGCCATGCTCGGTGCCGAGGAGTACGGCTTCGGATCGGTGGCGATGATTGCTGAGGGTTGCATCATGGCCAGGGTCTGCCACACGAACAATTGCCCTGTTGGTGTGGCGACTCAAAAGGAGGCTCTACGGAAACGCTTCAAAGGGCTGCCGGAGCATGTGGTCCATTTCTTCTGGTATGTCGCGGAAGAAGTGCGTCAACTTCTGAGTTTGCTCGGAGTAGCGCGTCTTGAGGATTTGATTGGTCGCAGCGATTTGCTGAAGCCCCGCTCTGTGGAGCTGGCAAAGACCCGCTATTTGGATCTATCCACGTTGTTATCTCCGATTGGAGATGCATCTGATCGTTCTTGGCTGACCCATAGCGCTGAGGCGCATGGCAATGGTCCGATTCTTGAAGATCAGCTGTTGCATGACCCTGAGCTCATCGCTGCGATCGATAATCACGGTTCCATCTGTCGCTCGCTCGAGATCATCAACACCGATCGCAGTGTTGGTGCTCGCTTGGCCGGTGAAATCGCTCAACGTCATGGCAATCGTGGCTTTCAAGGGCAGCTTGATTTGCGTTTTCGTGGAGCAGCTGGTCAGAGCTTTGGTGCCTTCCTGGTGCAGGGCATGAATGTGCGTCTTGAAGGAGAGGCCAACGATTACGTGTGCAAGGGAATGAACAGTGGCAGGGTCGGTTTGGTGCCCTCAGATGGAACGCAGAATCCTGGTGATCAGGTCATTCTTGGCAACACCTGTCTCTATGGCGCCACAGGGGGAGAACTATTTGCGCTTGGACGTGCCGGTGAACGGTTTGGTGTACGCAACAGTGGTGCCAGGGCTGTCGTTGAGGGGGCCGGAGATCATTGCTGTGAATACATGACAGGTGGGGTTGTGGTTGTGCTCGGGGGCACAGGTCGGAACGTCGGTGCCGGCATGACGGGTGGTGTGGCTTTTCTGCTGGATGAAATGGAGGGTGTCACCGCGAGGGTGAATCTGGAAATCGTTGAGGTTTGCGAACTGTCGACCAGTGAGCAGGAGGCTGTGCTCAAATCACTTCTCGAAGCTCACTTGAACGTCACGGGCAGTCGAAGAGCTGCGGCCTTACTGGATGATTGGGCGGCAGCCAAGTCTCGCTTCAAGCTGATCGTTCCTCCGAGTGAACGGGCCGCGATGGGATTGATGGACAAGCAAGCCGTGGCGGCTTAAACACAGGTAGTGGATGGCTTGGTTTATTAAGCACGAAACGTTCACAGCTGAAACGGCTGCCTTGCCTTTTGATCAGAGGCGGCCTTATTTAGACGCCCATCGCCAATGGGTCGAACGTCTTCAGCAGAGCGGACAACGGATTAGCAGTGGATTTCTTGTGGATGATCAGCGCCGCCCTGGTGGTGGTGGACTGCTGGTGTTTGAAGCGCAGTCCTATTCCGATGCTTTGGCACTTGTCCAGACTGATCCAATGATCCTTGGCGGTCTGGTGACATGGCAGCTGCAAGAATGGGTTCCCGTTAGTGGAGATGCGTTGCTGTAGGTCGTGATTACCTCAGGTGTCGTTTTGATCTTGATCTGGATGGATCAAAGTGCACGATGGGCTGACTTCGAAGCAATGACTCTTGTTATTTGTCGTATTTGGATCTCATTGTAGGAAGCTAGTAGACGTATAGATCGGTTGCAGCCTCATTCACCATAATCAACAACTCGATATGTTGATTATGGTGAATGAGGCATGGCTCGGCTGAACAATGTCTGGGACTACTGGAGATGGGATCAAGCCGAAGAGAGTTACAAGATTAAGGTGAGTGCGAGAGATTGTAGGCCCATGAAATTCTGGTTTCAGCGTGTGACCTTTCGATATAGGTTCTCTTTTCGGAAAGCTTATTTTTTAAGAAAGAACAGGCTTGAATTGACTCGAAGTCGCTGATTTGATGTGCTGAATGCTATTGCAATGGGGTCGCATTAAAAATGATATCAGCCTCTGTATTGTTTCCTGTGATGCCTTCAGGGAAAGGCTGCCTAGCGTGAAATTCACGATAGGACTCGGGCGTGATATCGGTTTTGTAGAAAACATTGACATAGGTTTCTGTTTGTAGTTCATACTGAAAACCAGAGCCAGTGAGCTGTTTTAATGATTGCTTTCTCTTGTTGATTGGTCGGATTAAATTATCTCCGGGATAGCCGGTGTTGCCAGGAATGGATGATCCTGCGGGTACAAGTGAAGAGATTTTTTCTCGACATTGCTTCGCTGGGCATTCTTTGTGAATCCCCTTGATCTTTTTGATTTGAAAAAAACCATCCTGATTGGGCTTTCTTTTTGTCCATAAACTCCCTTTTGCACTAAATCCCTCTTCTTCGGTGTCTGGGTGATGATGGTACGCCCATTTCCACTTGATCAATTTTTTTGCCATGTCCAGCGATAATTCAATCTGGTATAAATCAGTCTAGGCTTGATTATCTTGCGACTGCCTTATGAAACATGGATGTTCATATCGGTGACCATAAAATAATAGGAAATATTAAGCATTGTGCTGGTTGGTGATGCGATTGAAGCGAGGATGGCTCAGCGCCTTGAAGGGATTAGTTTTTTATCTCTAGGCTCAGAATCATTCAATTCACCAGGTTTTAGTCTCATTCAAATACCTTAAATCATAGATGTTTTTGTGAACCACTGGCTTCCCTTGCCAGACGTCATTCATCGGATGAAATGGCGGCAGCATCAGCTGCTTATTTTTGAGAAAACAAATATTGACCATCGATATCCCAATGTCCCAAGGCATTTTTCCTTATTCTGCTGAGGTGAATGTAATTTTCTTGGTTGTTCTAATGTCAATTTTTGTCTGAACGCATATGATCGCCCGTATTGACGCTTGGAATGACTTTTTTGAGGAAAGTTGGAAAGAATTCCATTGGTCAGTCGTTTGTGAGCATTGTCTCGACTGTGTTTGGTTCGATCATTGCAAGGTCACAGTCACGTTGGTGAATCGTCCTGTTTATGTCTGGTGGTGTATGAAAGGGTGGTTGATGAAAAGTTGGTAAAGTTGAAGGTCTAGTATTTCAATCAGACCAGTTCAGTTTTTTGGTGATGACGATTGATTGCATGGCTTCAATTGTGAATATTGAGTTTATCGGATTAGTATGATTACTGGCGGCTTCAAAAGTGTCGATTTAGCTTGATGGGCCTGATGAGATTTCTTTGGCTTGAGTTGTGCTTCTCTGTCTCAACGAGCACTGGTTTGAAACATTCTGTCTCTTGAACTATGTTCATGCAAGAGATGAATGTGTTCTGCTTAGCTAGGTCAATATTGAGCTGGCCCGATCAACGTATTTTGATGTCGTGCTGATTACCGATTGATGATCTGTGGTTCTTCTGTTTACGAAGGTTCAGCATGCTTTCGCAAACAATTATAGATTGAAGAAGGTTTAACTACCTTGGGTGGCTGGCCATCAGCCGTTGCACTTCGCCAGCGTGGTAGCTGCTGCGGGTGAGTGGAGTGCTGACGACCTGTAGAAAGCCCAATTCGTCTTCGCCGATCTGTCGATAGTGTGCGAACTGGTCGGGGGTTACGAAGCGATCGACCGCAAGGTGTTTGGGGCCTGGAGAAAGATATTGCCCAATCGTGACAATGTCGACGCGGTGATTGCGCAAGTCACGAAGCACGTCAATCACTTCATCATCTGTTTCCCCGAGTCCGACCATGAGGCCAGATTTGCTGTAACTACTCGGCCAGTGATCACGCACTTGTTTCAGCAGGTTTAGGGAACGGTCGTAGATTCCTTGGGGGCGTGCTCTGCGATAAAGACGTGGCACTGTTTCGATGTTGTGATTGAGCACATGAGGTGCTGCGGCCATCACAGTGCTGAGGGCTGTCCAGTCACCACAAAAATCAGGGATTAGTAATTCGATTGTGGTGAGCGGAGAGCTCGCTTTCACCTTTTCAATGCAGGCGACGAATTGGGATGCGCCGCCATCGGCCAGGTCATCTCGATTTACCGAGGTAATCACCACATGCTTGAGTCCCAATCGAGCGACTGCCTCCCCCAACCGGTGTGGCTCGGTTGGATCCAGAGCTCGAACACTCTTGTCGAAGTCGATATCGCAGTAAGGGCATGCTCGGGTGCAGCCCGGACCCATAATCAGGAAGGTGGCCGTCCCTCCTGCAAAGCACTCACCAATATTCGGACAACTGGCTTCTTGGCAGACCGTGTTCAGCTTCAGATCCAAAAGCAGATCCGCGACAGCACCGATCCGTTCCCTCTGGGGGGCCTTGACGCGCAACCACTCGGGTTTGAGCACGGCTGAACAGGGAATAGTTGATTCTATCAAGTGGAAATGACCATTTGTTTATAACGAGGACCTCCGTGAAACGATTGGGTACAGGAGATGCCTTGACACGCACAAGTCAGGCATGATTCGTCTGGTTTAGAACAGGTGATCTTGATGTTGAAAGGATTTAGTTTGCTGTATCGATGATGAATGCTGTTGTACTCATTCCTGCTTTGACTAAGGTAGAAGCAAGGATGCGTTGACGATATGCCGATAGGGGAGATGGTTGGATGAATTTGAGTTGTTGTCTAAGTCTGTTGAATTGTGTGTCTGTCGATTGATTAGGGTGCAATTGTTTGTCTTGGCTTTTTGGATTGCCTATGCATGGCGCATTGAACTAATTGCTTTATTTGTTATTGTGCGGTATTACGCCTAGTCAGTTGCTGGGCTTCGCAATGGTTTTGCTGATCATGTTTGCTGGCTGTTAGGAGTTCGCTTCTTCCCGTGGATTAGAATCAATAAAAATGTTGTCTTGTCTTGCCCCAATAACCTAGTGATTGGTGTTGTTGCTGGCTGGTTCGGCGCGTTTCAGATCACTGCTGGTTTGATCGGCAGATTCAGATCTTGCTCAACGATGGATGCATCGCTTGTTAGGATTAGTCATAGGGGTTCAAGCTCCTAACATGAAAAGACCGGGATGTAGCGCAGTTTGGTAGCGCACTTCGTTCGGGACGAAGGGGCCGCAGGTTCGAATCCTGTCATCCCGATTAAATCAATTAACGCTACATCTTCAGCTGATCTCAGAGAGGGTATCCTCTCGTTAAGTTGCTCAACGATTCTTGATATCTGTATTGCCTGACAATGTATTGTCCTCCTTGCTATTTGTTGCTAATGGATCAATAGTTTGGCAAGGTCAATGCCTGCCGTCCCTGTAGGTGTTTCTTTGCTCTTTGGGTCAACAGGAGAGAGTAGTCGCATCAAGCAACGTAAGAAGGGTGGTTATCAAATGGTGATAAGAGGTGTCGAGGAAATTGAGTGGTTTACTGATCGGCCAGTGAGGAGTGAAGGTTCCTGGAGGCCCAGTCGCATTGTGAATCAGTGGAGCCAGCTTTTTAAAACAAGCGATCCCAATGCCAAGTCTCGTTTGAGGCTGATGGGGAAAGGGAGTTAATCACTTTTGAATTGTCAAGGCCAAGGCATAGCAACAAAAAAGTGTCTTTTCATTCAGAGTCAATGCTGATGTAATTAAAAAAAGCAGGCTGAAGAAATGCAGTAATTTTCTACTCAGAGGCTTGGCGATATTGCGCTTTTCATTGATAAAATATTGTCAAGTAGTTGGGGAAATTGCGATAATAACCCGCTGGACGCTGCTGAAATCAGTAATGATGTAAATACTTTATTTGTTGATGATTGGATTGGTTCGCTTGATGAGTGATCTGAAATCTACAACTACCAAAAAGATTCGCCATTGTCCAACGAAAATGATGTGCTTTGGTACACAGAGCAAGGCAAAGGTCTAGAGGGTCTTGCTGCTGAAACTATGTATAACATGATAGAGAGTTTAATCAATTATGTGGTTGATTTGGCTGTGCAAAATTCAGAGCTTGCGTTGAAGCAGGCGTATATGGGGAGTGGGTCTCAAAGCCTTAAAGATACTCTGGCGGGCGGTTCGCTGCTGCCTCAGTATGTTTTTACCGGTATTCTCACTGATGAACGTCTTCTGAATCCATTGTGGGACAACCCCGATTTTTGGAACAAGTATTTGGAAGTTGTGCAAATCATTCCCTCAGATTGCTATTTAGAATCCCAATAAGAATTGTGGGCTTGTCAGGCGCCTATTGTTAACATACGTTGATAGGCTGAGTGAAGCGTGGGAAGTATTTCTTCTGAAGAGTGGCATCAACAAAAACCCCGCCAAAGCTGGCGGGGAGTGTGAGATGATGGAACGTTGCTGTGTTGTCTGTGTGTTGATGGATCAGAAGATGGTTGATTGAATGAATCGATGGGGCGATCGTTTGTTTATTGAGTTTCTTTGTGCTGTCTTCCTCGTTGCGGCAGCGGTGGTTAAAGAGTCACCTATCAATGTCAGCCATCTGGAATAACGGATTTGCTCTAGGATCTCTTGCTAAACCTTCTCGAATAGAACGGACACCAAAAAAATACACTTTTTGAGAAGCCCTGAAGTTCTATATGGATGGAAATCTTTGGTTTCCGATCGATTTCAACAACACAAGCCCACCGCAGGCGCCACCAAAACGGTGACACTTGCAGCGGGTTGGGTTGGACGAACCGATCCGGAGATGGATCCATTTCGAATCAGATCACCGGCAACTCGAAACTGGTGGAGAGCTGGCTTTGCAGCCCAGGAGCTATATCAGAAAGGGCAACGGTCTTGCTGATGTCGACCAACTCAATTTCGTTGGAGGCAATCGACCATGGACCACCTTCCCAAAGAGGACCAACATTCCAGTTTTTCTTGATGCCCCATTTGTTGACACGAACACTGGCCGAAAGCAATTCAGCTTCAGCATTCACATCGGTGTTGATCGAAGCGGATGCACTAGCAGCAATAATAGGGTCGGCTTCGATTTTGACCGAAATCTTTCCATCATTATTCGCATCACGAAACTGGTTGTTGGACAGCAAGTCATCGGCAAAAATATCGTGCTTGCGGGTGCTACCTTCAACAATGGCGTAAACGTTGGGTTTCAGTGCCACGTTGGCGTCGTAATTAAGACCCGCTTCAATGCCCACAGTGGCATCAAGCAAGGTCCCCGATGCACGCAAGGCCCCACCCCACACCGACTTGTTAAACGTCAGTGGGATCCCGAAGTAACTTGCAACTTGGCCAAGTGACATCTCCAGATCGACCAGATTGGACGATCCGCTGACGCCATAAGCGACACCATCGCCAAAACCTTGACGCCAATCCAGATCACCGCCGATGGAGTTAGGAACAGATGCCAGAACAGAGGCATCGCTAATTCTTGGTAGACGTGCGGTTGCGGATAGGGCACCAATGTTGAAATTCTTAGAATAATTACTGCCGGTGATATTACGCGTATCGAGTTCAACCAAGGACCGCTTTACATTCACATTCGTCTTTAATGATGACAGCAGATTACCCGTTTGACCGGAGGCAAGCCAGACGTCGTACCAGAGTTTCAAGCTGGGATCCAACTTGACTTGTCCTACAGCATCTAGATTCAGATAGGCATAGGGCAATTCTAGATTGATCGATGGGTTAAAGGTGGTGGCGCTGAACGACAAACCATCGGCATCAAGGCTTACCTCAGCATTCAAACTTCCTTCCAATGAGAATGAACCCAAGCCATAACCAGCCTGCAGATCTAAACCTGCTTTTAATTTGTTATGACCTGTTCTGAATTTCAAACCGGCAACTCCAGCACTGGGGTTGAAATTCACATTGGACAAGTTTTTATCCAGGCCAAGAAACTTACTGTAGCTTTTCTCATTCGCTACACCCAGGAAGCTGCCGACATTCCAAGTTCGATCAATGCCAATATTAAATGAGCGAGTAATCGCTCCAAGCTGATTTGCGGCACCAAGATTCATTGGTCTCACCACATCAGTATTCAAACGTGTTGATGAATTCAGCACTGGTGCTGAATTCATGGGCAATGCATTGATCGCCTCAGTAACAGTTGCAGGCTTGGACGAGGCAACACTTTGATTTGGTATTGTAAATCCACGCATTGGCTTGATAGCTGCAGCGCGGTGAGCGAGATTATGGCGGGTCGTGAAGGTCATGGTGGTATTGATGTGTGAGGGTTTAAGAAGTCAAAAACGTGTGGTTGCTAGGAGGGTATCCACCAACAAACACACCATCGCAGGTTCAATCGTTATGCTCATTGATCTCTCTCAAGGAAACTTGTGATCTTGCTCACAGGTTTCCACCAACCCCAAAAGAATTCACAACCAATTGACTTAAAACAAGCACAACTCCACCTCTAAATCACTTTGTATAAGCCCGCTTGGTGCATCAATAAGAAAGGAAAAGGCATCAGGACAAGAGGCGATCTTTGCCTAAGCCATAAAAAGCTATTTAAGCCATCGATCCAATACATGCTGTAAGTTGGCTTACACGCCTATCACTGCCTGAAACGATTGAGGCATGGGTCATGCACCCTGAATAGCTTTGAATTTGCTGTAATGTCTCAGAAAGTGTAGGCGCTGAACAAGCACGAGGCAAGAGAGATCAGGCTATTGATTGTAGTCAAGGTTGTGCCTGGCCCAGGCGATTAAGTTATGGCAACATTCGCTAAAGTAGTGTTTTAAGTTGGCTGGTTGTAAGGGAAAGACGAAGTAATATATGGCCAAGGGCAAGCGCTATCATGGACGCGATATTATTTGATGATTGCTTGATTTTACTGGCGGGTTTTATGCAGATATGATAACAGCCTGCTTTTGAATAAATATCGCCATTGATCAATGAAGCTATTGAAACACATAGATAAAGTCTTCCCCCTCAATTGTTGTGGTGTATTGATTTCCATCCTTCGAACAACTCATCTCATCTGTTTGATAATAGTTAGACTGATTAATAATACGCGTCTCTTTGTCAATAAAAGTGATGAAGCATGCGCCATTTGCTGTTTCATTTATAATCTCTGCGTAGTAATTCTTCCCGGGATGGGTCACCGCAAAGATCGCACCATTGATCGGCTGAATCTTGCACTCCAATCTTTTGTTATTCTTATCGATGCAATGCGTTTGTGAATACACTGCCGGTAGCGCCACAACTGCGAAAACAGCCTGTACAAGCAAGCAGGCTGTAAATAATGGATAATTCACAATGCTTTTCATGTGTCTTAATGGATGAAGGATGCAGCTCAATTTGTAGCCATTCTAACTTTTAGTTGACGTTCCTTAGAGCACACCCCGCACTCAGCGGGTTTGATTGGTGTGAGTTACTTTGTCGAGAGATCGACAGTGACACTAAGGCACCCCAAGTTTTTTAATGCCACCCCTTTCCCTTAGTGCAAACAATGCCTTGTGTGCGAGAGCAATAACTTCCATAGGTCATCTTGTTTGGGCCTGTCCTGCAGACAATCTTCTCGTCAAAGTTAACCTCAGCATCCGCAAAATGTTTTGCCAATTCAGAGCATTCAATATTTGAGGCTTCTGCAGGAAGAGAAGTGGTCAGCGAAATTTCAGCAACAGCTAGAGAAGCAAAGATAAGGGAAAATGTTTCATTTATTTGGGGTGATGGGAGTAGGCGATTCTGCTTGTCTAGTGATGCCTGCATAATAGCTTGAACTTGAGATTCCAGATTATCACTCATGCGCAATCTGCATCGCAATACTTCTTGAGAGCAATGCTTAGCATGACTAAACCCCACACTTGGCGGGGCTGGTGTGTGTGAGTTTTTGCAGGGGGATTGATCAGGAACCACACGACCTGCCCTGCTTTTCCTTTGAAGAGTCTTGTATTGCTTTCAGTTCTGGGAATGAACTTCAGGCTCCCCGGCACCAAGATTCAGAGAAAGTCCACACTCAAGATGGAAAGATCCTGATCGACCTCAAACTCAGCGATGGCACCTCCAGAACCAAAACCCTTATTAGAACCGTTGGCATTGTGATAAAGAAGTCCAGCTTTGGCGTCAAAGATGAACTCAGAGTCCGTACGACCCATCTTTTTAGCGTGGCGGCCGTTGTTTGCAATTGAAGTTTCCTTCAGAGCTTCTTTAATAGCGCGCGGGTTAATTTTTCCCAGTCTTTCAATGAGGGGATTGCTTTCATATTCCTGATCATTGTTGTGATCGCGATCCCAATCAATACGAGGATTGAAGCCTATTAAGCCATCGTGTTCACCGTTGTATCCCTGTCCAGGTTTCCCGTCCGGGCCATAATCAACGCGAGGATTGAATCCGGACAATTCATCATGTTCGCCGTTATATCCTCTGCCAGGTTTGCCATCAGGCCCGTAATCAATATCTCCGCGGAATCCACGAAGTCCATCATGTTCACCGCCATAATTACTGGTGTCTCCATTGTCATTCATAGGATTGGGGGTCCAGGTAGAGCTGTCACTTGGAGCAGCATCAGCAGAGTCAGGTACTCCGTCGCCGTCAGAATCTTTTCCCTCTACTGTCTCTTGAGTTGTTGTAGTTTTTCCATCCGCGTCAGTTGTTGTTGTTGTTTTGATAAAATTGCCAGTTTCCTCTCCTTCCTCATTAACTTCCTTCATGTAAGTTACACGCCTTGTTCCACCGGTTTCTTCTCCATCTTGATTATATTCTTTTTCCCAATATCCTTTTTCTGATCCATTTTGATACATCAGTCTTCCATCAGTCATTCCGCCATTGTCGCGATGCCATATTGTTTGATTATTTTCGGTATTTTGA
>MDSW01128297.1_pt1 | contig 16216 bp, 16 predicted proteins | sample 811171 | NCBI WGS metagenome assembly MDSW01 (sample SAMN05326641, study PRJNA326480) | marine metagenome | isolation source: seawater | place: Atlantic Ocean: North West | collected 2012
AAACGACTGTCTCCCCACATGTCGCAATGATTGCTCCATCTGCCTGTCTTGCTACTTTACCTGTTTCTAAACTTATCTTCTTTCCTGCTACTTCGATTTCCTTCTTGTATACTTTAAACATTTCATTTCCATTTCTATTCGTTCGTTTCGTTCCATTCCGTTCTATCTATCTTGACTTTTATTTTCTTAAATTCAATTTCGACAGCACATTTTTGTAAGAATCCATCTTATTTTTTTTAAGATAATCTAACAATTTTTTTCTTCTATTGACTGCTTTTAACAGGCCAACAGAAGAATGTTTATCTTTCTTAAACTGTTTTATATGTTTTGAAAGATTTTCAATCTTATCAGTTAGCAAAGCTATTTGAATTTCTGATGATCCCGTATCAGTATCATGCATTGCTAATTCTTTTATTCTTTTATTCATACATCTTATCCTTATTTATTTGATTGCTTTATTAAATTTTCTATTTTTTCTGCATATTCAAAAGAATCATCTTTTCTAAAAAGAATTTTTGGTAAAAATTTCATTATTATTTTTTGAGATAATGTTTTTCTGATTAAAAAAGAATTTTCTTTTAATTTTTCAATTTTTTCATCAGCATCTACTCCACCTAGCGGTAAAACATATGCTTTAGCAATTTTCAAATCTTGACTCATTCTGACCTCAGTCACTGTAATAGTATTTGTTTCTAAATTAGGGACTTTAGCCTCATTTTTCAAAAAAATCATACCTAAAGATTGTTTAATCATTTCACCTACTCTTAGTTGTCTTTGGGATATTGGCTTTCCTATTCTATCAACCATTATATTGTCCTCTCTTTAGATGTAACACTAAAAGCTTCAATAGTATCGTTTTTTTGAAAATCGATATAGTCTTTTAAAGTAATTCCACATTCTTGACCATTGTTCACTTCTTTTACCTGGTTTTTTTCTCTAAAAATACTACTTATTTTACCCGTATAAATTATTGTTCCGTCCCTAATTATTCTTACATTTGAAGAGCTTAAAATCTCACCATTAGTTACCTTTGATCCAGCTACTTTTCCAGCACCTGAAACTTTGAATATCTCTAAAATTTGTGCTGTTCCAGTAATTTTTTCTTCCACATCTGGAGATAACAAGCCTGACATTTTTTGTTTTATATAATCTAAGACTTCATAGATAATATTGTAAGAAGATATTTTGATATTTTCATTCTCAGCTAACTTTTTTGCTTCTTTACTTGGCTTTACGTTAAAAGCAATCAAAACTGCATTAGAAGCTTTTGCTAAAGTAACATCAGTTTCTGTAACCATTCCAATATCTGATAAAATTATTTTTGGTTTAACTTCCTCATGTTTGATTTGACTAATTGCATTTTTAATTGCTTCAGAGGAACCATGAACGTCTGATTTAATTATTAAATTCAATTCCTCAGGTGAATTATTCGAAAAAGCAGACTCTTGACTCGCAAATGATAATGGGTTTTTTCCATCTTTTTTTTCTGTTACCCTATTTTCACTTAAAGTTTTTGCTTCTTTTTCACTTTCTAAAACAATAAAATCATCACCTGCTTTAGCAGCACCATTAATTCCTAAAATTTCCACTGGCATTGATGGAAATGCTTCATCTATATTTTTAGCTTTATCATTAATTATTGCCCTAACCTTACCCCACTTTAAGCCACTTACAAAAAAATTGCCTTTTTTTAATGTTCCAGATGTAATTATGATTGTTGCAACAGGTCCTCTTCCAATATCAATTTTTGACTCCAAGACAACACCAGTTGCTTTAGACTCAAAATTAGTTTTTAAATCTAAAATTTCTGCTTGAAGACTTATTGTTTCAATTAACTTGTCCAAATTTTTTTTTGTTTTAGCCGAAATTTCAACCATTAATGTATCTCCAGATAATTCTTCAGCAATCAATTCATGCTCAAGAAGTTGATTTTTGATTTTTTGTGGATCAGCTTCTGGTAAATCACACTTATTAATTGCTACAACTATTGGAACTTTTGCTGCTTTTGCATGTTTTATTGACTCAATAGTTTGAGGTTTAACCCCGTCATCTGCTGCAACAACTAATATAACTATATCCGTGAGCTTCGATCCTCTTGCTCTCATTTCAGTAAATGCGGCATGACCAGGTGTATCTATAAATGTTATCTTATTTTTATTATTTTCTATTTGATAGGCACCAATATGTTGCGTAATCCCTCCAAATTCTCCAGATATAACATTTGAGCTTCTCAAAGCATCAAGGACAGATGTTTTTCCATGATCAACATGACCCATAACTGTTACTATTGGAGGTCTTAATTTTAAATTTTCCGATCTAGACTCTTTAATTTTTTGAATTATTTCCTCTGTTTTTTCTTCTCTAATAGGATTATGTCCAAACTCTTTTACTAAGAATTCTGCAGTATCGGCTGCTAGGGTTTGGTTAATAGTAACTGTAACACCCATACCAAATAAATATTTTATTACATTGCTTGATTGTTCAGCCATTTTATTTGCAAGCTCTCTTACTGTAATAGCCTCAGGTATTTTTATATCTCTTTTTACAGGTTTAAGATTTTCTTGGCTTTCATTTTTTAATGAATTTTTGAGTTCTTTTTGTCTAGCTCTTTTTACAGAAGCCAAGCTTCTTTCTCTAGTTTCTATCTCATCACTAAGTGCTCTAGAAACTGTTAACTTTACTTCTCTTTTTTTAAACGAGGATTTTAATTTTTTTTCTTTTCCCTCTGAGTCGACTTTTAGTCTTTTTGTAGCTCTTTGTTCGGCTAATTTACGCCTCTCAAAATCACTTACACCTGTAAATGTTTTTATAGATAAGTTTGGCTTTGAATATGGCTTTTTAAACCCTGACGTTGAAAATTTAGAACTTAATGATTTGTTGAAAATACTTTTTTTAGATTGTTTTTCAATAATTACAGTATTTTTGCTTTGTGATTTTTTATTATCAAAATTTCTAAATAATTTTTTGGGTTTTCCAGAAATAGTTAATTTTGTTTTTTTGTTTTCCATTACTCATCCCTTAATCTTTAAAAACTATATTTCTTGCAGACATAATTAATTCATCTGCTTCATTTTTTGATAATGCAAAATCTTCAAGATAACCCTGAATTTTAACTTTTTCACCTTTTACAACATCAAAGCCACCAGTTAATTCATCAGAAGCTAAGTCTGCGAAATCCTCTAATTTTAATATCTTTTGTTCACCAAGTGTGACCAACATTCCTGGTGTTAAACCTTTTAAATTTATCAGATTGTCAGCTAATCCTAATTCTTTAATTCTCTGAGATATATCTTCTTGATCTTTTTGGTAAAATTCCTTAGCTCTTTCAATTAATGCTTTTGCAGTTTCTTCTTCTATTCCTTCTATCTTGATTAAATTTTCTATTGAACTATCTTTTATGTCATCAATTGTAGAAAAGCCTTCAGCTACTAAAAGTTGTCCTAAGGTTTCATCTAATTCAAGATTTTTTACAAAATTATCTGTTTTTTCTCTAAATTCTAACTGTCTTCTCTCTGAATCCTCTTGGTCTGTCATAATATTAATTTCATAATTTAATAATTTTGTTGCTAACCTTACATTTTGACCTCTTCTTCCAATAGCTTTACTTAAATTTTCTTCAGTTAAAATTACATCAAGTCTTTTTCTCTCTAAATCAACATTTACTCTTTGAACCTCAGCAGGAGAGAGAGCATTAGAAACTAATACCGCAGGATCTTCCGACCAATTGACTATATCAATTTTTTCCCCTTGTAGTTCATTAACAACTGCTTGAACCCTCGAACCTCTCATTCCAACACATGCTCCGACTGGGTCTAGAGAAGTATCAACTGCTTTTACACATATTTTTGCTCTACTCCCAGGATCTCTTGATGATGAGTTAATTTCAATTAACCCATCATAAATCTCTGGTACTTCTTGTACAAATAATTTTTCCATAAATTTTGGATGTGCTCTAGAAAGAAATATCTGCTGTCCTCTCGGCTCTCTTCTTACATCATAACAATATGCTTTTATTCTATCACCAGCTTTTATGTTCTCTCTTGGAATCAGTTCATTTTTTTGAATTATTGCTTCTGTTCTTCCTAAATCTACTATTACGTTACCGAATTCTAGTCTTTTTACTATACCACTCAGTATAGTATCTTTTTTATCAATAAAATCATTAAATTGTCTTTCCCGCTCTGCTTCTCTGACACTAAAATTTATCACTTGTTTTGCTATTTGAGCAGCAATTCTACCAAAATCAAAAGACGGTAATGGCTGTAAAATTTCATCACCAACTTTCTTATCTTTATTCATTTCATTTAAATTTATTGCATCTTCAAGATTAATTTCAGTATTTGAGTTATCTGGATTTTCTGCAATGATTAATTTTCTAAAAATTTCGATATCTCCATTTTCTCTATTTATTAAAACTTTTATTTCATTGTCTTGTCCAAATTTAGATTTTGCTGCTTTAGCAATACCAGTTTCCATTGAATTAATAATCAATTCTTTATCTATAGATTTTTCAAGCGCAACGGCCTCGGCAATTCTCAATAATTCTAATTTATCTGCTCTTTTGTTTAACATCTTAATACACTCCAAAAAAAAATGGGCTAACGCCCATTTTGATAATTCAACAATGTACGAGGAATATATTAAAGATTTTCAAATAATCAATAAAAACTATTTTGAAAAAAAGGTTGTTTTATCAGTTTTTTCCCATGAAAAAGCTCCATCTTTTTCTGGCATTCTTCCGAAATGACCATACGCAGCTGTCTTTTCATATATTGGTTTATTTAATTCTAACATTTCTCTTATTCCTCTCGGACTTAAATCAAAATTTTCATTAATTTTTTCTATTACAAATTTATTTTTTTCGTGATCATTTTCGAATAAATTTACATAAATTGACAAAGGCTTTGATACACCAATAGCATAAGCTAATTGTATCAAACATCTATCTGCAACTTTTGAAGCCACAACATTTTTTGCAATGTATCTTGCTGCATAGGCTGCAGATCTATCTACTTTTGTCGGATCCTTGCCTGAAAATGCTCCTCCACCGTGTGGTGCAGCACCACCATAGGTATCAACTATAATCTTTCTACCTGTTAAACCACAATCACCATCTGGACCACCAATGACAAAATTACCAGTCGGATTTACATAAAATTCTTTGTCATCAAAATCTTTCATAAAATTTTTAGGTATCGAATTCATCATGTATGGTCTTAGTAATTCTCTGACTTGATCTTGATTTACTTCAGGTGAATGTTGAGAAGAAATAACCACCGATTTTACCTTTGTTGGATGACCATTAACATATTCAAATGTTACTTGGCTTTTAGAATCTGGTTCAATATGTTTTAATTTACCCATTTTTCTATCCTCAGCCATCAATTTTAGTATTTTATGAGAGTAATGAATTGGAGCAGGCATTAAAACATCTGTCTCATTACAAGCATATCCAAACATAATACCTTGATCCCCAGCACCCTCATCTTTATTACCTGAAGAATCTACTCCCATAGCAATATCAATAGACTGAGAATGCAAATGGCTTTCAATTTTTGTTGCTTCTTTCCAAGTAAATCCATCCTGATCATAACCAATATCTTTTATGCAGTTTCTAACTTTTGAAATAATTTCATCTTTTTCAATTTCAGGTCCTCGGACTTCTCCGGCTAAAACAACTTTATTTGTCGTAGTGAGAGTTTCGCACGCTACTCTCGAAAATGGATCTTTTGAAATATAAGTATCTACAACCATATCAGATATTCTATCAGATACTTTATCTGGATGACCTTCTGATACAGACTCACTGGTGAAAAGGAAATTTTTTAAATTATTCATCTTTGATCCTATTAAATGAAATTGTTAGAAAAATATACAATAAAATTAATACTAGAAATATCATATTTCCATATTTAGAAAAAAATGTTTTATCCACATCTTTTTTTTTTTCGAAATCTATATAACCTTTTTCACCATAATTGATTTTCTTTTCAATTTCTCCTAAAGGATTGATTAAAGCAGACATTCCATTATTTGCCGCTCTAACTACATATTTTCCATTTTCTATTGCTCTAAATATACTGTGAGCAAAATGTTGTTTTGGGCCAATAGATTTACCAAACCAACCATCTTCGGAAATATTAGCTATGAAATCAAAATCAAAGTTTTTTGATAAATTACCAGTATAAATTATTTCATAACAAATCAATGGTAAAAAACTTAATTCATAATTCTTATTCTCAATCTTAATTATCTTTCTATCATTTCCTTTTGTAAAAGATCCAAAATTATTGGTTATTGTTTTTAAACCAATTTTTTTTAAAAAAATTTCTAAAGGAAGAAATTCACCAAAAGGAACTAATTTGTTTTTGTCATAATTGTTTAATAAATTCAAATTATTATCTAAAACTGATAAAGAATTGAAATAAATTTTTTTATTATTCTTTATCGTTCTTTTTGTGATACCTAAGCCTATGAAATGATTCTCATTAAAATTCTTTGAAAAATCACCCGCAAATAATTTAATTTGATCTAAGTATGTATTAGGTATAATTCCCTCTGGCCATAAAAAAAATATCCTTTTTGTTTTATCTGGTTTACTTATCGAGATTAACTCATTAACTACATCTTTGGCTGGAGTATCATTATAAAATCTTTCGAGATTTATATTTGAAGAAATAATCCTAATTATATAGGGATTTTCAATGAAATTTTTATCTAAAAATTCTTTTTTTTGAAATGTACCATAGATCAGAAACAAAAAAGGTAATAAAAAAAATATGATTGTTAAAAAAATTTCTTTTTTTGATTTTCTCAAAATAAAAATTGCTGGTGTAATAAAAAGGCTAATTACAATTAAATTTAAAGAATATGTGCCAATTAATGAAATTATACTTATAAATTTAAGATTTTCTGAAAAAGTGTAAACTATAAGATTCCATGGAAATCCTGTTAAAATTGTACCTCTTAAAAATTCAATTACCCCAAATAGAAGCGAAAATGTAAAAAAGGCACTGATGATATTTTTTGGCTTAATTAAACAAAAAAATAAAGAAATAAAACTATAAAATAAAGCTAAGAAAGAAGGTATTAAAATTAAAGCTATTGGTAATAAAAATATAAAGCTTTTATCAAAAGTTAAAGATATGGTAATCCAATACAAATTAGAAAAAAAATAACTAAAACCAAAGAGCCATCCATAAAAAAAGAATTTTTTTTTAGATACTTTTCTATCTAACCTTTTAAATAAAAAAATGAAAAAAATGCTTAATGTTAAGAAATTTATCAAAAAAAAATTGAATGGTGGAAGACTTAAAGATGTTAAACCACCTATAATCAATAATAACAAACTTTCAAATAAAAATTTTTTTTTCAATTTAATTCAGTAATTTTTGAACAGATTTAAAAATTTTTTTTTCTTCGTCCATCATTTTTATATAATCTTTTTTAAGCATATGGTCGTGCCCTATCAAATGTAAAAATCCATGAATAAAAATCTTTATTGTTTTTTTTTGAAATTCTTTATTACTTAGTTTTTTAAATTTATCCATGTAATCAAAACTAATAATTATATCTCCAAGATAAAACTCTTTTTTATTTCCTATTTTTTGATCAAAGGGGAAGGCAAGAATATCTGTATGCTTGTTTTTATTTCTAAATTTTTTGTTTAAAATTCTTATTTTATTATTATTTGAAAGTAATAAACTTAAGTATGCTTTTTTTTTAATAAATCTGTATTTTTTTGGAAAATGTTTACAAACTCGATTAAATAAGTTATTTTTTTTTTTAATTTTTTTTAACCAAGATTTTTCCTCGGAAATAACATTAATTCTTATCATTGATGTTATAAGCTTTAACAATTTTTGATACAAGAGGGTGTCTCACTACATCTGAATGATTAAAATCTACAAATGCAATTTCACTCAAATGAGATAAAATTTTCTTAGATTTTTGTAAACCTGACATACTTTTGTTTGGTAAATCTATTTGTGAAGGATCTCCATTAACAACAATTTTTGAGTTTTCACCTATTCTAGTTAAAAACATTTTAATCTGAGTGTCTGTAGCATTTTGTGCCTCATCTAAAATAGCAAATGAATTTTTTAATGTCCTACCTCTCATAAAGGCGAGAGGTGCAATTTCAATATCACCAATTTCTATCATTCTTTGAATTTTTTCAAAATGAAACAAATCGTAAAGTGAGTCATACAAAGGCCTTAGATAAGGATCAACTTTTTCCTTCATGTCTCCTGGTAAAAAACCAAGTCTCTCACCAGCTTCTACGGCGGGTCTAGACAAAATAATTCTTTCAATTTTTTTTTCCAATAACATTGTTAAACCTATAGCAACTGCTAAGAAAGTTTTTCCGGTTCCTGCAGGACCAGCAGAAATAATTATTTCTCTTTCTCTAAGTGCTCTTACGTATTCTTTTTGTCTTTCAGATCTTGGGATAATTGATTTTTTTGGAGTCTTTATAATATCTGTAATATTAGTATTTTTTACTTTTTCATTTATCATAAACTTATCAACAGAGGATAAAATATCTTTTTGTTCTAAATTTCCATTATTTGATAATTGATTTACTAAAAACTGAATTGCATTTTTTACAATTTCATTTTTCTCCAACGATGATTTAATTAATATCGAATTTCCTCGGGAATATATGCTAGCACCTGTTATTTTTTCTAATTCTTTTAAATTTTTATTAAATTCTCCAACAATACCCATTAATAAATCATTATCGTGAAAAATAATACTGAGAGAACTATTTTCTGAATATACAAACTTAAGTGAGGGTTGAGTATCTTTTTTAATTGTACTGCTCAAATTTATGCCACTCTTTTATTGAAATTATTTAAACTTTCGCCGAACAATGTATTCTGATTGCTAAAATTTATTTTTACTTTTACGGTATTTCCCACATCTTTATCATTACCATCAAAAATGACTGAAGTCATGTACTCAGATCTACCAAAAAACTTATTGCTTTCATCTGTTTTATTTTCCACTAGTACCTCAATTTCCTCATTTTCTAAATTTTTATTCATTTTGATTTGATTATCAAATAATTGTTTTTGGACCTTCTCTAATCTCATAATAGATATTCTCCTATCAATTAATTTTAAATTAGATGCAACTGTTCCTGGTCTTGGACTAAATATAAATGAAAAAGAATTTATGAATTTTATATTTTTGATCAAATCTAATGTTAAATTAAAATCATTTTCCTCTTCACCTGGATAAGCAATAATAAAATCACTTGAAAATTCAATTTTTGGATTGATAACTTTTAATTTTTCATAGATTTCAACATAATCACTTATTTTATGTTTTCTATTCATTAGTCCTAAAATTTTATCCGAACCACTTTGTACAGGCAAGTGAACTAATGGCATTAATTTTTTTGAATATTTGTAAACATTAAGCAAATCTTCTGTCATATCTTTAGGATGAGATGTCGTATATCTTATCCTTTTAATCTGTGGAATATTTTCTATTTCAAATATTAAATCTGATAATCTTTTATTATTGTTTTTATAAGCATTCACATTTTGACCTAACAATGTCAATTCTGAAACACCGTTTTCAGACAAGACTTTTGCCTCGTTTACAACTTCATCAAATGGTCTAGAATATTCAGGACCCCGTGTATATGGAACAACACAAAAATGACAAAATTTATCACAACCTTCCTGAATTGTAAGGAAAGATGAAACCTTATTAGAATTATTTTTTATTTTATTTAGATAGCTAAATTTAGTTTCTGCATCAAAGGTTGTCTCCTCTAATTTTTTTCTTTTATCAAAAAATTCCTCAATCTTATTATTAATCTTATGATAGGCCTGAGGACCAATAACTATATCGATATATGGTTCTCTTTTTAACATTTCCTCATTTTCAGCTTGAGCAACACACCCCGCAACAATTACAAGCGGTTTTTTTTTGAATCTAAAATTTTTTTTTAATCTTCCTACTTCATGATAAACTTTTTCTTTTGCTTTATCTCTTATGTGGCATGTATTTAAAAGATAACAATCAGACTCGTTCAATATAGTAGTTTTTTCAAAACCTATCTTTTTGACCATATCACATAATCTGTTCGAGTCGTATTCATTCATTTGACACCCAAAAGTTTTTATAAATATTTTTTTATTCATCTTTTGATTTAACTTTGACTCCATATAACTCAAGTTTATGATCAACTAATTTGTAGCCATATTTATCAGCAACTTTTTTTTGAAGTTTCTCTATTTCCTCATCGACAAATTCAATGATTTCACCTGTTTTTACATCTATCAAATGATCATGGTGTCCTTCATTTAATTCCTCATATCTTGCCTTGCCACCTTTAAACTCATGCTTAGTTAAAATACCTGACTCTTCAAATAACTTTACAGTTCTATAAACAGTTGCAATACTAATCTTCGGATCTATTTTAGATACTCTTTGATATAGATCATCAACATCTGGATGATCAGTTGAATCAGACATTACCTTAGCTATTATACGCCTTTGGTCAGTAAGTTTTACCCCTTTAGACAAACATTTTTCTTCAATTGTTTCTGACATAACTAATTCTAACTCAAGTAAATAGGATTAATCAAATTTTTTTTGATTTTAAATTTTTTGCATAAATTTGGCACATTTTTATATATAATCTGATTTTCTCCTTTAAAATCCTTTAAACTAAAACAGTAATAATCGATTTTATTTGCTAAATTAATAGCTTTCACAATTGATAGAGAATTTCGTATCCCAGCAAAGCTACCCGGACCCCCGTTAACGTAAATTTTGGAAATCTTAGTCAAACTTAAATTTTTTGATTGTAAAAATTCATTTATTAACAACATCAACTTTTCAAAATTAATTTTGCTATTTTCATAAGAAATATTATGATTAAAGTCATTACCAATGATCATTAAAAAAATCTCATTTTTTGTAGCATCAATAATAAGTTTATTCATTTTAGAATTTTTTTATATATCCAAATCTAATTCAGATGAGAATAATAGTAAATATTATTCGAACGATAGTGGTATTCTGTCATTAATGTATCACAGATTTAATGAAAACAAATATCCCTCCACAAATATTCGTATGAATATGTTTAAAGATCAAATGAACATAATTAAAAATCTTAATTATGATTTTTATAGTCCAGAAATTTTTCTAAAAGAATTTAATAAACCTAAAGCTGAGAAAAAAATTTTGATAACAATAGATGATGGATTTAAATCATTTTATAATGAAGCCTGGCCGTATCTGAAAAAAAACAAAATTCCTTTTATACTTTTTGTGTCCACAGAGCCTGTCGGAAAAAAGGGATATATGTCTTGGGATGAAATTAGAGAGGTTGAAAAATCTGAAATTGGATTTATCGGACATCATTCACACACACATAAATATCTAATAGATATGAGTAATGACGAATTCAAAAAGGATATTGAGACCGCATCAAGAATTTTTAAAAAGAAACTAGGCTATGTTCCAGAAATTTTTTCATATCCATTTGGTGAATATTCACTCTACATGAAAAATTATATATCAAAAAACTTTAAAGTTGCCTTTGGACAACATTCGGGAGTTATTGATATAAACAAAGACAAATTTGAACTTCCAAGATTTCCCATAAATGAAAAATATGGAAATTTAAATAGATTCAGATCATTAATTAGTTATTTGCCTTTAGAATATAAGAAACTTGAGCCAAATCAAAAAAAAATTGAAACAAAAAACAATCCACCTAAATTAATCATCGAATTTTTTGATGAACAAACCAATTTAAATAATATTAATTGTTATTCAAATGAGGGAGATAAATGGGATAAATCAATTATAAAAATTTCAAAAAATATATTATCAGTTAAATTCAGAGAACCTTTTGCTCCAAGACGTGGAAGAATAAATTGTTCACTTAACGATAATGGTAAATGGCGTTGGTTTGGAACTCAGTTTACAATTATGAGAGATTAAATTAAACTCTCTAATTCTTTACTTGATGGCAATAACTTAGCGTCATCAAAATCTTTCAAATTATTTTGTTTAATAATCTTTCTAATAATCTCAACATATTTTTCACCAGTTGCAGCATATGTATCAAGAAATTCAGCAAGAATAATACTGTCTAAAGATTTTCCGGCATCTCTTAGCCCTGCGCGTGCTTTTCTAAAATCTTTATATGAAGAATGAGTATTTAAATTTCTTTGGTAAGCTCTTACAGAGGCTTGTAGAACATTGAAACGCATCACTTTATGTCCTTCGTTTTTATCAGACTCCTTTGGCTTCAATCCCTCGCCTGACCAAGTCCATTGTCCAAATAGTGCATTTCCTTCTTGAGCAAATCTTGAGGTTCCCCATCCAGTTTCTTTTGCTGCTTGGGCAATAGCTAAGGAAACTGGTATCTCATCCATTCTTATTTTTAAAGTTGAAAGGTCTTTTGAAGGTATACCATATTGCTTATATTTCTTTTCAAGCCATTTTTTTTCTAATTTTGAATTATTACTTTTGTTAATGATATTAAAAAGTCTTTTTCTGTCTAAACGAATATTATTATTTTCTTTCAAAATTAAGGGTAAAACTATTTGTATAAAAAACTCTTTTCTTTTTTTAGTACTTTCTATCATTTTAATTTCATTTGGAAGCAGAGTAAGAGCAACAGGTTTAACTAATTTTTTTTCTCTTACATCTTCTAATTTGTAATCTGTATCTTCAAATAATTGTTTTATTGTTGACGCATTTAATCTTACAGTATCGGTCTCAAGATCATTTAAACTGAATATGTCTATTAATAAATCTCTCTCATCTAAATTTTTACTACCAGGATCTTCTCCATATTTTTCTTGATTAAGAGTATAAGCCAAAACTTTTTTCGAATTGTTTTGAAACTCATTTTTTATGAAAATTTTTTTATTAGAAAAATCAATTAAAAATGGTGCTGAATAAAAGAAAATCATTAACACAAAACTTGATAAAATCACTCTTGGTATAGATCCAATTTGAATTTCATCAAAATGTTTAAAGAAATAACTGTTTTTTTTTCTACTCATTTAAATTGCCTCAACTCTTTTAACTTCAGGCAAATAATGAGTAAGAAGGTTTTGAACTCCTTGTTTTAGTGTCATCGTGGAACTTGGACATCCTGAGCAGCTTCCTTGCAATTGCACTTTAACTATGCCATCATTAAATTCTACAAACTTGATATCTCCTCCGTCTTTTGCAACAGCAGGTCTTATTTTCTCATCTAAAATTTTAATTATGTTTTTTTCTATCTCATTTAAATTTTGATTATTTTCGTTTAAATTATTGTCAATTACAAATTCTTTTCCATTTGAATAAAAATCATTTATTAAAGAAATAACAATATGCTTAATATCATTCCAAGATACTTCGTCATTTTTATTGATTGAAATAAAATCTTTTCCCAAAAATATTCCTTCAACTCCGTTAATAGATAAGAGATTCCTTAATAGTTCATTAGTAGTATCTTCTTTTTTATTAATTTCAAAAGACCCTTGATTTGATACAACCTTTCCAGGTAAAAATTTTAATGAATTTGGGTTCGGTGTTATTTCGGTTTGAATGAACATAAGTTATATATAATGAAAATTTTTAAAATTTAAACTTGTAATTAATTTATTTTAAAAACCCACTATTTCATGAATTTTATTTATCTTTTTTGAGGCTATTTCTGAAGCTTTAATACAACCTTCTTGAAGTATTTTATCAAGGTAATTTTTATCATTTAATAGTTTTTTTATTTCTTTAGTGATAGGTCCAATCTTATCATTTATACTTTGAGATAGATCTTCCTTAAACTCTGAAAAATTTTTTCTGGAAAATTCTTTTATTGCTTCCTCCAAAGATATATCTTTGATGCTTGAGTATATAATTAGAAGATTATTAACCTCAGGTCTTTTTCCTAATTCATCTAGTTTAGTAGGCATCGGCAAAGTGTCTGTTTTGGCTTTTTTAATTTTATTAATAATTAAACTTTCATCATCTTTTAAATTTATTCTACTTAAATCTGATATTTCAGACTTGCTCATTTTTTTTTTACCATCTTTTAAACTCATAATTCTTGAAAAATTTTTTTGTATAAGTGGCTCTGGTACTTTTAAAAAATTATCAATCCCAAAATCATTATTAAATTTTTGAGCAATATCTCTACAGAGCTCTAAATGTTGTTTTTGATCATCCCCAACTGGAACATGTGTTGCATCATACAATAATATGTCTGCTGCCATTAAAATTGGATAAGAATAAAGTCCAATGCTTGCCTTTTCTTTATCTTTGCCAGCTTTTTCTTTGAATTGTGTCATTCTGTTTAACCAACCCATTCTAGCTACGCAACTTAATATCCAAGCAGCTTCAGAATGTGCTGAAACTTGAGATTGATTGAACATGATATTTTTTTTTGGATCAATTCCGCTTGCAATAAAGGTTGCTACAGTTTCACGAATATTTTCTTTAAGTTCAACCGGATTTTGTTTTACAGTTATAGCATGAAGATCGACGACACAAAAAATACATTCATTGTCTTTGTCTTCACTCAATTTAACAAAGTTTTTAATTGCTCCTAAATAATTTCCTAAATGAAGATTACCAGTTGGTTGAACACCTGAAAAAATTTTTTTTCCCATAATCTAATACTTTAATTTAAGATCTTGATAATTAAAAGCTTTGATAAAGAATGATACTAATAAATAGAATATTAAACATATTATAACAGATAAAATCAAATAAAATGATTTTAGGTAGTATTCATACATTAAGTGATTTTCAAAATTTGAAATTAAAAAACTTAAAAAAACACCCATTATTAATGAGGCTAAAAAAATTCTTAAAAGTTTATTAAAAAATATTTTATTAAAACTAAATAAATCCTTTTTTTTTAAATAATAAAACAAACATATTGAATTAAACCAAGATGATATAGAAGTTGCAATTGGAATGATGATGAAACCCAATGTTTTAAAATAATAAACACTTATTAAAACATTTAAGATTACTGAAACTAAAGAAATGTAAAAAGGAGTTTTTGTATCATGATTTGCAAAAAAGAAACTCGAGAAAACTTTGATTAAAGCAAATGCGGGCAATCCAAAACTAAAATAATAAAGTGCTTTTGCGGTGTTAGAAACTGAAACTTCATCAAATGAACCATAACCAAATAAAGCAGAGATTATTTCTTCTGAAGCAATCAATAAAGCAATAGTTGCGGGTAAACTAAGAAACATACTAAGTTCTAAAGCTTTGTTTTGAATTAAGACGATTTTATGCTTTTTTTTTAATTTTATGTATTTTGAAAGTTGGGGAAGTATGACTACACCTATTGCTATACCTGCAATTGCGAGATTTATTTGATAAATTCTATCAGCATAATAAAGATAAGAAACGGCACTGGCCTGAAAAGATGCAATAATTGTGCCAATCAAAATATTAATTTGTGTGACACCAGATGAAAAAATACTTGGTAAAAGTTTTTTGAAAAAAAATTTTACTTTATGATTTATGTGAAATTTAAAGTAAAATTTTAATAAATAAAATTTTTTTACAAATTTGTACAGAAAAAATAGTTGCAAAAAGCCAGCTATTGATACCCCGTAAGAAAGATAATAAACAAGTTTATCATTTAAATACTTCCCAAAAAATAAAACACTTATCAAAATTAAATTTAAAATAATGGGTGCTGCTGATGCTGCTGCAAATTTATTATGTGAATTCAATATGGCAGCAAAAAAAGATGACAAACTTACAAAAATTAAAAATGGAAATGTGATTCTTGTTAAGTGAATAGCAAGTTCAATTTTTTCGGAATTTTTAACAAAACCTGGTGCAATTAAGGAAATAAAGGCAGGCATAAATATCTCAACAAGAATGACTAAAAAAAATAATCCCAAAAGTAATAAGTTAAAGATATCGTTAGCAAATTTATTTGATTTTGATTTGCCTCTTGCAAGTTCAGAAGTGTAACTAGGTATAAATGCAGAATTAAATGTTCCTTCCGCAAACAATCTTCTAAAAGTATTTGGTATTCTAAAGGCTACAAAAAAAGCATCTGCTAATAAACCAGCTCCAAGAAAAATTGCAATTAAAACATCTCTTAAATACCCAAGTAATCTACTGATAATAGTATAAAAACCAAAAGTGCCTGTTGACTTAATTAAGTTCATAAATCATATTAGTCTTAATTTTACCCCATTTGTACACCTAATTA
>MDSW01174679.1_pt1 | contig 16215 bp, 17 predicted proteins | sample 811171 | NCBI WGS metagenome assembly MDSW01 (sample SAMN05326641, study PRJNA326480) | marine metagenome | isolation source: seawater | place: Atlantic Ocean: North West | collected 2012
AAATCTCTGATAATTGAATCAACTTCTTTACCAACATAGCCAACCTCAGTAAATTTTGTTGCCTCTACCTTAATGAAAGGAGCTTGTGCAAGCTTAGCAAGTCTTCGAGCGATTTCAGTCTTACCTACTCCAGTAGGGCCTATCATAAGGATATTTTTTGGTGTTATCTCGTTACTGATTTTTTCTGGAAGCTGCAATCTCCTCCATCTATTTCTTAACGCAATAGCTACAGCTCTCTTTGCATCAGACTGACCAATGATATGTTTATCAAGCTCTTGCACCACTTCTCTTGGAGTCATTTCAGACATTTATCTTCTCGATTGTAAGGTTTGAATTTGTGTATATACATATATCAGATGCGATATTTAGAGATTTTTTAACAATTTCCTCCGCTGATAGTTCGGTGTTGTCATATAGAGCCTTTGCAGCAGACTGTGCAAAAGAACCGCCTGATCCTATAGCAATTATAGAATCCTGGGGCTCTATAACATCTCCATTACCAGATATTAGTAAAGATACCTCCTTATCAGCAACAATTAGTAAAGCTTCAAGGTTACGGAGAATCTTATCTGTTCGCCAATCTTTTGCAAGTTCAACTGCTGATCTAGTTAAATGACCGCTGTACTTCTCGAGTTTTCCCTCGAATTTCTCAAAGAGTGTAAAAGCATCTGCTGTTGCACCTGCAAAGCCGGCAATAACATTATCCTTGTAAAGTCTTCGAACTTTTTTTGCATTATTTTTCATTACCGTGTTCCCAAGTGTTACTTGACCGTCGCCGCCAACTACAACTTCCTTACCTCTTCGTACTCCGACTATTGTCGTGCCATGAAATTTTTCATTATTATTCATATCTATGCCCTAGGATGACTATTTTTATAAACTCTATTTAAATGTTCGAAATCCATATTAGTATAAATCTGTGTCGTGCTAATGTCCTCATGCCCCAAGAATTCTTGAACTGCCCTTAGGTCTCCAGATGCCTCTAAAAGATGTGTAGCACAACTATGTCTTAATGTATGGGGTGATATCTTACAATTCAAGCCTTGTTTTTTAACCCAATAGTTTAACCTTATCTGTATGGACCTATTTGATAACCTTGTTCCAAATTTATTAATAAACAAGGCATTGCTATCTGCTGATGATGAATTTCTTTCCGCAATCCATATAGATAAAGCATCGAAAGCCTTTGTGCCTATAGGTAAGATTCTCTCTTTTTTGCCTTTACCAATAACTTTTAGATACCTCGAGTCATAGTGTATAGATTCGAGATTCAGGCTTGATAATTCACTAAGTCTTAATGCGGAGCTGTACATCACCTCTATAATAGCTTTATCTCGTTTGGCAACAACAGTATCTGATTTAATGTTGCATAGTGTGTCAATATCTGATATTGACAAAATATTTGGAAGCTTTTTTGAGAGCTTTGGCGTTTTTACCCCTGACATTGGTGAAGATGATATTCTGGATGATTTTAATAAAAATAAATAATATGATCTCAGCGTTGAGGCCTTTCTTGCGAGAGATGAGGGTGATAAACCAATATTATTAAGGTTCATGAAGAATCTCTCAACGACAAGCCTATTCGCATCAAGAAGCTGAACTTTTTCCGAATCCATGAAAACTTCGAATTGTCTCAAATCTAGCTTATAATTCTTCAGAGTTTCAATAGTGTAAAGTTTCTCATTTTTTAAATAGTTTAGGAAATCTGATATATAAGCTTCTGGGTTATTCAAGAACACCCTCCGCGTTAAGCTCACTTGGGCCCACTAATTTGAATATATCTGGATTATAAGATTTTACAACATCCAAGACGCCACCCTTTTGTCTAACTTTTATTTTTGATTCATCTACTCTCGATTCATGGCTTAACTCATATAATTTAAATAAGCAAATTGCCGCGGCTGTAGCTCCACTACCACACGAATCTGTATACCCTGCGCCTCTCTCGTTGACTACTACATCCACTATTGTGTTGCAGTTGTCTAAAAAATCATTGGCGTTATTAACAAAACATATATTCATAATTCCATCAAAGACATCATTGAGTATATGACTTATGGAATCCATGTTATCAGGGCTACTTTTAGATAATACCACACAGTGGTTATTCCCTATTGAAAGCGGTATGAAAGAAAATTTCAGCGAGTTGTTTATCTCGATTAGCGTCAAGACAAGTCCGTCATTGGTAATTGAATATTTTGAATCATTATAGCTTTTAATTCTATCAATGTATTTTGGTGTACCCATGACAATTGAGATAGTATCTCTTTCAATCTCGGCAGGGTAATTATTGCCACATACAACTAAATTAGTTTGTCGTATGTTATATTTTTTATTTAAGTACAACATAGTTGCTCTTAGGCCGTTGCCGCATTGACAAGCTCGAGAACCGTCCTGATTAAACACTTCACAGATTACGTTAGTGATATCAGATGTATCTACTATGAAGAATTGGTCGCATCCAATAACATCTCTTCGTGAATAATGTTTAATTTGTTCGTCAGACAAAAGAGCATCATGGCCTTTAGTTTCAACCAAAATAAAATCATTTCCATGGCTGTTTAACTTTGTATATGGAATCATTTTAAGTCTATAGTAACAAAAAAATGACGGTCTGATATAAGTTTTACACTTGATGTTATATTAGTTATTGAAGAGAGTTGATTAATGACTTCATCAATTGTGTATGCCGCTCTTAGTGAGTTTTCAAAATCGTTTAGGAGAACGGGGTCAGTGCCCCCATACTTTTTTAAAATGTTCGATAGATTACATTCATTAGAAGGCCTGACTAAATCCATAACACAAACTCTCCCCCCGTCTTTTGTTAGGTTGATAATGCTTTTCCAAAAAGATTTAGGTGACGCTACATGATGAAGAACGCTGTTGCTCATTACAATATCAAAGCTTTTTTTCTCTAGGGTATGATTTTCATATCGTTGATGGATGACATCGATAGCATTAACTTGACTCTTACTCAATTTTTTTGTGAACTCTTCAAGCATTGATTCAGAACCATCTAGAGCAGTGATTTTACATTTGTACTTACCATAGATACTAATTGGTATTTCTCCATCACCACAACCAATATCCAATATTTTTGTCATTTTTGTGATTTTGGAACACGATAAGAATTTATCTATAAATATATTATTCGCATCAGTAAAGTCGGCATTAGCATAAGCAGAGGCTTGCTCTTTGCTTTCCATAAGGTCTTTTTCACTGACGCGTTTCAACAATTTTCGTTTTCGAGCATTTGTTCAAGTGTATCTGGTGATCGTATTAACTTAATTTCTTTGTTAGAAATTATGTATTCTGCGGGTCTAGGTCTTGTATTGTAATTAGACGACAGCACTGAACCATAAGCGCCAATATCTTCAACAACAATAAAATCAGAGGCTTTGCAATTTAGTTTCCTTTCTTTGCCTAGAAAGTCTGCACTCTCACATACCGGTCCTACAACATCATAAATTTTATATGGAGAGCTTGTTTTAGAGACTGGTGTGATTTTATGATAAGCATTATATAGCGGTGGTCTCATTAGTTCCGACATACTTGCATCTATAATTAAAAAATTCTTTGATTTAGATTCTTTAACATATCGGACTTGACTAACCAGGATTCCACAATCACCAACAATAGATCTTCCTGGTTCAAAAATGAGAGTTACGTCTAAGTTCGCAAATGCCTCAGTTATGGTATTCACATAATCGGTCTTGTTAATGTTCTCCTCATTCTCATAACTAATGCCAATTCCCCCTCCAACATCTATATGGCTAAGGTTAATATTTAGTTTTTTAAGTTTATCAATAAGTTTTTTAATTGATGTTATCGATTCTAAATATGGCGAAATGGACATTATCTGCGAACCAATATGAAAATCTATTCCTATAATATTCAAAGATTTCAACTTTTTAGCTTTTTTGTACATATCAATGGCATCCTCATATGCAATTCCAAATTTATTCTCTTTCATTCCGGTAGATATGTATGGATGTGTATCAACTTTAACATCAGGGTTTACTCTTATTGAAATATTTGCTCTTAATTTCATTAGGCTAGCTTGTTCGTTGATAATGTTTAACTCCTGTTCAGATTCAACGTTAAAACATAATATTTTATTGTTTAGTGCATAGGCAATTTCTTCTTTTGATTTACCAACCCCGGAAAAGACAATTTTATTTGAACTAGCTCCAGCTTTAATAGCTTTATACAGCTCTCCTTTTGAGACAACGTCAAAGCCCATGCCCTGAGAGGCGATTAGTTTTAACAATGACATATTAGAATTTGCCTTAACAGAGTAACAAAACAATGTTTTGTCATTTGAGCATGATATATAGTCTCTGATATTGCTTTTGATAAGGTTTTCAGAGTATATGAAGAAGGGTGTATTAATTTTTTTCGTGATTTCGATAATGCTTATATCATCGAAGAAAAGCGTGTCGTTTCTATAATCTAGAGAGTTCAATGTCAATCGGTCAGATAGGTGCTACTTTGTGGAGGGATAAGAGGTCCTTTATTACCACATCCATAGATTGCTGTTAATGATATAGTAATGATAAAAAGTAGAATGAGTTTCATGGATGAATTTGTATTCATTCTGATATTATAATCTAAATCACACTGACATATAACGGAGTTTTGATATAAATGAGTCTTGATGTAATTACTGTAGGGGATAAAGAAACAGCTGATATTAATATAATATGGTTTCATGGATATGGTGCTAACAACTGGGGCTTTGAGCCATTCATTAAATTATTAAACTTAAATCTTGATGGACGCTTACACATATCCATGCCAAATGCACCTGAGGTTAATGGCAAACGATCATGGTATCCCTTGCCTTTCGAGGATAATGGAAAAATAGTTGAAGATGATGCAGGGATTGAAAACTCAAAAAAGAAGATTTCAGAAGAACTCAAAAAATTAACTTACGGGAGCAAGCGCTTATACCTTGGGGGTTTTTCCCAGGGGGCTGCACTATCACTGTCGATGGGTTTATGCCAAGACATAGATTGTGAGGGAATAATTGCAATTTCTGGATATATTCCATCTGCATCTAGAATACAAGTAAGAGGAAAGAAAGAAATTTATATTGCACATGGTACCAATGACACGACAATTTCTTTTGATACCCACAAGAAATCCATTGGTTTTCTCAAAGATAAAGAGTTGCCATTTACAGAATTTGTTGATGACAGTGGTCACACTATTAGTAAAGCAATGATAGCTGATTTATCAAAATGGCTATACAGTAGAATTTAAAGGGCAGTTAATCTGCCCTTTAAATGGATAATGTTAATCGCGGTGTCTTTGTGCTGCCGCCATTGCAGTCTCGCTTCCATACTTTTCATTGATTTTCTCAACTGATTCGAAGTGATCTGCTCTTCTGTGTGTTAAACACATGCCTTTTTTATCCACGCCCCATAGAGCGTAGGCTATAAAGGTTTTAAGGTGTTCTGGTGTTTGATCCATATGAGGGATACCAAAACGGATTAATAAATTGTTTCTATCAGCTCCGCTAGCTTTCTGTTCCTTCATTATTCTTTGGACCTCTACCTGAAGATCTTTCACATCCTCGCCATTCCATGAGCCTACTTTAGTCCCATCTGGCAATATGATGTCATCTCCTTGTGGTACTGGATGATCTGGCATTTTTACTCCTCCTGTAAATTAACCCTATTAGACTAAGTATATTACAAAATTAGATACATTCTCACAAGGCCTATTGACATGGAAAGGCCTGAATATAACCGTTTCTGAGTGCAAGCCCCAGCAGCTTCTCATTTTCATACTTTTTAAAAAAACCAGGTTTAGTGTCAATTGTTGTATTAATTAGCTCTTTGAGTTTAGAAGATGGGAGTTCTATGTCACCTGGCTTACAGTATAGCTCTACGCCATGTTTGCGGAAGTAATACTCTGCAGCCCACTCTAGTCCGCTTTCTAAACCATATATGTATGAGTCATAAACACCAGATTCATCATTAAGGTATTCTTTAATAGTTGGAATCTTTTCGTCAGAATATGAATATAGGCTAATTAATAGACAGAAGATAAAAACGCTAAAGGGCAAGACTTTATTTATAACCATCTTTTCTTAAGGCAGTTAATATCTTACTTGCAGCTTTTTTTACGTTAGCGGGGGATGTTGAACCAAGTGCTTTTTTATTGTGAATAGATTTCTCAATATCAAGTGCACTATAGACATCTTTCTCTATTGAAGCTGAGTATTTCTTAAAGTCATCGATTGAAATATCACTTAGTGAAATTTTTTTTATTTCAGCATGCTTAACTATTTTCCCAACTATCTCATGTGAATCTCTAAAAGGCACCCCTTTGTTCGATAAATAATCAGCAAGATCTGTAGCGTTTGAAAAATCCTGGTTAGAAAATTTCAATGCTTTTTCTTTATTGACTTTGAGAGTCATAATTAACCTTGGCATCAAGTTTAGACAGGAAAGTGTCTCAGAAATAGACTCAATAATTATTCCTTTGTCTTCTTGTAAATCTCTGTTGTATGTTAATGGAAGACCTTTTAATAGAACTAAAAGTGAAGTTAAAGAGCCGATGCTTGAGCCACATTTTCCTCTTATTAATTCCGGAACATCCGGATTTTTTTTCTGCGGCATTATTGATGAGCCAGTACAGAATGCCTCATCAACATCTACAAGTTTTATATGTGTGTTCATCCAATAAACAATCTCTTCTGACATTCTTGAAAGATGCACCATAATCATAGAACACGCATACGCGAGGTCGCACACAAAATCTCTGTCACTCACTGAGTCCATAGAGTTTGCTGATATTGCTTTGAACCCAAGTTTTTTAGCAACTATTTTCCTGTTAATTCTGTATGGTGTTCCAGACAAAGCTGCGCTTCCTAGTGGCATAACGCTCAAGGCCTCCCTAGCTTGCTTAATCCTCTGTTCGTCTCTCTCTAACATTTCATGCCAAGCAAGTAGGTGGTGACCAAAAGTAACGGGTTGTGCTAGTTGCATGTGTGTATATCCCGGGAATATTACTCCAGCGTTAGCATGTGCAATTACTGCCAATGCATATCTGGTATCTCTTATTTTTTTTAATATTAAATCTGAGCAGTCTCTCAAATATAGTCTTAAATCAGTTGCCACTAGATCGTTTCTTGATCTACCCATGTGAATTTTCTTGCCTAAGTCTCCGATTTCTTTGATTAAGGCTTGTTCAATATTCATATGAACATCCTCGAACTTAATAGATAAAGAAAGTTTGCCGTCTTCATATTTTTTTTTGATTTTTTGAAGACCGTGACACAATGACCTTGCTTCAGACTTTTTGATAATTTTACACTCTCCCAACATTTGAGCATGAGCTATGCAGACCTTAATATCTGAGTTGAACAACAGATGATCTATACTTATACTCTCAGAAAATTCAAGTACCTCATTATCAAGACCTTTTCTAAATCTACCTGACCAAGTTGAGTTTTTCACATTATCCCTCGAGACGTTTCAATATATTCGCTATTGCCAGTATACTATATGTGAATTTATGGTAATACAACTATGCTTGAAAATATAAGACTTGCTACTAGAAAAAGCCCGTTAGCACTTAAGCAAGCTCATATCGTAAAAGATTACTTGCTTCAAAAAGGTTTGTTTAAAACGATTGATGTTTTACCTATGAGCACTAGCGGAGATACTGTTGATAGTAAAGTATTCAAAAATCATGGCGGTAAAGGTTTATTCCTCAAAGAGTTAGAAAATGCGTTAATCAATGGTGAAGCTGATATAGCTGTACATTCAATGAAAGATGTACCTGCAATAGTAAACAATAAATTCATCGTCACGAGTATTATGAAAAGAGAGGACCCTAGGGATGTTTTCATATCAAATTCTTATAAGAGTATAGAAGAAGTGACAACCGGAAAAATAGGCTCATCGAGTCCTCGAAGACAGGCAATTATAGAGCATATGAACAAGAGTATAGACGTTGTGGAATTGAGAGGTAACATCAATACCAGAATTCAAAAACTTAAAGATCTCAAGCTCGATGGTATTATTCTTGCGAAGGCTGGGCTTTCACGAATGGGCATGAATCATTTAATTACTCAATATTTAAAGACTGAAAAATTTGTACCTGCACCAGGGCAAGGAGTGCTGTGCATTCAGTGCTTGCGTGAACATGAATACATAAACAAAAAAATAAATAAGATAGTTGATGCAAACACAGAGCTGTGTGTGAAAGCAGAAAGAATTTTTGCCTCAAAGATGAACGGTAATTGTTTATCGCCAATAGGAGCATATGCGGAAATAAAAGGTGGCTTTATGACGCTAGTTGGCTTTGTCGCCTCAATAGACGGTAATAAATATATAAAAAACAAAGTGTGTGGAGATAAAAAGAATTATAGGGAACTATCAGTTAAGCTCGCAAATTTATTCATAGCTCTAGGTTCGAAAAGGATGTTGAAATGTTAGATGTAATCTTAGTGTCCAATTTCTCTATGAAAGAGGAGCTAGGGGATGAATTAAAATTAAATAACTATAACTTCCATGATCTTATGATTCAGGATATTCACCATATTGAGAGATATCCTGTAGATGGTGAGTATAATACAATAATTATTCAGAGTGCCAATGCCATTAAGAAAATTGATTCAAGCAATAATCATATTTACAGTGCAGAGAATATATATGGAATTGGACCAAACTGTAGAGCATGGGTTAAAAAGAAGTTTAGCTTAGAATGCGTTATTCCTGAGGAAAATTTCTCAAGTGATGGGCTAATCGAAAGAATTCAGAATGACAACAAAGATCTAGGTAAGACACTTCTACTTAAAGGAATTGGCGGCAAAGATTTGATAAAGAACTTTCTTGCTGATAAGAACATTAATTTCAAGACATGTGATGTCTATGAGAGAGTACTGAATGAGGGTAATCTCACGAATGTAATTAATATGGTTGAGAATGGAGCGATTATCATCGGATTTAGTAGGAGCAGCATAGAGCCTTTGCTTGAGAGCAAAGATGTTGATCTAAAAAAATTACATTTCTTAGTTTTAGATAAGTCAGAAGAAGATATTATAAAAAGAGAAGACGTCGGATCACTAAACAAAATAGTCGATATATATGACATAAATCAAATAGTGGAAAAGGTTAAGAGTATTAGTGAATAAAGTATACTTGATTGGAAACGGATACGTATGTGACTTTATTACAGAGTATGAAAGAGAAGGCATAGAGTTTATAGGCGTATGCAGATCTGACAAGCATAACTGTCATAAGAACATAAGGCTAGATATATCAAAAGATAATTCAAAGTTACGAGATTTAATACAAGAGAAGTCAATTGTTGTTTATTTAGCTCCGCCACAATTACATGGGAATAGAGATTTAATTCTAAATAATTTCTTAAATAGTATACACAGAGATAAGATCCTTAAAATAATATATATAAGTACTTCGGGTGTGTATGGAGACAGGAAGGACGGAGTTGTAAACGAAGAGGTGTCAGTCAACCCTATAACTGATAGAGCGAAGAGAAGGGTGGATGCTGAGAAGCAAATTCGCGCATCTGGCATTAATTACACTATCCTGAGAGTGCCGGGAATATATGGAAAGGGGAGGCTGCCGTTAAAAAGAATTTTTCAAAAGTTGCCATTGGTAAGATCTGATATTTGCAAACATACCAACCTAATTCATGTCAAAGATTTAGCTAGTATAATAATTAAGTGCTTAGAGAGCACTGTAACATCTTGTAAGACCATAAATGTAAGCGATGGCACCCCTATAAAAACAACGAATTACTATTTACATATATATGACGCTCTTGGTCTATCATATCCAGAGTTCATCTCTTATGAAGCTGCATATGAAATATATGACGAAAAAAGGATCTCTTTTATAAATGAGTCAAGAATATTAAATACATCTTTGATGGACGAGCTATTCCCTAATATTATAAAGTTTAAAAGTGTCGTTGATGGTATAAAAGATAGTTTGAAGTAATTATTTCTTTTTTCGATTAATCCATGATATTAGGGGCTTCCATTCTTCTCGATCTTGTGCGGTCATTGATTCGCCCATTTCAAAGATACCTACTCCTTTTTTTGCTGCATTTATATAATTGGTATTATCACGAAAGGCTGTGACATATCTTATCCCCTTTTCTTTAACCAAATAATCATCAAGCTCTTCAAAAATATTAGTATTGGCCCTACATCTGTTTGCAACTAGGCAAATGTCTGTTCTATTTCTTATTACGCTTCCTAGGCTTCTAAAAGAATTGAGGAAGTCTTTTGCAGCAGACATATCAATCGGTGAGGGTAATACTGGCACAATGATCTTTCTGGCTTTTTTAATGTAGGTTTGTAGTCTAGCGCCATAGATTGCAGCTGGAACATCAAAAATTGTGATGTCATCGGCCTTATTAGAAACTTTCTGAGGTGGAAGTGAACTCACTCCTCTAATTTTCGCCTTAGTTAGTGGTCTCGAAGCTAACCATTTTGAAGATGAGCCTTGCGGGTCAAGGTCAACGAGTGTTACTTTTAAGCCCTTGGTAGCATAGTAAGAGGCTAGATTTATGGAAATTGTAGTCTTACCAGAGCCGCCTTTAGCATTTATAACCATTATACTAGTCATAATATCTTATATTTTAATATATCAGTTTATTGCTATTAGTCTAGGTTGATTTTAGACTGTAATCATGACTGGGGCATGGTCAGATGTTTTTGGTTGCTCTTTGCACCATGACTTATGCCTTGTTTCTCTATGAACACTATAGTTTTTGAGATTTTTATATAGCTGATTACTTGCCAATAACAAATCAATTCGGTATCCAATGTCCCTATGAAATGCCCCTGATCTATAGTCCCACCATGTATATGGTGAAAGCTTATCATCTTTGGTGTAACAATCACGCAACCCTAACTTGATAATCCCGTCAAGCGCCTCTCTTTCCTTGTCAGAACAGAGGATGTCCTCACTTGAGAAACTATGCGCATCAGTTTCAGAGGGAACTATGTTAAAGTCTCCAACCACTAGCACTTTTTTAAATTTTTTTAGCTGAGAATCAATATATGTATGAGCTTCTTTTAACCACTTAAGCTTGTGGGAATATTTGTCTGAACCAATTGATTGTCCATTAACAACATAAAAATTTATGATTCGGATCCCATTAAAAGTTGCGGATATTGATCTCATTTCTTCAGAGTTAATAGCAACTGGGTTAATTTCAATTTCTTTAGGCAAATCTTTTGAAATGATTGATACGCCGTTGTAGGTTTTCTGACAAGCATGAATAGATTGATATCCTGCAAGCTTAATAGGATCTAACGGGTATTTTTCCTCTGCGCATTTTAATTCTTGTAAGCATAATACATCTGGTTGATATTCACTTAAATATTGCAAGACATTAGGAAGGCGGACATTAATAGAATTTACATTCCAGGTTACGATTTTCATCAAACGTCAACATTACCGACAGTACTCGCAGATGACACAATAAAGTCTCTTCTTTTCTCGACATCATCACCCATCAGAGTATCAAAAATTATATAGTCATCATCCTCTATTTGACTAACTTGCAATAGTGATCTAGAAGAAGGGTTCATTGTTGTTTCAGCTAGTTGGGATGGGTTCATCTCACCCAGCCCTTTATATCTCTGCAGTGTAATAGATTTTCGAGAGTTAGTGAAAGCAAAATCACATAACTCGTATATGTATGAGAATTGATTTTTATTGTTGTCATAATCAATAGTTAGCGGTAGGTCCTGATAAGCATGAAGATCAAGCTCAACTAAAGAAAGGTATGTATTTGAGGAGAAAAACTTTTTATTAATTGGCAGGATAGTTGGATCTAAAATACCATTCGTTTTCTTCACAACGTTGATCTGAAAAGAATTATCTTCTAAAGGTGAATAAGATAGATCATATGAAATATTTATAGGTGACATATTGTTGACAATGTTATTAAGATGAACAATATATTCACAAATATATTTGCTGTTATCAGATTTACTTATATCAAGTGGCTTTATAAAAGACATGCATTTCAATATTGTTTTATCTTTTGATTTACTGACATTATTGATGATATTGTCAATCATTGTATAATTAAGCAAAATTTTTTCAGTATCAGAGCGGGATAATGTGTTACCGCTTACCAAGACTTTACAAGATTCAGAAAAAGACAAAACTAGGTATTTATTTAACTCTAAATCGTTAGAAATATATTTTTCAGTTTTTCCTTTTTTAATTTTATATAGAGGTGGTTGTGCAATATATATTCTGCCTTCATCAAACAAGGGCTTCATCTTTCTGGCCAATAGGGTTAATAATAGTGTTCGGATATGAGCACCATCTACATCTGCGTCGGTCATAATAATAATTTTGCCATAACGAAGTTTTGTTAGATCAAAATCATCAGATTCATGATTAAAACCACAGCCCAAGGCTGAGATCAATGACCCTACCTCGGATGAAGACAATAATTTATAATCTTGTGATTTTTCAGTATTAAGAATTTTTCCTTTTAGTGGCAAAATAGCCTGTGTCTTTCGATCTCGAGCTTGTTTAGCAGACCCTCCGGCTGAATCACCCTCTACTATGAAGAGTTCACATTTTTCACGATCTTTTTCTTGGCAATCCGCTAGCTTGCCAGGTAAATTTGCGATACCAAGCGGATCCTTTCTTCTTATTAAATCTTTAGCTTTTCTGGCTTCTTCGCGTGCCATAGCTGCTTGTTGTATCTTAGCAATAATAAGTTTGGCATCTTTTGGTGATTCTTCTAGAAATTCAGATAGCTTGGTGGAAAGAGTAGTTTCAGTTAGTGTTTTAATCTCCGAAGATACCAATTTATCTTTTGTTTGTGATGAAAACTTAGGGTCTGACATTTTTATTGAGATTATAGCTACTAAGCCTTCTCTACAGTCATCACCGGTAATTTCATATCTTTGTTTGCCGTTATTTTTATTTGAATAATTATTCAGTGTTCTCGTAAGTGCAGATTTAAAGCCACTGAGATGTGTTCCGCCATCTTTCTGATATATATTATTTGTATAACACATAATTTGTTCTGAATATGAAGTAGTCCATTTCATAGAGATTTCAATGGAATTATCTCCTTTTATAAAAGGCGGTATGTATATCAGTTCATCATGAATATCTTTCTTATTATTTAATATCTCGCTTATGTACTCTTTAAGACCACCTTCGTAATAGTATTTCACCTTTTTACCGTTAACATCATTAATGAAATGTATGGTTATACCAGAATTAAGAAAGGCAAGCTCCTTAAGTCTCTTCATAATAATGTCTTCTTTGTAATTAAGGTCTCTGAAATATTTCTTACTTGGAAGAAACTGTATTACAGAACCAGAGAGTTCAGTACTACCACATTTTTCTAAGGGTTTTAATGGAACACTATCTTGATAATCCTGTGTGTATTTATACCCGTCTTTGTGGATAGTTAGGCTCAGTTTTTCAGATAATGCATTTACTACTGAGACTCCTACGCCATGCAACCCTCCAGAGACTTTGTAAGAATCATCATCGAACTTACCGCCCGCGTGCAGTGTTGTCATGATGACTTCAGCTGCTGATTTATTTTCTGCTTTGTGGATATCGACTGGAATTCCTCTTCCATCATCTTGAACTGTTATTGAACCATCCTCGTTCAGAACTACTTGAATATTTTTGCAATGTCCTGCCAGAGCTTCATCGACAGAATTATCTACAACTTCATATATCATCTGATGGAGACCACTGCCATCATCAGTGTCTCCGATATACATGCCTGGTCTTTTTTGAACTGCTTCAAGCCCCTTTAGTACCTTAATGCTCTCTGATGTATACCCTTTGTTGTTCAATTAAACACTCCTACTGTTTTCAAATCTATTTCTTGATTTTTTTCACTAATTTCTTTCAAAATGTCCCTATAAATATTCGGTGCTGTGAGTACAATGTTTCCTCTCGAGTGGACAAGTAATTTTACCACAGTAGTTAGATTTTTATTATCTATTCCAAAGAATAGATCATCTATTAAAAGTATTGGTTTATAGCCATGCTTCACGTGAAAAACGTTAATTTTTGCCAAGTAAATTACTAAACAAGCAAGCACTAGTGTCGACATAGATCCAGACTCTTTTACAGGCTTACCTTTGGAGGTTATTAAAAAATCACTCCTGTGTGTACCTGATGATGTATGGCCAACCTTAAGGTCTCTAGCCCTGTTTGAAACTAACTCTTCCTCGAAGGATATCCTCTGCCACCCTTTGTTATAAATTAGTTCTAGTGAGGAAATATCATCATAAATCTCTGGAATGTTTTCCTTAATGTCATAGATTATCTGTGCAAATTCATGCTTGAGTTGTTTAAAATAACCTAATCTTTGTCTAGACAGAATATCGTTGCACTCTACAATCTTTTTGTCCCAAAAAGACAAAGATTCTGTTTTTTGAGATCTGAGCACATAATTCCTCTGTCTTAGACATTTATCATATTCATTTTGATCCTTAATTGATGAAGGTTCCACGTGGAACATCCCAGAATCAATAAAGTCTCTGCGGTAAGAAGAGTCGTTTAAAAGTATGTTATTGAATCCAAAAACAAGTGAATAACAAGGGAACTCAAGCATAAGTCTGTTTTTTGTTATTCTTTTTGAATTAAACAAACATTTAGACGATTTTAGAGACTTTTCAAGGAATATATTGTTATTTATTGAATTTTGGGTGAAATTAAGTGATATTTTGAAATAACTAGAAGATTTTTTGATTAATTCTTTGTTAGAAATGCTTTTAAAAGACCTTAAATTAGAACAGAAATATATGGCTTCTAAGATTGTTGTTTTGCCAGCATTGTTTTGACCACAAATGATATTTATGTTTTTGTGAAAAGATAGATTGGTTATCTCTATAGATCTGAAATCTTCGACTGATAAAGAGCTTAATAGCACAGCTAGACACGCATTGGCATTATTACATATATACTTTCCGAATCTTTATCTCCTCTGATAAGACAACCAGAATTCTGGTCATTAATGCAAATATCGATATTTTCACCAGATATTACGTCAATAACGTCTTGTAAATAAGAAATGTTAAAACCAACCGACATAGGGTCACCATTATAAAGAACATCTATTTGGTCCTCTCCGACCTCGCTTTCTGTATTACTTGTAATTAAATGCATTGTTTTAGCCTCTGGAGTAAGCTTAACGCCTTTGTACTGTTGATTGACAACTTTTGAGATGATGTTTAAAGAATTTTTAAGAGTGGTTTTATCTATGGTTATTTTAGCTTTAGTGTCTTCAGGAATAACTTTGTTAAAATTTGGAAAATTACCCTCAATAAGCTTAGTAATTATCTTGTAGCCTTCCATTTTTAATGTGAAATTCTTACTATTGTAGCTATATGTTACTAACATCTGATTATTGTCATTAAATGATTGTAAAATTCTATTAATCTCTGTGATTGCTTTTCTTGGTATTATTAATGCTAGATCGTCGCTAGCATCATCGGAAGACTCATATTTAGCAAGCCTATGACCATCTGTGCATACAGCTACTAGTTTGCCGTTGTTGGAGCACAGATGTAAACCATTTAGAAAATGACGGGCATCCTGGTAGGCCATGGCAAATGATGTTTTATTAATAAGATTCATCAGTTCTTTTTTAGATATCTTGTGTTCCGATTCCTCTGGGTGGTTATCGAGAGAGGGGTAATCCTCTATAGGGAGTGTTGGAAGTGAGATCTTACTCTTCCCTGCAGTTATATCAGCCTTCTCTTTATTGACATTGACAGTAACAGTCTCATGAGATGAGAGTGCGCTTAATATCTCTAATAGCTTCTTTGCAGGTATAGTGAAATCTACATCTCCTTCGGAATCGCAATCCATCTCTGAAAATACCTCTATTTCTAGGTCCGATGCGCTAAAGTACGCCATGTTCCCTTTAACTCTCACAACGAGGTTTCCGAGTATAGTCAGTGTTTGTTTGACCTCAGCTGTCGGTGCGATATTTTTTATTTTGCTGATGAAGTCCTTAGTATTAAATATTATTTTCATATATATATTATATGTTATTTTTACATTTACTATTTTACTATTTTTGTCAGTTGTTTGTTAAACTTCGTTGTTGATGGACGCTGCTCTACTGCTTCAAGAGCAGTTATTAATTTGTGGATAAAATTTCAGGTGTATTTCTTCAACAGGTTTTACCCATTGTTTAACGTGTGTATTATGT
>MDSW01061564.1_pt1 | contig 16214 bp, 6 predicted proteins | sample 811171 | NCBI WGS metagenome assembly MDSW01 (sample SAMN05326641, study PRJNA326480) | marine metagenome | isolation source: seawater | place: Atlantic Ocean: North West | collected 2012
CCCTTCGCGCTTATTGTCGCTCGGCGCCCGCCTCGGCGCCCCCCGCCGCGGTGAGCGATCGCACCCGTCGGCTGCTCGCGTCCGTCGCGGGGTCCGAGTCCGGCGCCGGGGGCGCGGGCGGGGGCACGACCCTCGCCGCGCTCGAGCGCGCGGACGCGGTCTGGAGCGCCATCCGCAACACGCGCGTCGGCCCCGACGCGCCCCCCCCCCCCCCCCCCTTCGTGACCGAGTCCCCCGCCTCCACCGTCGGCGCGGCGTCCTCATCCTCCGGGACGACGACGTACGACGTCGCCGTGTGCGGCGGCACGCTCGGGATCTTACTCGCGTGCGCGCTCCAGGCCCGCGGGCAGCGCGTCGTCGTCGTCGAGCGCGGGCCGCTCGTGGGCCGCGACCAGGAGTGGAACATCTCCCGCGCCGAGCTCGAGACCCTGGTCCCCCTGGGCGTCCTGACCCAGGCCCAGGCGGACCGATGCGTGACGGGGGAGTTCAACCCCATCCGGTGCGGCTTTTACGGCTCCGAGACGCCGCCGATGGTCACCCGGGATGTGCTCAACGCAGGGGTGAAGCCCGCCGTCCTCGTCGCGACGGTCCGGGAGAACTTCGAAGCCCTGGGAGGCGTCGTCCACGAGCGCACGGCGCTGAGCGGCCTCGACGTCAGGGCCGACGGCGTCGTGCTCGAGGCGGAAGGAGGCTTCTTCGACGGAGGCTCGTTCGAGGGAGGCGAAGCGGCGCCCGAAGCCGACGACGATTCCTCCGCCGAAGAGTCCGCCTCCGAAGAGTCCTCCGGTGATTCGAAGACACCCTCCTCCTCGAAAAAGCCCACCAAAAAAGCCGTTTCTCTCTCCGCGCGTCTGGTCGTGGACTGCATGGGCTTCGGCTCGCCGATCGTGCGCCAGGTTCGTCACGGGCAGAAACCCGACGGGGTGTGCCTGGTGGTCGGTTCGTGCGCGCGCGGGTTCGCCCCCGACGAAAACGTCGGCGCCGATCTCATCTACACCGCGTCCGACATCTGCGACGACTACCGGGGCCAGTACTTCTGGGAGGCGTTCCCCGCGGGTTCCGGACCGGGGGACCGAACCACGTACATGTTCACGTACGTGGACGCCGACCCGAGCAGGCCCAGCCTGGCCGAGTGCCTGGACGACTACTGGGACCTGATGCCTCGGTACCAGGGCCTCGCGTCGATCGAGGAGGTGGAGCTCCTGCGCGTGTTGTTCGGGTACTTCCCCACGTACAAGGATTCCCCGCTCGCGTCCCGGTTCGACAGGATCACCGCCGTCGGGGACGCGTCCGGGATGCAGAGCCCGCTGAGCTTCGGGGGGCTGGCGGCGATCCTGAGGCACCTCGGGCGGTTGACGGACGCGATGGAGGACGCGCTCCTGACGGACGCGCTGGATCGCGAGTGCTTGGCGAGCGTGAATCAGTACCAGCCCGCGCTGTCGGCGAGCTGGCTCTTCCAGAGGTGCATGAGCGTCGCGCCGGGGGCGAAACCGCCCAAGAATTTCATCAACAGGCTGATGGGAATCAACTTCGGGGTCATGGAGAGCCTCGGGGAGGAGGTGAGCCGGCCGTTCTTACAGGACGTGGTCACGTTCGGGGGCCTCGGGAAGACCTTAGCGACGATGGCGGCGCGAGAGCCGGCGTTCGTGCCGCAGATTTTGCTTCAGGCGGGGCCGGGGCCGATTCTCGAGTGGTTCGCGCACTTCGCCGCGCTCGGCGCGTACGACGTCCTGGCGCGGCTTTTCTGCGACGCGGGGCCGCTCGCGCCGCTCGCGAGGGCGATCGCGGGGGAGGCGCCCACGGGGGACTTGGTGCGCGGGAGGACGAGGGACGGGAAGGAGGCGGTGACGCAGACCGAGTGGGGGTTCGCGGTGTTGGACGCGAGGGAGAGGTTCGTGTGGAGGCGGCGGCTGGACGCGTGGAAGTGGGGGAGCGGCAGGGACTACCACCGGAGCGAAAGCGAGAGGGAGTGACGCACGTGAGGGGGGAGGGAGTGCGGGCGCACAGGGAGTGAGGGTGAGAGACGCGGGTACGTACGAAGGACGAGGGTAGACTCGCGTACCCTCGGAGCCTACCCTCGTCGCGAAAGAATATCCTTGCTATAGACGAATTTACGAATCGGCGGCGGCTCCGCGCTGCGATCACCCGCAGACGCTCTTTCCGCTCTTGAGCCTGAAGTGTTCCTCCGCCTCCTCCTTGATCCCTCCCGGCTTCTCCATCTCCTCGATCCACGCGATCCTCTCCCTCTCGTCGTCGCCCCCCTCCGTCAGCAGCTGCCCCCTGATCGCGGCCTTGAGCCACCCGGCGCTGTTCTTGTACACCTTCCCGTGCTCGACCAGCAACACGTGGAGGTCGAACTTGCACCCGTCCGGGACGCGGCGGTTCAGGTGCTCGTACGCCTGGTCCCTGGTCGCGCTCTTTGGGATCCACCCGAGGCTCATCGCGATCTTCCACACGTGCGTGTCCACGGGGAAGTCCGGGCGCAGGAGGCAGAACATCAACACGCAGCTCACGGTCTTGGGCCCGACGCCCTTAAATCGCGTCAGCTGGCGCTTCACCTCCTCGTCGGGCGCGTCGCGAAGGTACTCCGCGCACGGAGGCTCGCCGCGCTCCGCGACGAGGGTGTCCAAGATGGCGCGGATCCGCGCCACCTTGATCTCGGCCAGCCCGCCGCACTTCACCGCCGCCTCCACCTTCCTCGGGTCCGCGGCTCGCACGGAGGACCAGGTCGGGAACGCGCGCTTGAGGTTGGCGAAGGCCACCGCGCTCGTCGCGTCGGTGGTGTTCTGGCTGAGGATCGCGCCGACGAGCGAGTCGAGCACGGACTTGCGCGCGGGGGGGGAGGAGGCGGACCCGGGCGTCGCGGGCGCGGTCGCGCCGTGGAGGATCGTGTACGGGGTCGGGGCGAGCGCCGCGGGGGCGGGGGCGTCGGCGTCCGCGGGGAGCGCGAGGGATCGATCGTCCGGGGGGGGGGCGTTCCCGGGGCCGAGGCGGTTCCCGCCATCCTCCTGCGCGGCTTCCTTGTGCTGGAAGAACGCGGAGTGGAGCTGCGCGAGGGCGTCGCGCGCGGCCCAGCACTCCTCGGGGGTCGGCCTGAGCATGTCGGGATACGGAGAGCCCGGGAGGGACCCGCCGGGAGCGGCGGCGGCGAGGGTCCCGGGGGCGGTGGGGACCAGCGCGAGCGCGTCGGACGAGGGCGTCGCGACGGACGCGCGGCGGGAGGAGGACCGCGACGGGGTCGCGGCCTCGGGCTTCACGACCTCCGCCCACGCCCCGGGCTCATCCTTCACGCCGCGGGGCTTCTTCGGCGAGGGGAACGCGGGGGGAAGAGCGGCCGCGGCGCGCGTCTTGCGCTTCGCGGGCGCCATCGCGAGCGCGCGATCGAGAGCGTCGCGAGTGACGTGGGCGCGCGTTTCTGCGTCGCGTTTTGTTCGCGCCGGTCGTTTCGGATCGTCGCCTCCAGGCCAAAGAGAAATGGTATCGAAGGATTTTTTCGGCCGAGGCGTCTCTGCGCCACTGCCACGCCCGAGCGCCGGCACTTCCCGCGGGCGATCGCGGCGGGCCACCTCGCGATCGATCGCGCGCCGGAGCGCTTTCGCGCGAGTCACTTCCGGGTCGAGGCCTCGCGCGCGTCTCGCACCCACTCCCCCACTCCGGCACCACCCCGCGCGGGTCGCGCTCGGTGACCATGGAGGCGCTGTACGACTCGGCGGAGCCGATGGAGGACCTCGACGGGGACGAGGAGATCGGGCAGGAGGACGCGTGGACGGTGATCAGCTCCTTCTTCGAGGAGAAGGGCCTCGCTCGGCAGCAGCTCGACTCGTTCGACGAGTTCATCCAGCACACGATGCAGGAGATCGTCGGTGCGTGGGCGATCGCGCCCCGATCGCCGCGCGCATTTTTCCAGCGACGAGCATTCGCGCGCTTCCCGCGCCTCGCGCGCTCCACGAGCTTAGGGTTTTTTTCTCCGCCGGCCGACTCCGCGCGCGATCGCGCCGGCGACCGCGCTCGCGCGTCTCCACCACCGTCTCATCCCCCCCCCTCTCCTCCTCTTCACACCCCTCACCCTCAGACGAGATGAGCTCCTTCGAGCTCGAGCCCGAGCACCAGCACATGCCCGGGGAGGACGCGGAGGCGAGCGAGCGGAAAACGTACAAGGTGGATTTCGGTCAGATCTACCTGTCCAAGCCGATGGTCACGGAGGCGGACGGGATGACGAACACGCTGTTCCCGAAGGAGGCGCGCCTTCGTAACCTGACGTACTCCGCCCCGCTCTACGTGGACATGAAGAAGACGGTGACGACCGTCACGCCCGAGGGCGACGAGACCCAGGAGATCGAGGAGATCAAGAAGGTGTTCATCGGGAAGGTCCCCATCATGCTCCGGTCTCAGTACTGCTCGCTGCACGACCACACGGACAAGGAGCTCACGGAGCTGGGGGAGTGCGCGTACGACGAGGGCGGGTACTTCATCATCAACGGCTCGGAGAAGGTTCTGATCGCGCAGGAGAAGATGAGCACGAACCACGTGTACGTCTTCGAGAAGCGCCAGCCGAGCAAGTACATGTGGGTCGCCGAGTGCCGCTCGAGCCCCGAGAGCGGCGCAAGGGCCGCCAGCTCCGCCATGGCCAGGCTGCTCCACTCGCCCGGAACCAAGGGCGAGCCGGGCGTCATCCGCGTCACCCTGCCGTACATCCGCACGGACATCCCCCTGTTCGTCGTCTTCCGAGCGCTCGGATTCGTCGCCGACAAGGACATCCTGGAACACGTCGTGTACGATTTCGGGGACCACGAGATGATGACGCTGCTGCGGCCCTCGATCGAGGAGGCGTTCGTGATTCAGAGCCAAGCCGTGGCGCTCGACTACATCGGCAAGCGCGGGAGCGCGGTCGGGGTGACGCGGGAGAAGCGCATCAAGTACGCGCGGGAGATTTTGCAGAAGGAGCTCCTCCCGCACGTCGGGGTGGACGAGGACTGCGAGACGAAAAAAGCGTACTTCCTGGGGTACATCGTGCACAGGCTGCTGCTCTGCGCCCTGGGCCGACGCAACGAGGACGACCGCGACCACTTCGGGAACAAGCGCATGGACCTGAGCGGGCCTCTGATCGCGATGCTGTTCCGGCAGCTCTTCCGCAAGCTCACGAAGGACGTGCGGTTGTACTGCCAGCGCTGCGTGGACTCGGGGAAGGACATCCAGCTCACGCTGGCGGTGAAGGCGAAGACCATCACGAGCGGCCTCAAGTACTCGCTCGCGACGGGCAACTGGGGCGCGCAGGGCGCGCAGGACATCCGCGCGGGCGTCTCGCAGGTGCTGAACCGCCTCAGTTTCTCCTCGACGCTGTCGCACCTCAGGCGACTGAACTCGCCCATCGGCCGCGAGGGGAAGCTCGCCAAGCCGCGCCAGCTGCACAACTCGCACTGGGGGATGGTGTGCCCCGCGGAGACGCCCGAGGGGCAGGCGTGTGGCCTCGTCAAGAACCTCTCGCTCATGGCGCTGGTGTCCGTCGGGTCGCCCTCCGCGCCCGTCCTGGAGTTCCTCGAGGAGTGGACGATGGAGAATTTGGAGGAGATCTCCCCCTCGGTCATCCCCAAGGCGACGAAGATTTTCGTCAACGGCGTGTGGGTGGGGATCCACCGCGACCCCGCGGATCTCGTCAAGACGCTCCGAATGCTGAGGAGACGCCTGGACGTGCCCATGGAAGTCGGCATCGTGCACGACATCAGGCTCCAGGAGCTCCGCCTGTACACGGACTACGGGCGGTGCATCCGCCCCCTCTTCGTCGTCGAGGACCAGCGGCTGATGATCAAGAGATCCCACGTCGAGATGCTCCAGGAGAAGGAGGTGACAGGGTATAACTGGAACGACCTCGTCGCGTCGGGACTGATCGAGTACGTGGACACGGAGGAGGAGGAGACGACGATGATCGCGATGACTATCGAGAACCTGTTCGAGGCCAGGGTGCGGATGGGCGGGAGCGAGGTGCAGACGCTCTACACGCACTGCGAGATCCACCCGAGCATGATCCTCGGCATCTGCGGCTCCATCATCCCGTTCCCGGACCATAACCAGTCCCCCCGGAACACGTACCAGAGCGCCATGGGGAAGCAGGCCATGGGCACGTACATCACCAACTTTCAGATCCGCATGGACACCCTGGCATACGTGCTCTTCTACCCGCAGAAGCCGCTCGTGACAACGCGCGCAATGGAGCACCTGCACTTCCGCGAGCTCCCGGCGGGGGTCAACGTCGTCGTCGGGATCATGTGCTACACCGGGTACAACCAGGAGGACTCGGTGATCATGAACCAGAGCTCCATCGACCGCGGCTTGTTCCGGAGCATCTTTTACAGGTCGTTCAAGGACGAGGAGAAGAAGCAGGGGAGCCTGACGAAGGAGGAGCTCGAGCGCCCGAGCAGGGACACGACGCTCGGGATGCGCCACGGGACGTACGACAAGCTCGACGACGACGGGCTCATCTGCCCGGGGACGCGAGTCTCCGGGGAGGACATCATCATCGGCAAGACGAGCCCCCTCCCCGACGACGACCCGAGCGCGGTGTCGCGGCGGTTCACGAAGCAGGACTGCTCCACGGGCATGAAGAACTCGGAGACGGGGATCATCGACCAGGTTCTGCTGACGACGAACGACCAGGGCCTGCGGTTCGTGAAGATCCGGGTCCGGAGCTGCCGAACGCCGCAGGTCGGGGACAAGTTCTCGTCGCGGCACGGGCAGAAGGGGACCATCGGGATGACGTACACGCAGGAGGACATGCCGTTCACGTGCGAGGGCATCGTGCCGGACATCATCGTGAACCCGCACGCGATTCCGTCGCGGATGACCATCGGACAGCTCGTGGAGTGCCTGATGGGCAAAGTCGCGGCGATCATGGGGAAGGAGGGCGACGCCACGCCCTTCACGCCCGTGACGGTGGAGAACATCTCCGACATGCTCCACCAGTGCGGATACCAGAAGCGCGGAAACGAGGTGATGTACAACGGGCACACGGGGCGGAAGCTCGACGCCAAGATTTTCCTCGGGCCGACGTACTACCAGCGCCTGAAGCACATGGTGGACGACAAGATCCACAGCCGCGGGCGCGGGCCCGTGCAGATCCTGACCAGGCAGCCCATGGAGGGCCGAAGCCGCGACGGAGGCCTGCGGTTCGGGGAGATGGAGCGCGACTGCATCATCTCCCACGGCGCCGCGAGCTTCCTGAAGGAACGACTGATGGACCAGAGCGACGCGTACAGGATCCACGTGTGCCAGACGTGCGGGCTCATCGCCGTCGCCAACCTCAAGAACCAGACCTTCGAGTGCTGCAAAAACCCGAGCGAGAGGACCAAGGTGGTGCAGGTCATGCTCCCGTACGCGTGCAAGCTGCTCTTCCAGGAACTCATGTCCATGGCCGTCGCGCCGAGGCTCGTCACCTGAGCGCCAAAAACGAGGCGCTCGACGACGGCGGAGCGAGAACCCCGGCGGGCGGGCGAGCGAAAAGCGCGCGCTCCGGGGGCGCGCGCGGACGAGGACACCGTGACCTCATTTATATCGTAGAAAAACCTAAAAACGGGGGGAGGGGGGGAGTACTAGCGGGGAGGGAGGGAGTCGGGAGGGAGTCGGGAGGGAGTCGGGAGGGAGTCGCGCGATTATTCGTAGCAGCAGAGGGGAACGGAGGGTCGTTCCGGACGGCCGGCGCTGGGGCGTCGGAGGCGCGGAGAGGCGAACGAAATGCGAAGACGACTCTCGTCGGTTCGGCCGACAATAATTCTTCGCCTGCTTGGTAGACTACAATCGCGCGCGTCGTTTCCGCTCGCGCGCTCCTCGCCGCGCAGGCGCGCAGGCGCGCGGCCGCGCGCCTCGGCGCGCGATGGGGGTTCGCTCGGGTCGTTCCTCGGCGGCGCGTCCCTCGCGCGTCCGTCCCTTTTTCGGCTTCGACCCCACGCAGGCTCGCCTCGCGCGCGTCGCGCTCGCGGCGTGGATCCCGCTCGTGCTGTGGCGGGAGGTTTTGGCGTTCCACCTCGCGGGGTGGTCGTGCGCGTGGCCGACGCTCGCGACGGTGGCCCCCCGCGACGCGGTGCGCGTCGCGGTCGTCGCGGACCCGCAGCTCACGGACGCGACGTCGTACCCGGCCTTCGCCCCCGCGTCGTCGTGGACGCTCGCGATCGTCGAGCGCGTCTCGGACGCGTTCCAGCATCGCGCGTTCCGCCGCGCCCTCCTCCCGCGGCGCCCGGACCGCGTCCTCTTCCTCGGCGACCTCACCGACGGAGGATACGCCACCGCGGACCCGCGCGAGTTCGAGCGCGTACGCGACCGGTTCGACCGGGTCTTCAGATGGCCGAGGAGGACGGAGGACGACGCCGTTGACGAGAACGCGAACGATTCGCGGAACCGCCGCGCCGCACACGCGCCGGGGTACCTCGCCGTCCACGGCAACCACGACGTCGGCTACGCGTACCACCTCGCCCGGTTCCCGCGCGTCGCCGCGAGGCACGAAGCCTCCTTCGGACCCCCCGCGTTCGTCGCCGCGATCGGGGGGGTGGACGTCGTCGCCGTCGACGCGATGGCGCTCGACGGCGACGAGCGCCGCGACGAGAGGACGAAGCGCGCGTGGGCGTTCGTGGACGCCCTGAAAAGAGAGCAGCGCGAGGAGGACGACGTCGACGAGACGTCTACTACACCCGCCGACGAAACGTCCTCCGCCGACGAAACGTCCTCCGCCGACGAAACGTCCTCCGCCGACGAAACGTCCTCCGAACGCCGTCGTCGCCCTCGCGTGCTCGTGTCCCACCTTCCGCTCGCGACCTCGGACGAAGGCCGGGGGCCCGGGCCGGCGGCATGCGGCGCCCTTCGGGGGTCGCCCGTCGTCCCGCAGCGCGTCCGCCGCGGGCCCGGGGGCGCCGTCGCGTATCAGAATTACCTCTCCGCGGCGTCGAGCGCGCGGCTGCTCGAGGCGGTGGACCCGGCGCTGGTGCTCTCGGGCCACGACCACGATCAGTGCGTGGAGACGCACGAGTACCGCGCGCCGTCGAGGGGCGGCGGCGGGGCGGAGGCGGCGGGGGGAAGAGTGAGGGGCTCCGGGGGGGGAAAGACGAAGACGGTCGAGGAACGCACGATCGGGGCGTTCGGGTGGCTCATGGGGAACCCGCGACCGAGCTTCGCGATGCTGACGCTTCGAGGGGAAGGCGCGGGGGATTCCGAGGGAGAGGCGACGGAGGCGGCGGGGAGGGACGCCGCGGACGGAGGCGCCGCCGCCGCGCGCGGGGGGGTCGGGCGCGAGTCCGAGTCCGAGTCCTCCTCCGAAAAAACCGAAACGCTCGACGCCGACGAAACCGTCGCGGGCGGCGTCGCGGCGACGCGGGTGTGTTTTCTCCCGGAACACCTGCGGACCGTGCGCGCGTACGCCGCGTTGGGCGCGGTCACCGCGCTCGCGCTGCTCGTTCGCCCCTCGTTGGTCGTCACCGCGGCGTTCATCACCGCGGGCGGCGCCGGGTCGGACGCGTTCGCGGCGAGGGTGTTCGGGGGAGAGGGCGAGGACGGCGGCGGCGGCGGCCGGGGCGGGGGCGCGACCGAGTCGTCGTCGCCGGCGAGAAAACGTATCATCGCCCTCACCCTCGCGCGCGCGGCGTGGAGACACTGCGGTCCGTTCTTCGTCGTCGCCGCGGTCGTCGTCGGGTTGCTCGCGGGGCTCACCCTCGCCGACCTCGCGACGAGTTAGCGGCGCGACGGATTCGAGACGTACAGTCGCGCGAACAATATTTCATACGACGTCACCGGGTCTCGGAGGTTTTCAACGTCCTAAATATACGACTCTCGCGGCGTCTCCCCCTCGGTCGTCAGTCAGTTGAGCGAATCTTCGTAACTCGCGGCGTCGAAGCGCTCGATCCCCCGCGCGCCGCCGAATTCGTTCCTCAGGAACGCCTCCACCTTCATCTGCGCCTTGATCTCTCGCCCCTTCTCCCTCGCCTTCGCCACGCCCTCGTTGACGTCGATCTCCCTCGCCGCGCGCGCGCGCGCCGTCTCCGCCTTCGGCGTCCTCGTTCGCCGACCGACCTTGGCGACGCTCGTCGCGTTCGACGCCGGCCCGCCGGAGAGGCCGTCGACGAGCAGCCCGGCGGTCGTCTTCGTCGCCTTCTTCGCGAAGATGGAGTCCTCGGCGGCGTCGCTGGAGGCTAAGGACTCGTCGATGTCCGGGTCGATTTTCACGGCGGTGGCGTCGGCGGCGCCGCCCGAGACTCTGAAGACCTCCGGGAGGGACACCGCGTTCGCATCCACGGCGCCCGAGGCGACGAGGCCGACGACGACGAGGACCGCGCAAGCGCTCACGGCGAGGACCGCGCCGACGGCGCCGAAGCCTCGGCGCGCGAGGGAGGAGGTCCGCGCGATGGGCGCGCCGCCGAGGAGGGGCGCGTCGGGGCCGCGGCGCGCGCCGTCCGCCCTGGCCGCGGCGCGCTGGCGCCGGCTCTCCGACCCGGAGCCCGTCTCCACGTACGAGTACTCGCCGTCGGAGGAGGACACCTCGGAGGCGTCCGTGATGTCCACGTACGTCTCGTCGAAGGCGACGCCGCCCTGGTACCGCCGCCCGGAGGACGCCGCGGGGGGCGGATACGGACCCTCCGACGCGGACGACGCCGCGTCCGAGGGATCGCCGAAATACAGCTGGCCGCGATGCACCGTCAGCCGACCGCGAGAAGCGCCGGAGGCGGCGCCGCCGGGAGCCGGGGCGCCGAGCAGGTCGTCCGTCTCGCCCGTGGAGCGCGAGAACATCGCGAGCGCGGCGATGGGGGGGGGCGCGCGCGAGAGAGTGCGTCGGCGCGGGCGCGCGCGCGACCGAGCGCCGGCGGGAGGAATCGAAGAAAAGGGTGTTGGGGGTGCTGAGTGCGTTTGGTGGTTAAAACGCTCTCCGCGCGCTGCGCGCCAACAGTACCAGCTGAGAGTCCCATGTATGCCCCGCGGCGTTCTTCCGGCGAAAAATCATCGAGCCTCTCGCGCGCTTTGCCCCGAAACCCTCTCCCCACCTCCCTCTCGCGGGGTCCGCGCGGCACACGCGTCGGGCGCGCGCGCGATGTCGTCCGCGCTCGCGTCTTGGTCTCGGCGCGCGCGCGCGGCTCGGGGTCGTTTCCCGCGGGTCGCCTCCGCGCATCGCCCCGCGCCGCCCCCCGCGTGCGCGCCCTGGTGCCGTCGATTCTCGGCCGCGCACGCCCCCTCCCCCCCCGCGCGGGCCGCCGCGCACGCCGCGCGCGCCGAGGACATCGGCCCCGTGACCCTCGACTTCTCGAAACTCGTCCAGCCCGGCGAGCGCCCGCTCGCGGCGTACGAGCGCCTCGCCGCCTCGGGCGTCCTCCGGCGCGACGACGCGCAGCGATCCGCGATCGCCGTCCTCGACCGCCTCCATCGAACGCTCGAGACGAATCGCGGCGGCGAGGAGACCCCGCCTCCTCCTCCCTCGCCCAAGCGCGAGGGGAGCTGGTTCGCGGACCTCTTCGGCGGTCCCCCTCCGCGAGAGTCGTCGGCGGCGCGCCGTGATCAAAACCAACCGCACGCCGGCGGCGTGTACCTCCACGGCGGCCCCGGGTGCGGGAAGACGTTTTGCATGGACCTCGCGTACGCGTGCCTTCCCGGCGCGCCCGGCGTCGGGAAGCGCCGCGAACACTTCCACTCGTTCATGCTCGAGACGCACGTGAAGCTCCACGAGCTCGGCAAGCTCTCGAAGGGCGCCGGAACGAGGGATACCGTCGCGACGTACGCGCGCGAGGTGGCGAGGGACGCGCGGGTGTTGTGCCTGGACGAGTTCCAGGTCACGGACGTCGCCGACGCGATGATCATCCGGCGCCTGCTCGACCAACTCTGGGCGCGCGGGGTGACGCTGGTGACCACCTCCAACCGCGCGCCGACGGATCTGTACAAGAACGGACTGAACAGGCCGCAGTTCGTGCCGTGCATCGAGGCGATCGAGGCGAGGTGCGACGTGCACGAGATGCGAAGCGACGTCGATTACCGCCTCACGGGACACGCGCTGGTAGGCGCGGAGGAGGACGACGAGGAGGAGGACGACGACGTCGAGACGAAAACGTCTCGCCGCTCGTCTTCCTCGGTCGATCGTCGCACGACGTGGAAGGTGATCGACTCCTCCGACCCCGAGGCGCACGCGAAGGCGGACGCGTGGCTCTCGCGGCGGTGCGAGCGCCTGGCGAAGGGCGAGAAGATGGTGCGCGTGGAGGTGGCTCTGGGGGGCCGCCGCGTGGACGTCGCCAAGGCGGGCGGCGGCGTCGCGCACCTCCAGTTCGACGACGTCTGCGCGTCGGCGCTGGGCGCGGGCGACTACACCGCGCTCGCCTCCGTGTTCCACACCGTCGGCCTCGGCGGCGTGCCCCGCATGACGACGGAGCGCGCGGACCTCATGCGCCGGTTCATCACCTTCGTCGACGTCATGTACGAGCACAAGGTGAAGCTCATCGCCACCGCGCCGTGCGCGCCGAGAGACCTCTTCGACGAGGGGTCGAGGGGGGGAGGGCGAGGGGGAGGGGGAGGGTCGAGGGGGGGAGGGGGGTCGGGGGCTTCTTCATCCGCGGGGGGCGTCGGTTCTGAGGGTTCTCCGAAGAAGGGTTCTCCTCCGAAGAAGGGTTCTCAGAAGGGAGGAGACGATCAGCGCGACGAGGCGTTCGCTTGGGACCGGTGCGCGTCTCGCCTGGCCGAGATGGGCGCGGCGGAGTACGTGGAGGCGCCCTGGCGTCCGAAATCCGGCGCGTGGTTGCTCGAGCAGGCGCGCGTCACGGAGGTGGTCCCCGAGAACGTCCTCAGGGCGCTCTGGCAGAGGTACGACGCGGACCACAACGGCGTCCTGGACGAGGCGGAGCTGGAGGAACTCCTCGCCGACCTGAATCAGATGCGGCGCGGGCACAGGCACGTCCCCGCCGAGCAGCTCGAGAGCGCGTGGCGGGAACTGACCAACCGAGGCCGCGCCGGGGTCGCGCCGGGGGCGGGGCTCGGGACGGTGGAGAGCCGCGGAGGCATCTCCGGGGGGGCGGCGGCGGAGGGGGGCGAGGAGAAGGCGATGCCCAGCCGGAGGGGGGACGCGTTCGTCGCGTTCGAGGACTTCATCAAGTACGGGAACAAGGCGTTCGCCGCGTGCATGCTGGCGTGAGTGAGACGACGCGAGCGAATTGGAAGTGATCGAAAATAATTAAACGTCGCCGGGAGGGACTCTTCGCCTCCGTTTCGTTTCGTCTCGACGACGAGCGCGCGAAGCGCCGCCGCATCCGCGGACGCGTCCGCGTCGCGATGTCGCTGCTGTCTCTAGAGCTCTAGTAGACGCACAGTAGTCTGCACACTCTGTCCATCTCGCCTATCCTATCCTTCGCTCACAGGCGCGCTCGCGCGCCGCGCTTCGGTTCGTCGCGGGGAGCCCCCCCCCCCTTTTTCGCGCCCCGGTGCATTTCGTCCGCGTCGTTTTCGTCTTCGTTTTCGATCGCGCGGCGGAACGTCGCGTCGATCGGCGTCGGGCGTTTAGCGGCGTCCACGCAGACGTACCTCATGACGCCGTCGAACACGCGCCGCGGACCGGAGGGGTCGTCGTCTATCTCGCCCGTCCACGTCACCTCGAAGCTCGTGCGCCCCCACCTCGTGACCTCGCCCTCGATCCGGATCGCGTCCAGGAACCGAGCGGGGGATCGGTACTGGAACGCGCTCGAGACGACCATGGAGAAGTCCGCGCCGATCGAGCGCTGCCACTCCCGGCCCAGGCGCGCGAGGACCCACAGGTCGAAGACCGCGTCGCACAGCGCCTGGTAGTGCGCGTTGAAGACGACGCCCTGCGCGTCGCACTCGGCGTACCGCACGACGAGGACGTGCGAGAACGACGGCGACATCCGACCCCGGGCGCGGCGCCAGCGCGAGGCCGGTGTGGGAGGAGGCGGACGCGGAGAACTGCCACGACACAGAGAGGTTCCGATACGACGGACGACGCGCGCGATGAGGCGCGGCAATGCGCCATCGCAGAGTGCCTTCTTCTCCCGCTGCCCCCCGCGGCCTCGGCAATCCGTCACGCGCGCGCGACGCGTCCGGCTGCGGCGGCGAGCGGAGCGTTCGAGGCGGCTCCGGGGCCCGCTTCCACACTCCCGTCCCGGAGGCTCCCGCCGCGCTCGCTCGCGTCCCCCCGCGCGTCGTCCCCCGCGGTCCCCCGGCGCGGCGCGGCGCGCGTCCACCACCCTTCGTTCGGCGCCGCGGGAAGAGATCCGCGCGCGCGGAATCGCGGTGGTTCTCCCTCGCGCCGCCATGGATCCCTCGGTCGTGCCCCCCTCCGATGCCGCCCTCCCCTCCGTCGCGGACCTTGGGGCCCTCGTCCCCGCCTCCGCTCCCGCTCCCGTGACGGTGACCGGCGTGTTCGTCGTCACGCTCCTCATGGCGGCGATGAGCGGCCTCGGCGCGTTGCCCTTCTTCTTCGTCCCGCGGCTCTCCCCCCGCCTCGCGTCGCTCGCCAACGCGACGGCGTGCGGCGTGATGCTCGCCGCGAGCTTCGACCTCATCCACGAGGGCGAGCCCCACGGGCCCTCCCTGGTCGTCCTCGGACTCCTCTGCGGCGCGGTGTTCATCGTCTTCCTGCAGCGGTTCCTGCGCGATTTCGAGGACGTCGAGTTCGCCGCTTTACGCGGCGCGGACGCGCGCAAGACGGCGCTCGTGGTCGGCATCATGACGGCGCACGCCCTCGGCGAGGGCACGGGCGTCGGCGTCTCCTTCGGCGGCGTCGACGGGTGGGCGCAGGGCCGCCTGGTCGCGCTCGCCATCGGCGTCCACAACGTCCCCGAGGGGATGGCCGTCGCCACCGTCTTGGCGGCGAAGGGGGTCTCCCCGCGCGAGTGCGCGCTCTGGGCCGCCGTCACCTCCGCCCCGCAGGCGCTCCTCGCCGCGCCCGCGTTCGCGTTCGTCGAGACCTTCGCCGCGCTGCTCCCATTCGGCCTAGGGTTCGCCGCGGGGTGCATGGCGTGGATCACCGTCGCGGAGCTGTTGCCGGACGCGCTGGAAGGAGCGGACGCGGCGACCGTCGCGACCTGGGCGACGGCCAGCGCCGCCGCGCTGGAGGCGTTCCGCATGCTCATGAACGCCGCCGAGGCAAGGACGGCGGACGCCGCCGAGGCGGCGTCATTATTTTCTTCTTCTTCTTCTTCTTCCGCGCCCGGGGGTTCCGCTGGGGTTCCCCTGATGGGGTCCTCGTCGGACGCGGGTTTGAACCCCTCCGTCGCGGGACCGGGGGTCGAACAACACCCCGGGTTGACCCTCGGCGCGACGCTCCGTCTCGCGGCGGCGTCGTTCGTCGTCCCCGCCCTTCTCGCGGCGGCGGCGAAGCTCGCGGCGCGAGACTATTCGAAATCCGACGCGCTCGGAAACGGCGCCCTCCCCGTGACGACGCACTTTTCGGCGAGCGCAAACGGAAACGGAGGCGCGAACGGACTAAGCGCCGTCTCGAAGGACGAGAGGGGGGCCTCGAGGGGGGGCTCGAGGGGGGGCTCGGCGGTCCGTTCCCTCCTCAGAAACGCTCAGAAACGGCTCGGGTTTTACGCGCGGCTCTGGTCGTCGGCGGGGGCGGCGACGCTCCTAGGATTCGCCGCGGGCGCGGGGTGGGCGGAGCTCGGGCGCGCCGCTCTCTCGGCGCTCTTCGCCGCGGAGTCCGAAGCGAGCGTACCGAGGCGAGCCGTGGCGTCGGCGCTAGGCGCGTTCGCGGGCGCCTCGGCGACCCTCCTCGCGACGGAACGGTTCTTCGGGGAGGCGACGGAGAAGACGGGGGGCGGCGGCAGCGGGCCTTCGCGGGGGGCGGCGGCTTCTAGGGACGAGGACGCGATCCCCCTGATGAAAGGCACGGGCGAAGGCGCTTCGGGTCCCGGCGGCGGCGCGTACGCGTCATCCGCGGCGTACCTCGTCGCCAAGGGCGCGGGGCCGCCCCTCGCGCGCGTCGCGATCGTCGCGTGCGCGCTCGCCGCGGCGGCGGAGGGCGCTTTGAACGTTGAACCGTCTGCTTCGACTCAGGCCGTCGTCGACGCCGCGGGCTCGCGCGCGCTCGTCGGGGCTGCGTTTCGGATCGCGCCGAAGGCGCTCATCGTCCACGCGACGGCGGTCGCCGCGGGGCGCTCGCTCGCGGAGGCGGCGTCGGACGCGGCGTGGGTGAGCGTCGCGCGGTGCGCCTCGGGGGTGTTCGCGTGGGTCGGGGGCGGGGGAGCGGGGGCGGC
>MDSW01061501.1_pt1 | contig 16209 bp, 16 predicted proteins | sample 811171 | NCBI WGS metagenome assembly MDSW01 (sample SAMN05326641, study PRJNA326480) | marine metagenome | isolation source: seawater | place: Atlantic Ocean: North West | collected 2012
GGCGCCGTCGCGGTCGCATCCGTCTCCGGCGGCGGCGCCGTCGCGGTCGCATCCGTCTCCGGCGGCGGCGCCGTCGCGGTCGCATCCGTCTCCGGCTGCGCAGCCGTCTCCGGCTGCGCATCCGTCTCCGGCTGCGCGTTCGTCGCCGTCGTCATCGGCTCCGGCGCGGGATGATCGCGCGGCGCGAGGAACGACTGGTCCGCCGACGCGGGCTGAACGACGTCGGCCATCCCTCGGTTCGCCGTCGCGGTCTCGGCGTCGACGACCGCCGCGGGCGCTTCGTATTCGTTCTCGTCGTCAGCCTTCTTCTCGGCGACGGCCGGCGTCGTCGACGCGCCGCCGTCGCCGCCCGGCTCGATCGCTTTGTCCGGGTCGTCGAACGCGCTCGCGTCGGCGGCCGAGTATCTTCCTCCCTGCGATCCGCGATTCGTCGGCGTCGCGGTGTACGGTATCGGCGTCGTCGTCGTCGGCGGCGGCCCGCCGGCGCCGGCGCCGCCGTCGGAATCGAGGTGGTGCGGCGTGGCGTCGATGAACCCCTTCGCCGCCTGACGCAACGTGTCCAAGCGCGACTCGCACGTGCGCAAGTTTTCGTTCGCCTCGCGCGTCGCGTCGTCGCACAGCGAGTTCTTCAGCGCGCTCTCGCCGGATTCGTACGTCTTGAGCTTCTCGCGGACGCCCAACGCGCGCTTTCTCAACTCTCGCAGCTCGTCAACCTTGGACGTCGTCTCCGCGCGCGACGACGCGAGGTCGCTCTGCAGCGTCGCGATCTTGCGTTTGTCGAACGCGTTCTCCGCGTCCATCGCTTTCCGTAGGATCGCGCGCTTGCTCTCGGAGACGGCGTCTAGGGTCTTGACGTGCGTCCTCAATGCGTGGTCGTCCGCGGTCATCTTCGCGAGCTTCTCCGTTGACGCGGCGAGCTCCGCGGCGCACCCGCCGCCGCCGTCCGCCGTCCCTCGCTCCAACGACGCCACCTGCGCTTTCAACCGCGCGATCGCGGCCAGCGCGTCCGTGAGGTTCTGCTTCATCGAGATGGCGTAGTCCATCGCGCCGCCGCCGCCGCCGCCGTCGCCCGGCGCGCCGCCGAACCCGGCGGCTTTCGCGGAGCGCTTCGCGTCTAGGATCAACTCCGTCTTCTTCGCGTCGCCGCCGCCGACGGCCAGGTACGCGTCCGTCATCTTCTTCACGTTCGCGGCGACGCGGTCGCGGCGTGCGGCGATCTCCGCGTCGTGCGCGGTATTTTTAACGCTCGCGTCGCCGCCGTCGTCGACGGGGACGTACTTGGCCTTCACCTTCTCGATCGCCGCCTTCAATTTTCTGAGGGTCGAGGGTCCGTGCGAGCGAACGTCGGGGTGGAGTTCAAAGGCGTCAGAAGTAAAGTCCTTGAGGATCGGCGTTCACCACGCCGTCGCGGCCGTACAGGGACCAGTGTGATGAGATAAAACGCGCCTGAGAAACATCTGCTTCGCCTGCTCGACGCGCTGCGTCCGCCCCGGCCCCGACGTCTTGAGGCCGTCGCCCCTCCCCTCGCCCCTGATCTCGGTCAGGCGCTCGAAGATCGCGTCGCGCGCTTTCGCGCGCAGCGCCACCACCTCCGCGGTCGCGTCCTCGTCGTTCGCGAGCCATTCGCCGTCGGTGAGACCCGGGAAGTTTACGTTCGCGAACTCGCTCGCCTCGGCGTAGGACGCCTGCGTCTGCGACGGCGCGGAGGAGGCTCTGAACTCCGCGGGGTTCAGCGCGGACGAGCCGGGGATCGCCGGGAGCGTCGCCGCGGGCGCCGTCGCCGCGGAGGATTCGCCGCCGAGCGCGGACGACGACGACGACGACGACGACGACGCGTCGAATCGCGGGACGCCGCCCGGGGCGCCGCCCCCGACGCGGCCAACGTGCGCGGCGACGACCGCGGCGGAGACGCACGCGCCCGCGAACGCGGCGGCGAGGACGTGCTTCACGCCGAACCGCGCGCCGTTCGACGACGACGACGACGACGACGACGACGACGGCGCGGGCGCGCGGCCGCCGCCGATCAGCGGCAGCGTCTCGGGATCGGTCCGCATCGTTCGTCCCTCGCCTCTCTCGCGTCGTTCGAACGAGTTGAGATAGATCCCTGCCAACCTCCGGCGCGATCGATCGCGGGCGGGCGGGCGGGAGGGCGACGATCGGGGCCTCTCTCGCGTCCTCGCGGTGCGATCCGCGGCGAGGAAGCGCGCGCGGGGGGGTGTGTGACGCGCGGGCGCGGGCGCGGATGTGACGCGACGACGCGCGCGAGGGCGGGCGAGGGGCTCTTTTCGGGGTTACGCGCGCGCCCGAGTCGACGGCGCGGTGTAACACCACGCGCGACCGCGCAACGGCAGGCGCGTGCGACCGATCAAATCGATCGAGGAGTTCCGATCAAACGCGTCGACGACAGGTTTTCTTCATCGCGAGAGTCGATCAACCGAACGAGTAGTCGAGGAGTCGGGGCGTACTACTATCCACGTATCGACGTATGGGAAAATAGTCACAGCACACAGCACACAGCACGCGATCGCTCGCTCACTTTCCGAACGTGAAGAACTTGGACGTCCCGAAGTTCCCCGTCGTCGGCTCCTCTCCCAGCTCCGCGGACTGAGGGTCGTTCCATTCAAAGCGAACATCGGGGTGGAGTTGAAAGGCGTCAGAAGCGGAGTTGAAAGGCGTCGAGGTGTGTGCGTCGGGATTGAAACCGTGGGGTGGGAGGAGAAACGCGCGCGGGTAAAGTCCTTAAGGATCGGCGTTCACATCGCCGCCGCGGTCGTACGGGGACCGGCGTGAGATACGTAGAACGCGCCTGAATCTTCGCGCACTTGAACCGCCCGGGCTCCTCGCGGAAGCACGTGTCGATCGCGCTCACTGCGTTCGCGATCGACGCCTCCTCGCCGTTGTCCTGCCAGTACGACTTCGTCCCGTACTTGCCCGCGAGACGCGTCCAAAAGTTGGGAGGCACATCAAGATCCACGTTGGCGCCTGGGGTGGAGTTGAAAGGCGTCAGTTGGCGTTGGAAGGAGCCGAGGGCGGGTATTGAAACCGAGGGACCCTGGGCGGAGAGAGACGACGGCAAAAGTCCTTAAGAAACGGCGTTCACCGCGCCAACGCGGACGTATGGGAACCAGTGTGAGATAGAACGCGCCCACGGAGAAGTTCAGGATGTTCCCCAGGCCCGGGTCCGCGACGAACACGACGGTGTCGTCGTCCACGCTCCAGTAGTCTTTGACCGCGAGCCCTGGGGTGTTGGGGTACGCCTGCGCGAGGACGCGGAGCTTCATCCCGGTGTCGCGCTCGAGATTTTTCACCTCGCCCGTCAGTCGCTTGGGGTCGTTCCATCGTTCAAAGCGACGTCGGGGTGGAGTCGAAAGGCGTCAGATGGAGTCCAAAGGCGTCGAGGTACGTCGGGATCGAAACCGAGGGACGGGCGGAGAGAAACACAACACACGCCGGGAAGTAAAGTCATTAAGGATCGGCGTTCACCACGCCAACGCAAAGGAACCAGCGCACATAACGCACCTTGATCTCGCCCGGGGTGAGGTAGCCCGCGACGTCGAGAACCTCCACGGGCGGCCCCGGCGGGAGCATCTGCGGGTTGTTCACGCCCTCGAGGCGCGCGGACGCGGGGAGCGCCGGGCCCGTCGCGAGCGCGACGGCGGCGGCGGCGAGCGCGGCGACGCCCGCGGACGCGAGCCGGTCGGCCGACGACGACGACGACGACGACGACGACGAGGACGACGAGGCGGACGCGCGCGGCGCCGCGGCGGCGACGCGCGTCGAGCGCGCGACGCGCCGCTTCGGCGTCGTCGCGAGCGACGGCGCGACGCGCGCGGCGGAAGAGATCGACGAGGTCGCGGCGAGCATCGGGCGAGTCGTGCGCGCGACGGAGTGACGAGGATCGGATGAGTGTGTCTCTGCGATTTTATCCACTCAGTCTGCATCACAGCAAGCAGTTCCTGAACGCGTTTGGTTTTCGATCGGCGTCTAATTTAGATGTTCTCTACGAGTGCGGTCGTCGTCACGCCGCCGCGGCCGCCAGCCCGGGCTCGACGGCGTCACCCCTCTCTCCCTCCTCCCCCCCGCCCACGCCCGGTCCGAAGTCGTACCCCTCGTACGTCTCCCTGAGCATCCTCCTCGCGTCCACCCTCGCGCCCAACCGCATGCACGCGAGAAAACACCCGGACAGCTTCCGGTGCAACGAGTACGCCTCCTCGGGCGGTGCCTTCAGCCGATGCTTCAGCATCACCTTCCCCAGACCCGCCACCTTCCGCGTCATCGCACGGTTCGTCGCGAAGTCGTGCGCGCCCTCGGTCGCGAACGGCGTCCCGACCTGGAACCCGGCCTCGACGTGCGCGTCGATCAGAACCTCCGGTTCCTCGCCGCTGAGGGTCGAGGGTCCGTCGTTCAAAGCGCCGTCGGGGTAGAGTTGAAAGGCGTCAGAAGCGGAGTTGAAAGGCGCCGAGGTGTGTCGGGATTGAAAGCGAGGGACCCTGGGCGGAGAGATGCGCCGCCGGGAACAAAAGTCCTTAAGGATCGGCGTTCACCACGCGAACGGGGTCGTATGGGGACCAGTGTGAGATAGAACGCGCCTCAGAAAGCCGAGCGCGACGGACGCGTCCACGACGCCGGCGCGGTCGCGCTCGGCGCACGCGACGACCATCCGCAGGTAGTCGTCCACGAACGGCTTCGCGTACGACTTAGCCGCGCCGAAGTCGATGAGCGTCAGCTGCTTGGACGGGGAGTCGTAGAGAAAGTTGGCGAAGTTTGGGTCCGTCTGCATGAAGCGAAATTCGAACAGCTCGCGCAGCGTGATCCGGAGTAACTCCGCGCCGACGCGATCGCGTTCGTCCTGCGGCAAGTCCTTCGCGTCGTCGATGGCTTTGCCCTGAAGATAGAAGAAGATAGATGCGCGCGCGTGGAGATTTGGAGGGAGGGGAAGCGATTGGTCAGTCAGTCCGTTCGTTGATGACGTGGCAAATCAACGAACGAACGACGCCAAAAGACGCGCCTTGGCGAACGTCGTCGCGAGGACGCCCTTCCCACTGAGCGGCCGGATCACCCTCGGCACCGTCCACGCCGGGTCGTCCCTCAGCAGCTCTCGCATCTTCTCCTGCGCCCGCGCCTCGTGCTCGTAGTCGCACTCCAACGTGAGCTCCTCCTTAGCCACCGCGGCGGCGTGTTCTACGTACAGCCCGCGCGGCAACAGATCCGTGAACGACACGAGCGTCATGAGATTGTCGATGTCCGAGTGTATCGACCGCGCGACGCCGGGGTACTGAATCTTGAGGCACACGTCCAGGGTCTGCCCTCGCGTCTCGCTGCCGTCTTCGTCGTCGAGGTACGTCGCTCGGTGCACTTGCCCGATGCTCGCCGCCGCGAGCGGCGACGGGTCGAACGAGACCATCTGAGGGTCGTTCCATCGTTCAAAGCGACGAACGTCGGGGCGGAGTCGAAAGGCGTCAGACGCGGAGTCGAAAGGCGTCGCGGCGCGTCGGGATCGAAGAAACCGAGGGATTGTGGGCGGAGAGCGACGAACGCCGCGCCGGGAGAGAAAGTAGTGTAGTCCTTAAGGAATGAAGTTCACGACGCGAACGCGGTCGTACGGGGACCGGCGCGAATTGAAGGACGCGCCTTCTCCCGCCACCCCTCGCCGAGGTGCTCGCGCATCGCCGCCTCCAACTGCTTCGGCGGCATGATGTCCGCGCCCTGCCGCACGCGCTCGAGCGCCTTCGCGATCGCGGGCGGGATCACCGCGTCGTCCTGGATCGAGAGCATCTGCCCGAGTTTGAGCGCGGCGCCGCGCATGCGAGACAGGCCCGCGGCGAGTCGCTCTGACCCGGGAGTTGAAAGGCGTCAGGTGGAGTTGAAAGGCGTCATAGGGTCGGGGATTGAAACCGAGGGACCCTGGGCGGAGAGAGACGACGGCAAAAGTCCTTAAGGATCGGCGTTCACCACGCCGACGCGGTCGTACGGGGACCAGTGTATGGGACGCGCCTGCGTTGGATTCGGTGAGGAACACGGACGCGGACGCGCCGCCACTCCCGCCGCCGACGAGGTACTCCGGCTCCTCCTCCTCCTCCTCTTCCTCTTCGCCGTCGCGCGCCTTCTTCTTCTTCTTCTTTCCGCCGTCTCCGCCCTTCCACGCGCGGCGCGCGGTCTCCGCGACGGACCCCGCGGCGAGGCCGAGGCCGAGCTGCGCGAACCCGACGACGCGTCCGATCTGCGACGACGGCACCGCGACCTCTCTGCGCGGCGGCGGCGGCGCGGACGGCGGCGCGGGGGAGGAGGAGGGCTTCGGCGGCTTCGGCGGCGGCGGCGGCGGCGGCGGCGACGCGGCGGTCGACGTCGACGTCGACGGTTCGTCGGCGTCGGGATCTTCGCTCGCGTCGCCCGCTACGGCGGCGGCGCCTCGCGTCGCCCCCGGCGGCGGACGGAACGGCGTCGCCGCGGGCGACGACGACGACGACGACGACGACGACGACGACGACGACGCGCGCGCGATCGCGTCGGCGAATCTCCCCGTGGGCCCCGGGGCTCTCGCGTCGTCGTCGTCGCGTCGCGGCCGTCGCGTCACGCCGCTCGACAGCAGCGCTTCCGACGCCGCGCGGAGCTCGCTCCCGAGCTCGCGCGACAGCGGCCCGCGCTCGGCCGCGCCCCTGAGGGCGACGCCGAGGATGCCGCGCAGGATCTTCGCGCCGGGGCTCGGCATGACCGTGCGATGCGACGCTCGAGAGGGCGCGCGCGCGGCCGCGGATGGAGCCGATGGGCGACGTGTCGGTCGCGAGAATAATAATCTCGCGAGCGGCTCTCGCTCTCGCTCTCTCGCGCGCGCCTCGCCTCGATCGGCTTTTGGTTTTCTGGCTGGGTTTCTCCCTTTCGATCGAACGCGCGCGCCGATCGAATTTCATCGATCGAACCGCCGCGGTTCATCGCGATCGGCGGTCGGTTCACCGGTACAGTATGGCTGGGCACGCGAATCCGACGCGGCACCTCGGACGCCTTCGCGTCCACGCACCTCCGCCAACGCTCACTTCGTCTCGCGCGAGGAAAAAAAAAGAAAACCCGGTCCCCCCCCGACTCCGACTCCCTCACCGACTGCGACGATGGCCTGTTCCTGCGGCTCCGACTGCAAGTGCGACGCCGGCTCCTGCGGCTGCGCGGAGAAGTGCGACGCGTGCGGCTGCTCCAAGTGCTCGTGCGACTCGTGCAAGAGCTCGTGCTCGCACGGGTGCGACGCGTGCAACAAGTAAGTGAACGAACGACGACTTCATTTTTCGCGCGACGACGACGAGACCGGAACGACGCGCGGCGCGCGCGGGAAGAACGCGAAGAACCTCGAGAACGACGCGACGATGTACGAACAAAACGTGCGTGAACGACGGGCGCCGTCGGCGCGCGCGCGCGCGCGCGCGCGCGTCGAGCCGCGGAGCCCCGAACGAGCGAGATCCCCCGGAGACTGGGGATGACGTGTAAAAAGATTTGTTTTTTTCAACGATCACTTCTGTGACTAAATGCGCATACGGCGCAAATCAGTAAAAGCGTGAACGCTTTCGGTCATTCCGTAACGCTCACGCGCACCGTCCTCTCATTTTCGCGCGCACAGACCAGACAGGACGGACCCTACATATTTTTCCTCGCTCACGACGACGCGCGAAGCTTGTGACACGGCTTTCCCTCGACCCCGACGTCCAGCGCGGTCCCGCACGTCGCGTTGCACCCGAACGTCAGCGCCTCGTCCTCCTCGATCGGCGGCGGCGTCAGCCCAAAGTAAAAGTCGCAGCTCTTGTCCTCGAAGTTGGGCTTGATGGTGAGCGGAAGCCCGAAGTCGTCGCGGAAGAAGTCTTGCGTCGCCGTCTGAGGAGGGTCGAGGGTGTTTGCCCGTGCGAAGCGACGTCGGGGTGGAGTTGTGAGGCGTCAGAAGCGGAGTCGTGAGGCGTCGCGGGCGGGGATTGAAAGCGAGGGGTGGGCGGAGAGAAACACGCGCGGGCCAAGTCCTTAAGGATCGGCGTTCATCACGCGAACGCGGTCGTATGGGGACCAGTGTGACTCGAACGCGCCTTGCACATGTTCACGCACATGCCCGTGCACCCGCTCTCTTGCAGCCACCGGCACTTCTTTATGTGCACGCGCGACGCCATCTCCTCGCGCAAGTCGTTCTCGTCCGTCTTCTCGACGGTCATCGGACCGACCATCCACGCGAAGACGACCTTGCAGATGGTCGCGTTGAGCTCTAAAGAGAACTTGTTCGTAGGGAACAGCTTGCGGAACACCTTGTCGCCGCCCGGGGGCATGAGCGATCGCATGATCCCCAGCGTGATGTCGCGCTGCCCGTCCGGGTCGCGGCCTCGCATCTGAAGGAAGCACAGCGCGATGAACGCGTCGTAGGAGACGTCCGCGGGGGAGAACGGCGCGTCGATGGCCATCGCGATCTTACGCATGAACCACGCCATGAGCGCGAGGTCGAGCGGGGAGTCCGCGTACGTCACCTTCGCGGTGGGGGTTCGCCAGTCCGCGGGGAACTCCGCGGTCGCGAGATCGAAGAAGGAGTACGGCTCCGCGTGCGCTTCGGAGGGGGCGGCGGGCGAGGAGGAGGAGGAGGAGGAGGAGGACGCGCGCGGGACGACGGCGCGACGACGACGTCGCGTCGCGCCGTGAACATCGACGACGACGGCGTCGTCGTCGTCGCGGCGACCGCGCGCCCCCGCCGCGCGCGCGACGAGGCGCGAGGAGGAGCACGACGCGGTCGACGACGACGACGCGCGCGGCGGCGGCGGCGCCGGGGCGGAGGACCGCGGCGCGGCGAGGGCGCGCGCGCACGCCATGGAGGACGGACGGACGCGCGGCGTCGGGAGTGACGGGGAGGGACCCTCGCGCGGTCTGCAAGTTTTTTCCGGCGTCTTGATGAGCGCGAATTTCTACCGCCCGGACGTCGTCACTCCGTCGCGCGCGCGTGGCAGAGCCGCCGCGGCCATGGGCAAGATATCCAGGATCGTCATGCCGAAGGGCGGCAGGCGCGGGAAGACCGGCCTGAAAGGAAAGATCCACCGGAGCGTCTCGAGGGTGCCGGTCAAGAAGACGATAGTCCGCGACCGCGCGAAGGACTACCACGGCGTCGATAAGCTGGAGGCCAAGGTGGCGGCGCTCGAGGCGGAGGAGGAAGCCGGGTGGGTCGGCTGCAACGCGCTGATCGTGAAGACGAAGCAGAAGGAGCTGAAGCACGCGCGGGCGAAGCTGATGATCAAGGACGCGAAGCACGAGCGGTAGAGGGAGGGGGAGTAGCGGGGGAGCGAGTAGCGGGGGGAGCGCGCAGGGCGCGGCGGGGCGCGTGAAGTGTGAATGCAGGAGAATCCTGTCGAGAGCGACGCGAGCGCGCGCGCGACGACGAGTTCTGTGTTCATTGTCGACTACGATTACAACCGCGCGCCGCACGTGATTGCGACCGCGAAATAATACCCCCGCGAGCGACGCGCGACGCGCCGCTCGCCCCGCGGGCGCGCGCGACGCGACGCGTCCCCCCCGCCCCCGCCCGCGCCTCCGCCGGATTTAGACGCCTCCTCCTCCTCCGTCACAAAAAGTAAGGCACGCTCGCCCTCGGCGCCATCATCGTGCTGTTCTCCGGCGTCTCCGTGAAGTACTTCACCGTCCGCTCCATCTTATCGTCGAACGCGAGCATGCTCGCGACGTTCCCGCACCGATAACAGTAGTTCGGCGCGCTCCACACCGTGACCAAGCTCTTCTCCGGAAACGTGTACTTGAGCCCCTCTTGCACGAGCTGATGAGGTGTCGTCGTTCGATTGGTTGGTGATGTGGCGGGAAGTGATGTGATTGGTTAGTTATTCGATGACGTGGATCTTGTTTCATTGAACGAGAGCGACGGAGAGAGACGCCGGGCGGAAAAGTCCTTCTTAAGGAACGGCGTTCACCGCGCCGACGCGGTCGTATGGGAACCGGTGTGAAACTAGAACAAAACGCGCCTGGTGCGCGCGCGCGATGAGGTTCAACCCGTTGATCGCGTTGAACTCCGCGGTGACCTTCCTCCCGAACAGCCACCCCGCGCCTCGCGGGGAGACGCTCCACGTCTCGATGTCCTCCGGGTCGGACCACATCATGTCGCAGAACGGGCCCTCGTGCGGGATCTCGCAGAGGCGATCGATCGTGCGAATCTGAGGGCCGTTCCATACAAAGCGATGTCGGGGTGGAGTTGAAAGGCGTCAGATGGAGGAGTTTAAAGGCGCCGAGGGCGGGGATTGAAAGCGAGGGATGGGCGGAGAGAAATGCCGACAAAAGTCCTTAAGGATCGGCGTTCACCACGCAAACGTGGTCGTATGGGAACCAGTGTATAGAACGCGCCTGATCCAGCGTGCGCACGTCCGGCGACAAGCCGCCGTGGACGCACAGCACCTCTCCGTCGATCAGCGCGGAGAGGGTGAGGTAATCGAACACGTCCGTGCACCACCGCCACGCGTTCGCGTTGCCGTACTTCCGCTGGCACTCGTCGTAGAATCCGTACACCTGCGTGATCTGCCGCGACTCGTGGTTTCCTCGGAGTAAAGTCACGCACTGCGGCCACCGCGCCTTGAGGAGCAGGAGCAGCGTGAACGTCTCGAGCGAGTTGTACCCTGTGCGGGTGAAGCGATCGGTCAGTCGAACGTCTTACCGGTCAAACGTACGTTGAAAGGGAAGCGCGGGTGAAGAGTGACGACGGACGGGAAAAGTCCTCAAGGAACGGCGCGGCGCGCGCCACGCGAACGGGGTCGTACGGGAACCAGTCTCACCGCGGTCGACGAAGTCGCCCATGAAGATGTAGTTCGTGTCCGGGACGTCGCCGCCTGGGAGGAGGGGGAGGAGGGTGAGTCGATGCGCGACGGCGCGGCTGTCGGATCGAGGACGGGCGGGCGACCGGATGGACGCGCGAAACGATCGATCGATCGATCGATCGAACGACGGAGCCCGCGCGAGCGATCTATGATATTCATTCGAACGCGGCCGCGCGAGAGACGCCTCGCGCGCGCACCCGTCTCGAAGAGCTTCAGGAGGTCGTGGAACTGCCCGTGGATGTCCCCGCACACCGTCACCGGCGAGCACACCGGCTGCACGTTGCTCTCCTCCACGAGGACCTCCTTGACGTACGCGCACAGCGCCTCGAGCTCAGCCTCCTCCAGCGGCTCGCACTGCTTGATCTGAACGAATGACGCGCGGAGGGAGGAGGAGGAGGAGGACGCGGGACGGGACGGACGGACGGCGCGGGCGTCAGCGCGAGGAGGAGGCGCGGCGCGGCGCGAGCGGGACGATCGTTGTCGCGCTGGCGCGGCGCGGGGCGGCGCGATCGATGGGCGCGTCGTCGCCGCGACGGACGGACGGAACGGACGACGCGGTCCCCCGCGCGCGGATCTCGCTCGGGCCGTTGGCGTCCGTCTTGACCGGTGCCGTCGTCGTCGTCGACGTCGCGCGAGATCGGCGCCGAGGGTCGAGCGCGGGCGTCGAGCGGCGCACCTTCGCGATCCACGCGTCGAGATCGAGCTTCCCCATGACGGCCGGGGCGTGAACACGCGCCGCGCGCGAGGTCGTCTGGCGCGAGGGAGACGCCCGGTCGCCGCGGTGAGATGGCTCTGCTGCCTGGCTGCCTGCTGACCGCGACCGCGACCGGACTCGAGCAGTCGAGGTCAACGACTCCCGCCGTCGTCGGCGCCCCCGCACACCTCCGCGCGCGCGGCGTCGCGTCATGGGTTTAGACGACGAAGACCTCGAGCACGCGCACGGCGGGAACGCGCCGGTGTCGGACGTCTTCGCGGCCATCGTCCTCGCGCTCGGGATCGGCTTCGCGTGCTGCGGGTGCGCGGGCGCCTCCCTCATCGCTCGCACCCCCTCGCGCCCCATCGTCGCCGGCGGTCGTCTCGCCGTCGACGCGTCATCCATAGTTCTCGACGTCGATCCCTCCTCGATCCCGGCGTCATCGGCGTCGTCGAGTCTCTCCTCTCGTCGCAATCCTCCCTCCTGACAAACCGCTCCTCCCTCCCTCTCCCCTCCTCGCCTCTCCTCCGCGCGCGCGCAGGAATCGCTACCACGACGCGTTCTTCCAGCACGCGCTCGTGGTGCTCGCGGGCTTCTTCGTCGCTCTGATCATCGCGAATCTCTTCTTCCACGCGCCCGCCGTCTCGGACGACGCGAAGCTCATCGCGTGCGCGTGCGTCGGCGTCTGCGCGTGGTTCGCGCTGGTGTGGTGCTTCCGCGCGGAGACGCTGCCGAGGGCGTTCGGCGCGAGCGCGGGCGTCGCGAGCGCGGCGCTGATGTATAACGTCGCCGCGGAGATTTGGAATCTGAGCGAATATTTTTTTGTCGTCGCGCTCGCCGCGGGCGGATACGCCGGGTGCGTCTAATTTCCCCCTCGCTCTCTCTTCCACCTTCTCTCTCGCGTCGTTCGTCGTTTCAACCACACGCGATACGCAGCCACGTCATCTATACATACACACGAACTGACCAATCGCGTTCCTCCGCGTGTTTCACGACGAGCGCAGATACCTCCTCGGCATGCTCAACGAAGACAGCCTGCGAAGCTTAAGGTCCGGAGGCGTGACCTCGACCGTGAACATCGCGACGTACGCCGCGACGGGCGGGTTCTTGATGATGTCGAGCGCGAACTACTGGATGTGGCGCAGCGGGACGTCCGCGCGCGGGGATCTGTGGGTGTCGAAGATCACGGACGTGTACGAGCACGGATTAGATCTCGGCGCGAGGTCGAACCATCTGTGTTTCTTCGTTTGGTTGGCGAGCGCGGCGGGCGGCGCGTTCGCGCAGAACACCGTATGCGCGGGAGACGGGCGTCACGGCGGCGGAAACGCGCGGGGGGGTGGAGAGAGACGGAAGTACAGCGACGGGTCGGGGGACACGTACGCGACGTACTCCAGCATCGACGTGTGACGAGGACCGTTCGCGTCTCGTCGGAGGTTGAGATTCGTCGGAAAGAATACGGTATCTTTATATTGTAGTCACGTAATAATACTAACGACTCCCGACTTCCTACGCGATTCGCGCGACGACGACGGTCAGATAGATCCCCTCCGGATAGAACGGGTCCAATGGCTGGTCCTCCCCCGCGCCTCTGGGCGCGCCGAGCATCGTGACCTTCCTTCCCGCGCTCTGCGCCGCGGCGGCGACGATCTCGGGCAGAAGCTTTTGCTGCGTGACGGCGCCGCTGCACGAGCACGTCACCAGAATACCCCCGGGACGCTGCGAACGAGAACGATAATCGCGATGCGATTGGTCAGTAAAGTACGTATATAGATGACATGGCAATTCGTGTGGATGTGGTCGTGACACGTAGTACGGAGGTACGCACCAACAGTTTCATGGCGCGTTGGTTCATGCCGACGTACTTGGGCACCGCCCTCGCGACGCTCTTGACGTTCGGCGCGAGCTTCGGCGGGTCTAAGACGATCAGATCGTACGTCCCCGCCTCGCCGTTCTCGAGGCACGCGTCGAGGTGCTTGAACGCGTCGTTCTTGACCCATCGTATACGGTCGGTGACGCCGTTCAACGACGCGTTTTTCGCCGCGACGTCCAACGCCGGCCGCGAGCTGTCCACGCCCGTGACGTCGCTCGCGCCCCCGAGCGCGGCGTTGACGGCGAACCCGCCGGTGTAGCAGCACACGTCCATGACCTTTCGTATCCCGGGCGCGGACGCGAACCGTCGCACCGCGGCGCGGTTCTCTCTCTGGTCGACGTAGAAGCCGGTCTTGTGCCCGCGCGCGAGGTCGACCTCGAACTTGACGCCGCGTTCGGTCACGACGACGGGCGCGGACTCGCCGGCGATCGGCTCGCCTGTCGCGGCGTCGTACCGCGGCGCGATCTCGTCGGTCGCCGTCGCCGTCGGAGATTCGCCCGCCGCGCCGTCTTCGCCCTCTGATTCGTCGTCATCGTCCACGTCATCGTCCACGTCATCGTCCGCGTCGGCGTCCTCGCCCGTCTCGAGCTTCAGCATCTTCGCGTCCTCTCGCCACACGACGTCGGCGACGCGTCCGTACGTCCCCAGCGCCTTGACGATCTCCGCGCGATTGAGCCGCGCCCACGCGGCGGACACGGACGCGACCGCGGTGGCGCCGTACACGTCCACGCAGACGCCGCTCAGGCCGTCGCCCTCGGAGTTCAACAGCCTGTACGCGTCCGTGCGATCTTTTTCGCGACGGTTGTCGTCGTCGTCGTCGTCCGCGAGCGCGCCACCGAGGCCGAGGTCCGCGCGCAACGCCGCCGCAACCCGGACCTTCCCTCGCATCGCCTCGCGCACGTCGCACACCGCGGCGACCCTCCCGTCCTCGGTCGTCGCGACCGTCGTCTCCCACGCGGATTGCAACGCGCGGACGCGGTACATCGACTTCGGGTTGTACGTCCCCCAGCACACGACGCCGCCGGCGTGATCGACGACGACGACGGCGTCGCCGGTCGCGAGTCGATCGCCGTTCGCGTTTAACTCCACGCGCTCGATCGCGCCGCCGTACACGATCGGGTTCCCGTCCAGGAACATGTTCGCCTTCCCGCGCTGGAGGACGCATCGCGGTACCGCGCGCGCGTCCGCGACGGCTTGCAGCGCCGCGACGGAGGCGAGCTGCGACGGCGTCATCTGCCGCGGTTTGCGCTTCACGGGGCCGTAGGCGCGGGCGCGGTCGCCGCCGCCGCGTCCGCGACCACCGCGTCCGCCGCGGCCGCCGCGTCCCGGCGCGGAGGACGACGACGACGACGCGCGCGCGCCTCTTCCGCCGCCGGCGAATCCGCCGCCGTCGTCGGAAAACGCGGCGAGAAGGACGACGCCTCCCTCGCGACGATGATGTAGTCGACGGTGCCGATCGCCTCCTCCTCCTCCGCCTCTCTGCGCGACGCGCCGGAGCGCGACGCGCGATGAGACCCCCGACGTCGCCCACCGCGCGGACAGCGCCACGGCGGTCATGCTCGCCGCGAGCATCGCGCGCGCGCCAATGCTCGTCTCGGAAAGCTAACAACAGAATCTCGTCGCAGTGCACGCTAACCGCGCGCCGCCGCTACTGCGCTGACGACGAAACTTGAGGAGTGCGATCTGGTCTAGGGTTGCCATTGCGCCCCCGCCGCTCCCGCAGGAGCGGCCGGGTCCGCAGCGCGACCTTCGTCCGCGCCTCCGCGCGCATCGCTCGAGGATCGCCCCGTCGACGGCCGGCGACGCGCGTCGAATCGAATCGACCACGCGGACGAACATCGCATCAGGTGGGCGCGCGCGAAGGGTCACCCTCGGTGGACGCAACGGACCCGACCGAATTTAAATCGCGCGCGCGGTCGCTCGCGACCGACGCGCCCGGGCGGACTTTTCCTTCACGACATCACTCGAACACCGGGCGAAAATCCCCGGGCAACGCGGCAGAGAGTGCCAGCCCTCGCGGGCGGGACCTCCGCGACGACGCGCGCCGCTCTCGCGGCGCGCGGCGCCGGAGCGGCTAGCCATAACACAGTCATGTGACCAGCGCGGAGACAACGCGCCAACTCAACGGGGTTTACTCTCGACGCTGACGCCCACACAGTCCCCCCCCACGCGCTTCCTCGTCCTCGCAGGCGGGTCCGGTCGGCAGACGCGGGGCGCGGCGTCGGCGGCGGAGCGGAGGCCCCGCGCGCATGAGCGTCGCGCGGTGGCGGGGTATCTTCGCGTCGTCGACAGTCAACGCGTCGCCGCCGTCGTCGTCGTCGTCGTCGTCGTCGCGTCCTCGACGTCTTCGATCGTCGCGAAGATACCCCGCGGGATCGATGACGCCGCCGCCCATCTTCGAACCCGCGGGGGACTGGTTCGACCCGGAGATACGCCGTTTCGTCAGGATCGACGCCGCGGACCCGCCGCCGAAGCGTGCCGCGCTTTTCGTCGGCAGCTCCATCTTCCGAGAGTGGCGAGAGATTCGAGATTTCGACGCCGACTTCGCGCCGACGCGCGTGATTAACCGCGCGTTCGGCGGGTCCACGACCGAAGATCTGCTCCGCGTCGTGGACGCGATCGCGACGCCGCACGACCCGGAGATTATCGTGTACTACTGCGGCAGCAACGACGTGAACGAGGGGCGCGGCGCGGCGGCGATTCGCGACGCCTTCGCCGCGTTTTGCGACAGAGGTGAGACTGCTTCCCATACGACCCCGTTCGCGTGGTGCACGCCGTTCCTTAAGGACTTTTCCCGTCGTCACTCTTCACCCGCGCTTCCCTTTCAA
>MDSW01051183.1_pt1 | contig 16203 bp, 14 predicted proteins | sample 811171 | NCBI WGS metagenome assembly MDSW01 (sample SAMN05326641, study PRJNA326480) | marine metagenome | isolation source: seawater | place: Atlantic Ocean: North West | collected 2012
GGCCCGCCTGCAGGATGAACAGGCCCAGCCATCCGAACATCAGCACGGCATGAAGATGAACCTTCAGCGGAAAATTGATCTCGCCCTGCGCCAGCCGGAAAACATAGGACGGGCCGAACCCCGCCAGCGCCACGGCGAGAAAGGCAAACCCCATGAAAATGAAGAACCAGCGTGACATGTGTGTCCCCTCTGCCCCTGTCGCGCCCGAACCTAGTTGAGCCGGCCTGCAAAGTCACTCATTCCGTCTTTCCCGCCCCTTCCCCTGGAAATTGGAATCCCCACTCAAATTTGTGAGCAAGTGATTACATTGCCGCAATTCTGCCTCATTTAGTGAGCAAATACTCGCTCATTGACAAGGCAGAAGCCTGTCGCAAAACAAGAAGGAGCTGACCCATGCCGGTCACGATCATCGCAACCGCCGCCAAGTCGGCCATATCTGTCTTCGGGGGCCTGTTCCTCGCGGACTTCATTTCCGGCGTCTTCCACTGGTTCGAAGACCGCTTCGGCAATCCGGAATGGCCGGTCCTCGGCCACACGATCCGCGCCAACCAGGAACACCATTTCAAGCCGCGCGCCTTCCTCGCGGGCTCGTTCCTGTCGCGCAACAAGGAAGTCTTCCTCATCGGTGCCGCCTTCTTCGCCCTGTTCTGGGCAACGGGCACGCTGAACCTGTTCACAGGCTCTGCCGTCTTCTTTGGCATGTTCGCGAACGAGTTCCACCGCGCGGCCCACCGCAGCCCGAAGGAAAACGGCCGCTTCATCACGGCGATGCAGAAGACGGGCTTTGCCCAATCCTTCCAGCACCATGCCGCCCACCACCGCCAGGGCAAGGACACCCATTACTGCGTCATCACGAATTATGTGAACCCGTTGCTGGAACGCGTGAAATTCTTCCCCACGCTGGAGCGGATCATCAAGGCCGTCTCAGGCCGCGTACCCCGCCTCGATGAAAGCGTGAACCCCCGCTACCGCAAGGCCGCCTGAGGCCATACCTGCATCCTCGCCTTCCCCTGAGGCGAGGATGTTCCATTCTGTCCGCAAGGCGGTCTTTCAGGGCGGGCATCACGATGCCGCTTGCCGAACGCCCTATTGGTATTCCTCATCTTCGGAATAGGCCGGCGCGTCAGAGATCAGATCCTGATACATGAAGGGCGGTATCGCATGTCCGTCATTATCATCATTCGCCATTTTGGCCGTCATCAGGACAGAGTCCCTGAATAGGGCCCGGCCCTGAACAAACTCATCACCGCTCAATATGCTGATGGATTTGTGGATCCTCATCAGCGCATTTTTGAACGCGCCGGAGTCGGACCATGCATCATCGGATTTCAGTTTTTCGAGCCAGGCAGCGTAAAGCTTGTCCGCAAGGAATGCCTGCACCCGGTTCTTCTCTGCTTCACTTTGCGTGGATATACCGACAATCCCGGACCATGCGTCCCCGTCGTTCCTGCGCCACAAGATTTCGAGATCGGAGAGGGCTTCACCCCCGACAATCGTGTCCAGAAGCGCCGTCACTTCAGGTGACACCGTTACGTTCAGCGTACTGGACATGACATTACCGTCCGCACCGATCATCTGGTAGGTGAAATTGGCCCTGTCTGAGCGAAACTGGTCGATCACCCGCTGCTCATCTTCGCTGACAAGATTGTCAGCCAGGATCTTGTTCCTGAGCGCCTTGATCTCCTTTTCGCCGGGCGCAACCGTTCTTGCGCGCAACTCCATGAATTTGAGGGCCTTGTAGACATCCGGGCTCACCTCAAGCACGGGTGGCTCGGCCCAGGCTGCCTGCCCTCCCAGAACGAGGGCACACAGGGCGGCTGAATACAGGGACAACTGGCGCATGAGATCCTCCCGGGATGGACCTTACCCGATCAGGGTCGTCCGGCGAGAGGCCTTTTCCATCGTCTCCCGGCCGGCATGCTCCATGCCCATCTGGCCCATCAGGGCGGCATCCTCATCGGCTTCCGGATTGTCGGTGGTCAGCAGGCGGTCGCCGACGAAGATGGAGTTCGCCCCGGCCAGCAGGCAGAGCGCCTGCCCCTCATCCGTCATGCCTTCGCGGCCCGCGCTGAGACGCACCCAGCTTTTCGGGAACACAACGCGGCAAACGGCAATCGCCCGCGCCATCTCGATCACCGAAATCGCCGGGCTCTCTCCCAGCGGCGTGCCTTTAATGGGCACCAGCATGTTGATCGGCACGCTTTCCGGGTGCGGCGTCAGTTTGGAGAGTTCGTGGATCAGGCCGATACGGTCCTCCCGGCTCTCGCCCATGCCGAGGATCCCGCCGACGCAGAGATTGATCCCCGCCCGCCGCGCGCGGCCCAGCGTCTCCAGCCGGTCGTCATAGGTCCGGGTCGACACCACCGTGCTGTAATATTCCGGCGAGGTGTCGAGATTGTGGTTGTAATAGTCGAGGCCCGCCTCTTTCAGCTTCTCGGCCTGGCCGTCTTCCAGCATGCCGAGCGTGACGCAGGTTTCGAGGCCTTCCGCTTTAACGGCTGAAATCATCGCCGCCACCTTCGGCAGATCGCGATCCTTGAGGCTGCGCCAGGCCGCGCCCATGCAGAAACGGTCCGCGCCGTTTTCCTTCGCGCGCTTCGCGGCCGTCACAACCTCGTCCAGCGGCATCAGCTTGGACGCCTCCAGCCCCGTATCGAAATGCGCCGACTGGCTGCAATAGCCGCAATCCTCCGCGCAGCCACCCGTCTTGATGGACAGCAGCTGGGACTTCTGAACTTTCCCGTCCGGCCAGTTCGCCTGCTTCACCGCGAGGGCCTTGCCCATCAGCGTGTCGAGCGGCAGCGTGTAGAGCGCGGCAATTTCCGCGCGGCTCCAGTCATGGCGGGGGGCAAGTTCGGTCATTCGGACTCCTGTATGCGGTTTCCGGACTGCGACCGGACATTTTACGGACCATTTTTCGGACAGGTTTCCGGACATTTTTTCTGGCCTGCCGCGCGTGGTTATCCCCCGGACAAGTCCGGATCAACCTCCCCGTCGAACATAACTTCTGATGACGTCCGCTTGACGCACGCAGGGCCCGGCCTCAAAGCGAAGGCGATGGAACATCAGGCCCCCCAGCGCAAACCCCTCAGTCCCCAGGCGCGACGCAATATTGCGCTCGGCGTGGGCGCGCTTGCCCTGATCCTCACCCTCTTCATTCTCGGCCGCACCACCAGCCTGCTGGATGTCGAGGCCCTGCAGCAGTCGATGCAGGAGCTCGCCGCCAGCCCCTGGGCCTTGCCCGCGCTGTTCATGATCTATGTCATCGGCGCCTTTCTGGGCGTGCCGCAGTTCGGCCTGATCGCCATGAGTGTCGCCGCCTTCGGGCCAATGACAGGCGCGCTGTTCAGCTGGATGGCCAGCATGGTCTCCGGCACCGTCACCTTCTGGGTCGGCCGCCTGACGGGCGAGCGGGCCTTCCGCCGCTATGCCGGAAACACCGCCAACAAGCTGATCGGCTATGTCGGGCGGAATGCCTTTGCCACCAGCGCGATTGTCCGCAATGTGCCTGCCGGGCCGTTCCTGATCGTGAACATGGCGTTCGGCGTAAGTCCCGCAAAATTCACGCATTACCTCGCAGGCATGGGCGTCGGCGTGATCCCCAAGATCGCCCTGATCGCCTTTGCCGGGCAGAGCCTTGTGGCGGCGCTGAAAGGCAATCCGCTGCTCGCCATCGGGGCCGCCCTCGCCGCCGCCGGCGTCTATTTCGGGATCGTCACCTATGCCCGTGCCCGCATGCGCAAATCCAGGCAATCTGTTGCGCTGATTGACCAAAATGAGGTTGACATCGGCCCAGAGACAGATGATGAACGGCCTCATGTGGAATAAAATGCCTCTCGAACTCCTACTTACCGGCCCCTGGCCGGTGATGCCTGCCTGCGAGTAGCTGGGCGGCGCGCGGTCAGGGGCTAAATCCAAATCTGATTTCCCACCCCGATTTTCCGAGACCGCACATGTCCACCAAGAACCCGCATATCCGTATTTTCGACACCACCATGCGCGACGGCGAACAATCGCCGGGCTCCTCCATGACGCATAACGAAAAGCTCGAACTGGCAGACCTGCTGGAGACGATGGGCGTCGATGTCATCGAGGCTGGCTTCCCCGCCGCTTCCGAAGGCGATTTCGCTTCCGTCAGCGCCATCGCCGAACGGTCAAATTCCGCCATCATCTGCGGCCTCGCCCGCTCCACCCCCGGCGACATCGAGCGCTGCGCCGAAGCGGTGAAGAAAGCGGCCCGCCCGCGAATCCACACCTTCATCTCGACCAGCCCGGTCCACATGAAGCACAAGCTGAAAATGGGCCCCAACGCCGTCCTCGAAGCCGTCGGCCGCTCCGTCGCCCAGGCCCGCAATCACACGGATGACGTCGAGTGGAGCGCAGAAGACGCGACCCGCACAGAGTTCGACTTCCTCTGCAAATGCATCGATGTCGCCATTGCCAGCGGCGCGACCACGATCAACATCCCGGACACGGTGGGCTATTCCCATCCCGACGAATACGGTGCCCTTTTCCGCCGCCTGATCGAGAATGTGCCGAACTCCGACAAGGTGATCTGGTCGGCGCACTGCCACAATGATCTCGGCCTCGCTGTCGCCAACTCCATTAATGCCGTCTCCAATGGTGCGCGGCAGGTGGAGTGTGCCATCAACGGCCTCGGCGAGCGGGCCGGCAATGCGGCGCTGGAAGAGATCGTCATGGCCATGAAGGTGCGGGAAGACACCCTGCCCTTCACGACCAATATCAAGCCGGAATACCTCGCCCGCGCCTCCGCCATGGTCAGCCGCATCACGGGCTTCCCGGTGCAGTACAACAAGGCCATCGTCGGCAAGAACGCCTTCGCGCATGAAAGCGGCATCCACCAGGACGGCATGCTGAAGAATGCCGAGACCTATGAGATCATGCGGCCCGAGGACGTCGGTGTCGCCAAGACCTCTCTCGTCATGGGCAAGCATTCCGGCCGCCACGCTTTCCGCGACAAGCTGGAATCGCTCGGCTACATGCTGGAAGGCGAGCCGCTGAACGATGCGTTCAAGCGCTTCAAGGACCTCGCCGACCGCAAGAAGCACGTCTTCGATGATGACATCATCGCGCTCGTCGACGACCAGCTGGCCGCCGAAGGCGAGCGCATCGTCTTCAAGCGCCTGCGCGTGGTTGCCGGTACTGAAGGCCCGCAGACGGCAGAGATCGACCTGATCGTCGACGGCGAGGACAAGTTCGCCATCGCGCGCGGCAACGGCCCTGTGGATGCCGTCTTCAATGCGATCCGCCAGATCGTGCCGCATGATGGCAAGCTGGAACTCTACCAGGTTCACGCGGTCACCGGCGGCACGGATGCGCAGGCAACGGTGTCCGTCCGCCTCAATTGCGATGGCATCATGGCCACCGGCCGCTCGTCCGATCCGGATACGCTGGTCGCCAGCGCCAAGGCCTATCTCCACGCGGTGAACAAGCTGGAAGCCCGGAAGGCGAAGCGTATCAAGGCCGCATAAGCGGTATACACTACCGCCCCATGGAACTGTGGATCCCCGTCACGCTGGCAGCCGCGTTCTGCCAGAATGTGCGCTCTGCCCTTCAGAAACAGCTGAAGGGCACGCTCAGCACATGGGGCGCGACCGCCTCCCGCTTCGTCTATGCAGCACCGCTGGCGATGCTGTTCCTGTTCGGGTTGGCGGCGCTGCGGGGACACTCCATCCCGGTGCCGGGCGCAGCGTTCTTCCTGTTCGGGATCGCGGGCGGGGTTGCCCAGATCATCGCGACGGGGCTGCTGATCCATCTGTTTTCAAAGGCAAACTTCGCCGCTGCGACAGCCTTCACAAAGACAGAACCGATCCAGACCGCGCTGATCGGCATCGTCCTTCTTGGCGATGTCCTCACCCTGCCCGTCGCGGTGGCCATACTGATCAGCCTTGTCGGCGTGCTGCTGATCTCCCTTCCGGACGACAAGGCCGGCGGACTGAAACTGGACTCGAAGCTCTGGATCGGCATTGCCTCAGGCGGCCTGTTCGGCCTGTCCTCGGTCGCATTCCGGGGCGCATCCCTGTCCCTGCCAGAAGGCGATGTGATCCTGCGGGCATCGACGACACTCGCCTGGGTGACCCTGTTTCAGGCAATCGCCGTGCTTGTCTGGCTGCGGCTGCGAGAGCCGGGACAGACGCGGATGCTAGCCCGTGCCTGGCCGGTCGCCAGCCTTGTCGGCATTTCCGGCATGCTGGGATCGCTTGCCTGGTTCACGGCCTTTACACTGGAAAATGCCGCGCATGTCCGCGCCCTCGGCCAGGTCGAGGTCGTCTTCACGATCGGTGTGTCTATCCTGGCTTTCCGGGAGAAAGTGTCCCCGCGGGATATCGCAGGCGTTCTGCTGGTGGCAGGCGGTGTGCTGGCGCTCGTGCTTGTCTCGCCCTGATCAGAGCGCAGCGTCGATGAGCAGATAGGCGGCGAGGCGGGGGCTCGCATTGCGGCCCGTTTTCTGGGTCTGCTCCAGCGCCTGCAGCGCATCCTCAGCTTCCATGGAAACAAAATCACGCGCCAGCCGCATAAGGTCGCGGTCATTGCGCAGGCGCTGGGTCACCCGTTCGACCTGGCGACCGGCCTGTGCGAGGATCGCCGTCTTGCGCTCTTTCTCGCCCCGGCGGGCCGCTTCGGCGATCTTGCGCTTGGCCTTCGGGCGGAAGGCTTCCGGCAGCAGGATGCCAGACGTGACCAGCCGGTCCATCAGCTCTTCGGCGACCTCTTCCCGGTCACGCGGCGGTTCGTCCTCGCGGCTCATGTCGGAGATGATATCTCGCCAGCCCATGCCGGATCCGTGCGAGGAAATGGCGGGCAGGTTCGGTGTGGCGGCAGGCTCGGCTCGCCGCTCTTCAGCGGCTGGCGGATCCTGCGGGAAATCGGATGCCCGGCGCAGCGGATGTTCGGGCTGCTTCGGCTCCGGAACCGCCTCATCATCATGCCGGCGGCGCAGCATCATCGCGCTGTCATCCCTGGGATCGACATCGCGGCCAAGCTCCAGCAGGTCGTCATCCCCTGCGTCGGTCTCGCCATTCATTGCGCCGGCCAGCGCATCGGCGGCAGCATCGAACAACTCGTCTTCCACGGCCGACCGCGGCAGGCGCGGCCGTTCGGCCGGTTTCGGCGCGTGGCCGTTTGTGTGGCCGTTCGCATGTCCATTGCCATTGGCATGGACCGGCGGCTCGGCAGGCTTCGCAATGGTTTCGGGGCGGGTCTCCGGGCGGCGTTCGGGCGCAGGTTCCGGCGCGCGGGCGGGCGCGGTGGCGGCCTCTTCCTGCCGGGTGGGCATCAGATCCTGCCTGCGCTCAACGCGAACCGTCTCGGCACGGGCAGCATATTCGGCCGACCGGATCGAGGCGGCTGCCTTCTCGCCAGCCTCGCGCAGCTGGGCCAGTGCCCGTGCCGCGCCATCCGCCGCTTCGCGAGTCGACTGGCTGATTTCCTTATTGGCAAGACGGGCGCCTTCAAGCGCGGACGAAACCGCATCCTTCAGGGCATCGCCCGTCGTCATTGCTGCAGCTGCAGCAATCTCCCCCGCCCGGACGGCGGCATCCACCGTGCGGCGGGACTGGTCCAGCTTCTCCTCGACGCGGCTGACCGCGAAGGTCAGGGTTTCGGTGCGCGAGGCGGCATCGCGGGCAAGGCCGTCAAGTTCGATCAGTTTCTCGGCCAGCGACTGTCCGGCGAGTTGCATGGTCTCAAGCCTGTTTTCCAGCGCCTCATCAGCGCGGGCGACTTCCTCGCTGGCATCACGGGCTGCCTTCACCATCATCTGCGCCTGGCGCGGGATGGCTTCGTTGAGGGATTGCATCTGGGCTTTCAGGTCGCGGGCGAGGCCTTCCAGCGCCTGACGTTCCAAGGCGAGGCGCTCGGTCAGGTCACGCGCATTGTCGGCACTCGCATAGGCAACCGATTCGAGCCGCAGGCGCTCGTCGCCAATCTCGCCCGCCATCGCCTTCATCGCAGACAGCGCATGCGCCATGGCATGGTCCACCTCGGCGGCAGCCTGTTTCATCTGTTCGGCAAAGGTGATGCCTTCGGTGCCGGCTTCCCGCGCCGGCGCCATCAGACGGACAGCCGCCTCCATGACCAGGGCGTTCGATGCCGCCGCCCGGCGGTTCGTCCGCCCCATATATCCCGCCATGATCATCAGCAAAGCCGGCACCAGCGCACCAAGCGCCCCGCCAACAAGTACGAGAGGGGGAAGTTGCGCGAGACCGTCAACGCCCCAGAGGCCGATGGCCATCGCTACCGCGCCAAGAATCCAGGAGATCGCCACGAGGAATCCGGTCGCGACCATCCATCCGCCCCCATGCCGGGCCAGCTCAAAATTCTCGGACGCCTCTTGCCTGACCAGCAGGTCGCGGCCAGACGGGCGGGCTGCGGGCATTTCAGTCATAGGAAAAGTATACCGCGACTTTGTGTCCGGAGCGAGGCAAAGATTTCACTCAAATCTACGCGGCAATTCCGGCGCGATATCAGCCGAAAACGGATGCAATCACCGAGTCCTGAGGCGCGCTTTCCGGCGCGTCCCTGTTGTCGGGCGCAAATTCGAGGCCGAGCCAGGCGAGGATAGCCGCCAGGATCAGATTGCGAATGAGCACGATGACCTTAAACATCGGGTATCCCCAGTCGTCCAAAACACAAACAGCGTACGCCTTCCGGCGCGCGCAGATGAACAATAGTTCAAAATCGGCTTTTCGACAATCGATATCCGCACACAGGTTTTGTGAATCTCTTCGCCGGAGAAGTTAACCAATGGAAAGGGCTTGTCGTGCACCCTGCGGGAATATGGAGTTTCTGCAATGACAGACGAACTTGCCCTGCTCGACCGCAACCATCTGAAATCCATGACCGGCGGCGACGCCGCGCTGGCCATTGAGGTGATCGAGATTTTCCAGGAACAGGCCCAGATGTGGTCCCGCATGCTGGACCCGAAAGCCGAGCCCCGCCAATGGGCCGATGCGGCGCATACGCTGAAGGGATCCTGCCTCGGCATCGGCGCCATCCGGCTGGCGGCGAAATGCGAACGGGCGGAAAAAGCCGGACGGGCGGAACAGCCGCCAAGCCTGACAGCAACCGCTGTCCTGCTGGGCGATGTCAGGGATGTATTGAATCAGACGCTCGAAGAAGCCGCCCGGGCGCTTCACGAATTGGCGTCAGCCAAGGCCCGCTGGGCGTCGTAGCTTTCGAACTCATAGGCGATGCACCGGTCGATCATGGTGCGCCAGACCGGCTCGGCAATCGCCGGTGACAGGCCCGCCTCTGCACAGGCGGCCTTCACCTTCGCGATGACATCCTCGATCCGCGGACGGTCATGGACGATATTCCTGTCGCCCTTGATACGCGCCGCCGCGTCCATGAAGGACTGGCGCTCTGCGATGATCTCGACAAGCAGGCGGTCAATCCGGTCGATCTCATAGCGGACGTCCGCCATGGTCTCGGCGGTCTCGGCCGTGTGTTTGCGCGGATCGGATGTGTATGCGGTCATCGGGCGGTGCCTTTTTGCCAGTTCCCCGCGAATATAGATGTGCCGCCCGCCCGGCAAGAGAAGCAACTGCGACGAAGGGTGCAATGCCGGCCTCGCGCTGGAAGCGACCTTCCCTGTTGCGGCCCGAGAGAAACCGGCCTATCGAGTTATACTATAACAGACAGAGGCCTCATGACCGACCAATCCTTCAACGTTGCCGACGCATTCGGGCCGGACCAGGCCGCAACCTATGACCAGAGGTTCGAGGGCATGCAGGCCATCAAGGACGCGATTCACCTGGTTCTGCGGGCCCATTTCACGCCTCTACCTGAAACGGCGAGGATTCTTGTCGCAGGTGCAGGGACCGGTGCGGAGGTGCGTTATCTCGCCGGGCTCTTCCCGCACTGGCAGTTCACCCTGGCCGACCCGTCAGCCGCCATGCTGGACATTGCCCGCAACCACGCCCGCGCTGAAGGTTTCGAGGACCGGTGCACCTTCCATCCGGATTATGTCTCCACCCTTCCCGATACTGATTTCGACGCGGCCACCAGCCTGCTGGTCTCGCACTTTCTCACGGATGCAAAGGACAGACAGGTCTATTTCCAGTCCATCACGGACCGGCTGAAACCCGGCGCCCTATTCTTCAATGCCGATCTCTGTGCCGATATGGACGGCGCCAGCTTCGATGCGGTGATGGGCCTCTGGCTGGGCTTCATGAAGCTTGTCGGCATGGATGAGCAAGGCCGCGAGAACTACCTAACCGCTTTCGGGACAGCCTTTGCCTGCCATGGACCGGCCGAGGTCGAAGCCATGATGCAATCAGCCGGTTTCAGCCCGCCTGCGCAATGTTTTCAGGCGGGGCTGATCCGTGGCTGGATAACAAGTCTGGCCTAGACTTCGAGAAGCATCCGTTCCGGATCTTCCAGCGCTTCCTTGACGCGGACCAGGAAGGTCACCGCTTCCTTGCCGTCAACGATGCGGTGGTCGTAGCTGAGCGCGAGGTACATCATCGGGCGGATCTTCACTTCGCCATTGATGGCCACGGGCCGGTTCTCGATGCGGTGCATGCCGAGCACACCGGATTGCGGGGGGTTCAGGATCGGCGTCGACATCAGCGAGCCATACACGCCACCATTCGAAATGGTGAAGGTGCCGCCCTGCATGTCGGCGATAGACAGGTCGCCATCGCGGGCCTTCCGGCCGAGTTCCGCAATCGCCTTCTCAATGCCGGCCAGCGACAGGTCATCGGAATCCCGCACGACCGGCACGACGAGGCCCTTGTCGGTGCCGACAGCGACGCCGATGTCGTAGAAATTCTTGTAGATGATGTCCTGCCCGTCGATCTCGGCATTCACGGCCGGGACCTCTTTCAGGGCGTTCACGCACGCCTTCACGAAGAAGCTCATGAAGCCGAGCTTGATACCGTGCTTGGCGACGAAGCTCTCCTGATGCTTCTTCCGGAGGTCCATGATGGCACTCATGTCGACATCGTTGAACGTCGTCAGCATGGCGGCCGTGTCCTGCGCCTCTTTTAGGCGGCGGGCGATGGTCTGGCGGAGGCGCGTCATGCGCACACGTTCCTCGCGCGGGCCGGTATCACGCGGCGGGCGGGCTTCGGCCGGGGCAGATGCCGCCTTCGGCGCGCTGTTCACATAGGCGAGCGCATCGCCCTTCGTGGCACGGCCATCCTTGCCTGTACCGGGAATGCCGGCCGGGTCGACGCCCGCTTCGGACGAGATTCGGCGGACGGACGGCGCCACCGGACGGTCACCCGTGGCCGGTGCAGACGTGCTGGCCGCAGGCTTTGCCGTCTCAGCGGCCGCCTTGGCCGGAGCGCCTGCGCCTGCGCTGATCCGCGCGATGACGGAACCCGGCGTGACGGAATCGCCCTCGCCGACCAGAAGTTCAGACACGACACCGTCAGCCGGGGCCGGGACTTCCAGGGCGACCTTGTCGGTCTCGATCTCGGCGATGGTCTCGTCCTTCTTCACAGTATCGCCGGGGGCTTTGAGGAAAGTGGACAGCGTTCCCTCGGACACGCTCTCGCCCATTGTCGGCACCTGAACATCCATCAGTTCACCCTTCTCAGCCTTGCCGGGCACGCCGCCCTTCTCATTCGGTCCGCCATGTGCGGGCAGCGCTTCAGCGGCGGTCTTCGCCTTGCCATTGCTGGCACCCGCGCCGGAGCCTTCGTCCAGCTTGCCGAGCAGTGCGCCGATCTCCACGGTCTCGCCTTCCTTGGCGACGATCTCGGACAGCACGCCATCCTCGGTCGCGGACACTTCGACGGAGACCTTATCGGTCTCCAGCTCAACAAGGACATCGTCCTTCTTCACACTGTCGCCGGCGGCTTTCAGCCATTGGCCAACGGTCGCCTCTGTGATGCTCTCGCCCAGCGTGGGAACTGTAATGTCGGTCATGTAATCAGTCCGTTCGTCAGTAAATCAGGTTCAGGGCGCGACAATATTGTCGTCGACGGGGTCTTCACCAAGCGCCGCGCCCACAAGGGCCGCCTGCTCGGCATTGTGTTTGGAAAGAAGGCCGGTCGCCGTTGCAGCGGAAGGCGCCCGCCCCGCATAGCGCGGACGCGGCATCTTGCAGCCCACCTGCGCGGCGCACCATTCGATCTCGTCACGGATGAATGTCCAGCCGCCCATATTGCGGGGCTCTTCCTGGCACCAGACAAGCTCGGCCTGAGGGAAGCGCTTCAGCTCCGCCATCAGGGATTTGCGCGGCACCGGATAGAACTGCTCGATCCGCATGAGATAGACATCATCGATGCCAAGTTCCTCGCGCTTCTCGAACAGGTCATAATAGACCTTGCCCGAGCACAGCACGACGCGGCGAATCTTGTTGTCCTTCACCAGCTTCACATCGCCTGCGCGGCCTTCAGTCTCCGCATCGTCCCAGAGGACACGGTGGAAGGAGGATTTGGTGCCGAGATCATCCAGCGTGGATGTCGCCAGTTTGTGACGCAGAAGGGACTTCGGCGTCATGATGATCAGCGGCTTGCGGAAATCGCGATGGATCTGGCGGCGCAGGGCGTGGAAATAGTTCGCCGGCGTCGTCAGGTTGCAGACCTGCCAGTTATCTTCGGCGCACATCTGCAGGAAGCGCTCAAGACGGGCCGAAGAGTGCTCCGGCCCCTGACCTTCATAGCCATGCGGCAGCAGCACGACGAGACCCGACATGCGGAGCCATTTGCGTTCGGCCGATGAAATGAACTGGTCGAAGAAGACCTGCGCGCCGTTGGAGAAGTCACCGAACTGGGCTTCCCACAGGGTCAGCGTGTTCGGGTCGGCCAGCGAGTAGCCATATTCGTAACCCAGCACCGCCTCTTCCGAGAGCAGCGAGTCAATCACTTCATAATGGGCCTGCTTCTCGCCCAGATGGTTCAGCGGCTCGTAGCGCTCGCCGGTATTCTGGTCGACCATGCGGCTATGGCGCTGCGAGAAGGTGCCGCGGCCGCTGTCCTGTCCGGACAGGCGGACCGGGAAGCCCTCGTCGAGCAGTGTCGCGAACGCAAGATGCTCCGCCGTCGCCCAGTCGAGGCCCTTGCCTTTCGAGATGGCCTGTGCGCGGCCATCGATCACGCGCGCCAGCGTCCTGTGGATGTCGATGCCGTCCGGAACCCTGGTGAAGGCTTCGCCAAGCGCCTGCAGGCGCTTCTTGGCGACGCCCGTCTTGCCGCGGCGTTCGTCATCATCCGGCAGGCCAAGGCCTTTCCATTCGCCGTCCAGCCAGTCGGCCTTGCGGGCCTGGAAAGTTTTCCCGGCTTCGAATTCCTGGTCGAGATAGGCTTCAAAATCGGCAACCTGCTGTTCCACCTGCTCCGCCGTCAGCAGACCCTCCTTGACAAGACGGTCCGCATAGATTTCGCGCGTGGACGGATGACCCTTGATCTTGTTGTACATGACCGGCTGGGTGAACATGGGCTCGTCGCCCTCATTGTGCCCGAAGCGCCGGTAGCAGAACATGTCGATCACGACATCCTTCGCGAACTTCTGGCGGTACTCCGTTGCCACTTTCGCGGCATAGACCACCGCTTCCGGATCATCGCCATTCACGTGGAAGATCGGCGTTTGCACCATCAGGGCAACGTCGGTCGGGTAAGGCGAAGAGCGCGAATACATCGGACTGGTTGTGAAGCCGATCTGGTTGTTCACGATGAAGTGGATCGTTCCGCCCGTACGGTAGCCTTGGAGGCCCGAAAGAGCGAAGCATTCGGCCACGACCCCCTGCCCCGCAAAGGCCGCATCGCCATGCAGCAGCAGCGGCAGGACTTCGGCACGGTTCAGAACGCCGGTCTCGCGATGGCGCATCTCCTGCTTGGAGCGCGACTTGCCGAGCACGACCGGATTCACCGCCTCAAGGTGAGACGGGTTGGCATTCATCGACAGGTGAACCTTGTTGCCATCGAACTCGCGGTCGGAGGATGCACCGAGGTGATACTTCACGTCGCCGGAGCCGAATTGTTCGGCGCCCTGCGTGTTGCCGCCCTGGAATTCGTGGAAGATCTGCTCGTAAGGCTTGCCCATCACGGCGGCGAGCATGTTGAGGCGGCCGCGGTGCGGCATGCCGACAACGATTTCCTTCACGCCCATGGCGCCGCCGCGCTTGATGATCTGCTCCAGCGCGGGCACAGCCGCTTCACCCCCATCCAGGCCGAAGCGCTTCGTGCCGGGATAGCGCTTGTGCAGGAACCGCTCAAACGTCTCCGCTTCGATCAGCTTGGCGAGAATGGCCTTCTTGCCCTGCTGGGTGAAGGCGACACCCTTGTCCGGCCCCTCGATCCGCTCCTGCAGCCAGGATTTCTCGACCGGGTCGGAAATGTGCATGAACTCGATGCCGAGTGTGGAGCAGTATGTCCGCTTCAGGATGTCCAGCATCTCAGGAATGGTCGCGTGATCGAGACCAAGATAGCCGTCAATATAGATCCGGCGGCTCATGTCTTCCGGGCCGAAGCCATAGCTGGCCGGATCGAGCTCCGGCTGGTCTTCAGGCTGGTCGAGACGCAGCGGGTCGAGCTGGGCCGCAAGGTGTCCGCGCATGCGGTAAGCGCGGATCATCATGATCGCGTGGATGGAATCCTTGACGTTCTGCGCGATTTCCTCGGCAGATGCGCCGGGTTTCTGGCCCTTGATCTTCTTCTCGATCTTTGGCTCGACAAGGGCCCAGTTGCCGTCAAAGGCGGCGACCTGTTCGTCACTCAGTGCGCGCGGCCAGTCGCTTCGCTTCCAGCTGGCGCCGTCGGCATTGCGGGCCGCACTTGCCGGCTCGTCGCCCAGTTCGTCAAAGAAGGCCCGCCAGCTTTCCGGCACGGATGCCGGATTCTTTGCGTAAGCCGCCTGCATCTGCTCGATCCACTGGGCCGATCCGCCATAAAGGAAGGCGGTCTCCAGCATCGCGCTGTTACCTTTGCTGCGGGCGTTTACCGGGCTGCCATCGTCTGCCATGTCTCATCCGTCCTCTGGGACCTCTCCCCGTAATCCGGAGAGAATACGTTACCGGTTCCTACCGGGCTGTTAACTATAGGACGGCCTGAGCGGGGTCATTTGGTGGCCTCGCCAGACAGACCCTCCCGGGCCGTCCTGGCAATTCTGTTTTCTTCGGGGCTTTCTAGCCCTTCAGTACCTCAAGCATGGTCGTGCCGAGACGGGCCGGAGACGGAGAGACGCGGATGCCCGCTTCTTCCATCGCGGCGATCTTGCTCTCGGCATCGCCCTTGCCGCCGGAGACGATAGCACCGGCATGGCCCATCGTCCGGCCTTTCGGCGCAGTCCGGCCTGCAATAAAGCCAACCATCGGCTTCTTGCGGCCTTTCTTAGCCTCGTCGATCAGGAACTGTGCAGCTTCTTCTTCTGCACTGCCGCCGATCTCGCCGATCATGATGATGGACTGCGTCTCGTCATCGGCAAGGTACATTTCCAGCACGTCGATGAATTCCGTACCCTTGACCGGGTCGCCGCCGATGCCGACAGCGGAGGTCTGGCCAAGGCCGACCTGGGAAGTCTGGAACACGGCTTCATAGGTCAGCGTTCCCGAGCGGGACACAACGCCGACGGAGCCTTTCTGGAAGATCTTGCCCGGCATGATGCCGATCTTGCACTCTTCCGGCGTCAGCAGGCCCGGGCAGTTCGGCCCGATCAGGCGGGAGTTCGACTTGTCGAGCTTGGCCTTCACACGCACCATGTCGAGCACGGGCACACCTTCGGTGATGCAGACAATCAACGGGATTTCGGCGTCGATAGCTTCCTCGATGGCAGCCGCTGCGCCAGCCGGCGGCACATAGATCACGGACGCATTGGCGCCGGTCGCTTCTTTCGCCTCGCCCGCATTGGCGTAGATCGGCAGCTCGGTGCCATTGTCGGCGACCCATTTGGTGCCGGCCTTCTTGGGGTGCGTCCCGGCGACCATCTGGGTGCCGTAATATTCAAGCGCCTGATTCGTGTGGAACGAGCCCGTATTGCCGGTCAGGCCCTGGACGATGACTTTGGTGTTCTTGTCGATGAGAATGGACATGCTTTACCTTTATGTCAGTGGCGTTGCCGGTGCGCCGCTATGAACTGAAGAAATGGCGGCGAATGATTGTGACGCCGGTGTCGTTGTCATTTGCCGGAAACGTGAATTCAATCTCGACCCACTGGCTATCGGAAGCGCCGTTCAGGCGGCGGAGGCTGGTCACCACGGATTCGCCAGCGGCATTGCTGGCGCCCTTCCAGATA
>MDSW01084090.1_pt1 | contig 16202 bp, 7 predicted proteins | sample 811171 | NCBI WGS metagenome assembly MDSW01 (sample SAMN05326641, study PRJNA326480) | marine metagenome | isolation source: seawater | place: Atlantic Ocean: North West | collected 2012
CCCTTACCCCCCCGACCCCTCACACGAGCACCGTGACCTGCCCTCCGTACCCCGCCTCCTCCTTGGTCTCCTCGATGAGCTCGAGCAGTTTCTCGCAGTACCTCCCGTGCGCCTCCGCGACCCTCTCTCGGCTCGGGCGCTCCTCCCTCGGCCCGAGATCGATCGCGTCGCCGACGACGGTCACGAGCCGCCCGTTCGGGAACGGCAGGAGCCACCTCTGGCACAGGCTGAGGTACCGAATCGGCGCCTCCAGGCGGTACGTCCACCGCCTTCGCGCGTCGAACCACGGCGCGAAATCCGGACCGCACGAGAGACTCTCCCCGAACGTGTACACGGGAACGAGCGCCGCGCCCGTCTGAATCGCCACCTTCACGAACCCGAACGCGTGGCGCAGCGCGATTCGCTCCTCATCGACCCGACCCGCCCAGATCACCTCCTTGACGCCCCCGGGGACGATGGCGGCGTGTTCCCCGCGCTCCAAACACCGACGCATCTCGCGCGCGACGGCGGGGAGAAACCCGAGCGCGCGGAGCCAGTCCTTGACGATCGGAAACGCCGACGCGAGCAGGGAGTGCACGAAGAGCCTCACGTGCGTCACTCCGAGTCGCTCCAGCGCGGCGCGGGAGAAGATGAGGTTGAGGCTCACGCCGGCGCAGAACAGGCCGTGCGGGTGCGAGCAGAAGAGGAGCGGACGCGCGCCGCGCGGATCCGATTCGCCGTCGATTGTCGCGTCGCGGAATCCCTTGACGACGAGCTTCCATCCGTTCTCGCGCCCCACCTCGAGGGCGCACGCGTACCGGTACCACCCCGGGCGGAACCGGACCGGGGGCAGGAGCAAAGCCGCGGCGTAGTACGCGGCGATCGCCGAGCGCGTTCGCGGGCCGCCGAGCGCGAACGCGGCGACGCTCGCGACGCCGGCGACGATCCACAGGCCGAACGTCAGGCTCGTCAGCGCCACGCCAAGGAGGCGCCGCGACGAGCTCCAGGGCACGTCGCGCGCGCCGGTCGCCTCGCGGAGGTCGCGGACCATGCGCTCGCGGTTGGCGAGGTGCTCGCGCCAGAGCGACGCGGAGGGGTCCGTCTCGCGCGTGAGTAGGGGGAGGGGGACGTGCCACCACGGAGAGCGAAGCTGGGCGAACATCGAGCGCGTTCAGCGCGCGATCGCGCCACGAGAAGGAGCGAACGCGACGACCCCGGGCGAGCCGCGGAGCGCACGCGACCGCCGAAGCGCCGAGGCCGAGCGCTTCGCCGCGCCGACTCGCGACCGCGCCGCCGCGAGGCGGCGCGGCGCGTTAAGGCGGGGCGAGGTGGAGTGGCGCGCGGCGTCGAGGAGCGGCGCGCGGCGTCTCGGACGACCCGAAATGAACAGCGTCGTTCGTTCGACTGTTTTGAAAGACTCAAGGCTCGCGGTCGCCATCGTCTCCGCGCTTAGAACCCTCGCGTTCGTCGGGACCCACGATCGATTCCTCCCGCTCTCGTCTCCGCTCGCCTCCGACCCGCTCACTGTTCCCTCTGCCTCGGCGCGCACTTGATGATGTCGTCGACGCGGATGATCATCTCCGCCGCCTCCGTTCCCGAGAGCAAGATCTGCTGCTTCACGCGGAAGCACTCGGTGACGCCCCGGGTCGCCATGTCTCCGGTCTCCCCGGTCAGCACGTCCACGCCCATCGTCGTCTTCCCCTCGGCGTGCGCGGCGCGAAGGCGGCTGACGATCTCGCTCGAGTCCAGCCCCGCGTTCTCGCAGATGATCGTCGGGATCTGGCGGAGCGCCTTCGCGAACCCCTCCATCGCCATCGAGCGCTTCCCCGGCGTCCTCGCCGCCAGCTCGTCCACCGCCTTGGCCATGACCATCTCCGGCGCGCCGCCGCCTCTCACCACGCGGCTGTCGCGGACCGTGCTCGTGAGGACGCACAGGGCGTCGTGCAGGGACCGCTCCGCCTCGCCGAGGACGTGGCTCGAGGCGCCGCGGAGGACGATCGTGCACGCCTCGCCCTTGGCGACGCCCGAGAACTTGATGAGCTTGTCCTCGCCGATCATGATCTCCTCGACGGCGTCGCACGTGCCGAGCACGCTCGAATCGGGGTCGTCGAACGTCGAGCAGATCTCGCCGCCGGTGACGAGAGCCAGACGCTCGACGCCGTCGAAGTCGGCGTGCTCGATGCTGGTCACGCCGGCGTTCATGAGGACCTGCTCGGGGTAGTTGTACACCAGCTGGCGGTTGATGAAGAGGTTGCACCCGAACGCGGCGATCTTCTCGCACTTGTCGCGCATCTTCCGCTTCTCCGCCGCCTCGATCTCGCCAACCTTCGCCATGGAATCCACGCGCACGCGCGCGCCGTAAATCTTGATCTTGTCCGTGTCCATCGGCGTGTTCGCGATCAGGATCTTCGCGTTCTCGATCCTCTTCGGGTGGCCCACGTTGAACTTCTTGTCCAGGATGAACCCCTCGTCCAAGAAGGAGTCCTTGAGGCTCCCGCCCGGTTTTTGAATGAGCTGGATCATCTCAAGGTTGCCCGACTTTTTGAGCCGCATCACCGCGTCTACGGCGAGCGTCGCGAAGTGGTCCTTGTCGTGCGTCAGAATCTTCGAGCTGAGCGTCGTCCTCGCGACGTTCATCAGATCCTCCCTGAACTTCCGATCGTCCTCGCCGTTATCGAGCGCCGCGCCGTTCAGAGCCTCCATCGCGACCTCGCACGCCTCGCGGAAGCCCTGGATGATGGTCATCGGGTGCACCTTCTGGTTCACGAGCTGCTCCGCCTGGCGCAGCAGCTCGCCCGCGAAGACGACGACGCTGGTCGTGCCGTCGCCAACCTCGTCGTCCTGGGCCTTGCTGATGTCCACCAACACCTTCGCCGCCGCGTTGTCGACGTAGATGGACTTGAGGATCGTCGCGCCGTCGTTCGTCACCGTCACGTGCTGACCCTGGCCCATGGAGACGAGGATCTTGTCCATCCCCTTGGGACCCAGCGTGGACTTGACGAGATCGCTGATCGCCATGGCGCCGACGAACGAGGAGAGGCGCGCGTGCTCGCCCTTCTCCTCCGACGCGCCCTCGCCGAGGACCGTCGGACCGCCGTTGCCCATCATGCTCATCGCGAAAGAGGCCTGGGGGAAGGACGGAGGGAAGGAGGGGGCGCGCGGGGAGGGGTCGGGTCAGATCGAACGCGCGCGGAGGCGCGCCGGCGTTTGACTCGGTTTGACTCGGCGCCCCGGCGACGCGCGAGGGAGATCTGGGCGCGATCGCGCCGAGAAAGAGGGCGACGAGGAGTGCGCGCGGAAGCGCGCGCGACGGAAGGGGCGACCGAGACGGTGTCCGAGACGACGCGAAGGGGAAGCGCACCTCGGGCGTGGCGCGAGGCGTGGGGGTGTGGCGCGCCGCGCGAGGGACGACGGGGAGATCTTTTCGAACCGCCGGCGTGCGAAAAAGAGCGGCAAGGCGAGGACGGGACGCAACAGACTGGTATCGGTCGTTTATATAATGTACGGGGGGTTTGGCGGTCTGTCAAACCGCCGATTCGCGCCGAGTCGGACGCGCCGAGAAGATCCTGCCGGTCCCGTGCGCGGGCGTTTCGTCCCCCTCGAGATCTCCTCCCCCCACTCCGCCATGCGTCGCGCGCTGGCCGCGTCCGCGTCGCGCGTCGTCGCCTCGGCGACGCCGCGCGGCGACTCGACTCGCGTCGCGGCGCTCTCACGTCCCCTCGTCGCCCCGCCCGCGCCTCGCGCCCGCGCGCCCGCCGGCGCCCTCGGCGCTCCCGGCGCGCTTCTTCCGCGCGCGCGGACGTTTCGCGTCTCGGCCGCGCCGCTCGCGCCGCGCGCCTCCGCCGCCGCCTCGCCGCGCCGCGGAGCCGCCGCCGCGCGCCCCGCGTCGTCCCTCGACGCGTTCGTCCGCGCGTCCTGCGCGGACATCGGCCGCGGCGGCGACCGCGAGACCGCGGCGGAGGTCGTCGACGCGCTCAGGGGCGCGGGCCGGAAGCGCGTGAAGGACCTCGCGGACTTCTCCGAGGGGGACGCCATGGCCCTCGGCGTCCCGCTCAGGCTCGCCGTCGCCATGCGCAGACGAATCGAAGGCGCCGCCGTCGAAGAACGCCGACCGACTTTTTCGGCGCCGCCGCCGGAAGCCCGAGACCGAGCCCAAGCCCAGCGCGAGGAGAAGGCGGCGGAGGCGGCGTCCTCGGCCGCGTCGGAAGACCCGCCGTCGCTCGTCTCGGACGACGAGGCGTCCTCGTCGGCCTCCTCGTCGGCCTCCGCCTCCGCCTCCGCCTCCGCCTCCGCCTCCGACTCCTCCGCGCTCTTCGCTCTGCGCCGGAAGCTCCGCGGCGTGATGCCTCGGAAGTTCCGCGGGCACTCCCCGCCGCGCCCCGCCGACGCGCGAGTCACCCGCCGCCCGTCGCGCGCGAGCGTCGGGGGAGATTACCGCCTCCCCCTCGACGAGTGCCCTGACGCGCTCCTCGACGAGTTCTCGAGGTTCCGCCGGTTTCTCACCGCGCGAAGGCTCGGCTCGTCCGAGGCGCCCATCAGGGACGTCACCGCGAAGAAGTACGAGGACCACATCCGCGGGTTGCTCGGATGGATGCGCGTCGCGATCCCGCGCGAGTTCGGCGACCGAGTAGAGGCGGCGGACGACGCGCGAGAGGGCGCGACGACGCGCGACGATCGCGACGATCGGAACGCGTCGAAAAAAATCGCGTCGCAGTTTCAGTCGATGCGCGCGGCGTTCCCGGACGCCTCCCGCGCGTCCGCGTCCCTGGCGTTCGAGCACGTGCAGTGGCTCGCCGAGAACCGCAAGTGCGGCGCGAACTACGAGCTCGTGGCGATTCGCGCGTGCATCGCCGCCGCCAAGTTTTTACACGGCGACGCCGACGCGTCGCGCGACGATCGCGGCGATCGGCCGTACGCCAACGTGCCGCTGGTGCGGCAGCTCCGCGCGATTCAGAAGGACGCGACCCGGCGCGCGCAGAAGGCGAGCCCCGCCTCGGACACCAGGGCGAAGTGGCTCGACTGGGGGCGGTACGTCGAGCTGTGCCGGTCGCTCGAGGACGAGTGCGCGCCGAGGGCCTTCGACGGGCGCGCGAGGTCGGAGCGCGCCGTGGCGTGGTCGCTGCAGCGGTTTCTCATCTTCGGCGTGTTGAGCTGCGTGCCGGACAGGCAGAGGACCATCAGGGAGCTCAGGGTGGGAAAGACCCTGTTCAAAGAACCCGTCGGGGCGGCGGGGAGCGCGTCCGCGAACGTCTCGAGCGTGGGCGATCATCGCGGGAGGGAGGCGAGGATGCTTGAGGATGCTTCGGGTGAGGCGAACGCGGAGCGCGAGTCCTCCCCTCTCGAGAGCGGCGGGTTTGAGAGCTCCGGGAGCGTACGACGCGACGCGCGCTCCGAGACGCGTTGGACGGACCTTCGCACGAACGCGACGTTCGGGGACTACGACTACCGGTGGGTGATTCGCCACGGCGCGGGCGATTACAAGACCGGGAAGGATTACGGCGACCGCCCGCCGCTGGTCATCTCCCCGACGCTGTACGGCGCGTTGGAGGAGTGGCTGTCGGTTCGCCGCGCGCATCTCCGCCCCGCGCACGATTTTTTATTCACCGGGAAAAACGGCGCGCCGCTCACGGACGCGGGCGTGCACAAACTCATGACGTCGACGGCGTACCGCCTGACGGGCCAGCGCACGAACCCGCACTTGGTTCGGGATATGATCATCACGCACCTGCGCGGGACGGACGCGAGCGAGCGCGAGCTCGAGGCGCTCGCGGTGTACATGGGGCACAGCGTCGCGATGCAGAAGGGGACGTACGATCGGAGGACGAAGGAGGAGAAGGTGGCGCCGGCGGTGGAGCTGTTGGCGGGGGTGAACCTGAGGGTGAGCGCGAAGAGCGAACGACTGCAGCATCTCTGACGATGAAGCGGACGTTTCTTTTCTTCCGGTCGAGCGGGGACGGAGGCGCGGGGATCAAGTGTCGCCGCGGGATCGCCGCGAGCACTTTCGGCAGGGACGTGCGAATCGCATCCGCCCGAGACGTTTTGTTTTTCGACGGCTTCGCGTTCGCGTTCAGAATGGAGGATGTTTTACCTCACGATACGCATCGCGACGGGTTTTGGGTTTTCGCACGAGCGCGCGCAGGAGGACCCGCTACTCCTCGCCCGCGTCCGCGCCTTGGGTCATGATGGCTCGGAACTCCTTCTCGTCGATGACGCCGTCTCCGTTTTGGTCGAACTCCTCGATCATCTCCATCAGCTCCTCGTCCCGCACGTCCTCCCCGAGCTCCTTCGCGATCCTTCGGAGGTGCTTGACCGTGATCGTCGGTCGCGCGGTCGCGGCTTGACCCGGACCGGCCTCGGCGAACACCTCGAACGCCTTCCGGAGCTCCGCGTCGGGGTCGCGCTCGCCCATCTTCTCCCGCATGACGTCGCGGAACTCCTCAAACTCGATGGCGCCGGAATCGTCGCGGTCGTACTCGCGCATGATGGAAGCGACGTCCTCGTCCGAGACGCCGAACCCCAGGGCGCGCATCGCCACCTTCAGCTCGCGCTCGTCGATCGTCCCGCTGCGGTCCGTGTCGAAGAGGTTGAAAGCCTCCTGAGGATGCGGGGAACCGGCGTGGAGAGGAGAGGGGGTGAGCGGGGGCGCGAAGGGACGGAGCGCGCGTCGACGTCGGAGAGACCCTCGGCGACGAGCGTCGCCGCGGGGAGGGGGTCGAAGGGGTTCAGGGGGTCGACAGGGTTCCCGCGCGCACGCTGACCTGGAGCTCTTTGTTCTCCTCCGGCGTCAGCGCCTTGATCCTGTTCCGGCGCTTCCCGTCCTGTCGCTGCGAGAAGGCCGCGGCGGTCTTCGTCGAGTGCTCGCTCGCGAGATTGCGCGGCATCGCCGAGGACGGGGGAGCGCGGACGGCTCGAGCCCGGCGCCTCTCTCGCGGAGGCGAGGCCGTGCGCCGAGGGTCGGGGGCCCGGTCGCGTCCGCCGCCCGCGGTCGCGCGGCGAGGGTGTGCGCGAACGCGCGAGGGGGGATTGGTCCGGGAATGCGAATGCGAGCGGGAAATGCGGAAACCGTTCCTCGCGAAAACCCAAACGGACGTTTGGCACGGCCGCTCTTTTTCGGCTCTTCCTCACGAGAAGCGCGGAACTTCTCGAGTCGCGAACCGTCGATTCCGGTTCGGTGGAGTGTTTCGCTTTTTCCCGCGGGCGGAGATTCTCGCGCCTTTCGGCCTATCAGCGCGTCCCACGAGGGCACCCACCAGGGTAAACGGGGGGCACTGCATGCGCGCGTCGCCCGCGTGCGCCTCTTTTTCCCCAGTCCCGGGGGAAAAAGCAGTAGTCGCGCCGACCCTCGCGCGCCGCTCGGCCCGTCCGCGCGGCACACACCCCCGGAGCGCGAGCTCGCCGCGTGAGCTCCGTCCGCTCGACATGGGCGCGAAGACGATCGAGGAGCTCGAGTCGGAGGTGCGCGCGTCGCGCCTCCCGCGACCCCGCGAGAACCCTCGCGCGCGCCGCGCATTTCGCCGAACGACAGACAATCGCGCGCGCTCCCCCCGCGTTCGCCGCGAACGCGAACCCCGGGCGGGCCCCCCGCGCGCGGCTCGCGTCCTCCCTCGCTGACGCGCCTCGCACTTCCGCTCCCCCCCGACCCCCCGACCCCCCGAACCCCGTCCGGTCTCCCGCTCCTCCCCCCTCGCCCACCTCGACGCAGCGCGCGGACCTCGAGCAGGAGGCGTACGACGAGAAGAACAAGCTCCTGAACCAGTCGCAGTTTCAGGATCTGCTCGAGCTCGAGACGGACGAGGAGCCGGAGTTCATGCGCGAGATCGTGGAGATGTACATCGCGGACGCGAACGACATGCTGGAAGAGCTGAAGGAGAACTTCGCGAAGCCCGCGCCGGACTACGCCCAGGCCCGCGCGACGCTGCACAAACTCAAGGGCTCGTCGAGCACGTTCGGCGCGGACGGCGTGCAAGCCAAGTGCGAGGCGCTGCGGGAGCACTGCGTCAAGGAGGACCTCGAGCGGTGTCGCGAGGGCGAGGGAAGCCTCGCCGAGCTCGGAACCAACATCTCGGACTTGTCCGCGTTCCTCGCGAGGTACACCGCCAAGGCGAAGGAGATCCACGAGGCGAAGGCGGCGGCGGCGAGCGCCGCGGAGAAAACATCCTGACGACTGACTGACGACGAGAGGGTTTTTGTACCGCATGTAACGCGCGCGCGAAACGATGTGAAGTCGAAAGCTTCCGACGTCGACGGCGGGAGCGTCCGAAAACGAGGACGAGCGTCCCCCCCCCAGAATCCGAACCCGATGACCCGAAAGAGTATATAAAGGACACGTCGATACCGAAAGCGAGACCCACCCGACCGAACGTCGACGCCGAAACCTCACGTCGACGCCGAACCCTCACGTCGACGCCGAACCCTCACGTCGACGCCGAACCCTCGCGCTCATCATACTCCCCCTCGACCCCCGTCCTCCTCCCCCTCCTCCCCCCCGCCGCTCACTCTCGCGAACACGTCCTCGAGGGTCGTCTGCGTGACCGCGTAGTGCTCGACGACGCCCTCCGCCCTCGCGCGCTCCGCCGCCGCGAAGGCTTCCGCCAGCGCGTCGCGCGTCGCCACGCGAACCCGGACCCGCCCGGGCGCGGGCGCGAGCGCGGCGGAAAAAGAATCAGCCCCTTTGCCGTCGGACGTTTCGTCTTCGGCGTCTTCGGCGGCGGCGGCTCTCGCGAGCTTCGCCGCGAGCGCCCTCCCGCGCTCGTCCGCGCCCTCGCCCCTCGCGAGCTTCGCCTCGACGCGGAACCCGTCCCCGAACCGGGCCTTGAGGTGCTGCGCGGTGCCGACGCACCTGAGCCTTCCGTCGGCGACGACGCCGACGCGGTCGCACAGCGCCTCGCACTCGTCCATCGCGTGCGTCGTCAGCACCACAGTCAGCCCTCGCGCCGCGCGCTCGATCGCGTCCCACATCATCCGACGCCCCAGCGGACACATCCCGCTCGAGGGCTCGTCCAGAAGCAACACGCGCGGCCGCCCGACGAGCGCCATCGCGAGCGTCAGTTTGCGTTTGTTCCCGCCGCTGTATTCCCCGCAGGGGCGGTCGGCGAACGCCGAGAGCCCGACGATGGCGAGCGTCCGATCCGCCGCCGCGACCGCGTCGTCGTCCGACGACGACGAGTACCGTTCGGAAGAAGAGTCGGACGCTTCGGATATATCGGATTCGGATTCGCTCGCGCCTCGTCCCCTGAGTCCCTTGAGCCTGGCGTGCATCTCGACCGTCTCGCGGCCGGTGAGGAACTCCAGGAGCGGGTCGAACTGCGGACAGTATCCGACGGCTCTCCGCGCCGCCTCCGTCTCCTCGGCGCAGTCGAAGCCGAGGACGCGCGCGCGGCCGCCGCTCGGGCGCACGTCGCCGCGGAGCGCCGCGAGCGTCGTGCTCTTCCCGGCGCCGTTCACGCCGAGGAGCCCGAACCGCTCGCCGCGCCTGACGCCGAACGCGAGCGAGTCCACGGCGGCCGCGGAAGAAGAAGCCCCGGCGCCGCGTCGGCGCGAAGACGCGTACGTCACGGTGAGGTTCTCGAGGACGACGTCGTACGTCCCCGGCGGCGCGTTCGCGACCGCGACGCGTTCCGCGGCGACGTCGGCGTCCTCCTCGAAGTCGCGACAGCGATTACTACTCTCTCGTTGGGTTCGTTCGGCGGCGCGATCATCATGCGGCGGACGCGAAACCCCCCGCGTTCGCGCCGGTCCCGGTTTCCTCCTCGTTTTTTTTCCAAACTGAAACTCGCTCCGCATCGCGAGCCGCAGGGCGAAGTACCCTAGGCTTTCCGCGAGCAATAAAACGATCGGCCGCCCCGCTCGGTCCCACGCGAGCGCGCTCGGCGCGTCCGGGACGCCCGTGAACCCGTCGAGCCAGCTCGAGTTTTCGTCCTTGGTCCCGCCCGACGAGAACGCGAACTCGCTCGTGGCGATCTTCACGAGCCCCTCCCCCAGGAGAAACGGCGGGAAGAGCCTGTAAAAAACGGCGAGTCGCGTCGCCAGGCGAACGACGCTGGGGTCCAGGCTGGCGCGCATGACGAAGTCGAGGTTCACGAGGACGAACCCGGTGCAGAAGTTGATCAGGCTCAGGGTCACCGTCGCGCCCGCGTGGTCCTCGAACGGAGCGCTGTACACGAACGCGAGCGGGACCGCCGCCGCGCCGAACGCGAGCAGAAGCGCGAGGCTCGCGGCGGCCTTTCGCGCGTCGCCGACGAGGGGCTCTAATTCGAACGCGAAGAAAAAGACCCACGTGACGACGCTCACGACGGCGTGCGTCGCCCACTCGAACGCGAACGCCCCGAGCCAGTACGCGCACTCGCCGCACCCCGAGGCGAGCTGAGACAGCCGAGCGCCGCTCGCCCGCTCCTTCACCGAGAACGCCGCGTGCGTCGCCGCCGAGTACGAAAACGGAAGGAGCAGAAAAAAAGCCGCCAGCGCGTTGAGCCACACGCGCAAACTCGCGCGCTCGGCGTCCGTCAGCGGAAGGGGGTGCGAGTGCGTCGAGAGGCGACGAACCGAGCCAGCCGGCGCCAACCCCGCCGCGCGAACCAGGCTCGCCATCGTGGGAACCGCGTGCGGCGCGGACGCGTTGTGCAGAATCGTCACCGGCTCGTGAGAGAGGCGGTCGGCGAAGACGCCGAGGACGCGCGCCGCGTCCCCGTAAAACGCCGCGTCGCTTTCCGACGCGCCGCTCGCGTTCGCCAACGCCTCGGCGAACCGAGAGAAGAGCGCGACGGAGGAGGAGGAAGAAGAAGAATCACCGAACCCCTCATCATCCGCGGCATCGGAGAGATCGGACGCGTTCGAAGGGCACCGCGCGACGTCGAACGTGGGCATGATCGGATCGTCGCGAACGAGCGCGAGGTAGCGCGTCGCGCCCCCCGCGCTCGCGCGCGACGCGCGCGACGCGAGCCAATCGCTCATCGCCGCGCCGTCGCGAAGAACGCCGGGCTCTATGCTCTCGTGCGGCGTCGTCGTCGGCACGTCCGCGTTTACGCACCACCCCTCCCCGTTCGCCTCGGCGACGCGTTCGATCGCTTCGGCGAGCGCCTCCGCGCTTCGGCCGTCCGGTCCGCCCACGGGCACGGGCGTCGCCGCCCGCTTTGCGCCGCCGACGCGAACGGATTCGGTGAACATGCACGGGGACATCGCGCGGCTCGGCCCCGCGGGGTCCACCTCGAGGAACAAAACGCACATGACGAGGACGTTGACGAGGATCGGAACGAGGACGTTGTACGCGAACGATTTCCGGTCGCGGCGCGCGATGAGCGTGCGCTTGCGGAGCATCTCGCGGACGTCGGAGGAGAATTTGTTCATCCCGGGGGGTCCCGACGCGCAAAAGACCCCCCGAGGACGCGTGAAAGTCGTCGCGGAGACTCGCCGCCGACGAGGCCCCGCGGCGGCGGCGCGCCCCGAGGACGCGTACTCGTACGCGCGCGAGTCTGAGTCCTCGCGCGCGGGCGAAGGCGACGGGGGCGTTGACGTGGACCGAGCCGCCGAAGACGCTACGGACTTCGGCCGAAGGGACTCCGAAGCCGCCTCGATCTCGACGGTCACCGCGTCGGACGCGACGACGGCGTCGGACGCTTCTTCGGGGACGTTCGCGGAACGGCGTCCGGGAAGGTTCGCGGCGGCGCGAGTCGTCCCCCCGACGCTCGCCTCCTCCACGCCGCCGCCGCCGCCGCCGTTCGCGCGAAGGAGCATCGGGGAGAGCTCGATCTCGACCTCCTCGTCGCGCGGCGGCGGCGCGACGCACGGAAGCACGCCGCCGAGGGAGAGAGCGCCCGCCGACGACGAACCCTTCCCCGCGGCAAGGGCGGCGCCTCCGCGCGGCGGCGGCTTTTTTGTCGAGCGCCTTTTTAAAAGACGATGAGAGGCGCCAACCGAAGGCGCCGCGCCCTCCGCCCGACGGCGATCCTCCTCGGCGAGGCGGAGGAAGATCTCCTCCAGGGTCGTCATCGACACGCCGTACCCTCGCAAGCGCAAACGCGAGCGAGGTTCCGCCGACGGAGGAGCGATAGTCCCCTCCGCGCCCGACGGAGGCGCGGGAGTCCCTTCCGCTTCCGACGGACGAGCGGGAGTCTCTTCCGCGCCCGACGGAGGAGCGATAGTCCTCTCCGCGCCCGAGGGAGGAGCGGTGGTCCCTTCTGCCGCCAGCCTCGCCGCGCGCTCGCGCCTCGCCTCGCCCTCGCCTTCCGGCTCGTGCCTTGCCTCGCCCTCGCCCTCGACGACGAGCGCGTCGAGCGCTCGGAACAGCCGCGGGAACGCGTCGACGTCCCGCGCCGGGAGCTCCATCGTCACCTCCCCGCCCCTCGCTCGGCGGATCCGCGCCCCCGCGACGAAAACTTTCACGACCCGAAGCGCCTCGAGCGACGCCTCCTCCGTCCCCGCCCGTCCACACCCGTCCCCCCACCCGTCCCCCCACCCGTCCCCCGGCCCCTCGTCCCCCGCCCCTTCGTCCCCCGGCGTTCTGAACCCCCTCGCGTCGAGGGCGAGCGTCAGGTGGTACGCGTTCCCGACGGTGTTCTTCAGGAACACGGGCGATCCGACGCACCTGAGCCTCCCGTCGCTCACGACGGCGACGCGGTTGCACAGCGCGTCCGCCTCCTCCAGGAAATGCGTCGTGAGAATCACGCACCGCCCCTCCTCGGCGGCGGCGCGAATGAGGCGCCACGCGTCGCGGCGGCTCCGGGGGTCCAGCCCGCTCGTGGGCTCGTCCAAGAGCACCACCTCCGACGGACCCACGAGCGCGATGGCCATCTGGAGCCGCCGGCGCATGCCTCCGCTGAGCGTCTCGACGCACGCCGAGCGTTTCGGGACGAGCCCCACGTCCTCGAGGCGAGCGTCCACCGCGTCTCTCGCGTCCTCACGCGCGACGCCCTTGATCGCCGCGTACAGCGCCAGGTGTTCCTCGCACGTCAGCGTCGGATACAGAACGTCCGCCTGCGGGCACATCCCCACGCGCCTTCGAACCTCCCCGAGCTCGCCGCGAACGGCGTACCCGGCGACGAGCGCGTCGCCCTCGGAGGGCGCGACGAGGCCGGAGAGCATCGCCGCCGTCGTGCTCTTGCCCGCGCCGTTCGGACCGAGCAGACCCGTCACCTCGCCGAGACGCATCGAGAGGTTCAGGTCGTGAACCGCGCGCGTGGGCGTCGAGGAGCCGTTCCAGAACGAACCGCACGTGCGGCGAGGGTTGTACGTCTTTCCCAAACCGCGAATCACCACACCGAAGCCGCCGTTAGAAGGGGATAAGGCGGAGGAATACCCGAGCGGAGCGGACGAGGAAGACCCGCGCGGAGCCGACGTCGGAGCGGACGAAATCGGCGAAATCGTCTCCTCCTCCTCCGCCACCGCGCCGGCGCGGGCCGCCGCCTCGCACGCCTCGCGCGCCGAAGCGAACATCGCCTCGGCGCGCCGACGAGCGTCCTCGTTCTCGGACGAGTTCTCGAACCCCGCGCCGCCGCCGCCGCCGCCGCGCTCCTCGTCGACGAGCATCGCGACGCCCTTCGACGCGCACCCCAGCCCCCCCGCCGATCCAAACTCCGCGGTTCCCCCGCGTTTTCCCGCGACGTTCTCGGACCCGCCGGAACGTTCGAAGTACGCGCTCTTCGTCCAGTACGCCCCGTCGAACACGAACCACCACGGCCGCGGCGTGCCCACGGCGGACGGCAGCGTCTCCCCGAGGTACCACGCGAGCGCGGCGTACGCGACCCCCCCGCCCGTCGCGAGCGCCATGATCTCGCCCAGACTCAGCGGGTCTTCGTACAGCGTCGCCCACGTCGCGCCCCGCCCCGCGAGCTCGCGCGTCGCCAACAGATCCGCCGCGAACGCGAACGCGGACGGGGTGAGGAGACACGCGAGGCGTTTCTGCTCGAGCGCCTGGGTTTCCTCGGCGTCGAAGAAGGCGTAGCGCGGCATGCCCATCGCGAAGACGACGAACGGCGCGGCGACGGACGCGAGCCTCGCGCGCGTGAAGAAGCTCGCGATCAGAAACGACAGAGGGACGCCGGTGAAGAGGACGCACGCGAAAAACGCGAGCAAGAGGCTCCACTCCGTCGTCGGGAACACGCTCGCGTGGATCGTGGCGGTGGTGAGGATCGCGACGAGGCCGAACACGACCGCGTAGGTCGCGACCCAGCTCGCGGCGGAGGGGCCGGGGAGGAGGCCCATGATGGACGCCAGTTCCCTGGCGCGGGTCTCCTTCTCCTGAACCAAACCCTTCACGAGCATCCCCACGGGGTACAGCGCGGAGAGGCACGTCATCAGACCCAGGAGAGGACCCAGGGACTCGTAAAACGTCGATCGGCGCGTCTCCGACCGCGGGAAAGGCACGCCCCAGAGCGTCGGCGGGTCGAACGCGTCGGAGCGCTCCGACGACGACGACGACGAAAAAATCGGCTCCGACGACGACGACGACGACGAAAAAATCGTCTCCGCCGCCTCCTCCTCCTCCGCCGCCGCCGCGTCTCGCGCCGCGTCCGCTCGCATCCTCAGAAGCGCCTCGTCGATCGCGGACTGCAGGGTCAGGAACCCGCTCGTGTAGTACTTGAGGTACTCGACGCTGATCGGGCTCCACCGGTCGTACGGGACCTGCGTCCGAGGCACCGTCGTGAACCGCATGCGGATCGCCGCCGTCGCGCACAGCACGGGCGACCCGACCCCGCACCCGCGCCCGCGTCGCGCGAACCCCCCCGAAGAACCCTCCGAAGAACCCTCCGAAGAATAAAGTGTCTCCGCGCCGTCCCCCTCGTCTCTCAGCGCGACGACCGCCCACAGGTCCTCGTTCCCGTCCGCGTTGAGCGCCGCGAGCGCGGCGTCTTCGGACGCGAAGATCCCCGCGAAGTGCGCGTCGAAGAAGCGATGCGTCGCGTTGAGTCGCTCGACCAACCCGCGAACGCCGGCGACGTCGGGCGCGAACGCGAGCTTCCCCAAGTTGATGGCGTTCCCCAGCGCCCTGATCCCCAGGGTCGTCGACGCCTTATACAGCGCCCTGAAGCTCTCGTTGATCTCCGCGACGTACGTGACCGCGTACGAGAGGGCGCAGAACTCGTCGAAGCTCGGGATCGGCAACGGCGCGCCGACCCGCGGGTCCAGCGCGGCTCTCACGACGTCCGGGGCGAGGCTGAACGCCGCCGAGCTCGCCGTCGCGTTCCAGCTGGACGTGTCCAGCTCGACGAGGCGCTCCGTCCAGTACGGCCCGAGCCCCAGGTCCGCGCCGAGCTCGGCCTGGGCCTTGAGCTGGCGGACGATGTTCAGGGCGCCGTCCGGGTCCGAGGGGGACTCGATCGCCGCGACGACGAGGAGTTCGAGCTCCGCCGTGCGCTGAAGGCCGAGGCGGCGGACGAGGAACGCCTGCGCGTCGCGCGCGAGCGCGGTCGCGTCGCCCTCGGGGTCCGACGCGGCGAGGCGCGCGAGGATGTGGAGGGCGTCCGCGAGGGCGACGGTTCGGGAGGAGGGGGTCCCCGTCGGCGAGGAGGCGTTGGCGCTCGCGCTCAGGTCGAAGAGCCATCGGGAGGCGTTGCGTTCCGTCCCGAGGCGTTCGCACAGCTCGTCGCTCTCGAACGCGACGAGATCTCGCGCGAACGCGTACGACTCGGACGTGACGTTGACCCCGCGCTCGGCGTACGACGCCGCGGGGTACGCGCGCACGTCGCTCAGGTCCGCGCCGAGGACGAGCAGGGACATCAGGAGCACCGTCGCGAGGACCTCGAACGCGGTCGAGAGGGGGGCGCGACGCTTCACGAGGTACCGCACGCGGAGGAGCGCGCGGAACTGGCGAACCGCGAGCGCCCAGCCGCGGTCGCGGCGGCCCGCCGGGAGGGGGAGGCCGCCCGCGCGGGGTGCGCGCGACGGAGACGGCCGCCCGGAAGACATCGCGACGTCGAAGGCCGGGGGGTCCCTCGACGCGCGCCCGCGCGGGTGGCGGGGCCCCGCGCGCGGAGTGGCCAGATCCGGGCGGCGAGACGGCACACGTCAGCGGCGGGAGTCAACATCACGCACGATGCGCGCCATTTGACGACGACACTCGAGACGAGTGCTCGCGAATGCAGCCGATGAACTCGTCGTCGACGGTTACCAGTATTCGTCGATCACTGCTGCCTTTTATTGGTTTTCCGCGCCACTTCGCCCCACTTCGCCTCGCGCGCGATGGGGCCGAAGCGCCGGCGCGCGGCGTCGCCGGCGTCGTCCCCGTCCGC
>MDSW01114929.1_pt1 | contig 16202 bp, 16 predicted proteins | sample 811171 | NCBI WGS metagenome assembly MDSW01 (sample SAMN05326641, study PRJNA326480) | marine metagenome | isolation source: seawater | place: Atlantic Ocean: North West | collected 2012
TAGATATACAAATGGAGCTAAATTAAGACTAATATGATTTATGAACCTTATTAAGTCAACAGGCACATTTAGTTTTTTTACTATAATTAGTAGATTGTTGGGTTATCTGAGGGATATATTGATTGCTATATTTCTTGGAACTGGCCCTATTGCAGATGTATTTTTTGTTGCTTTTAGAATTCCTAATACTTTTAGAAGATTATTTTCAGAGGGTACTTTCAATGCAGCATTTGTTCCGAGTTACGCCTCTCAACTTTCACAAGGAAAAGATCAAGCAGACAAATTCGCTAACAGTGTATTTAGTCTACTAACTCTGGGGCTATTTTTTTTAGTTCTAATAGTAGAAATTTTTATGCCTTTGTTTGTTTTTTTAATAGCACCTGGTTTTAACGAAGATATTCAAAAAATGGAGTTAGCAGTAGACTTAACTAGAATAACATTTCCTTTTTTGCTTTTTATTAGTTTAGCATCCTTTTTTTCAGCAATATTGAATTCTCATAATCGTTTTGCAGTTGCTTCAGCAGCACCAATTATTTTGAACATTTTATTAATTGCAGTTTTATTTATTGGAAATTTTTTAGATGATCAGCTTGTTTATTATTTATCTTATATGGTTACTATCTCTGGAATTGTACAATTAATATTTTTATATTTTTTTGCAAAAAAGTTTTTTTTACCTAAAATACCTTTTAAAATAAAGATTGATGAAAAAGTAAAACTTTTTTTTACCAAATTATTACCAAGCATTTTTTCATCTGGTGTTACTCAAATTAATATTTTAGTTGGTACAATAATTGCATCTTTTCAAACAAGTGCTGTATCCTATCTCTATTATGCTGACAGAATTTACCAGATAAATTTAGCTATTGCTGGAATAGCTATCGGAACAGTTATATTACCGCAATTATCAAGATATATTCAAAACGATTTAAAAAAAGAAATTGATTTAATTCAGAACAAAGCAATAGAATTAAGCTTGTTCCTAAGTATACCCGCAAGTATTGCACTTGTTATTGCCTCTGAAGAAATAGTATCAGCTTTATTTGGCTATGGTTCATTTGATGAGACTGGAGTAAAAAATTCAGCAAAAGCCCTATTCTATTTTGCTTTAGGATTACCAGCGTTTTCTTTAATAAAAGTTTTTTCCAGCTTTTTCTTTGCAAGGCATAATACCAAAATTCCATTTTATATATCCTTAATTGCAGTTTTTATGAATATATTAATAAGCATAATATATTTTCATAAGATAGGGTTTATAATTATTCCAATAGCAACAAGCATATCCGCTTGGTTTAATACTATTGTTTTATTTGTTTTTTTAAAAAAAAATAAATTTTTTAATTTTAATTTAATTTTTTTCAATAGGTTAATAAGAATATTAATTACAGCAATAATTATGGGTCTATTTTTTAATTTTATGATTAATTATTTTAATGATAAACTAGACTATGATTATGATTTTAAATCTATTTATTTAATAGGAGCAGTTTTATCAGGTTTTATTTTGTATTTGTTAATTTCAATTTTTATCAAAGCTTTTAAAATGAGTGATATTAACTTAAAGTATTAATAGAATGACTAAAAAAATTTTTTCAGGAGTTCAGCCAACAGGAAATCTTCATTTAGGGAATTATTTGGGCGCAATTAAAAATTTTGTTGAACTCAATAATTCAAAAGAAAATGAATGCATTTTTTGTGTTGTAGATCTTCATGCTATTACAATCAAACAAAATCCAAAAGAATTAAAAAAAAATATACGAGAGACGACAGCTACATTTATTGCGAGTGGAATCGATTCAAATAAAAGTATTATCTTTAACCAATCTAATGTTCCTGCTCATTCTGAGGGTGCTTGGATTTTAAGTTGTGTTTCTAAAATAGGCTGGTTAAATAGAATGACACAATTTAAGGAGAAGGCAGGAAAGGATAAAGAAAAAGCAAGCATAGGACTTTACTCCTATCCAGTTTTAATGGCTGCAGATATACTCCTTTATGACTCAACCCATGTACCAGTTGGTAATGACCAGAAACAACATTTAGAATTATGCAGAGATATTGCGCAAAAATTTAACAATGATTATGAATCACCTGAATTTTTAAAAATTCCAGAACCATTAATACAAAAAGAGTTTTCAAGAATTATGAGTTTAAAAGATGGAAAAAAAAAAATGAGCAAATCTGATCCGTCTGATTTAAGCAGAATTAATTTAACCGATGAAAAAGATCAAATCATAAATAAAATAAAAAAAGCTAAAACAGACCCTAATCCCATGCCAACGAGTCAGAAAGAATTAACTGAAAGGCCTGAGGCAGAAAACCTTTTAGGAATTTATGCAAGTTTAACCAATCAGAGTTTAGAAAATTCTATAAATGAATTTAGTAGTAAAAACTTTTCTGATTTTAAAGAAAAACTTTCTGAAGTTGTGGTTGAAAAAATTACACCCGTATCAATAGAAATAAAAAAATTACTAAAAGATGAAAAATATTTAGATGAAATTTTATTAATTGGCTCTGATAAAGCTAACAAAATAGCATCTAAAAAAATAGAAAAAATTAAAGAATTAGTAGGTTTTTAATAAGTACCATATTTAGGTTTAAATTATCGTAATTATCATTATATATAAATCATGTTTGTTCAAACTGAAAAAACACCAAACCCTAACTCATTAAAGTTCTTACCTGGAAAACAGGTATCAAATGATGGTTCATTTGAGATAACTGACAAAAATCAAATTAGTAATGATTTAGTTAGAAATTTGCTTTCAATCAAAGGTGTAAAAGGAATATTTTTAGGATCAGATTTTATCTCAGTTAATAAAGAACAGGATAAAGATTGGGAAGATATTAAACATATTGTAGCATCTTTTATAAATGATTTTTATTCTGACGGTAAAGAATTTGTAATTGATAAAGATTTTTCAAAAAGTAAAAAAAGTGATTTAATTGAAATTGAAAAGAAAATCATAAAAATTTTAGATACCAAAGTTAGACCTGCAGTCGCTAAAGATGGTGGAGATATTAAATTCAAAGAATTTAAAGATGGAGTAGTAAAAGTTCAGCTACAAGGGAGTTGTTCGGGCTGCCCCAGTTCAACTATGACTCTTAAACAAGGTGTTCAAAATCTTTTGTGTCATTATTTACCAGAAGTAAAAGAGGTGATTGCTATTTAAGATGAAAAAAATAGATAACTTTTTAAAAAATTTCAAAAATTTTAAGGGTTTTTCAATGAGTGAAAGAAAAAGAAATATTAAAGATTTATCAAGTCATAATAGTGTTGTAGTTTTGAAAACATTTGTAACTAGTTTGATTTTGATATTTACTTTTTTTATGCTTCCTTTAGTTCAAGAGTTTGCAAAAGAAAAAACTTTACTTACCAAAGAATTTCACAATAAATCAAAAAATAAATTTATTAGTAAAATTGAAGGTGATAGTGAAAATACCAATCCTAAAATTGATGGAGATTTAGTCTCTGATAAAGATTTATTCGCAGACGTTATAGAGCTGAATGATTTACCGTCAGATACAGTAAGATTGAATGCGTCTACAATAGATCAGTTATTTAAAGATACTAAATATAACTTGAAGGATGTGAGAAAAAAAAAATTAGTTAAACCAGTGTCTTTATCATTATTACCTGGTGAAATGAAAATGATAGAAAGCACAAAACGAAGAAAAGATTTATTTATTCAAATTATTTTACCATTAATTATTAAAGAAAATAACTATATTAGATTAGACAGACGTAAACTTTTTAGTATTCTAAATAAAAGCAATAATACCCAAAAAGAAAAAAAATGGCTTCAAAATAAGTTTAAGCAGTATGGTGTATCAAATAAAGATGTTTCAACTTTAAAAGTAAGGATGGATGAGATTCCAACGTCATTAGCGATTGCACAAGCGGCGAAAGAAACAGGGTGGGGAACTTCAAGATTTGCTCAAGAGGGTAATGCATTATTTGGACAATGGACTTGGACAGGAGAAGGTATAAAGCCTGCAGGCGCAGATGACAATGAAACTCATAAAGTAATGAAGTTTAAAGTTTTACAAGCTTCAGTAAGAGCTTATCAAAGAAATTTAAATACTCATAAATCCTATAGAACATTTAGGAAAGTAAGAGCTGAATTAAGAGATCAAAAATTACCACTTAATAGTCTACTACTCTCAAAATATTTAGATAAATATGCTGAGACAGGAGATGAGTATGTAAAAATTTTACAACAAATCATTAAACAAAACCAACTAACGGATTTTGATGATGCAAAGTTACTTCCTTCAAGTCTTGAATTAGAAAGTTTGATTTAATCTTGATTTACTGAAAACTGTGTTCCAAACCATCTCCATTTACCATTATCATTTAGTGAACAGTTAATCCTACCTCGTCGAAATTTAAACTTATCTCTAAACTTTAATTCAAGAATATTGTCTTTTATTTTTACTATGGATTTGTCCCATCCATTTCCTTCATCAGAAAAACAATTAATATTACTTATATTTTTTTGGTTATCAAAAAATTCTACTTTAAATTTCGGTGGGTTGTTAGATTTTGTTAAAAACTTATTTTCTGGGGAAAGTTTCTTATATTCCAAAGGATTTAAGTTGATTAAAAAATCAAATCTTTTTAGATCTCCGTATTTTTCATTAATAGGAAATCTTGGTAATTCATACTGATCTTTATTTAAATCTATGACACCAGAATGCTGGCCAAATGAGAATAAAAAGTTCTCAGAAATATATTTTTTAATAAAATCGTTATATTCTCCAAAAGGATAAGAATAAAAAATTGGATTATATCCTAATTTTGAATTAAAAATTTTTATTGCATTATTAGTATCATTTATAAAATCCTCTTTTTTAACGTCTACTAGATAATCATGAGTATGAGAATGATTTCCTATATATGCGAATGGTTCTTTTTCAATTTCTTTAATTTGTTCCCATGTCATGTATCCTCTTTTACCCACTGGTTCAGTTGATACAAAAAGAATAAATGGAATACTGTGTTCTCTAAAGTAGGGCCATGCATTTTCATAAAAAGAGGTGAAAGCATCATCAATAGTTATTAAAATTTTTTTTTCATTTTTAGAAACTTTAAAATTTTCTCTTAATAAACCAGGATCATAAAAATTAAATCCAGATTGCTTTATCATTTCCATTTGTTTTATAAATATCTCCATTCGAATATTTGTAGAAGGATATTTATTTTCATTAAATCTATGATACATTAAAGAAAGAATGCCGCTATCATTAGAATAATATTTACTATTATTTTCATCTGCTTTAGAATTAAATGTAAAAAATATAATTAAAATGGCAAATTTGATAATAGATGCTACAAAAGATAAAATTTTTTTGACCCTCATGGATGGTAAGCACATTTATAACGTTTGCCACGAAAATAGTAAAATTAATTATGAAAAGATGATAATTTTAATTAATGAGTTTTTAAATAAAAATAAAAGAACACTCAATAATATTAAAAAAATCTACGTAAATAGAGGCCCTGGCAGTTATGCAGGCATAAGAAACTCTTTATCGATTATTAAGGGTATTTTTTTAACTAAAAAAATAGACTATTATTGTTTTAGTTTTACTGATTTTGATAATCATAATAATGTAAAATATGCAGATATTCCTAAATTATGTGACAAATTTAATATTAAAAAAAATTTGATTAATCCTATTTATTTAAGTTAAAATTGAGTATGTCAGAAAGTATTGAACAAAAATGTATTTCAAAGGGTGTTAAACTTACAGAGCAAAGAAAAATAATTGCAAAAGTAATGTCTAAGTCAAATGATCATCCGAATGTAGATGAATTGTATAATCGAGTATCAAAAATCGATTCAAAAATAAGTATTGCAACAGTTTATCGGACTGTGAAGTTGTTTGAAGAATCGGGTATTTTAACTAAACATGAATTTAAAGGGGGAAAAGCAAGATACGAGGAATTAAACGAAGGTCATCATGATCATCTAATTGATGTTAAATCAGGTGAGATTATAGAATTTGTTGATGAAGAAATAGAAAATCTCCAAAAAAAAGTTGCTGAAAAGTTTGGATATAAACTTATTGACCACAAACTGGAATTATATGGAGTAAAGAAAAAACCATAAAAAATGGTTAAAAAAATTTTTATAAAAACATTTGGCTGTCAAATGAATGAATATGATTCAAATCGGATTCTTCATTCTTTAAAAAAAATTGGTTTTGAAAAAACTAATAATTATATTGATGCAAATTATTATCTTTTAAATACATGCCACATCAGAGATAAAGCAAAAGAAAAAGTTTATCATGAAATAGGAAGAGTAAAAAAGAAATATCGATTGAAAAAAAAACCTATTGTTATTGTAACAGGATGTGTTGCTCAAGCAGAAAATCAAGAGATGCTAAAAAGAGAACCGTATATAGACTTAGTAATTGGTCCTCAGTCTTATCACAAAATTAATGAAGAAATTTCTGAGTATTTAATAAAAAAAAATAAAACTGAAGTTACAGAATTTGATACAATTTCTAAATTCGAATATTTCGATAAAATCAAAAATACTGAAAATAAAGTTTCATCTTTTTTAACTATACAAGAGGGTTGCGATAAGTTTTGCCACTTCTGTGTAGTCCCATTTACAAGAGGCCCAGAGTATTCAAGACCGTTCAATAAAATTTTAGATGAAGCAAAAGAATTAAGTGATAACGGTGTTAAAGAAATTATCTTATTAGGCCAAAATGTTAATGCCTATAGTTATGATAAATATAAATTATCAGATTTAATACTTTCAATTGAGAAATTTGATAACATAAAAAGAATTAGATATATGACATCGCACCCTGCTGATATGTCTGAGGATTTGATTAATACTTATAAAAAAAGTAAAAAATTAATGCCTTTAGTTCACTTACCAGTTCAGAGTGGGTCAGATAAAATTCTAAAGTTAATGAATAGAAAGCATAATATTGATGAATATTTAAGAATTTATAAAAAATTAAAAAAAATTAATCCTAATATAGAATTTTCGAGTGATTTTATAATTGCTTATCCAAAAGAAAACAAAAAAGATTTTGAAGAAACATTAAATCTTATAAAAAAAATAAAGTTTATAAATTCTTATTCTTTTATTTTTAGTCCTAGACCTGGAACTGTTGCTTCAAAATTAGAATTGATAAACCCCCAAATATCACACAAAAGGCTTGAGACTATACAAAAACAATTATTTAAAAATCAAATTAAAAAGAATAAATCCTTAGAAAATACGGTTCTGAATGTTTTAGTTGAAAATCAAATGAAAGACGGAATAAAATTATTTGGTAGAACTGAATACATGACACCAGTTATTTTTGATGGAAATAAAAATCTTATTGGTAAAATGTTGTCAATTAAAATTATTAGTAGCAATCAAACAACATTATTTGGTAAAATTTTACAAAATTTTAAAAAAAAAGTAGCTTAAAAATTGAAAAATATTTTAAATAAAAAAATTAATTCAACATTAAATTTTGTTTATTCCGAAAACAATTCTTTAAGTGTAATATTTCATGACAATGACTTATTGATGGGAATAGTGGGTGAATTTAATAAGAATTTAAAAGAATTAGAAAAAATTACTGATACCAACTTATATTCAAGGGGAAATTCAATTTTAATCAAATCAACACCAGAAAAAAATGAAATAACAAAAAATGCCATTCAATTTTTAGTTAATCAGTTTATTAATAATGGAAGTATTGAAAAAAAAGATATAATTTCATCAATAAATAAATTTATGATAGATGAGAAAGTTAAAAAACAAAACATTTCTGATATAATTAAGACACCAAAGAAATCAGTTATACCCAGATCAGAAAATCAAAAAGAATATGTAAGAGCCTTGAGGCAGAGTGATATAGTAATTTCTGCTGGACCAGCAGGAACAGGAAAGACTTTCTTAGCGGTTGCTGTTGCTCTTACAATGTTATTAGATAAAAAAATAGAGAGAATAATTTTATCTAGACCTGCGGTTGAAGCTGGCGAGAGATTAGGTTTTTTACCTGGAGATATGAAAGAAAAAGTAGACCCATACCTGAGACCTTTATATGACTCGCTTTATGATTTGTTTGATTTTGTAAAAATTCAGAGAATGATCGAAATTGGCGATATTGAAATAGGTCCATTAGCTTTTATGAGGGGTAGAACTCTAAAAAACTCTTTTGCAATTCTTGATGAAGCTCAAAATGCTACAGATACACAAATAAAGATGTTTTTAACTCGGATTGGTGATAATTCAAAAATTGTTATAAATGGTGACCCTTCTCAAATAGATTTACCAAATAAGAACTACTCTGGATTAAATAGGGCAAAAAAATTATTAGGTCACATCGATGGTATTTCTTCGATTGATTTTGATCATTCTGATGTAGTAAGACACCCTTTAGTTTCAAAGATTGTAAAGGCATACTCAGATAATAATGATTAAAATTGATGTTATTTCTGATTATGGTTTATGGTCAAAAAAAATAAAAAGAAAAAAATTTTTTTTTAATTCGATTATAAAACTGTTTCCAAAAAAGTATAAATTTATAAATAAAAGAATGAGTTTAACTGTTTTACTTTCTAACAATAAGAATATTAAGAAATTAAATAAAAAATTTAGAAATAAAAATAAGGTTACAGACGTTTTATCTTTTCCATCAGAAAAAAATTTTAAATTTAAAAATAGTAAATATTTAGGAGATATTATTATTAGTTATGAGTTTATGAATAAACCTAAATCAATTAATGTTATAAATTTTAAAAAAAGGGTTATTAGAATTTTTATACATAGCTTTCTTCATCTTTTAGGTTTTGACCACAAAAAATTTAAAGATTACAAAAAGATGGCCGCCGAAGAAAAAAAAATTTATAATTTGATTAATTTAAAAAAGATTGAAAAGCTTGCATAATATTTTTTTTTTGAAGTATATTTATTTATTTATATTGGGTGCTTTAACTGCATTTAGTTTACCACCATATAATTATTTTATAATAAATTTTTTTACTTTGAGTTTTTTATTTATTTTTTTGTTTAATAAAAAGGATATTTACTCTAAAAAAACTTTTTTCTTGTTGGGATGGTTTTTTGGTTTTGGATTTTTTTTTGCTAGTTTGTATTGGGTAGCAATAGCATTAACATTTGACAAAGATTTGAAATTTTTAATACCTTTTTCTATTCTTTTAGTTCCAGCATTTCTTGCTATTTTTTATGGCTTCATTACATATTTTTTTAATATCTATAGCTCAAAAAAAATTCTTAATTGTTTCTTATTTTTTTCAGTTATATTTGGTTTAGTTGAAATGATTAGAGGATACATTTTGACTGGGTTTCCATGGAACCTAATTTCCTATAGTTTTTCATCAAGTCTTAATTTTATTCAAATATTATCTATTTTAGGGACTTACTCTTTTAATCTATTTTGTATTTCCTTATTTGCGTGTCCGGGTGTTTTTTTCTTAAAAAGAGGTAAAAAAGAAATTATTTTTTGTTTATCAATATTTATTATAGCGGGTACCTTTTTATTTTATGGGTTTGTAAAAAATAAAGAATTTGATTTAATTGAAGTAAAAAAAAATGATTATGTTATTAGAGCTATTTCTTCAAATATTAGCCTCGAAAGATTTTATTCCAAGAATAATGAGCTCGAAATTATTGATGAATTAATTTCACTAAGCGAACCTAACTTGAGTCAGCCAACAATTTTCTTGTGGCCCGAAGGTATTGTTACAGATACCTCTCACGATGATATTAAAGTTTATGAAAATTTATTTATTGAAAATTTTAATGACAATCATTTGATTATAATGGGTATTAATACTTCTAATGATGAAAAGACAGAATATTATAATTCATTGGTTGTTTATGATAATTATCTAAATTTCGTTGATAAGTATAATAAAACTAAATTAGTTCCTTTCGGTGAATTTTTACCTTTTGAAAACCTATTGAAAAAAGTTGGCCTAAAAACAATCACAAATAATTATCAATCTTATTCTGCGGGAATAAAAAAAAATTTAATAAATTTAAAAGATAATAATTTTGATTTAAAATTATTACCATTGATCTGTTATGAAATAATCTATTCTGGTGAAATATTTAAAAATGATAATTTTGATTTTATAATTAATATTTCTGAGGATGGTTGGTTTGGAAATTCGATAGGACCTGAACAACATTTTGCTCACACTATTTTTAGAGCAATCGAGAGTGGTAAATATATTATTAGATCAGCCAATAATGGAATTTCAGCAATCATCAATCCAGTTGGAATAATTGAAAAACAAATAGAATATGGGAAATCTGGATTTATAGATTTAACTGAAAATAAGGTTATGGAAAAAGTTCATTTTTCAAAATATGGAAACAAAATTTTTATATTTATAATTTTATTGTATATTTTTTTGATATTTTCATTTAATAGATTCAAAAATGATTAATCAAAAAAATTTTTTATTTACAAGTGAGTCTGTATCTGAGGGACACCCAGATAAAGTTTCAGATCGAATATCAGATATGGTGGTTGACAGTTATCTTTCAGCAGATCCATTATCAAGGGTTGCTTGTGAAACACTAACTACAACTAATAAAGTTGTTTTGGCGGGTGAAGTCAGAGGTCCAGAAATTGAAAAAGATAAATTAATCGAAAAGGTAAGAAATTGTATTAAAGACATCGGTTATGATCAAGAGGGTTTTACTTGGAAAGATGCAACTAAAATAGAAAGTCATTTACACTCACAATCTACTGACATTGCTATGGGTGTAGACTCAGGTGAAAATAAAGATGAAGGCGCGGGTGATCAAGGAATAATGTTTGGTTATGCTTGCAATGAAACTAAAGAATTAATGCCAGCACCTATTTTGTTTTCACATAAAATTTTAAGATTGATGGCAGAAGATAGAAAGTCAGGAAAGTTAAAAAATATTGAGCCAGATTCAAAGAGTCAAGTTACTTTTGAGTATATTGATGGTAAACCTGTTAATGTAAAATCAGTTGTAATTTCTTCACAACATTCGTCTGAAGTTAATCAAACACAAGTAAGAGATTTACTTAGACCTTATCTTCATAAAGCAATACCAAGTAATTTTTTGAAAGATTTTAAAGAAGAGGAATTTTATGTTAATCCAACTGGGAATTTTGTTATCGGAGGCCCAGATGGTGACTGTGGACTAACAGGTAGAAAAATTATTGTAGACACATATGGTGGAGCAGCACCTCATGGTGGTGGAGCTTTTTCAGGGAAGGACCCAACCAAAGTTGATAGATCTGCAGCTTATGCTGCCAGATATATAGCTAAAAATGTAGTAGCTTCTAAAATTACTGAAAAATGTTTAATTCAACTAGCTTATGCCATTGGTGTATCAAAACCATTATCAATTTATGTAGATTTATTTGACAATGATTATGATAAAAATAAATTTGTTTCAGATAAAATTTTGGAAAATTTTGACTTGAGCCCTAGAGGAATTAGAGAGATGTTAAAACTTAACAAACCTATTTATGAAAAAACTGCAGCATATGGACATTTTGGAAGAGAGCCTGAAAATAATGGTGCTTTTTCATGGGAAAAAACTGATAAAAAAGACGTTTTTTTAAAATAGTTGCTATTGAATTAAGATAAATAATTTATATATTGTTCTCAAATCATTGAAGTTACAAAATGGGCTTAAGCCCATTTTTTTTTGGAGCTTATTAAAATGTTAAATAAAAGAGCAGATAAATTAGAATTATTAAGGATAGCTGAGGCAGTTGCTTTAGAAAAGTCAATTGATAAAGAGTTGATAATCGATTCAATGGAAACTGGAATAGCTAAAGCAGCAAAGTCTAAATTTGGTCAAGACAATGATATTAAAGTATTAATAGATAGAGAGAACGGCGATATTGGAATTTTTAGAAAGTTAAAAATTGTAGAAAATCCCGAGAATGTAAATACAGAAATTAATTTGCAGGACGCAATAAATTTAAACGAATTAAATAAAGATAAGAAGGTTGGCGACGAAATATTACAACCACTGCCATCTTTTGATTTTGGAAGAATAGCTGCTCAAACTGCAAAACAAGTAATAAATTTTAATGTAAGAGAAGCTGAGAGGGAAAGACAATATAATGATTTTATTGACAAAAAAGATACAATTTTAAGTGGTATAGTAAAGCGATTAGAATTTGGAAATGTTATTGTTGATTTAGGAAGAACAGAGGCAATTATCCAAAAAAATGAGATGATACCAAGAGAAAATATTAAGGCTGGAGATAGAATAAAAGCTTATTGCTACGAGGTTAAAAGAGAAACAAGAGGACAACAAATATTTTTATCTAGAGCACATCCTAAATTTATGGAAAAATTGTTTGTTCAAGAGGTTCCAGAAATTTACGATGGTTTGATAGAAATTAAATCTTCTGCAAGAGACCCAGGAAGTAGAGCAAAAATATGTGTCAAAGCAGTTGATACTTCACTTGATCCAGTTGGTGCTTGTGTTGGTATGAGGGGTTCAAGGGTGCAAGCAGTTGTTAATGAACTTCAGGGAGAAAAAATTGATATTGTTAATTGGTCTGAAGATCCAGCAATAGTTGTTTCTAATGCTTTATCTCCAGCAGAAGTACAGCGGGTTAATGTAGATAACGATGGGAAAAAATTAGATGTAATTTTGACTGAAGAAAATCTTAGCAAAGCAATAGGTCGGAGAGGTCAAAATGTTAGATTAGCCACAAAACTTTTAAATTACGAAATTAATATAATGACAGATCAGGAAGACTCAGAACGAAGACAACAAGAGTTCAAAGAAAAAACTGAGAACCTAGTAAGAAACTTAGAACTTGACGAGACGTTGGGCCAATTATTAGTAGCAGAAGGTTTTTCATCTATAGATGAAATTAAAGATAGTTCAGTAGAAAAACTTGTAAAAATTGAAGGTATTGAAGATGATACAGCTGCGGCATTGATAGAAAGAGCAAAAGAATTTTATTTAAAAGATCAAGAAGATATTTCAAAGAGAATTAAAGATTTAGGATTAGAAGACGATCTAATAAATCACAAGGGTTTGACACCAGGAATGTTGGTAACATTAGGAGAACAGAAAATTTTGAAACTGGCAGACTTTGCAGATTTGGCATCTGATGAATTAACAGGTAGCTACGATATGGTAAAAGGTGAAAGAGTTAAAATACAAGGATATTTAGAAGATTTTGCACTATCGAAATCTGAAGCTGATGAACTTATAATGTCAGCTAGAAATATTATCTATAAAGATTGAGAAATGAACTATGGAAAACAAAAAAACAAAACTAACTATTTCAGGTATAGCCAAAAAATCTATAAAAAATATAGAGCTAGCGAAAACAAAAGGTAAAAACTCAGTAGAAATTGAAAAAAAGTCTAATAAATTTCCTAATAAAAACAACTTTAATAGATCTAGTGGATTAAAATCAAAACCTTCATCTACTAAAAACGATATATTTAAGTCAAGAAATTCAGCTCCAACTAAATCCTCACCTATAACAAATGACTATGAAAGAAGAAAATTAGCTGAGCAAAGAGCAACTAGAAGATTAAAAGGAGAAAATAACGAAAAAGATAAAAAAAATAAGCTAAGTCCAAAAAAAAGAGAACTAAAACTTACAGTTTCAAGAGCTCTAAGTGATGAAATTGAATCTAGATCAAGAAGTTTAGCTTCTCTTAAGAGAGCTAAACTTAAAGAAAATAGAAGCTTATCAAAAGAAAATATTAAAGAAAATTTAAAACCCGTTAAAAGAGATGTCAACATACCTGAAGTCATAACAGTCAGAGAATTGGCAAACAGAATGGCAGAACAATCAAGCAATGTTATTAAACATTTATTTGGAATGGGTGTCACTGTTACAATTAACCAATCATTAGCTGCAGATACTGCAGAATATTTAGTTAAAGAATTTGGACATAATCCAATAAGAGAAACAAAAGCTGAAGAAATTATTCAAAAAATTAAAGAATCAAGATCAGAAAATTTAAAAAACAGACCTCCAATTGTAACAGTGATGGGGCATGTTGATCACGGAAAAACTTCTGTGCTTGATGTTTTAAGAAGTGCAAATGTAGTTTCAGGAGAATTTGGTGGAATTACACAACATATAGGAGCTTATCAAATTGAACATAATACAAATAAATTAACATTTATAGATACACCTGGACATGCAGCTTTTACAGAAATGAGAGCTAGAGGATCTAAGTTAACTGATGTTGTTGTATTAGTGGTTGCAGCTGATGATGGAGTTAAACCACAAACTATAGAGTCAATCAAACATGCTAAAGCCGCAAATGTACCAATTGTAGTAGCAATTAATAAGTGTGATTTACCTGAAGCTGATCCACAAAAAGTTAAAAATCAGCTTTTAGAATATGAACTAATTGCAGAAGATCTTTCCGGGGATACTTTAATGGTAGAAATTTCTGCTAAAACAAAATTGAACTTAGATAAATTAATTGAAGCAATCGTTTTACAAGCAGAAATTTTAGATTTAAAAACTAATCACGAGTCAAAAGCTACAGGTATTGTATTAGAGTCTAAAATTGATATTGGGAGAGGGCCTGTTGCAACAGTTATAGTTACTTCTGGAACAATAAAAAAAGGAGATTTTTTTGTAAGTGGATTAAAATGGGGAAAGGTCAGAGCTTTAATAAATGATAAAGGTAAAAATATTGATGAGGCACCACCCTCAGCTCCCGTTGAAATACTTGGTATCAATGGTGCTGCTAAGTCTGGTGATGACTTTATTGTTTTAGAAAACGAAAAAGAAGCAAAAACTCTTAGTCAAAACAGAGCTCAAGAGAGCAAGGATGGTAAAAATCCTTTGACATTTGCAACACAAGACTCTGCTTTTACTGATAAATCAACTGAGGAGTTAAATATTATTATTAAATCGGACGTGCATGGATCTTCTGAGGCTATAAAAAATGCAATTAATCAAATTAAACACGAAGAAGTCAAACCTAAAATTATTTTATCAGATATTGGAATGGTAACAGAGACAGATGTAACACTTGCAAAGGCATCTAAAGCTGTCTTAATTGCGTTCAATGTAAAACCGAGCAAGGAAGCAAAAAAATTAGCCGAAAATGAAAAAATTAATATTTCCTCTTATAATATTATTTATGAAGTTCTTGACTACATTAAAAAAAGAATGTCAGGACTTTTAACTCCCGATGTACAAGAAAGTATTGCAGGTACAGCTCAAATTTTAGAAATTTTTAAAGTTTCAGGAACTGGCAAAGTCGCAGGATCAAAAGTGACAGAGGGAGAAATTCAAAGTGGCTCTAACGCTAGAGTGGTTAGAGATGGTTCAATAATATATAACGGAAAAATTAGCACTATTTTTAGAGAAAAAAACCAAGTAAAACAAGTTAACAATGGTCAAGAGTGCGGAATTACATTAAAAGACTTTATAGATTTTCAAAAAAACGACATAATAGAAGCATATAATATTACTTCTACGGAGAGATCAATTTAATGAATAACAGAATAGGCAAACCAATCTCACAAAGACAATTACGTGTAGGTGAGATGATAAAACAATCTTTAGGCATGATTTTTGTAAGAAATGAGGCTAAAGTTCCAAATTTAGAAACTAAAACTATAACAGTTACTGAAGTGAGAATGAGTCAAGATTTAAAAATAGCCAAAGCTTATGTTCTGCCACTTGGCGGAAAAGATGCTGATGAAGTTATAGAAAAGTTAAAGGAATATTCTTTCTTAATTAGGAAAGTTTTATCTCAAAAAATATTTATGAAATTTTTACCAAAGATTCTTTTTAAAAAAGATGAATCATTTGAATATGCGGAAAAAATAGAAAATTTAATAAAACAATCAAATAAATAGGAAATAAGTTATGTCAAAAAAAGCGCAAAATTTAGCAATACACGAAAAAGACACGGGTTCATCTGAGGTTCAGATAGCATTGCTAACAGAGAAGATCGAAACTTTATCAAAACACGTTAAGGAATTTAAAAAAGATAAGCATTCTTCTGTAGGTTTGTTAAAAGCAGTAAATAAAAGAAAAAAATTATTAGATTATTTAAAAAGAAACAAAATGGATTCTTACAAAAATGTACTGTCGAAATTGAATTTAAGAAAATAAAGATAGATAGAGTGGGATGGAACGAAACGAACGAAACGAAATGGAAATGAAATGTTTAAAGTATATAAAAAGGAAATTGAAGTAGCAGGAAA
>MDSW01170537.1_pt1 | contig 16199 bp, 13 predicted proteins | sample 811171 | NCBI WGS metagenome assembly MDSW01 (sample SAMN05326641, study PRJNA326480) | marine metagenome | isolation source: seawater | place: Atlantic Ocean: North West | collected 2012
AAACAGGTAACATACTTACCACAGGAACCAGCACTAATAGGAGGAACTATTAGTGAGAATATCTTAATTAATAGTCCAGAGACGGGTTTGGAACGGCTTAACCAAATTATTGATGCTGTTGGTTTGCGGCGTTTTGTTGATGAGAGTGAGTCAGGTGTAGAGACACCAATCCTAGATAATGGCTGGCGTTTATCAGAGGGCATTAGACGACGTATCGCATTGGCCCGTGCCTTAATTACTAATGGAAAATTAGTTGTGTTTGATGAGCCAACTGAAAGTTTCGATACGGCAGGTGTGAAAGTGGTCCATAATATATTAAGCACATTGGCAAAGGCCGGGAGTACTATCATTATTATGTCTCATGACCCCAAAATTGTTCAGGGGAAACACTATATTCTCGATCTTGATATTAAACCTGTTCCTGATTTAAAACATTTAGATTCTAAAGTGCCATCAAAAAACATGGATGAAAGTAAACATCAAAAATTAAATCAGGCGGGAGATGTGAGTGATGGAGGATAAGCTTATTAATAATTCTGCCGACAAAAATTCAGAGATGGCGAATAAATTACCTGAAAATATAATTGATTATTCTTCAGAATTATCCCCTAAAGGTGCCAAATCAAAAAATTTTTTCATGTTACCCCATTTTGTATATATTTTTTGCGCAATAACGACGGTTATATTCATGTTTTGGGCGAGTTTTACGACACTTGATATAGTTAGTATAGCCACCGGAGAGGTTGTTCCATCTTCTCAATTAAAAACAATCCAGCACCTAGAGGGCGGTATCGTTAGTAAAATATTAGTCCGAGAAGGCGAGATCGTCATAAAAGGACAAAAGTTAGTTATTTTAGCGCCAACAGCTTCGAGTGCAGATGTTAAAGAATTAGAGGTGCGTTTAGCTGGCTTACAGATCGAAATTATTCGACTCGAAGGGCTGATTTTGCCAAAGATTAAACCAGTTTATAATGCGGAGTTAAATGCAAAATACCCAAGTTTAGTTGAGCAATCAATACAGCGGGCGAGGATTCAGTATCGACGGCATAAAAGTGAACTTTTAAAGCAGAAAAAAGCAATCGTACAACGCCAACAAACCGTAGCTGAGGTAAAAATCAGAATAAAAAACAGTAAGGCAGGTCTAATGCTAATTCAAGAGCAGGTAGCGATTAGCAAGAAACTGCTTAGTCAAGGCCTGACCAATAGATATGATCATCTAGAACTTTTAAAAGAAGAGGCGCGTCTGAAAGGCGGAATTGAGGAGGATCGTGCCACCGTAGCGCGTGCAAAAGCTGCTTTAGCAGAAGGAAGAGCAAGTTTGGCTGCCATTCAGGATATATTTGATGATGAGAACCGTAAAGAACTTGAAAAGGCCCGTCAGACCCATTCGGAACTGAGCCAGAGAATGGCAAAATATAAAGATAGCTATGATCGCACTGTTTTGCGTGCTCCGGTTGGCGGAATTATTAAATCATTGTATGTAGCGACAATAGGAGGTGTAATTAAAGCCGGGGACCCGGTAATTGATCTTGTTCCAGAGGGTGACCGCCTAGTTATTGAAGCAAAACTGGCTACAGCAGATATTGGCTATGTGGAGCAGGGTCAGAATGCAGTAGTCAAACTAGCTTCAGCCGATGCTGCCCGGTTTGATGGATTATCTGGCAAGGTTATATCTATCAGTCCTGATACTTTAATGACCCCAGAGGGATCACCATATTACAAGGTTATGGTTCAAACTGATATGAGCTATTTTGAAAAGGGCAAAGCTCGTTATAATCTGTTACCAGGTATGCAGGTTGTTGTTAATATTCAAACAGGACAGCGGAAGGTTTTTGAGTATTTCTTTGAACCTTTTTTGGCGTCTATGGGTGATGCTTTGCAGGAGAGGTAACTCACTAGCTACCTCCCCTAAATATGAATTTTAATCAATAAGTTGGGTTTAAGATTGCAGCAATTCCATTGCGTTCAAAAATGTTGCGTAAATATCCTTAAGTCACCCAAAAAGGTCGTTAGCTTCCGGAAGTGCAGGTTTTTGTTAATCCTCGGGATCGCATATATCTTGAGCTAATACTCTGTAGTTGCTTTTGTTAATCATACAGAAATTATTCCAGCCTATGTCAGGAAATTGACTATGCATTTACCTCGCTATATCCAGATTTAAATTGCATATGAACAACGCTTGAGAAAATATTATTCCTTTGATCTAGTGTTTACGGGCCACGCAATCAAAGTACTCATTCAATTATAGTGCTCAATACAAACAACATCTTGGTTGATGATGATATTTTTTTATTTACACCTTTATTTTTTCTTTGGGGCACGCTTCGCAGGTGTAACTTTCTTTGCCGGTCCAGTTTTCTTTGCGCCAGAAGCGCTCGGTTTTGCAACTGTTTGACTCATCTTTGCCTGTACTTTTTGGTCTATATTTCGGGCGGCGCTGGCCATTCCCTGAAGAATTGAGCTAATTTGATTTGCTGGTATAATTAGCCGAACAGCGGCGCGCGTATTGCTCTCTTCTTGCGTTCCCATTGTCACACGAAAAACTCCATTTGCGAATGAAACATTTTCAATTCGTTCAACAAAGTAATCATCAACTATATTATCTGAGGCCATGTTACTATCCTTTGATAACTCAAAAATTTAAAATTAAATTATTCTATTAACCATTAATTTATGCGGTATTTCTCTATTTACTAAAAAATTAAACCTTTAAAATGTTTATGACCGTAGTATTTTGTATCTTTATTTATCATACGTCCAGCATGCGATCTTCAATCTTTGAGGCATGGTTTTGAATATAAGCTAATCTAAGTTCTGGTTTTTTACCCATAAGGTCCTCAACTAGTCGGGAGGTTTCCCGCGCTTCTCGCTTCTCATCGTCAGTATGCCGAAGAGGAACAGTCACTCGTAGAAGTGTTCGAGTCTCTGCTGCCATAGCTGTTTCTTTTAATTGGGCTGGAGGCATTTCACCCAATCCTTTAAATCTACTTACCTCAATTTTCCCCTTACCTGAAAACTCTTTTTCAATCAAATGGTCTTTATGAACATCATCCATTGCATACAAGGTGTTACCGCCCTGGCTTAAACGATATAACGGGGGTAGGGCTATAAAAAGATGTCCATTTTCAATTAGTTGTGGCATTTCCTTAAAGAAAAACGTCATTAATAGGGAGGCTATATGTGCTCCATCAACATCAGCATCTGTCATGATTATCACTTTTTCATACCGGAGATCTTCATCTCTATACTTGGCTCCAGTACCGCAACCTAATGCCTCCTTCAGGTCATTAATTTCTTGGTTTAGCTGAATTTTATCACTGGAGGCACTTGCTACATTTAAAATTTTTCCCTTAAGTGGTAAAATAGCCTGCGTCTCTCGGTTTCGACCCTGTTTTGCTGATCCTCCCGCCGAATCTCCTTCTACTATAAAAATTTCTGTACCTTCGGCTGCATTTTTTGAACAATCGGATAGTTTTCCAGGAAGACGCAGTTTTTTTGTTGCTGATTGTCGTTTAAGAACTTTGTCTTGCCGTTTCTTTAGTCTGATATTTGAGCGTTCAATAATATGTTCGAGTAGTCTTTTAGCGCTCTCTGGATCACCACTTAGCCAGTGATCAAAGTGATCTCCAATGGAACCCTCGACCAACTTCTGCACCTCAATCGTTGCGAGCTTTTCTTTTGTTTGCCCCTGAAATTGAGGGTCGTGAATAAATACTGATAGCATAATGCAAGCGCCGCCAACCACATCTTCTGCATTGATTTTATTTGCTGCCTTGTTCTTAATCAGTTCGCCATAGGCTTTTAATCCTCTATTTAGGGCGCTTCTTAGTCCAGACTCGTGGGTGCCTCCAAGCGGTGTAGGTATAGTATTACAATAAGAATTGAAGAATTCATCTTCGTCTATGGGCCATGCAACTGACCATTCAACGGTTCCTGTACTTCCATTTAGATCAGCTTGGCCGGAAAACATCATTGGTGTTATTGTATCCCTGTCCTTTAAAGTTACTTTAAGATAGTCACTGAGGCCGCCAGGAAAATGAAGTGTTGCTGTTTCAGGCGTATCTGCGTCGTCTCTCAAAAGGCCCGGAGCGCATTTCCATCGAATTTCAACACCTTTAAACAAGTAGGCTTTAGAACGTGCCATTTTATATAGAAGTAACGGTCGGAACCTTATTTTACTGCCAAAAATTTTTGGATCAGGGTGAAAGATTATTGTCGTACCGCGCCGATTAGATGCTTTGCCAATATTTTGAAGTTTTGTTTTAGGTTTTCCGCGTTCATAAAGTTGGCTCCAGACATTCTTGTCACGAGCAATTTCTACTCTGAGTTCGTCTGAAAGGGCGTTAACAACCGAGAGCCCGACACCGTGCAGCCCACCAGATGTATCATATGATTCTCCATTGAATTTACCACCGGAGTGTAATGTAGTTAAAATCACTTCAACAGCCGATTTATCTTTAAATTTAGGATGGGGATCAACGGGAATACCTCTTCCATTATCAGTAATCTTAACATAATGATCTTCGGTTAGTTCCATGTCTATCCGTGAAGCCTGCCCAGCTACGGCCTCATCCATTGAGTTATCTAATATTTCTGCCACCAAATGATGCATGGCGCGCTCATCCGTTCCCCCTATATACATGCCGGGCCTTAATCGAACAGGCTCTAGCCCCTCCAGTACCTCGATATCTTTAGCGGAGTAGGTTTTGCTTTGCTTTGGTTTATGAACTTGATTTGCTTTAACTGTGATCTTTTTTGACTTGACTGTATCGTTATCGAATAGATCGGGCATAAATTGAACCTTTAATTAGCTTTTTGGTGGATTATCATTATAATGTGCATTAAATATAATTAATATCTATATCTTGTGCATCAGTTGTCTTGTTATGGCAAGTGTAAAGCAAATTGTTTAAGGAAAAATTGATGAAAAACGATGGTGATTTTGATGCAAAAGTTGCACCGGTGGGAGAAAGGGCAATTGCAATTGTAGCGATGCCCGCAGATACAAATCCAAGTGGAGATATTTTTGGGGGTTGGATTCTCTCGCAAATGGACATTGCCGGTGGTGTCGCTGCAAGTCGTTTGGCTGAAGGGCGAACAGCAACTGTCGGAGTAAAGGAAATGGAATTCCATAAACCTGTTAGCGTAGGAGATCTTGTTAGTTGTTATACCCAATTACAAAAGATCGGTACATCCTCGATTACAATTAAGATAGAGGCGTGGATTACTAACCGTTATGATAAGGATAGTCTTACCAAAGTAACAGAGGGTATTTTTACATATGTGGCGATAGATGAAAACAGGAGGCCCCGTATCGTAGGGAAAAATTGAGTTTTATGGCGCCTTTTATAAATTTACATTAATTGAAATTATATAATGACCATCCAGAAGTAGCCAGCAACAAATAGTGTGCCAAGTGCGGCGAATTCTTTGATGAAAATTCTAATAGACATATTATTATCCCTTTCTTTTTGTTGATTTAAAAAACACGTTAGATATAAAAGAACAAAATAGCAACATTTATTTTATATATTTATTATGTTTAGGTTTATTATAGCCTTGCTGTATATTTTAGAAATTACCCGAAATATTCATCAGGTGTTTTAAAACGTGTAAAACTACATAAATAATGTTTTAATTATTGATGAACTAAATAACCTGGAAATCTAACTCAATATGTGGAAACCGCCTGAAAAAATAAAATACAGTCCAATGCCTGGAAATTGGCCCAGTAAAACTGAGGCCGAAAACTCACTTTGGTTCAAATCAATTCGAATAGGATCAATAGAGCTATCTGCGCGAACTTGGATACCAGCGATGGTTCCATGGCGTTCTACAGAAGAAGGGGTAGTGACGGATAAAGTTTTAGCCTGGTATGAGAGGTTCGCTCAAGGCAGGCCTGGTTGTATTGTAATTGAAGCAACGGGTATTCGAGAAATTCCGAGTGGACCACTTCTTCGGATCGGCCACGATCGTTTTATTCCTGGTTTGAAAGAGTTAGCAGACACTGTTCGCCGTGCAAGTAAAGGACAAACTAAACTATTTATTCAGTTGATTGATTTTCTCTCGATCCGACGGCGACCGGAACCAAAAAAATATTTTGAACGTTTTTTATCGATTACTGATGATCATCGTACTAGGATTGGTGGCGAAAATTGGACCGAGCAAAAAGTTCGTGATTACCTAAGTACTCTCGATCAGGCAGAACTCGATACTATCTTGACGACGAGGGAGATAGAAGATCTCAGGATGGGAGCACGTGAGCGAGTTACTGACTTGCAATTTTCTCATATTAAGGAGTTACCGCAAGTTTTGCCTGATTTATTTGCTGATGCAGCTGAGCGGGCACAAAAATCGGGTATTGATGGGATTGAACTTCATTATGCTCACGCCTATACGATGGCCTCATTTTTATCGCGCAAAAATGACCGAACCGATGAATATGGAGGCAGTCTTGAAAATCGCGCTCGTTTGCCGCTAGAGGTGTTTGCCCGGGTGCGTGAGCGTCTTGGTGACAAATTTCCTATAGGCTGCAGGTTTTTGTCGGATGAATGCATTGAAGGGGGAAGTGACGTCAATGATGCTGCCTACTTTGGTGTTGAATTAGCTAATGCAGGTATGGATTTCTTGTCTCTATCTCGTGGGGGTAAATTTGATGATGCTAAACTCCCGGGAGTAGGGGACGCAGCATATCCATATACGGGACAAAGTGGATATGAGTGCATGCCTGCTTATATCTCAGACAATTTTGGACCGTTCGGAAGAAATATTGCTCCGACAGCTTTTATCAGAAAAGCTATTAGAGATGCTGGTTTTGATACCCCCATTGTAGTAGCTGGCGGCATACACGGTTTTGAACATGCCGAAAAAATACTTCAAAGTGGCGAAGCCGATATCGTGGCGTCTGCCCGTCAGGCTCTCGCTGATCCTGATTGGTTCCTAAAAGTTAAATTGGGCAGAGGTCATGAAGTCCGTCTATGCACTTATTCTAATTATTGTGAGGGATTAGACCAGAAGCATAAGATTGTAACTTGTAAGCTTTGGGACAGAATAGATATGGATCAAGTGGGCATCCAAAAGTCTGATGATGGCAAACGCCGCCTGGTTGCCCCCGCTTGGAGCGAATAATTAATGTTAAGAATATTTGTGCTGAAATTTCTTAATACAGTTATTATCAAAATGGATGATCTGGAAACTTGATCACGTAAATAAAAGTTTCTAATTCGTGAAAAATTTTATCTGTATTTCCAAGATTAGTAATATTACATAACAAAATATTTTTCTTAAATTATTAGATTGAAAGATTAAATAGTTTTATGGCATTGGTCCTTCCGATTTTAATTCTATCTGGTTCACTAATACTTGCGTTATCAAACCAAATCGCTGCTTCCTCAACACTCTCAAACGGATAGTCGCTAGAAAATAAAATACGATCTGAGCTTATTTCTAGTATTGCATCAATCAATGTTTGTGTTCTGAAATTACCTGAAGTTGTAATATGAAAGTTGGCGGTAAAATAATCAGCAATTTTTTTCTTGGCTGGGTATTTAGGTGGTGCCTTCACCCAGCTATTACGGTTGTCGATCCGCCACATACTATATGGCAGCCCTTCTCCCATATGACCTAGTATGATATTTATATCAGGATATTGGTCAAACAAACCACTGCACATTAAACGAAGCGCATGAACCGCTGTTTCTTGCCCGAACGCCCAGGTTGGCCCTAGCAACCAAGGGTGGCCATCATATATTTGAGACATGCTCGGCAGCGGGTTACGCGGATGAAGATAAAATGGAACATTCAATTCTTGAACAATTTGCCAGAAAGGCCAATATTGTTTTAGATCGAGATAAACAGCGCTTTCTTCCGTTTCAATTTGTGAAAATCCATTTACTAATGCTCCGCAAAACCCGAGATCATTGACACATCGTCGAAGTTCATTTGATGCGGCTTCGGGATCTTGCATAGGAAGGGCTGCCATAGCATGAAAACGGTCAGGTTTCTTGTTCACTTGTTCTGCTAACAAATCATTGGATCGTTTTGCGATTTCGATTGCTCGAGAGATATTTGGAATTGCCTGAATAGCGGGGGCATTTAGAGAAAGTATCATCATTTCCATACCAAACTCGTCCATAAAGTGCAGTCTTTTAGTATTAAAATCCATTAATCGATTTTTTAATTCTGGCCAAATCACAGGATCAAGAAATCCATTTGAGTCTTCAATTGTATCGTTAAATGAGAAATGTTCCTCAAGTCCAATTTTACCATACATTTTCTGACCTACCTTTTTGACGATTAGGTTTTATTTACTTAATTTGAATTACTCCGGATATCCGGGTATTTTAGTCTAAGATAAATAATATCTAATTTCTTCGATCAACAAAACGTGGCGCTTTTACAGAGCTTTCAAATTCCGTAGCTAGCGTCCCACGTTTTAGAATGACTACTGAAGGGGTTATTTCAAACTTATTTTTAGTATCGATAATTATATTTTTAGAGAGCTCATTAGGGTCTCCCGAATGAAGCACTTCTATAGAAAGGCGCAAAACATCGAGGTCATTTTCACTTATTACCTCTGCTTTAAAATCAACAAGATCTTCATAGTCGAAAAGAAAGTCTTCTAGCTCAGGGTGATTAATATTTACACCACGAACTTTAAAGAATCCCACAGTACGTTGCGCGTGTTTAACTACGGGAAAGACAGAGTAGGGGCCGTCACTGTCATCTCCAAATTCCTTGTACGTTACAATATCACCTGAACTCCAACGAATGAAGGGAGTTGCGTGATTGGTAAATAGTGGCGTGACAACCAGGCCACCCTCCTCTCCTTCAGCAACCGGAAGGCCTGTATCCAGGTCTAAAACCTCTATGTGGAATAGATCAGTCCAGATATGAAATCCATCGCGAGCTCTTGATTCTCCTCCCATCATGCCACATTCAGTCATACCAAAACCATCCCAGACTTCTGCCCCCCACATACGGCTAATTTTATTTCGTTTGGTATCAGACATTGGTTCGGCTGAGGTAATGATAGTTTTAACTGATGACCCAGCTAAATCAATTCCTTGGTCTTCGGCCATATTCGCAAGATGGATGCCGTAACTTGACATGCCCATCCAAACGCTGGGTTGGAGGCGGTTAATAAGATCAATTTGTATTGACGAAGGCGTCGAGTTACCCGCTCCGGCCCAATTAACCCCAATGTTTTCTTGTTGGCATGCGCGAGCATAAACATGGCCCACAGGATGAATTCCAAGTGGAAAAGAGACCTGTGCTGTATCTTTTTCTCCTAAATTTGGTGCGATCAGGTTACGAGCAAAAGATAAAATACAATATGGTAAATCTTCAAATGTCCGTGGATAAAATAGAGGTATTCCAGTAGAGCCTCCGGATCGCCAGAGCTCAGCAATTTCATTATGCGGCGCATGACAAAAATCACTAAAAAATCGTTCAGGAGGGATGCCCCTTAACTCATCTTTTGTTAATAAAGGTATTTTACGCCACTCATCGGGATGATCAATTTTATCTTCGTTAATATGGTCTAGGCGACCTCGGTGAAATTTAGCTTTTCGAGCTCTTTGGAGAGCTAATTTCTTTTGAACCCTTTGTATCTCCACAATTTCTTCGCGGGATGAAGGTATATTCATCCGGTTTTTGTAGGCCAAATTATTTCTCCATAATTCCAATCCAGCGAGATTGTGCCAGATAATTACCTTCATTTTTATTTTTTGTCATTTCCTTAAGGCGAGCTTTCTTCTCAGAGGTTTCTTCAGCGATATTATCAACTGCTTCCTTCAAAAGGCTATCGTAATCTTCGCCAATTGGACAAACATCCTGACATCTCCGACATCCAATGACGGCACCGGCTCCTCGAAGTATGCTTTGCCATAAGTTAAAGCTGTCTTCTGATCGTATCATTTTCTTTTGTTCCTCAATATTAGTTTGATCTATTACATTACTAAGAAATGTAGTTAAATGATTAAATCCATGGGGATTACGATAGCTATCACAACCTTGCCAGTCACGTTCCCAATGTCCAATTACATCGCCGGGACAAGCACTTAAACAGCGGCCACACTCTGGTCCTTCACACAAAGGCTCTTTCATAGGTTGGTCTGCCACTAGAGGTGCTGAGGTAAGTACCGCAATCAGCATAACACGAGGACCATATTCAGGTGTTAACAACTGAAGGTTTAGACCTAAAGTGCCAAGGCCTGCTTCGACGGCAGCATGATCCATTGAAAGCAAGGGTGATAAATGTTTTTCTGGATTACCATCATATTTCCAAGGGTCTACATGTGTCGGTGGTACTATTAGTGCAGGATAACCCTGCTCTTCCAACCATAATACAAGTTCTAGAGCAGTTTCCTCCAATGCGGTTATGGCCAACTCATCATTATAAAACTTATGGCGATTATCCCAAGCAGGAATTTTTGAGGTGCCAATGCTTATGCGTCGCGCCATTACAATTACGCGATCTGCGTCGTAGTCGCTAATATCAGATGGCGTTTTGGGATCATCTGGGTAGGGCGGAAATTCATTCATCATTTTACCATCTGCAATGCCAACCAAGTCTGCACCGAGTTCTTTTGCTTTTTCTTTAAGGTTTTCAGCTGTAATTGACGATTGAAACATTTTAACCATTTGTTATGTTTCCTTTTCCTTAGCAGTTTTATATTCCTTTTCTTTTTGAGTTTTTTTAAATTCCTGTATTTGTCTAGCGACTATGCCCTTGTAGCCCTCCGGTCCAACCCAGCGAATATTCCAATCATCTAATCCAATGATATTCTCACCATTTTTTCGTGCTTCTTTAAAGCCTCGTGCTTTTTCAACCTTTTCAGGTGTTTTTTCGGGAATAATTTTTTGAGGGGCAGCTAAAAAGGCATGATAATCATTTCCCACGGGACACACTGCTAAACATCTGGGACAATCACCGAATGAGCCGACTACTCGCAATAAACCTTGCCAGAATCCGAATATATCGCGGGACCTAAGATCAGATTTCTTCTTATGTTTATCGCCATCACAAAAGTTACGGAAATAATCGGTTGCAGTCATATATCCAAATTCTTGCGCTTCTACGGCGCAGCTTCGCTTATTTATTCCGTAGTGTTCTACCGCGTCAGTCGGGCAAGAATAAAGGCAACGTGAACAGCTTTCACCTATACATACCTGCTCGGTCATTGGAGTGTCTGCTTCTAGTTCCAGTTCCGTTAGTATACCAGTTAGGTACACTCTTGGTCCAAATTCAGGGGTTAGAATGTTTACTTCTAGTCCGAATGTTCCGAGCCCAGCCTCGATCCCGAGGTGACGAGTTGATAGATACCCATAGCTTGCTGATTTCATATGCCAGTCAGTTTCTTGAGCGGCGGTTACAAAACTAGGATACCCCTTGCGTTCCAGTGTATCAGCTATTTTATATGCGATGCGGTCCATACGTCGCAAAACCAACATATCCAAATATTGAACGGGAATATTCTGTTTAGCACGAAAGGCAGCCACGGGTATATGTTGGACCACAACAATAACACTTTTGCACGTCTTAAGGATTTTCTCTGGGGTTTGCGGCCAACGGGGGTCAGGTGGAAAAGCGTTTAATGTTTTGGCCGACGCTATGCCAACTAAATCAGCGCCCATATTTCGAGCTAACTCCTTTACCTGTTTTGCGTTCACATTTTAATTCCCATTTTGTTCAATAGCATGTTCAACTAGCTTCACGAGGGCCTCATAAGGTTGAGCTCCGACAACTCCTGCACCACCTGCTACATAGGTCGGTACTCCAGTAACGCCAATATTGCGGGCTTTTGACCAGTCTTTATCGACAGCTTCCTTGAATGTTCGGTTTTTTAATGCATTTTCAGCTTCTATTTCATTGAGTTTAGATTGCTTAACGATTTCTATTAAAACTTGAATATCAGCAATATTTTTGTTTTGCACGAAGTAGGATTTATAAATAGCTTCGTGGATTAATTCCCCTCCACTTTGGGTATCTGCCCAAGTGCCTAGTTCTTGGGCAAGACGACTATTATAGGTCATAGTTCGACTTTTGTATGGTAACCCCTCTTTGTCCATAAGATTTTTCATATTACTATTCATAGCATCAAGATCTTTCTCAGGCCCAAACATCTTTGCGAGGCTCTGTCCTTCTTTTGGGGTTTCAGGATGTAAAGGAAAATGAACCATTTTTACATCAATATTATAATTCTGTTTTAATTTTTCGACACGCCCTGTGCTGAGATAACACCAAGGTCATACATAATCTGTAAAAAGTTCTATTTGAATAGGTTTGGTCATAGCTTCCTCCTGGCTAAAATTATACTACTAGAATAACGGTATTATGCAGAAAGTAATGCAAATCCAGATAGAATAATTAAAGTTATGGTAATTTTTCAATGATTTCAAGTGCAGCAAAGAATGCAGAATATTAACACTGACTTATGTCTGTGACATTACTATTTAACCGGTATAACCTTAATTATATGATTAAGATTATAATTCCTAGGACTATGAGTAGTGAATTTGTGACTTTATTAAACCAACTTAGCGGTGCAACATTAAATAATTTCTTTCCAAGAATATTTCCAATTATTAGAGCTGGGATTAAAATGATTGATCGTAAAACTGTATACTCAGAGTATGAACCACTTGCTACTAATCCTCCAACAAGGAAACACATGCCAATTCCGATCGTGAAAATTATATTTGCGCGTTGGGTCTTTGGCTTAAATTTTGAAGATATTAAGTAGGCCACGATAAATGGGCCTCCCGGGACACCAAAACCGCCAGTCACCATTCCCGCTAACGTGCCAGCTATGTAGCTTATGAATAAGTTTCGAGGACCTCTATATACCCAGCCGAATAACATTAAAATGCCTGCAGCTAATATAAATAAACCCATTCCATTCCGGATTAGCGTCGGGTCTGCTGCGGTCAAAAATATTATTCCGATTGGAATAGCCAAAGACATTCCAATCGATACCGGACCCGTTTCTTTCCAGTTTATTTTTGTTATGGCTCCCGGCATGAGTATGGCGCTTCCAATTAGGCCAGCTAACGCTGCGATTGCTATGCCTTCAATTGGGTTAAATAAAATTGCCAGAAGTGGCACCATCAGTAATCCACCACCAAAACCCGAATAACCTTGCAGTATAGCGCTTATAAATGTGATTATACTAGCGAAGATAAGAGTTTTGTTGAGAACTTCATAAAATATTTCTATCAAAAAGATTACCCAGTATAAATTTGTATAATGAAGTAAACGGTTGCTGGGTCATGATCAAGGGCAATGTGTTTGAGTTAGTCTTACAAAGGTAACTAGGCGTGTTTATCATCTGTTTTTAGATAACCACGTGCTTTATAATAAAGATTAATGAATAATAACATAAAATAAGAGATAGGAAATAACGTATAAGTAATTTGAATTTGGGTTTTAGTTAAAAAATGCGCCAATTTGAACTTGTTGAAGAAGTTAAATCGTATGATCCTGCTGCTGACGAAGACGCTCTTAATCGAGCATATGTTTTTGCAATGCAAGCCCATGGCAGTCAAAAGCGAGCATCAGGAGATCCATACATTTCTCATCCTCTCGAAGTGGCGGGTATATTGACCAAGTATCGATTAGATTCTAGTTCGATAATCACGGCGTTATTGCATGATACTGTTGAGGATACTTTAACCACATCTGAAGAAATTCGTGACGAGTTTGGTGAAGAAGTAATGCATTTAGTTGATGGCGTTACCAAGTTGACCCAAATTGAACTTCAATCGGCCGGATCAGATCAAGCAGAAAATTTTCGTAAACTTGTTTTAGCAATGTCCGAAGATATTAGAGTTCTTTTAGTTAAGCTTGCAGATCGACTTCATAATATGCGCACACTTCAATTCATCTCTAAGCCAGAAAAGCGCCGGAGAATTGCACTAGAAACTATGGAAATCTATGCCCCATTGGCAGAAAGAATAGGAATGCAGGAATTTAAAAGTGAACTGGAGGATCTAGCATTTGCAGAGCTAAATCCAGATGCTCGCGAATCTATAACATCTAGGTTAAAGTTTCTTCGTAGCGAAGGAAGAGATAACGTGGACGTCATTGTCGCCGAGTTGAGGGAAACACTGGAGGAACAAACAATTAAAGCTGAGGTTTACGGCCGTGCTAAACTACCTTATTCAATTTGGCTAAAATCTCAAAAGAAGAATATTTCATTTGAACAGGTCTCTGACATTATAGCATTTCGGATTATTGTTGATACTGTCGATGAATGTTATCGCGCCCTTGGCATCATACATAGTAATTATATGATGGTTCCGGGAAGATTTAAAGATTATATCTCTACGCCAAAATTAAATGGGTATCAGTCATTGCATACCGGAATCATCGGCCCGGAACGTCAGCGTATTGAGGTTCAAATTAGGGCTAAGCGTATGCATGAAACTGCAGAGATGGGTGTTGCGGCTCACTGGCAGTATAAACAAAATACGGATCCGAAATCTGGCAGACAATATCGTTGGATGCGAGAATTACTAGATATTATGGAGCAAGCGGCTGGACCTGAAGATTTTTTGGAGCACACTAAACTTGAGATGTTTCCAGATCAGGTGTTTTCTTTTACACCAAAGGGAGAGGTCGTTGCCATGCCGAGCGGTGCCACTGCAATTGACTTTGCATATGCTGTTCACTCTGAAATAGGCGATACATGTGTGGGTGCAAAAATAAATGGGCGCCATATGCCACTACGTACAATTTTAGAAAATGGTGATCAAATTGAAATTATCACATCGGCAGCGCAAACTCCATCGCCCACATGGGAGAATTTTGCCTCAACAGCAAAAGCTAGGGCATGTATACGAAGATTTATTCGTTTACGTGAACGTGCAGAGTATTTCAACCTTGGCGAATCAATATTGAAACGTGAATTCCAAAAAGAGGGCTATGAATTTGTTGAGAAAGCTTTTGAAGCAATTTTAGCAGTATTTAATGTCGAAACCCTTGAAGATTTATTTGCCGAGGTTGGTGCGGGCCATCTTACAGGTCGAGAAGTAATTGAGGCCATATTTCCTGGAACGAAAAAAAAGAGCCATCGGAGTAAAGTAGTTCGTTTGTTTCGACTGCGGGGTAAAAAAAAGGCGCATTCTGAGCAGAAAAATAGTATTCCAATAAAAGGATTGATTCCTGGGATGGCTTTACACTTTGCCGGATGCTGTCATGCGTTACCCGGAGATCGTATAGTTGGAATGGTCACTAAAGGTCGTGGCATCACAATCCATACTATTGATTGTGAAACCTTAGAGGAATTTGCGGATACTCCAGAGAGGTGGCTAGATGTCTCGTGGGAAGATGATGCGAACAATGAAAGACGTGTTGGACGTATTATGATTGTTGTAGCCAATGAGTTGGGGACTTTAGGCGAATTATCAACAATTATTGCTAAAAATGATGGGAATATTAATAATTTAAAAATTACTAATAGAAGTCTAGATTTTTTTGATATTTCAGTGGATATTGAGGTCCATGATATTAAGCATTTACGAAATATTATTGCTGCGTTACGTGCATCACCAGTGATAAAACGAGTAGAACGTGCGAGAGGTTAAAATCTGAACTGTAATGGCAGTAAAATTTTTCAATTTATCTTTTATTTACGTTTATATGGCTTAAAAAATGTTTCGCCGAAGAAAAAAGAGAACTTTACTCCAACGCTGTTCTGAAATGCTATGGCCAAAAATGGGCTGGAAAAGAGTGGCAAATTACTGGGGCATCCGAGTTAATCGGCTTCCCGGCTCCGTCTATTCGATTGCAAGCGGATTTGCCTGTGGAGCGGCTGTTTCATTTACTCCGTTCGTAGGCCTCCATTTTATTTTTGGAGGCGTTTTAGCATGGATTTTACGTGGAAATATTATAGCATCTGCAATTGGAACGGCAGTTGGTAATCCATGGACATTCCCTTTTATTTGGTTGTGGATATATAATTGTGGGTTGTGGATGGGCTTTGGAGTAAAAGGATCTACTCAAACAAGTTTTGATTTTGCGGCACTTTTTGGTCAAACTAGTGAAGCTGCCCTTAAATTTGATTATGAATATGTAATTCATTCCGCTTGGCCAGTTTTACAACCAATGTTAATCGGGAGTATTCCAACATCTATTGTTATTTGGCTATTTTTTTATTATTTAGTTAAATATCTTATTAACTCTTACCGAGGCGCAG
>MDSW01186526.1_pt1 | contig 16199 bp, 10 predicted proteins | sample 811171 | NCBI WGS metagenome assembly MDSW01 (sample SAMN05326641, study PRJNA326480) | marine metagenome | isolation source: seawater | place: Atlantic Ocean: North West | collected 2012
GGATCCACTATTTTTACCTCCTGTTCTGCAAGAGTGTAAAACATGCGACTACGATTTTTTATCCGCGCATCTAAAGACTGCGAAGGGATTTGACGACTAAAGGGCGTCACGGCATGGCAGCCTTCATGGTAATATTTTTGCCAACCGGTAAGGAGCAGTGGTTGATTGGCAATCATGATGGTGGCTTGAGAGGTCTGTAGTGGACTAGGTCCCATCGGTATAACACCGGAAGAGACATTATGCACGATCCAGCAATCGTCCTGAGGTGCGTATAACTTCAGGTTTCGTTCCAGCAGTTCAACGGTGATAGCGAGCATTTCACCAGGGTCCATGCCGGGATCGATCCTCGCTACTTTAAGAGAATCGTATAGCCGCGATATATGCTGCTCAAGCTTAAAGGGTTTGTGACGAAATGTTCTCGACGAGTCAGTGACGCAATGGCCTAAATTTACGGCGGCATCAAAGATAGAAATACGAGCTTCGCTTTCCAATACGAAATCACCGGAAAGAAACACGAGGCGTTCATTCATGGAATCACTCCTGTAAGTCTGACCGGTTATTTGCCAACGCAGATCAGTTTCGAACGGGTACGAATAAAGAGACTGCCATCAGCGATCGCAGGTGTCGCAAGAATGGAGTCGCCCATATCATTTTTTGCCAGTACCTTATATTCGTTAGAATCTTCGAGTACAACAACGACCCCGTTTTCACCAGCGATATAAATTTTCCCATCGCCTACAATCGGGGAAGCAAAATATTCACATGTATTTTGTATGCGTGTCTGCCGCCCCATAGATTTACCCTTTTTGGTATCGAATACGGTACGGATGCCGCCTCCTTTAATTAAAAGCATGCGACCATTGGATACTAAAGGAGATACGATGTGATCAGTGTATTTAGTTGGGTGTTTCCATAGTAGGTGGCTTTCAGTAACATCTCCGATTCCTCCAGACCTTACCGCCATGACGTATTCGTCGGCAGCCTCTTTGGCATCAAATCGTGCCCCGGCAAAATTGTCGGGATGCAGGAAGGCGATGTCCAGTTCTTCGCCCTCTAGATATCCATCCTTGTTAAGGTCCCCGCGATCGAATGTTTTCTTAAAGAAAGCGTCCGGGACACGTCCCGAGGGAACGATAGCATGCATTTCATCCTTACTTAGTTTTCCGTTGCTGTCTCCAGTCTCAGCACGATCCGCGGAGGCGAGCCATTGGTTTGCGATCCCACCACTCTGGACACTAATGTAAACAATACCGTTTTCGACGACCGGAGTGGTTTTGATATTCCTTAAGAGAACCCTGGCGTGCCATTTACGTTCGCCAGTGTCAGGGTTATAGCCGATGAGCATGCCGGTTCCGGCAACGATAATTTCATCACCGGAGTCGGTTTTGGAAATCACCGGGTGGGAATAATTAACCGCCTGATCACTACGGTCGTCCCGCCATGCCACTTCACCGGTTTCCCGGTGAAGTGCAACGATAGATGGATTAAGATCATCATCCTGTAAGAAGATCACTTTATCTTTGTATAGCGTCGGCGACATCGCAGGTCCCCAGCGAAAAACAAAAAATGGCGTTGGGATATCATGCTTCCATTGTTGTTTACCGGTAGAAGCATCTAACGCAATGAGGCCTAGTGTGCTGAAGTAAAAATACACCCGGTCGTCATCGGCAGCGGGTGTTGTGGCACATTGGCTGTTAGTCTTGTGTACAGGAATAAGGTTAGGAGTGTGCCATTGTTGCGCCCATATCTCTTTCCCGCTGGCGGCATCAAAGGCATGTAAACCAACGTGGTCATCATCAATCATAGAGGCCACGAACACCTTTCCGTTTGCCACGACGGGGGAACCGATCCCATCACCTAAATTCGCCGACCATTTCACATTGTCAGAGCTATTGAATTGCGTTGGTAGCGTGACTTTGGAGGTCGACACGCCCGAGGAATTAGGGCCTCTGAATTGAGGCCAATCTTCGGCTGAAACGGCCGCGGCACATACAGAAACAATGAAGCAGGTGATGTAATCGATAATTTTCATCTTCTAAACTCTGGGTTGACGGTTGATGTGTAAGTATCTTTCTTTATTATGCCTCAGACAAAATGCAAAAGCTAATCTATAGCCCGCTAATGAAGTGGAGATGGTTTAGCCGATAGGGCTCGATGCGGTATACTGTCCGGCTAGGACGAAGCACAGTGTTTTATAAAGATGTGCATTGATCAGGCGGTATCAAGGTGGAAATTATAAACCGATGTTTCAACCGATCGGTTGGGGGCTAAGCAGAAAGATGAATTATTGGAAGCTGTCTTTGATGATGTTGGTCGTTGGGTTTAGCCCGATCGAATCTCAGATAGGAGGAGCCGAGCCCGGCTATCGGCGTATAGAAACTGAAGAGGCACGAGCTCGTGTTAAATTGCTTGAGTCTGCTTACCTATCGACATTGCAGCAGATGCATCGCAGATACTTCGATGGGAACGAAAGAGCTGCTGTACCTTCTAGCGTCTTGGAAGATGTATTTCGGCGAGTGGATTACGACAATGGAACCAAAAGTCGATGGATTGCTGTGAATACTCCTGCGATGGATCCCAAACATGAGCCTAATGATGTACTGACGAAGGAGATAGCAAGTTTTCTTAAGTCGAACAATAAACGCTTTGAAAAAATCATAGACGATAAATTTGTTAGCGGTCGTGCTATTACGCTCTTCGCAAATTGCCAAAAATGTCACGTTAGCGCTCTGGGTCAGCAAAATGGTGGCAGAAAGGTCGCTGGATTGATTATCGAAATACCGCTTGTATATAAACTAGCGCCGGAAAAATAGTCTGTGCGGCGGTTCCCTAGTTGAATAGGGGACCTAGAGTGGAGTGTGTTTCGCTCAGAATATCGCGGATGGCAGCCTTAAGAGTCGGCGTCAAATGACGATAAGTATGCACATCGTTGCCCGTTGGTTTATCATTCAGAATTTGCTGGATCCGGTCATTAAAGAGCGCCCTTGTTTTAGGCCCCAACTGCTCAAATGTGCTGGAGTATACCATGTAGCTGAGCGGATATTGGAACATGCGAGATTCGAGATCCAATTGGTAAAGGCTTTTCCCGCTTATTGTCGATGGCTTGCGGTTGGAGAAATCCCGCGTAAACGTGCTCGTTCCTTGTATTTTCGCACTTAAAACGCACTCGTCAACAAAGAACATGTAGGCAAGCAAGTTTTCAACACTATTGGCAATCCGGCGTTTGCTGAAATCACTCCCGTTTTGGACGTCCAGTTGAAATGATTTATCGTAGTGGTCGGCAAGGCGTTCTTCATAGACCGCCTTGGTGAGGAGATTTTGCATTTGAGTTTGGTGTTGTAACACCATGAGCGCGACAATATCGCTGGTGTTTGTCGGATAAACAGAGCGATTGACTTGTTGAAGTAATTCAGAATGATTTGCTCCGAGCGAATAATCGATCGCGTCGATATCGTCGTGCGGATCGACAAAAATATTTCCCATATGTTGCATTTTGCCGTGCGAGCCAGTGACATAGTAGCCACCCCATCGTTGGCGGAACGGCGAAGTGTGATCGGATAAGTAATTTCCAAAATTGTAGATAGGTTGCCCGCTGGAAGCTGTATACAAACTTCGAACTAATGGACCAGGCACCCCCTGGGTCCGACGGTTCGCATGGCATTGTAAACACTCTCCCCGATCCCTTTGAAACCTAGGCGTACCGTTTGGATCCTGTTTAAGCGTGTAAAAAACCGCGCCGAGTGTTTTGTCAGAGACGATGAATTCCAGCTTATCGCCCTTAGGCACCCAGCCAACATATATCTCATCGTTGTAATATAACGCCCGGGGATTCGTTGGCGAAATAGGCCGAAGTTGAAGGCTGGTCTTTGAATATACGAGCGCCTGCGTGTTAACAGGGATGGATAGGAGTTGCATGACAGAATCCAGGTAACCCCGCTTGGGATCGAAGTTCAGCTTAGCTGCCCCTGTTTGCAGTTGATGCTGTAAGTGGGTAATCGCGTTATCACCGGTTGTTAATTGGTAGGAAATGGGCTCCGGATAAAAGTCAAACGTACTTTGAGCTCTGAGAAGCCCCAATTGGCTCTGGGGTAGCAGTAGGAGGATGATAAGAAGAATTATTTTCTGGTGCATTTAAGCTGACTTAATTCAGTGGATTTTCGTACCACACAACATTGTTTGAACCACGCCCGGCGTTTAGTAAGTCGAAATCGCCATCGCCATCCATATCGACATGTCGGAGATCGTAACTTTCCTCGTTTTCATCGAGAACCGTCCACTTGAACTTTCCTTGGCCATTATTGAGATAAAGCATAACTCGTTTGCTCTCGTACCCGCAGCTAGCTGCGTCCACGTCTCCGTCTTGATCAAAATCGGCTACAGTTAGGCTGTGGGGCTGGAGAAGCGTGGTATCGATATCATGGATTCTCCAACTTGGATTTTCAAACCAGATGACGCCCACTCCATGCCCACGTGTAGCGACCCAATCCACCTTCCCGTCCCCATTAACATCCGCGGGACGTATGTTGGTGGCCGCTGTTTGATGCTGAGCCAGGGACACTTTAACCCAGGCCCCTTTGACGTCTTGTCTCCCTGGATTTCTCCAGTAGGCGAACCAATTACCGTCTGCAAATGGCTTTCCCTTAGCACCAACCGCAATCTCCTTCCATCCATCGCCATCGATGTCCCCGACTCCCATATAATGGCTTCCGCCCCGAGCGTCACCCTTGGCGAAAATATGTCGATTCCATTGTTTAGCTCTGTGGGGATTGCTTGGGATGCTAAACCATGCCATCGAATCGCCAATTCCTTTTTCAGGCTCAAAATTGTTGATCACGAGATCCGGCCGGCCATCGTTGTCGATATCCGACTTAAGAATACAGTGGATTCCTGTGATCTCTGGGTCGATGACACGGGGTATCCAAGCGCCCTTTTGAGCCGCTTCTAAACCGGGGTTCTCCAGCCAAAAAGGGTGGCCATGGGCTAGCGTCCCGGCCCAGTCCAGATCTCCGTCGCCATCAACGTCTATTGTTTCGCTGTGGATACAGTTACCCTTTGCGCCGGGAAATTGATGTAGAATTACCTCCTTTTCCCAGTTTGGTGCGATGAAAAGGCTAATCCGGCCGTTAAAACTGGCGATGACGTCAAGCGTCTGATCTCCATTCGCGTTAAGGGCGACAGCCGTATTACAATGGCCCTGGTCCATAATAACGTGACGTGGCCAGTCGGCCCCCTCGTGGACACTGGGGATCGCCGTCACGATCAGCAGAAAGATGTGGTTCGGAAATACTCTCATAATTCGGCTCCGTGCCGGGTTAAGATAGAACACCACGTATAACCTGTCCTTCGACGTCGGTAAGACGGTAATCGCGACCGGCATGCCGATAGGTCAATGCCTGATGGTCGAAACCTAATAGGTGTAGAATCGTCGCGTGGAAGTCGTGGACATGAACCTTATTAACCTCCGCCCGTAATCCATGCTCGTCGGTTTCACCATAGGTGATGCCCTGTTTGACGCCTGCACCAGCAAGCCATGAGGTGAACGCCCAGGGATGGTGTTCACGCCCCTTTGCATCGGCCGTGTTATTAAACGGCGTACGACCGAATTCGGTAGTCCATACAACGAGGGTATCATCGAGCATGCCTCTTTGTTTAAGGTCTTTGAGCAGTGCGGCAATCGGTTGGTCAACATTTTTAGCCAATCCCACGTGAGTCATCATGTCGCCATGCGCATCCCAGTTTCCGGATGAACCCGTGTCAATCAACTCCACAAATCGGACGCCTCGTTCGACCAATCGGCGCGCCGCGAGGCATTGCCATCCAAAACCGGTAGTCGAATTTGGTTGGATAGCGTAATTATCCAGCGTTGTTTTTGATTCCTTGCTAAAATCAAACGCGTCTGGAACAGCCCGCTGCATCCCATAGGCTGTCTCAAAACTTCTCATTCTTGCGGACAATGTTGCCTTGTTGTCCCGCCGTTCTGCATGCAATTCGTTCAATTCTCGCAGCGCGTCTAGTTCTTTGCGCTGTTTCACCGTCGTAAGACGGGGTTTCACGTTCGCGACGGGTTCTGTACCAGGGACGACAAGGGTTCCCTGGTTCACTGCTGGTAGAAAGTCATTGGAATACACCTGTGTCCCTGCATAGGTTTGGCGGGGAGCAATAACCACAAAACCTGGCAAGTTCTGGTTGATTGTCCCCAACCCGTAGGTGACCCATGAACCAATACTTGGTCTGGAAACAGCGAAGGAACCGGTATGCATTCCGAGTGTAGCATTGTAATGATTGGAGTGCGATGTATGCATAGACCGTATGATAGCGAGGTCGTCGACGCAGGTCGCGACATGCGGAAAGAGCGTACTTACCTCGATCCCGGAGTCGCCATGAGGGGAAAACTCCCATTGCGGACGTTTCAGGTAAATCCGCTCGTAACCAGGTCGATCCTTAATCTCGGGGTGGTTAGCTTTAATTTCTTTACCATGATCCCGATGTAAGGCAGGCTTAGGATCGAAGGTATCTACGTGTGAAACTCCACCCGTCATGAAGAGGAAAATGACATTTTTCGCCTTCGCCGGAAAGTGCGCAGATTTGGAGCTCTGAAGGGCCGATCCATCGATACCGAGCGATTCAGTGATTCCCGGCAGCAACAAAGTGCCAGCTAATGAGGAACGAAATAACGAGCGACGGCTCATCATGTTTCGGGAAACAAACCTTGGATCTATCATCTTTAGCCTATTTTTTATGAAATAACTTCAGAAAACATATCGTTGTAAGCGTGATCGTTGACATAGTTGCGGTCGCGGAATTTACCGCGCTAAAATTCTAGTTTACACCCTATCGATGTGTCCTCAAAACAAATCAGCAACTTCCAATGGAGTAAGCAGGATTGAGCATCGAGGACGTTTCTCTCTAACCCAACACCTCACTAATATCAGCTGTGCTGTCTGCAAAAGATTCTGTTGGCCCACCCACTTGGTTCGAGATGGTAACGAATAGATTCGAAAGAGGAATTTCATCGCTGTAATTTAAGTGAGACCCATGAGCGAAGCCCATGTTTTTTCCGCCACTAAGTATGATGGGATAATTTGTGGCCTGATGTGTTTTGCTGGTAGCACAACCGTAGAAGCATAGTGTGTTATCTAAGAGAGTGCTGTCACCTTCCTGGATTGAGTCAAGTTTATGGATGAAGTTTGCGTGCATCTCATTGAGGAACGAGAGGTACTTGGCCACGTCGTCATAGTCTTTCTTTTCGTGGGAAAGTTTGTGAGACGAGTTAGCCAAGCCCAAAGCGGATGGGAACCGATCGGTTAGGCCACCCTCCTCGCAGGCCGTCTGAAACGACGCCACTCGGGTTGTGTCGGTCTGGAAAGCTAACGCCATTAGGTCATACATCACCGTCAAATATTCACGCGGAGAGGTCACATTGAGAGATAGATCTAAATGTTGGGCATCCACTTTTGACTTAGGTGTGGATTGCCACTCAACGGCTCTGGCAGTCATTTTTTCAAGTTCTCTTACAGAGTTTAAATATTCGTCCATCTTCCGCTGATCGTTCGCACCCAATCGCAAATTCAGATCCCTGGCTTCACCTAAAATTTCGTCAATCACGCTTCCTCGGCTTGCGAGGGCATTGCGTTCAGTGTCAGTGGTGACCCCGAACATGCGGCGAAATATCTCAGCGGGGTTATTCAATGCCGGTATTGGCCGGCCGGCTCGATCAAAAGATAGGGTCGACGAACGGTATGGACGATTAACCCCCCCAAATGAAGAAAGTACCATAGACTCAAAGCGAGTATCCTGGCCGATGGAACGCGCTACATGCTGATCGATGGATATCGTTTGTTTATCATAGGTCTTGAGAATGTCAGCACCTGTCAGGAAATAGTCGGCACCCTTATGTGCTGAGGTCGACCGCATGGAGGGGTGCGATAATCCGGATAGAAAGGTGATCTTATCTCGTAGCGGCATAATACTTTCGTGCATCGCTGGAGCGACGTAGTTCTTCCCCGTACCCACCGGAAACCATCCGTTCCTTAGTCGATCGGAAGCGTCGTCTAAAGGCATTGGAACGCCATACGCGAAAAACCCCGCGAAAAAGCGATTACGCGGTGGCTCAAGATCGGAACCCCAACTCATGCATTCGAGCCACGGCAACGCCATGGTGACGCCCAACGATTTTAATATTGTTCTTCTGTTCAGGTGCCAGGATTTCTGTTTCATAAGGTTTAGTCCGTAAGCTATTCTGTTATTTTGATAAAAACGGTTCGGATAATACGATCCGCTCTATCAAAAGGTGAATTTTGTCATCGTTCGTTGAAAGCGCCATGCAAATGGAGTCAATTGCGGGGCGATCCCGAAAATCCAGATAACGTCCAAGTGCATAGGACATCATCTTGCGAACCACAGCACGCCGATACTCCTCTTTTTTGTCAGTTAAAAGGTATCGCTTTAATTCGTGTAAGTTCTGAATTTGGTGTCCATCTTGTAGTTTGGTGCTTGGGTCGACCGAAACTTGTTGATGGGGCGGTTTTACGTTGGGATCGATATTTCCTTCGCGCCATTGCCCCAAGGCATTGTAATTTTCAAAAGCCAGCCCCCAGGGGTCAATCTTACTGTGGCAATCTCGGCAGCTCTGGACGTTGGTATGCGCCACCAGCCGCTGTTTTAACGACAGGCCCTCTTCTTCCGGAACGACGGCGACCGTCAACTCCGGCACATTTGGCGGTGGTGGGGGCGGTGGATTATCGAGCATGCGTTCAAGGACCCACATGCCACGGCGGATGGGGTGCGTTTCAGAACCGGTTGAATTTCCGAATAGGATACTGGCTTGTGTGAGGAATCCACCTCGGTGATGCTCTGAACCCAGTGTCCGAACTTCAAAGCCACCGCTGATTCCGGGGATTCGATAATGTTTTGCTAGTTTGTGATTCAGTACTACGAAATCGGAGTGAATGAAGTTATCAAGACTGAGATTATTAGTTAGTACATGGTGTAGGAATTGGATGGACTCCTTCTCAAAGAGATCTTTTGTTTTTTCTTCGAACACGAAATATTCCGGATTAACTGCCAGACGCCGAATACCATCTAAGTCCAGCCATTGCGAGGTGAAATTCTTCGAGAAAGCTTCGGCTCGTGGATCTTTGAGCATTCGATGGACCTGCTCCTGCAACACCTGTGGATCTCTCAGTAATTTTTGATCAGCGAGCTTAAATAGTTTGGCGTCGGGCATGGAACTCCATAGGAAATAGGATAGCCTCGTGGCCAGTTCATAATCATTTAGGTCTCGTGGAGGGGCGATAGTATCTGCTGTAATGGGTTGCGAGGCGGGTTCGGCGATCAAAAGAAAATGTGACGAGCAGAGGACCGCCGTCAGCGTAGAAACCAAAGCGTCTTCGAAGGATTCGTGCGCAGGCCGCAACTTCTCGTATAAGATGGCTTTGCGTTCTACCTCATGGTCTGACACTGGACGGCGGTAAGCCCGCTTCATGAATTGGCGTAAAACATCGCGCACATACTCTAATTCATCTCCGATAGACGGCGATTCAATAAGGATCGCCTTGTTCTGGGCCGTTGGCCATTCCGGATAATAATTACTTTCAATTTCTACCCAGTCGATCATTAATTTAGGCAAATCCTCATAGGCTAAATCGCTGGTACCACGACGAAATTCGTTGAAAATCCGCAAATATGAGGGACGGGAGGGCTTGTTAGATTGAAATGGAAAATTGGCACCATGCACAATGAATTCATAGTTCTGGAATTCCTCTGATTGCAATTCGAAGTTTGCTGCCTCTTTTTGATCGGAGACACCGTTCCCTCTAAAACTTCCAAGTTCGAAAGAAAGACGAGGCAGAGAGTGCCCTTTGCCGGGTCGAGCGGCGGCGCGAATCGTTACTCGCACAGGAGAATTGGGAGGAATCTCATAAAGTTCGGCAATAAACTCAGGCTGATAGCCGGATCGTCCATCGCCCAAAGATCCGCCAATTTTACGATCCGCCGAAAACGGGGTATTCACCGGATCAATAGGACGATTTCCGGCAAGGACTATTCCTGTAGCATCCTCCAAGAGCTCGCCGTATACCAACTTAAAAAGGCCTTTGTGTTTGGCTTTCCCTGCCACCAAAGGGCGTAAATTGTAGGTTGCCTGAGTCTTGATTGCCCGCTGGGACTCGGCGATTTGCTTGTAGGCTAATTCTGGTTCAATCCGCACGACATAAGAAGGAGGTTTTTCCTCCGGTACTAATAAAATGCGGCTTAAGGCGCTGCGAGCTATTCGCTCAAAGTATTCTAAGTGTAATGCTGACATCCCCAGCACAGAACTATTGTTTTTAAACCCTTCAGAAGCCGCGCCTTCCGGGGGCAAATCCGTGGAAAACCGCAGGTCTAATTGTAGGAGGTCTCGGAGTGTGTTGTTGTATTCGTAAGTGGTTAGCCTGCGAATAATATTCCGCCCAGCCGTCGATCGTTGGGTTTCTAGAACGCGTCGAAATTCTGTGGTTAATGAGGTTACGGCTGCCCTACGTTCCTGCGAAGATGGTTGGCGCGAGAAATCTTTAGGTGGCATTTCCCCAAGGTTTATCAAATCTAACACTTCTTGCCACGTATCAGCCATATTCCCGTTCTGGAGATCGCCATCCAGAGTGTCGAGTCGCAAACTGGCTTTTTGCATTGTGGGACCGTGGCAGTTAATGCAGTATTTCACAATAAAAGGCCGGATACTTTTTTCAAAAGTTGCGACTGGAGACTGACCAGCAATGTCCTGCCCTCCACAGGGAGCAAATGATACTAGGCAGGCAAATATTAACACCAGCGTGGACGTTAGCGTTGAAACTAGATCGGACTGTGAAAGCCGTAGCCTGGAGCCTTGTTGGGCCATCATCGATCTAGTCCACATAAATAAATTCATTGCTGGCTAATAGAATACGGCAAAATGCTTGCCACTTTGCTAACTCAGTACCATCGTAGGTCTTTAAGAACTGATTGGTTATCGCTATCTCGGCCATTGAGGGTTCTCGTTGGAAAATAAAACGATACAGTTCGGTAACAGGAGACGAATTTGAATGGTTCGCGAGGAAATTCGATGCAGTGAGGTTGGCAGATGCATGAAAGAACTCATCGTTAAGGAAGTAAAGCGCCTGCGTTGGGACAATCGTTTGCTCTCGCACGGGAGTACTTGCATTAGGGTCAGGCCCGTCAAATAAGGCGAGGAACGGATGGCGGCGTTGTCGCTGCACCATCATGTACACACTTCTTTTGTCGGTCTGGTAAACCGCGTTAAAGGGAGCATGTTGACTGTAATTCCAACTGGTTTCCGGCGGAAAAGGATGATTTAAGCCAGCGGCCTTGTCAAGTTGGCGGCTGACCACAAGGAGTGAATCCCGGATTTCCTCTGCGGAAAGCCGCCTTGAGGAAAAATGACTTAATAGCAGATTTGCGGGATCTTTTGGGTTTTCAACACCAAACCCGTTTGAGCTTCGTTGGTAAGCCTTGCTTTGCATGATTATACGATGTAATGGTTTCAGTTTGAAGTTATTAGCCACGACCTGTGAAGCAAGGAATTCCAGGAGTTCGGGATGTGTGGGAGGAGCACCGCGGGCTCCCAGATCGTTAGGTGTCGCCACAAGGCCTTTTCCAAAATGCCACTGCCAGAGTCGGTTTGCGAGAACACGGATGAAAAGAGGGTGTGACGTTATCCAATCTGATAATTCCGAGCGGCCACTTTGTTCGGGGTTGGTTAGGGTCGCACCACCGAAGACCTCAAGCCAACGCCGTTCAACGGGGTTGCCTTCCTGTTCTGGATCACCTCTTAATTGTATAGGGGCATTGGCTATGACGCCTTCGGTGACTGCATATGCGACAGGTAGTGTTACGGGTTTGGGCGCAACCAAATTTCCGTTGGCCTCACCAAGTTTGGCCAAATCGTTACCAAATTCCTCTGAAGCGATTAGTTCAAGAAAGAATGTGACGCCGTCACCCGCTCCGGCGTGGGCGTCCATCACGTGGCCGGTAATAGTGTAGTCACCATCCTCGGGACAGATCCATGCAATGGCACAATCTTCATTTGGCCCGGGGTGGGTAAAGAGAGTTTTGGGAGGTAGGGTTGTCCACGCTGCAACAGTGGTTTCACCTGTATTCGCGAAAAAGGACGGATTGTCCCCCAACACCCAGCCCTTTAACGAGGCGTGACCACCAATATCGAGCTTTTTGGTGGTGAGGAACTTAGGGCCATTAGTCGGATCTAAGAACGCCCAGCGAGCGCCACGCGAGTGGATGAGCGGCGATTTGGAATCGATGAGGCCAACCAGTTCATGTGTCGACCACTTCTTCTCTGGCACCTTTAAGTTTTGGATGTTGAGCCGAATCCCGGTGGAATCTGCGCCATAGTTCTCATTGCGATTGATGCGTAGTTGGAGTACCTCCCCTTTCTTAATTGGGTGAGTGTTCTTGTCGGGAAAATGGTCTTCCAGCCGTTGTTTTCCGCTCTGGCCCACATTCGCCGTTGCCAAAGTAGTGTTGAACTGCGCGCTTAGTAGCTTGAGACGCTCTACTGTCTTCGGGTTATTGGGTATGTTGGCTTCGTACGCTGCTTTTTCAGATAGGTACGTTTCGTATGCCTTGTGCTGTTCGCCAACCAACGTCAACGGAACCAGGTCGCTCGGATGGGGGATTGGTTCGCAACCGGGGAAAGAGAATTTTGTACTGCTGAAGATTCCGTACAAAGCGTAATAGTCGTTTGATGTGATTGGATCATATTTGTGATCGTGACATCGTGCACACCCAACGGTAAGGCCAAGAAATGCTTTTCCTAGATTGTCAATGACATCTTCATGCATTAGGTGGATGTCATTGTTGATGTTGTGACCGTAGCGTCGGGCCACTGCCAAGTAACCCGTGGCTATTATCCCATCATTTTTTTGTTTTATTGAGTTCCCAAGTGGCGCGAGATCACCAGCTAACTGTTGCTTGGTGAAGTCCGTAAACGGCATATCCTGGTTGATCGAGTCTATCACCCAGTTCCTAAAACGCCAGGCGTGTGGCAGGGGCCTGTCTGAATTCTCTCCGGCTGTATCCGCATAACGGATGACGTCTAACCAGTGCCGGCCCCAATGCTCACCGTACTCGTGAGAGTCTAGCAACCGATTGATTACCTTCAGGAAGGCGCCGTCTGAGTGATCGTTCTGAAAGTTGAGAACCTCACTGTGAGTCGGAGGTAAACCCGTAAGGTCATAAGTGGCACGGCGGATTAGTTCACGCCGTGTGGCCAGGGGTGCCGGCCGTAAACTCTCAGATTCAAGCGTTTGGTCAATGAAGTGGTCAATTTGTTCTGCAGACTCGACCTTAGCAACCGCCTTGACGGGCTGATATGACCACCAAGTTTTGGCGTCCTGTTTGGACATCCCGCCAAGCTGTTGACTGGCGATTCGAGGATCGATGGCGCCTTGTGAAACCCATGTTGAAAGGATCTCAATCTCTTCGGGCTTTAGTTGCCCACCCTTATCCCGAGGTGGCATTTCGAGACCACGATAATTTATCGCGTCTATTAAGAGGCTGTTATCTAAATCACCTGGAAAGACGGCCGGCCCGGACTCGCCCCCTTTCATCCAACCCGCCTTCGTTTCTAGCGATAGCCCACCGGACGTTTTGGTCCCGGAATGACACTGGTAACATTTGGCTACCAAAAGTGGCCGAACCTTTTTCTCAAAGTACTCATCGGCAAGTAAAGATGAACTGGTTAGTATGCAAGTGGTGATGAGAACACAGATAGTCATACTGCGTGAGATTGCCCACGCACGGTTGCCAGCAGGAATAAAGGTTCTGGAATATCCCATCATTGTTGGCCATGCGCTCCTTGAATTTTCATCGCCAACGAATACAACGAGGTTCGTGCTGTAATAAAAAGGGTCTTGTAATCCTTTCCACCGAAAGTGACGTTCGCCGGATTTTCCGGGCACTCGATTCGCCCGATTACCTGCCCTCGCGTATTGAAGATGTTGATCTTCCCGGAATGGGTGGTGTATAAATTTCCGGAGACATCCATGGCCATTCCATCACTACCCTCGTCGATTGTAAACAGGAGTTTTCCTAGCTCGCCTTTCCTGGTCATTTTATAACACCGTATGATATCTGGCGCATCACGAAGGGTTTCGTCGGGATGACGCGGATGCCCGCCAGTATCGGCAATATAAAGCCGCGAGAAATCCGGGGAAAAAATAATTCCATTGGGCATTGCTAAATCGGTGACGACCGCCTCCGCCACTCCGGTGTCTGGACTGACCCGATAAACCCAGTGCCCTTCCAGTTCTGTGGCGTTATCGCTACCCCAAAGACCCCATGGCGGATCAGTGAACCAAAAACTTCCGTTTTGGTGCACGGCAACATCGTTAGGCGAATTTAATTTATGGCCTTTATAATTATCAACGATAATTTCGGTTTTACCGTCTTCTTTAATGCGTATCAGATTGCGTCCGGAGTGTTGGCACGATATCAAATTTCCCTGGAGATCCAGAATGTTCCCATTGGCGTTCTTACTTTCACGAAAAACTGTAAGACCGTTGGTGGAATTCCAAGCCATGAGTTTGCTATTGGGAATGTCTGAAAAGATCACCGTTTGAGACTTTGGTTCCCAAACGGGACCCTCGGTAAACTTCATATCACCGGCTAGTTTCTGTATTTGTGATTGAGGTTCCACCAGATCCGCCAATTCGGCCGCTTGAAGATTTACGGCGAATAAAATAACGAGTAGAGGTAGGGAAAGAAATCGTGGCATGAGTTATTATCCGAATAGTGTTTTAATAGGAGTACCTTGTACGATGGGATGCGGGCGACCGAACCGATCGTGAACCAATGTGCTTCCGTCGTACCCTAATGCTTTATAGATCGTCGCGATGTAATCACTTACATAAACCGGCTTGTCAATTGGCTCACCCCCAATTGCATCCGTTGACCCGTAGACCTGGCCTCCCCGAATCCCACCGCCAGCGAGTAAGGTGCTGTAAACCTTGCCCCAATGGTCTCTGCCTGCGTTCCCATTGATTTTCGGCGTTCGGCCGAATTCACCGGTCCAACTTAGTAGAGTACTATCGATGAGGCCTGTTTGATGGAGGTCTTCGAGCAGAGCTGCCATTGCCTGGTCCATCGGGGGTAATAGAACTTCTTTCATCACTTTGAAGTGATTGGCGTGTGTATCAAAGTTTTTCGTTGAATGTAAATGCATCCAGGGAACGGTGACAAAGGAAACACCTCTTTCGACTAATCGGCGTGCGACCAGACAACTGCGCCCAAATTTATTATCTCCATAACGTTCTATCGTGGCTGGCTTTTCCTCTTCGATTAGAAACGCTTTCCAAACAGAGTCTGATTGCAGGATGCTTAATGCCCGTTCCCGCGCCTGCTGATAAAGCAACTGCTGGTCGTCTTTCGATCCATTATTTGTAGATCGTTCTACGCCTTTAAGTAATCGCACGCGATCTCGCAATCGGCCAACACCAACCCCAGCAGGAGGTAGAAAGCTGCTAGGTAGCGTGCCTGGAAGCCACGACTCTTCGATTAGAGTTAGAGGATCATATTGCTGGCCCAGAAATCCGGCATGTTGGCCACCCCAGCGAAAATTGTTTTGGTCACCAATTCGCACGGGGAGATGGACTGCAGCGGGAAGACCGTTACGGTCCCCTCGTAATTGTCGTAGAACTCCGCCAATGTTGGGCGGATCTTCCCGTGAAACCTGGGGTTCGCCTCGTTGGCGGGGCGCATGCTTAAGACCGGTTAGGTTGTAATGCACACCGACGCCGTGCGTATTGCTCTCATGCCAGGTAGATCGAATGATCGCGAACTTCTCCGTATGCTGAGATAAAAGCGGAAGGTGCTCACATATTTGAATGCCTGGTGTTTTGGTTGAAATAGGCAGGAATTCCCCCCGAAAACGATCATCGCAATCCGGTTTCATATCAAAGGTTTCCTGCTGTGCAGGCCCACCAGTCATATAGAGCATGATGCAGTTTGTGTCTTGGGGTGTAGCCCCAGTCCGTGCTTTTGTGAGTTCTGCATGAAAAAGATGGTCCACAAAAGTCAAAGCAGTACCGGATATAAGTCCTGCTTTGAGCAGAGTCCTACGCTGTATGACGGAATGTGGTTTCATGACGTCTTTATAGAAGGAGGGTGTTTGTTTGCATTTATTATACTTAAATCAAGTTTGACAGCGTACA
>MDSW01053225.1_pt1 | contig 16197 bp, 18 predicted proteins | sample 811171 | NCBI WGS metagenome assembly MDSW01 (sample SAMN05326641, study PRJNA326480) | marine metagenome | isolation source: seawater | place: Atlantic Ocean: North West | collected 2012
GTGCCCTGACATTGCATGCTCTTCGCATGACTATTGGGGATGATGCATTTTTTGCTTCTGTTCGGAAATATGTGGATGATTTTGGAGGAAAGAGCGTTACTACAGCCGATTTTATTCAGGTAGTTGAGAGCGTCAGCGGTGCAGACCTTGAAGATTTATTTGATAGTTGGCTCTACGACACCCCAATGCCGGATTTACCCTGTGAGGGTTACTCGCCTTGTGTTCAGTAATTAACCGCTGCGCCCTTTGACAACCTCTAAAGCGACGTCTGGCACGTCAGTAATAATTCCATCCACCCCGAAACCAATAAGTTCTTCCATACGATCTTCATCATTGACCGTCCAGACATTGACCTCTAGGCCATATTCATGAGAGGTAACTACGAAATCTTCATCTACTGCAAGGTGATGCGGGTGGACGGATTGAAAACCGGAGAGTTTGAGTCCTTGGAGGAATTCCTTTCTCTCTTTGAAATCCCCGATAGTCAAAAACCCAAGTCGGACTGTAGGTGATGTTGCTCTGGCATATTCAAGCAAGTCTCTACTGAATGATGATAAAAGAAACTGTTTATCAAAATTACTTCCCTCTATGACATCTAGAACAGAGTCAACGATTTTTTGCGTAAGCGTAGATTCAGATACTTTTAGCTCAATGTTCATGTGCGCCCCTGCGCATGCATTTATAGCATTTCTCAGCAATGGAATATGACTCGGAAGCTCTTGCACCGTTAGTTCCTGTATGTAGCGGTCTTGCCCTATCGTTTCATCGTGGTGGACCACCACATTCCCATCGCTGGCTAACCAAACATCAAGTTCGACCCAATCGGACCCGATCGCCACTGCATGCGTGAATGCTTCAAGAGTATTTTCTTTAAAGGTAAGAGAAGCACCTCGGTGGGCACAGACATTAGTCACAAAGCACATCCATGTAACTAAAATAGCTTGAATAATTGGGATAATAATTTTTTTTCACAAATTCAACATAACCACCATGTGCCACTTGTCACACACAGACTTTGCCTGTATCGTCAAGTAATGGGAACCGAAAGGTGAACTGAACTAAGAGTCGCTAAATGCTTTGCGGAGGGCTTGTGGCAATTCAAACAATTTCATATCTTGATAAAAAGAGGGACTGGCGAGAGTTAGCGTTATGCAAAGATACCAGCCCAGAACTCTTCTTTCCTGTTGGAAATACTGGTAGCGCGTTAGATGCTATTTCTTTGGCAAAAAATGTTTGCCATCGGTGCCCATCACAGGATGAGTGCCTTGAATACGCGCTTGACTCAAATCAGGACAACGGAGTTTGGGGTGGGCGTTCAGAAGAAGAACGCCGAAATATCCGTCGCCAACGTCAAATAAGGTTGCAGTCATAGCTTGACCTTCTAGTTAAATAGAATTTGGCTAAACGACTAGGTCTGACTAATTGGTATTCGTATTAGTGCTTTGGTACCGCCTGATTCGGCTCTGCGAATTTCGATTGAACCCCCCAAGTCCATTTCAATAAGATTCCTGACGATCGTTAGCCCTAATCCATAGTTCTCTTTTGAGAACCCCAATGGAAGCCCGAGACCGTTGTCCGAGACGGTGACCTTAAGTATTCGCTGTGATGATTTGAACATTATTGTCAACTTTGGTGTTTTAATGTCAGAAATATCGGAGAAAGCATGTTGTACTGCGTTCTGCATGAGTTCGTTAAGTGTCACTGCCAACGCTGTAGTCTGGGTTGCTGGCAAAATTACCGAGTCCCCTTGCACATGAAACTCGATTGATCTTTCAGCATCAGAAAGGTCTTCTGATACAAGTCGAACTAAGGGCTTAATGACCTCATCGAAATGCACAATATCGTCTGCCTTGTGAGAAAGGATTTCATGCACGACTGCAATAGAGCGTATCCTCCGAACAGAATCGTCAATTGCTGTCCTTGCCTCAGTCACAGTTACTCTTCTAGATTGCAAGCGAAGCAAAGACGAGATTGTCTGAAGATTATTCTTTACTCTATGATGAATCTCTGCAATTGTGGAATCTTTCGATCGAAGGAGTTGATCTCGTCGCCTTAGCTCCGAAATGTCTCTAACGAGCACTACAGCCCCAGTAGTTTTACTATTCTCAACTATAGGAAGGCACCTGAGCGAGATAGCCTGCCCATTCAGTTGAATTTCAGTGCTTTGGACTTGATGCTTATCAAAGGCTTTGGGAACAGCATCGCATTTCAAGACGTCGATTCCAATTTTCTTATTCTCAATTTGCCTAATACTGAGTCTGCTTAGAACGGAAACTGAATTTGGAGATGCAAAGCGCACTCGCCCACCTCTGTCAAGCAACATCAACCCGTCACTGACTCTCGGGGAAAATTCTGTTTCTGTTCCTGCTTCTTGAAATGGATAGCAGTTTTGAGAAATCATCAAAGCTAAACGTCGAAATAACGAGAAATAGGTCATCTCGAGATCCCCAGCGACTCTTTGGCCATCAGGTGAAAAATCACGGGATAGAACAGCTATTACTTTCCCATCAAAGAGAACCGGAACGCTTAATGTTCTAATGCGCTCAACCGGGCTTTGCAATATTAAACCTCCGTCTATGATCTGGCCGCTTTGACGTGCTTCATCAAAAAACGGTCTTTCACCGCGTGTAAATACACGGCCTTCCATTTCCTTTCGATAGATACTTCGACTCGTGGTTGGACGCACATGGGAAACAATAACGTATGAAGTTTTAGTTGAATTATCCTCAGGAATACAAAGAAGTAAGTCAGCAAATGAGAGATCAGCAAGTAAGTCCCAAGATCTGATTAACTTTGAAAGGTATTCACTCTCAGAAGCTTTTAGAGCGGGTGCTAGCTCAGTTAGTGCTGACATTTTATCTTTCAGGTTTGGGAACTATCTAAGCTCCAAAACCTATTTTAGGAGCTGCTTGAGAACCGATATCAATAAAAGTTATTTTACTGATTGGAATCCCAACCTCTCTGCCATCCTTATCAGATAACCACGTAACACTTTTTTGAGATTCGAGATCGCCTTCAAGTTGGGATTTCAGTTTTTCGAGATCAGTATCATCTGACATTTCTAACTGAATTTCTTTTGCTATATCTCCGACACCTATACGAACAATCATTTTATTCCTCTCTTTTACCTATTGGAGTAGTTTAAGTCCCTTGTTGTACCTTCGGGTGGGGGCAAGGTCGATATCAACGGTTTCACTTATTTGAGCGAATATTTTTCCTGCTTCGCTATCCGGCATCATGGCTACAAGCGGGTTACCTGTATCTGAACCTTCACGAATTTCAGGAATCAACGGTATTTGACCAATTAATGGCACCTCTAATCGGTTGGCGAGGTCTTCGCCACCACCGTGACCGAATAAGTAGTATTTCTTTCCGTCATCCCCAGTAAACCAAGACATATTTTCTATAACCCCTTTGACCTCCAGATTCACGTTTTTCGCCATGAAAGCAGCTCGTTGAGCAACACGTTGTGCAGCTGGTTGAGGTGTCGTGACTACATACAGTTCCGAACGTGGCAAGAACTGCGCTAGCGACAGCGCAATATCGCCGGTTCCAGGGGGCAGGTCGACCAATAAGTAATCTAGGTCCTCCCAGTACACGTCTGTCAAGAACTGTTCTAGGGCTTTATGGAGCATTGGGCCTCTCCAAATAACTGGTTGGTCTTCTCTAGCGAAAAACCCCATTGAGATAGCTTTTACGCCATGTTTCTTTGGTGGAATCAGAAGTTCATCGATGACAGTTGGTGGTTGATCAAGCCCGAGCATGCGCGGAATAGAGAATCCCCAGACATCAGCGTCAACGATGCCTACAGACTTCCCTCGGTTAGCTAGTGCTATTGAAAGATTAGCTGACACTGATGATTTTCCTACCCCGCCTTTACCTGAGGCAATAAGAAGAACACGAGTTTTTGATTCAGGGTCAGCAAAAGGAATTAGTCTTCCTTCTGCATGACCATGAGCTGGTTGGGAACCTGCGGTTGCGGAAGGGTCACCGTGCACGATCTCGCGAACTTTTGTTCTTTCCTCATCAGTCATGACCCCAAAGGTAACGTTAACATCGGTTACGTCATCTATCCCCTGGATAGCTTCCGTTACGTCTTGTTCAATTTTCGCCTTCAGGGGGCAGCCTGGGATAGTTAAAGATATCTCGACACTAATTGATGAACCCTTTATTGAAACATCTTTTACCATTCCGAGTTCTACGATGCTCCTGTTTAATTCTGGGTCATTGACTGGTTCAAGAGCTTCAAGAATATTTTCAAGTGATAAACCCATTGGTTCTCCTATAGAGGTACTTCTAGTCTATGTGTTTTCATCTCTGAACCTCAAAGCAACGAGATCATGTCAATTAAAAAGTTTGATAAGCAGCCTGAAAGAAGTTATTTACCCATCACAATCTAAGTACGCAGCTAATACTTCAATTTGTGATTCAGCTTGAGGAGAAACTGGAGATCCTCCTATTAGCAGTGAATTATTTACCTTTTCCAAATCTCCACACGAAAGTACAGGGTTAATATCAGCGTTCAACGTAGCTCGGGTAATTAAAACTTCGATATCTAAAGGGTTTTCCTGCACAGCTGTGTCCATTTGTAAAAGGGCGCGTTCGTAAAGAACAGGATCACCAGTTTGAGCTAACAATATTGATTCTCTGCTCAATGCTTTCGGATTAGAAGGATCAACTTCTAAAATAGCTCTGAAGAGCTTGATAGCACTGACACTTCTTTGGGGCTTTTCGCTCTGCAAAAGATAATTTGCTGATTCGAGCGCGCTAGTGACAGTCATTTCTAAATCTTGTAACGAAGGTGAGCTGCTTCCAATAATGTCTTGATACTTTGCTTCAGCATAGATTTCTCCCCTCAGACCTTGAGCGAGCAACACGCTTTGCAAATCATCTGAAACTTCTATTTTCTCAAGATTTTGTAATTGTTTTAGCGCCTCTGAGTATCGACTTTCATCTGATAAGGCTATTGCCAAGAAAACAATCGCGTCAGGAAAATCAGGTTGAATCAGAAGAACCTCATTCCAAACCGGAATGAGTTCATTGCTTGCCCTACCCAAGCGATACAGAAGCCAAGCTCTATAAGTCAGAGCTTCTGTGTTACTTGGCTGCTGATCTAGAACTTCCTCGTAGAGTTCTATAGCTTCTTCCCATCGATTCTGATCTCCAAAAAGCTGCTGTGCTTGTGAGAGCTTCGTAACGGTACTTTGCCTGATACTTCCAGTTAAGCTGTCGGAACTTGTCCGTTCACCAGATGAGATACTGATGGCAAAACCTGCAAGCGTAGCCACCGAGATCAGAAAAAGTATCCAAAGCCAAGTCTTTCTGTTCCGTTTTAGCCCAGTTTTGCTTTCTTTCTTATCCGGTTCCGCTTCCAGCCGCGCTAAACGTTTTGAATACTTTAAAGTAAGAACCTTATGGTGATCAGAACTAATTTCGCCATTATTAAGTTCTAAGTCTAGGTCCTCAAGTGACTTAAGAAGAAACTCTTTTTCCTTTTCAAGTTTTCCATTTTTCATTTATGTTCCATGGCTTATCCGGGATTATCTTCTTTGATGGTGGAGGTAGTTTCAAACTCTTCTCTCATCGCGAGGACCCGTTCTTCCTCGTCCTTTGAAAGTTCAATTCCTTGAGGGGCAGATTTCCTTCTTGAATATGCAAGAGTTATACCACCGAGGGCTAAACCAATTATTAGAAATGGCGCTATCCAAACTATTGAATCGAAACCTTTACCACTTGGATTTAAATTAACCCAATCCCCATAGCGTTCAACATAAATTGATTTAATTTCGGAATCGCTTAACCCTTGATCAACTTGTTCTTTTATTTCAGCTCGAATCACTTGTGCTATGGGTGCGGAACTTTCTGAAACAGGCTGTCCTGAACACTGAGGACATGCAATTGTTGAAGCAAGTGAAGCTGCTCTTTCTGCCGGAGTTTCAACCTTATTCGAATCAAATATTCCAAAAATCAATGCGGCAAAAAAAACTGCGACCATCAATGACCACGAGATAGCTCTAGATTTTGAAATAGTTAACATGAAATCCCCATTACTAGATCATCGTAACTTATGGGTCCAACGACCTTCTTTACTACTAAACCATTTGGGGCGATTAAAACCGTTTCAGGGGCAGTCATAACACTGAAATCAATAGCCACACGATTTGTTCTCTCATCTGCAAGTACTGGCCAATCGCCTCCGTATTTAGCAAAAAAATCTTCTATATCAGCCAAACGGTCGTTAAATGCAACACCGATAAGTTTGGTTTTGCATTGTTTTCCGTCTTCAAGAGTGACTCCTTGTTCATGGAACCTAAGTAGGTCACTATGCTCTATTACACAACCAGAACACCAACTTGCAAAAAAATTCACAGCTACCCATGTTTGTTGCTCTACCGGTAAAGATCTATTCTCAAGAAGTACTTTCTCGAGTTCAAAATTTTCTCCGTTGACAGCTAAGCCTTCAATGGGAGGAGACTGTTGCCCAACAATATCGAAATTAGGGCCATTTGTTTGTGTAGTTCTTGTAGCCAATAAGATAATAAAGGCCAGTCCTAATATTCCAAGTGCTGCAACTCCAGATTTCATTAGAGTCATTAGTCTCCACCTTGCGTTGAAGTAGTAGATATTTTATGTTCTTGTTTCCCTTGTCTTTTTTTTCGCGTAGGGATTGCCGAGAAGATAGTTCCAATCAACATAACTAGACCACCAATCCAGAGCCATACAATAAGCGGCTGTTTTGTTACTTGTATAACGATCGACTTGTCTTTCTCATCTGGCGGGTCTAACAGTGCTACTTGTATATCTTCCCGAGTTGTAGTTCTTGTTGCAGGTGATGGAACTAGTTGCCCTGATGCTGTAAAGCGTTCAATTGATGGTTTGAGAGTACTTGTGCCAATCCTAATCTCAACTATTTCTTGGATTCTATTAGAAAATGTTAGCCGCTCGGATGAAACGTATGTGACTGTAGTTTGGCTAAATTTAACACTTTCCCCCACTTGAAGTGAATAGGAACCTTGTGAAAGATACGAAGAGCTTGCTATGAGCCCTATCGCAAGAGCTACCACGCCGAGATGAACAATCATTCCCCCGTTCGATCGCCCGATAAGACCCCTCCACTTATTTCTTCTTATAGAAATAAGTAAATGCCGTGAAGCACTTGCAGCAGCAAACCCAGCAAAAGCGAAACCCAATAACGGTAGCAGTCCCCTAGCGCCCAAAACGACCGCAAGAACAAGGGAAAAAACGCCCCCCCATGCTGGCCATTCAATACGGTCACGGATTAATTCAGTGCTTGCTTTGCGCCAAGGAAGAATAGGGGCTACTGCCATGAAAAATAGTAGTGAGAATCCAATTGGAATAGACATCTTTTGAAAATAAGGAGCTCCTACAGAGATTTGCCTATCCTGAAGAGCCTCAACTATGAGAGGGAAAATAGTACCGAGTAGAACCACGAAGGCGAAAGCGGCAAAGGCCAGATTATTTGCAAGAAATGCCCCTTCACGCGAAAGAGGTGAATCGATCCCGCCTTGTGAGCGTAACTCTTCACCTCTCCAGAAGATCAAGCAAATAACTACCAGCAAGGTGATACTAAAAAACCAAAGCAGCCATGGCCCTATCCCCCCTTCTGAAAATGCGTGCACTGAAGCAATAATGCCGGACCGAGTGATGAAAGTTCCTAAGATCGTGAGGAGGAAAGTCGCGCAAACTAGCGACAAGTTCCAAACTCGAAGCAAACCTCTTCTTTCTTGCACAAGGACAGAATGCAAATACGCTGTTCCAGTTAACCAAGGCAGTAACGAGGCGTTCTCGACAGGGTCCCACCCCCAATATCCTCCCCATCCAAGAACGTCATATGCCCACCAGGCTCCAAGGACAATTCCGGCAGTAAGAAATCCCCATGATAGGAGTGTCCACCGACGTGTTATCAAGAGCCAGCCTTCTCCCAACCTGCCGGTAATTAATGCAGCAATAGCAAATGAAAAGGGAACGGTGAATCCTACATACCCCAGATAAAGCATTGGGGGATGGAAAGCGACCAGTATGTGATTCTGAAGAAGTGGATTAGGGCCAGGTCCGTCATAGCCTGGCGGTGGGCTGAATGATTGGAAAGGATTAGCAGGTCCTAACATCACAAAAGCAAAGAAAGCCATGACTAAGAACATTGAGACAAGGGCCCAGGACACCATCGGGTCTGATAATCGTTTTGAAAACTTCTTCGCTACTACTGCTAGGTAACCTGCCAGAATAAGCCCCCAGAGTAGAATAGATCCTTCAAGGGCAGACCACATAGTAGCAATGTTGTATAGAGGTGGGGTCAAGGAACTTCCGTTTTCAGCTACATACTGAATAGTAAAATCCCTTGTAATTAATGCTCTTTGCATAGCAAATGTTGAAAGGCACATTCCCGCAAACGCAATCCAAGCGTATTTCCCTCCGAGCTCGCGCAACTTGTCTCGTTTAAACCTCAGGCCAATAACTACTGTGATAGCCCCTGTTAACGCGGAAGCTAGAGTCAGGACTACTCCGAAGGATCCAATTACGAGATTCATATTTTGTCCTAAGATTCTGGTTCTTTCGGCGACTGCCCGCGATTCTCGGCGTCATCTATCCGGTCTTCACGATAATCATTATCATGTTTTACAAGAATTCTATTAGTGGAGAACCACCATCCGTCATTAGCCCCGTTAGCGAAAATGTATTCAGGTTGTGGCAGTGGCCCTTGAACCCACCTTCCTTCCAAAACAACTGGAATGCCTTCATCAAATAAATCTGGAGGAGTTCCTCTACTAACTACATCAACAAGAACATCATCAAATGCTATGGAAAAGAATGTGTATTCTGTTCCTTCAATGACGAATATTTGACCATCACCGACATTAGAAATTGGCGAGCCTAAGAGTTGAAATCGCTTATCCCCAATATCCATTCTATTTTCAACAGCTTCATCTGCCGGAAGGAATGACTGACTATTGGTGACTAGAAACCAGACAAGAACAATCACCGCTCCAGCGATAGCTGCTACGACAAGGATAGGAATCCAGGGTGGAGTTTTTTTTGATTCCTGCGTTCTTGGAGATAGATCCATTTCCTGTTTCTCTTCCGACATGCGAAATCTTATATCTCCTGAGATGAGGACATCCATCTCTGACGATTTTCCGGCACTTTGATTGAAAGTGCTTTGCCTTTTTGAATTATCCTCCAACCGTAAAGTACTAATACCCCGACGGAAATAATCCAACCTGCGAGAAGATAACCAAGATGAGTCACTTGAATTCCCCTTTCGTATTATCACTAATATCGCTCTCAGAACCTGAGCTTTTCCCTTCAGCTATCCGTTCTTGCAAAACACCCATAGCTCCTTCATTCTCAATTTCTGTTTGAAGCCATCCAACGCGAAACCTATGAGTCATTAACCACAAGTAGCAAACTCCAGCGAGAATGAGGCCTAAGAACAGAGTAAACAAGGTAAGGTTTTCTAACTTGCCATCTGTCAGCGAGGATTTCTGATGAAGAGTATTATTCTCCCACCATTCAACAGATCGATTAATTATTGGAATATTGATAGCCGTAATTATCCCTACGATTGAAGCCCTCTTAGCTCGAATTTCCGGGTTAGCTGGAACTTGCCTTAACGCTAGATAACCCAAAAGCATGAGAAATAAAACGAGGGTCGTAACCAGGCGAACATCTCCCCATTCCCACCATGTATTCCATGTTGGCCGTCCCCAAATACTTCCCGTGACGAGAACTAAACCACAAAAGATGAGCCCAATTTCTGCCGATGCGTGTGCGACTGTATCCCACCACCGAGACTTTTTCCAAAGATAGAAGAAACTTCCTACGCCTGTTGCGACTACAGCAACGTAAGCAAAAATTGCCATAGGTACGTGTATGTACAATAGCCGCACAGCATCTTCCATATTGTCATCTTCAGGGCTAAGAAAGAAGCCAAAAATAACAAGCGTTGGCAGGCCTATGAGAAGAAGAGTTCCCATGAATCTAGTTCCTTTAGAACTAGTTAGATTAGAGTTTCGGACACTGTACATTATGCCTCCTCTAGAAGCTGTCCATAAGCCAACATACCGAGAAGAGTGTACAGAACGGCAATTACTGAGAGTAATCCGACCCATGCCCACCCATCAGCGTTAACACGGCCAAAACCATCTCCGAATGCACGCGTTGCTCCAACAACGACCGGTGCAAGAACTGGTAGCAGCAGTACTGGAAGCAATGTCTCTCGGACACCTAAACCAGTAGATAAAACCCCGTACAATGTTCCTGTGCTGGCTATGCCTACCGTGGCAATTATTCCGGAAATAAGAACTAGAGGATAATTGTCTATTGATGAATCAAACAATGTAACCATAGCCACCATCATAAGTACTTCTAACACTAGGAGTTGCAAGAAGAGAGCAATCGTTTTGCCAATGTATAAAGAAAGTGATGAAACAGAAGATAGCAACAAACGATCTTGCGCTGAATCTGAACTCTCAATATCGACTGCTCTTTGTATTGCAAGTATCGCGACAAGAATAATCGATACCCAGAAAAGTCCCGGACCTGTATCGCGAAGTGTTTCAGTATCAGCATCAAGTGCAAATCCGAAAAGGACGAGAATCAAAAGGGTATAGGGTGCCACTTGATTAGTTATTATTCGGGAACGCATCTCTATCCGAAGATCTTTACGAGCAATCATCCATGCATCACGAAACATTATTTTCACCGCCAATATTTTCCCCGGTATCGCTAATTACTGCCCCTCCCGCTATTTCAATAATTCGTGTTTCGTTTTGGCCGACCTTATCTATCTCATGAGATGCCACTAGAACGGTTGCTCCAGCTTTGGTTGCTTCAGTAATTAAAGCGTCAACTGTTTGCTTCCCTTCGACATCTAGAGCTGCGTGCGGTTCATCAAGTAACCAAACGCTAGGTCTCTGCATTACCAATGTTGCTAAAGACACTCTTCGTCGCTGACCTTCTGAAAGGTTCCTCACAGAAACGCTTTCCAAACGGCCCTTTAATCCAAGTAAATCAACAGCGTTTGTAATATCTTCTTGAGACGCATTAAAAACCTGCGCCCAAAATAACATATTCTCCTCTACTGTGAGGTCGGCATACAAACCAGTTTTATGACCCAATACACCGACGTGGGGTCGGACTAACATGCGTTCTGTTATGAGATCAAAACCTAAGATAGATCCAGAACCTTTTTTTAATGGAAGGAGCCCTGCGCAAAGACGAAGAAGGGTAGACTTGCCCGCGCCATTAGGGCCTTTTATAACGATAATTTCGCCTTTTTTAACAGTCATGCTGATATCGGTTAAGGCAGGAAATCGCCCAAGCAGCACCATGCTGTTTTGAAGATCAATAACTGGTGTCATTTAAAACCCTACGTGTTTGTTCTTAACTAAAATCTAGTGGGAGTAAGCTATTTCTAACGATTCCTAGGCAGATAGCTTTAATAGAAAACCAAAAAAGAGCCAATTGGAAGTGAAGTACCTTTCTTTTGGCTAACGTTTTGCAAGATGCTTGTTTCACGTTTCTTTCAAAAGGTAGGCCAAAGCCTTATTGCAATTGGTGGTCTGACCTTACTTTTCGTAGCTTATCAACTTTGGGGAACTGGTTTTTTAACCGATCGATACCAAGAAGACTTAAAAGAAGATTTTGAAGAACTTATTGAAGCCACTGAAGAGACAGAGAAAAATACAATTACTAATGAGGAGGAAGCCGAGCAAGGCGTTAGTTTTTCTGAATTTCTATGGCGTTCAGAGGGTGAAGCTATTGCTCAATTAATTATCCCGAGGATGGGACTTACGCAAACAGTTGTGTCAGGAGTATCTTCAGAGTCTCTGAGAAGAGGACCAGGCCATTTCCAGAATACTCCGATGCCAGGAATGCCTGGGAATACCTCTATCGCTGGACACCGAACAACATGGGGTGCGCCGTTTAGTCGAATTGACGAACTTGAACCTGGTGACGAGATCAATGTTCAAACAATTCAGGGAAGTTTCACTTACAAAGTCATTGAACAAAATGGTGGACGCGGTAATTTCATTGTAAGTCCACAACGACTTGCTGTTCTTGATCAAGACTTTGAAGAATACCCAAACCGGCTAACTTTAGTTTCTTGCCACCCTCGACTAACGGCCCGTAATCGAATCATTGTTGTTGCAGAACTGATAGGAGAACCAGCAGAGTACTTCGCAAGGCCTGATGCCGCTCCCCAAACAGGATTTGCTTTTATTTTTGATCAAGAAGCGCTTGATGAAGTGCTCCCTAATGATGGAACTCAAACGGTGACTGAGGATATTCCGCCGGAACTGAAACCCACTGAAGAGGGCAATATCGCTTCAAACACACAGAATGAAAAGATTGATGAAGCTGACCCACTCCCGACCCCTACCCAGGAAGTATCGCAGAGCACAAGACCCTCTGAATCAGTACCTTTACCTACGGAGCGTGCAACAAGTTTTGGAGAGGGTCTAGATGGTGACAGGTCAGCTATTCTTCCCTCAATTACATGGGGGCTAGCACTTTTGGCTTTAATGATTTCTTCTAATTTTATTGCAAACCGGTGGAGAAAATTGCCTACTTATTTAATTGCTTTTACCCCTTTTGTAATTGTCTTAAGCGTTTGGTTCTTTAATCTTGACCGGGCTTTACCGAGTTATTAAAAACTGCTCCTATGGTTATAGATGATGAAAACATTGCTACAAAGCTTTGACTTCCAAACGAACTCTTTCGCTGCTACCTCAAACCATCAAAGCGCGCACCATTTCCTTCTGCGAAGTTGGAAAAGTGTTCCGATTCTCATGTTTTTTTTATTTCTGTGTTTTGCTTGCTCATCCGAAGAGAAACAAACTACAGAGTTTGCTCCCGGTATTATCCCAGGTGCTTTAGCAAAAACAGGGAGCGTCGATTCTCTTGTCCTTGAAGGGAAAATAGTAAGTTTTCTTTACGAACTAAGTTCAGAGGATTGTTTCAATGAATACAGGTTAGTGGACGACCGGACAGGTGACATCAGCGACCTCACAACAATTGTTGATTGCCGACGACCACATGATGCTGAAATCTACGGAGAATACGTGCATCCCGCTATAGCCGGTGAACCGTTTCCTGGAAGAACCGAGATTGAACGATGGTCTTCAATAAAGTGTTTTGAAGGGTTTAAAGATTTCGTTGGTTCTGACTACGTTCTGTCTGATCTTGAAATTGGGTTGATCCCTCCAGAACGCGAGGATTGGGAAATAGGTTTATATAGAACGGTAGCTTGTTATGTGTTTGCGCCAGGTAGCCAATTGTCAGGGTCAATGAGAGGAAGTGGCATCTAACTATGAGAGAAAAATTTAATCAGAAACCCAATGAAGAGCTTGATCTACAAGAACGAAGAAAACGTGTCTCAAAATTTGTCAAGCTCGGTAAAAGAACCGGATATTCCTTATGGTTAATCGCTATAGTGCTATTTTTTGTTCTCTTCTCAACTGACTTTGATGGACCGTTTGTCGCTGTGCTTCTCGCGTGCCTCATAGCAGGGTGCGTTATTCTTCTTCCCTCTATTGTCTTGTCGTATGCAGTTCGAGCAGCTGAACGGGAAGACCCCACTACGGAAAAACCTAGATAAACCGAAACGAATTGAACCAAAGGAAAGTTATTCTATTGGAGAAATATCTATTGGTTCTTTAGGAATATCACCTTTTACAATATCAGGGAGAAATTCTCTTAATCTTTGCGGCAGCGTCGCTTCATCAGATTCGAGCAATTCATCAATCCTCCACCATTTCCCATCTTCAAAAGCTGCTGCTTCTAATGCTTCAAGGCCTTTGGGGTTCCACTCTCCAGACGTTTCCGAATATGCCACGTGAATTTTTTCATCGGATTTAAAGTGGTACATAGCAAAGTCAAATTCAACATATTGTGTCCAAATACATGGGCCAACATCTACTTTGTCGAATCCGCACTCTTCATAAAGTTCTCTTCTAGCTGCGTCGGCGCTTTTCTCGCCTGGCTCAATACCCCCACCTGGGATTTCCCACCAAGTCCCTTTCTCAGGTCTCATAGGATCAGACCCTTTCATAAGAAAAACTCGAGAAGACGAATCTAATAGAACAACCCTTGCAGCGGGCCTTCGTAAGCTCCAATTCATTAATTTTTGGGAAGTTCTACGAAAGGTGTTTCTTTGGAGTACCCAGGTTCTTTGGGCAACCCCAGTATGCGCTCCCCAATGATATTCCTTTGCACTTGGTCAGTACCGCCGTAGATCGCTGGAGCTGGAGAAAAGGTAGTTACTTCATGAATCCAACCCCCATAATCTACCTCTTTTGCAGTTAACATCCCATCTGCTCCAATCACCATATTTCCCACGTCACGGAATTGGCGGTAAAGCTCGCTCATCATCAACTTCCCTATATTTCCTTCGGCGCCTGTTCTCTGGGAGCTGGCTTTTGCTCGTATCATATTCAGTCGATTCACTTCAACTAGGGAATGCAACTTCATCATTTCATCTCTTATAACCGGATCTTTATCTTGACCTAATTTCTGAGCAAGTTCAGCGAGACGTTCAAAAAGTTTTGGTCCGATTGCGAGAGAATCGCCGGATCCTTGCCTACTCGCAGAAATAACTTCACCAACTTTTCGTTCCAATTGGCCAGCGATAGAACCCGGGGCTGTTGTGGTAACTGGAACAGTTCCGCTTCCCAAATGGGATCTTTCAAACATCAGTGTTGCATTTGCTACTCGCCAACCGTTTGATTTTCCACCAATCATTGCATTGTCATGGACCTGAGCGTCAGTTATAAAGACTTCGTTAAAGAGAGCTCTTCCGGTCATTTCCGTGAGTGGCCTGACATCTACCCCATCTTGTTTCATGTTGAAAGCAAAGTATGAAATCCCTTGATGTTTCGGCAAGTCGGGATCAGTTCGAGCTATTAGCATTCCCATATCTGCTATCTTTCCTCCGGAAGTCCAGACTTTTTGACCATTAATTGTCCACTCGTCTCCATCTTTTTCAGCTTTGCATTGCAGCCCAGCTAAATCAGAACCCGCTCCTGGTTCAGAGAACAGTTGACACCAAGCATGTTGACCATTGAGTATTTTTGGAAGATACTCCTCTATCTGCTCTGCAGTTCCGTGTGCAGCAATTGTTGGTGCTGCGAGCATCATCCCTAAACCAGTTGGTGGTCCTAGAACCTGTTTTTCAGCAAGAACACTTAACACCGCATGGTTTAGTGACCTGCTCCACCCTCTTCCGCCAGCCTCTTCTGGAAGCATCGTGTGGGAAAGCTTAGCGTCAGCCATCAGTTGCCACCATTCAGCAACAGTTAAGTCAGGGCTCCAATTTTTTTCAACCCAGTTAGCGACTTCGCTCTTGACTTCTGATTCGCTCATTTCTTGCATTTTGGATCTCCTGAATCGTGAAATGTCTGTCTAATTATTTTAGCGCCGATGATTCTATTTTCTTTAATTTACGCTAGGGCAGATGTCACTAGCGTTTTGGAAGCACGCTGATGTTTTCACCCTCTTTATGGATGAGGACGTTAGCTCCATAGATTTCTTTGAGAGATTCTTCTGTGATGATCTCTTTTGGTTTCCCAGATGACGTTATGCATCCATCAACGAAAAGTGCCATTGAGGTTCCATATTGAGCTGCAAGTGTTAAGTCGTGAAAAGCGCTAAGGACAGTCAGCCCGAGGTCCTTTCGTTGTGAGTCAACTAGCTCAAGAACATCTTGCTGATGCCCAAGGTCAAGAGCCGTCGTGGGTTCATCTAAAAGAAGTACCTTAGGTTTTTGAACCAGGGCGCGAGCAATTATGACTCTCTGACGTTCACCGCCTGACATTTCGGTAACGAACCTATTTGCGACTTTATTTAAATCTAAATCTGCCATCACCGAAATTGCTATGTGAATGTCCTCTTGGGTTGGCTGGTATCCACGTCCTAAGTAAGGGGTTCTCCCAAGAAGAACATAATCCACTACTCTCACTCTGGGGGGAACAACTGGGATCTGGGGGACGATAGACACAATCTGAGCGCGCATTTGCGGAGTTAAGTTTGTGAGGTCTTCTTCGTGAAATTTTATGGACCCTTGTGATTTAACTAAACCTGCAATTGCACGAAGAAAGCTTGATTTCCCGGACCCATTTGGACCAATGATTGATAACCACTCCCCTTCCTTAACGTTAATGGTGGCCGCATTAACTA
>MDSW01028830.1_pt1 | contig 16195 bp, 12 predicted proteins | sample 811171 | NCBI WGS metagenome assembly MDSW01 (sample SAMN05326641, study PRJNA326480) | marine metagenome | isolation source: seawater | place: Atlantic Ocean: North West | collected 2012
AAGACATGAAAAGACCGTTTTGCCGCGAAATACACCTGACATGACAGCGAAACCCACCTCTGATGACAAGGCCGCCCGCCGGGCCGAAGCGCTGCGGGCGAACCTGCGCCGCCGCAAGGCCGCGAGCCGGAAGACGAAGGATTCCGCGCCGGAAAAGGCTGCCGGAGAGACGCCGTCCGATGGCGGCGCCTAACCTTTTGTAAGACTTCAATAAGATCTGTGCAGTTGGAGCCACATTCCGGCCCTTCCAAAGCCGCGAAGCGCTGTATAAGGGCTGTCCATGGACAGATTGCACATTCTTGGCGGCACGCCCCTGAACGGCCGCATCCCGATTTCCGGCGCGAAGAACTCCGCGCTGAAGCTGATGGTCGCCTGCCTGCTGACGGACCAGCCGATCACGCTGACCAATATGCCGAGCCTGGCAGACACGCGCTTCCTCGCGCAATTGCTGGAAACGCTGGGCGTCGAGGTCTACTGGCCCAGGGGCGAGTCGACCTGCCACCTCAATGCTGCCGAACTGAAAAGCACAATCGCACCCTATGACCAGGTGCGGAAGATGCGGGCGAGCTTCAACGTGTTGGGGCCGCTGATCGCGCGGTCCGGCCATGCGACGGTGTCGCTGCCCGGCGGCTGTGCCATCGGCGCGCGGCCGGTGGACCTGCACCTGCAGGCGCTGGAAGCCATGGGGGCGGACCTGCGCGTCGAACAGGGCTATGTGAAGGCCGCCGCCATTCACGGCCTGAAAGGCGCCCACATCAATTTTTCCATGCCCAGCGTCGGCGCGACGGAGCATGCGATGCTGACCGCGACGCTGGCGAAGGGCGTGACGGTGCTGGAGAATGCGGCCCGCGAGCCGGAGATCGAGGATCTCGCTGACTGCCTCAATTCCATGGGCGCGAAGATTACCGGCGCGGGCACGGCCAAGATCCGCATCGAGGGCGTCGAAAGCCTTGGCGGCACGACCCATGCCGTGATGGCGGACCGGATCGAGGCCGGTACCTATGCCATGGCCGCAGCGGCAGCGGGCGGCGATGTCACGCTGGACGGCGCGCCTGTGGCTGCGTTGGGCGCCATGATCGCCAAACTGCGCGAAGCAGGCGTGACAGTGGAGGCCGACGAGGCCGCCAGCACGCTCCGGATCCTGCGCAACGGCACGCGCCTGAAGGCGGTCAGCGTCTCGACCCAGCCGCATCCCGGCTTCCCGACAGATCTGCAGGCGCAATTCATGGCCCTGATGAGCCTCGCCGAGGGCACCAGCATCATCCGCGAGACGATTTTCGAGAACCGTTTCATGCACGCGCCCGAGCTTTCGCGCCTTGGCGCGGACATTACGGTGCGCGGGCAGGAGGCCATCGTGAAGGGCGTGCCCCAGCTGACGGCTGCGCCTGTGATGGCGACAGACCTGCGGGCGTCTGTCTCACTCGTCATTGCGGGGCTTGCCGCAGAGGGGGAGACTATGGTGAACCGTATCTACCATCTCGACCGGGGCTTCGAGCGTCTGGAAGAAAAGCTGAATGCCTGCGGCGCCCGAATCGAGCGCCGGTCGGGAGACGACGAATAGGAAGTAAAGGGGGGCCGATGGCCGACATAAAACCACTCCGACTCCTCGCCGAGAGCGCAGAGGATCTGGAGGTCATTTCGGCCGCTATCCAGGATGCCGTCGTCAAGGCCGGCAATCTCAAATATGAAGCGCGCCGCAACCGGTTTGCGCTGGAGCTGAACCGGTACCGCTGGGAAGCGTCCGGCGGTAAGTCCCGCGAGGGCGAGCGTATCCGTGCCCTGCTGGCCTTTGATGGTGTGCTGGGCGTGAAAACCCGCGCGGTGACCAAGAGCGATCCGGAAATGATCCTTTCTCTGCTACAGGTGACCTTCACGCCGGACGAGGAGCCGCCGGGGGGCAAGGTAACGCTCTTGTTCGCAGGGGATGGCGAAATCGTCCTCGATGTGGAAGTGCTGGATGCCACCTTGCTCGACAGTGACTATGTATGGCCAACGCGCCACCAGCCCAGCCACGAGCGGCGCCGGAGATAGTCATGGTCCGCAAGCTTGATGCGTCACGCCCCGCTTTCAAAAGCGATTTTGCCGATTTCCTGAAAATGGAACGCGGCACCGGGCATGATGTTGCCAGCATTGTGACGAAGATCCTGGATGATGTGGATATCCGGGGCGGTCCGGCCGTGGCGGATTACACCGCGAAGTATGACAGCCTTCAGATCGACCCGACGACATTGCAGTCCGACAATGTGAACCTGCACCTTCTGGCAACGGCCTGTCCGGAAGACCTGCGCACGGCCATCGACTATGCGCACGACCGGATTGCCGCCTATCATGAGGCTCAGAAGCCCGACAATCACAGCTTCACCGACAATTCCGGCATCGAGCTCGGCTGGCGCTGGACGCCGATTGAGAGCGTCGGCGTCTATGTGCCCGGCGGACGGGCGAGCTATCCGTCGTCCGTACTGATGAATGTCGTCCCCGCGAAGATTGCCGGGGTTGAGCGGATCGTCATGGTGGCCCCGGCACCGGACGGGCAGATGTCTCCCGCTGTTGCCTATGCGGCGCTGAAGGCGGGTATTGATGAATTCTTCCCCATTGGTGGCGCCCAGGCCATCGGCGCGCTCGCCTATGGCACGTCGCGGCTGGACCCGGTCGACAAGATCGTCGGCCCCGGCAATGCCTTCGTCGCCGAAGCCAAGCGCCAGGTGTTTGGCCGCGTCGGCATCGACACAATCGCCGGCCCGTCCGAGATCCTCGTCATCGCCGACGACACAGCAAATCCCGACTGGATTGCGGCGGATTTGTTGTCTCAGGCGGAGCATGATCCGACCAGCCAATCGGTTCTGATCTGTGTGGATGAAGCTGTGGCCAAGGCTGTGGAGAAGGCTGTGGAAATCCAGTTGAAAGCGCTGCCGACGGGCGAACGCGCGGCACAGAGCTGGAACGCCCATGGCGCCATCATCCTGGCCCCCGACCTGGCGCGCGCGGCGGAGATCTCGAACCGCATCGCCCCGGAACACCTGGAGCTGGCGGTGGAGGACCCGGACGCCCTGCTGCCGCGCATCCGCCATGCGGGTGCGGTGTTCCTCGGCCACTACACGCCGGAAGCGCTGGGCGACTATGTGACGGGCTCCAACCACGTCCTGCCGACCAGCCGTTCTGCCCGTTTCTCCTCCGGCCTCGGCCTGCACGACTTCATGAAGCGGATGAGCGTCCAGCGCGTCGGCCCGGACGGCTTTGCCGCGCTGGCCCCGGCCGCGCTCCGCCTGGCGGAAGCCGAAGGCCTGCCCGCGCATGCGCGCTCCATCTCCATCCGCAGCAACAAGGGCCCGGACGGATGAGCAGGGACCGGCTCATCGGCGTCGAAATCGACGATGAGACGCTTGGCGCGTCCGGCCCCGACGCAGAACATGAGCGGCGGGTCGCCATATTCGACCTGCTGGAAGAGAACAGTTTCAAGCTGATCGACAAGGATCAGGGACCCTATATCCTGGCCCTGTCACAGGTTGAGCGCCGCCTCGTCTTCGCGCTTCGCGACGAGGCCGGCAACGAGGTGCACACCTTCATCCTGTCGCTGGGGCCGTTCCGGGGCGTGATCCGCGATTATTTCATGATCTGCGACAGCTATTACGACGCAATCCGCACGCAGACGCCGCACCAGATCGAGGCGATCGACATGGCCCGCCGCGCGATCCACAATGAGGGCTCGGAACTGCTGGCCGAGCGGCTGGAAGGCAAGGTCGAGATCGACTTCAAGACCGCCCGCCGCCTCTTCACCCTGATCTGCGCCCTCCACGCCGGCCAGGCCCGCGCCGCGGGCTAGCGCGCCTGTGGGATAGGGTGCCGGATAGGGCGGTGGAGAAGGTGTGGGATAAACCGCACCCAGATGGTCCGGAACTCTGCCCGGAAAATGTCCGGATACTGTCCGGAAGCCGGGGCTTTTTGTCCGGAAGCAGTCCGGCGTTGGAAATTGGACACTAGCTCAGCCGCCGCCCGGTCTTGATGACGGCATCTACCAGAATTTCAAGGTCGGCACGGTTAAGGGTTCGCATAAGGTCTCCAACCCGAAACGAGACGACGCCAATCAGGCTGTCGATCAGCTTCTCGAGCGTCTCGGGATCTACCCGACGCCCGATAGCGCTTTGCAATGACTTTTCATAAGGGGCGCGCTCCTTTTCATAGAGCCGTTCCAGCGCCATCGCCAATTCGCCATCAGCCGTTCGGGCTGCGCTGAGCGCAGCACGCAGTCCGCCCAACGGGCCAGACAGAACAGCGACAAAACCCTCAAGCATTGTGACGAGCGCCTCCCGTGGCGCTTGTTCGCAATCGCTGGGGATCTCAGTTGCCCGAATAGCCTGATCGATCAAATCGAGCACCAGGTCGTGTTTACCGGAATAGCGGCGATACAGCGCCGCGCGGCCGCACCCCGCGCGTTGAGCAACTTCCTCCATACTCATGGCGAGATAGCCATAATCCGCCAGTACTGACCAGCCTGCCTCAGTGATGGCTTCGTCCAGAGCCACATCGCGCGGTCGTCCCATTCAAGTCCTCCCTCAGATTTTTTTCGGAGTCATCCGACCGTTTGAAAAGTGTTAAATCACCGTCATGAAGTTACGATACAGGACTGTATCGAAACACAGTCAAATGGCAAGGAACTCGGCGATGTCCGCATTTCGTAAATATGGTCTACTTTATACCTGCAGTTGGGCGACCATCAATCTGTGTGCAGGCATGGCCGGACAGGCGAGCTTCGCTCAGGAAGCGCCGGAGGGCGAGGCGCGCATGAACGCCGTCATCGTGACCACTCAGAAACGGGAAGAAGCCATCACCGATGTGCCGATCGCCATTACGGCCTTTCAGGCCGGAGACTTGGCGACGCTTCGCGCGACCTCACTCGACGAGATCGCGACGCTTGCACCAAGTACGAACTACAAGAACCAGAGCCCTGCCGCCCCCAGTATCAGCATTCGCGGCATTACATCAGACGAATCAGGAGCGGGGTCTGAATCGGCTGTTTCTACCTATCTCGACGGCGTAGACATCAGTCGCCGGGAAGGCTCGCAAATGGCGATCTACGATCTCGAGCGGATCGAGGTGGTCCGTGGTCCGCAGGGAACGCTTTTCGGAACGGCATCGCAAATCGGTGGTCTGAACATTATCACCCAGAAGCCGACAAAGGAAAGCGAAGGCTATCTGAACGCGTCGGTCGGCAATTTCGACTATCGCCGGTTCGACGGCGCCTACAATCTGCCTGTGTCGGATATGGCTTCGCTGCGCGTCTCCGGTCTGTACGAAACCCGCGAAGGCTATATCCGCAATCGCGGCGCGGCAAACGGTGACAGCGACGATTACATGGGGCTAGACAAGCGTGCAGCGCGGGCAATCTTGCGGCTTGAGCCAACCAGCGACCTGACAGTTGATTTGATCGGATATTACGAGTTCAACGACCCTTCCGGAACTCAGTTTACCAGTTTCAATGTCCCTGCACCCGATCTGGAACTCGTCGATTTCACCCAGGATACCTTTCAGGTACCTCGCCAGCCTTCTGAACTCACCCGTGAAATCGGCGGCGCCATGGCGCTTGCCGAGTATGATTTCAATAACGCCCTGAGCTTGAGCTCAATCAGCGGTTACCGCGAGTACAATTACCAGCAGTACTTCGACCTTGACGGTTCGTTCGTTCCATTGATCGATAGCGACATCGACAATGAAACGTTTAGTCTGTATCAGGAGCTTCGCCTGAACTTTTCTGCGGGCGAGCGGTTTCGCGGATTTGCGGGCGTCAGCTATGTTCACGAAAAAGTCGACGAAGAAATTGGCCTGACCTTCTCGGAATCGATTTTCGCGGTCCTGCAGAGCGGCGTTTTCGTTCTCCCGGACGGCCAGCCCAACCGTCTCAACCTTCCGTCTTCCCTTGCGGCCTTCGGGGTTTCTCTCGACGAGAACCGCCGTGAGTTCCGGCGCCAGACCGCGTCCAAGATCGACCAAAGCGCCTTCGTCGATTTGTCCTATGACTTGACTGACAAATTGTCGCTGAACGGCGGTATTCGCTACGTTGAGAATCGTCGCCGTTTTGCGTCGAACCAACCTCCCCAAGATCAATCCGGACTCGTACGGCTTGGAGTCTATTCTGCGGTCTCAGCCCAGATTGCCGCCAACTTTGTGGCCATCGATCCCACTTTCTCGCCGACCAACCCTGCCCATCCGCTTTTCACTTCCTACTTTGCCGCTCTTCAGGGTGCGCTGCCGGGCGCCTACGCCTCCTCACCGAGCAACATTGTGTTCAGCGCAACAAACGGCGTGCTGACGAGCCAGGACACCTTCGACGGGGTATTGCCGCGCGTGTCTGTAGAGTACGCGCTCACCGACGAGATCAATGTCTATTCCGGCATCGCAAAGGGCCAGCGGTCCGGCTTCCTGCAGGCCGATGGTGCAGGTTCAATCTCCGCCGTCGATCCGGAGCAACTGTTGAACTATGAAATCGGCGTCAAAGGGGCGTTCGACCGTTTCAGATTTGAAGCCGCTGCCTACCTTTATGACTGGACGGATTTCCAGACCGTTGAATTGATCGACCCCAGCAATCCCACACTGGGTATCCGCAATGTCAACGCCGGGTCGGCGACTGCGGCCGGTGCAGAGGCATCCGTCAATGCTGACGTGAATGACACGTTGAGCGTCTTTGCAAACGTGTCTTACCTCGATGCCTCCTTTGACGATTTTGTCTCCTCCGAAGGCGATTTTTCAGGCAACCGTTTCCGCATCGCACCCGAATGGCAGGCGTCTGCCGGCGTCAGCGGTTCCTGGTCTCTCGGCGGGCCATATACGGGGTTCTACGCTGCGAGAGCTCGCTACCAGTCCAGCGTATTCTTTGACAATTCGAACACCGCGCCCAAGCAGGACGATGCCTACACAATCGTCAGCGCCAATATCGGCATCCGTACCGATGAGGGTTGGAGTGCCCGCTTGTTCGCGGATAACCTTTTTGATGAGGACTATCTGGTTGATGCCGGGAATTCCGGCGCAAACTTCGGGACCCCGACGGCGATTGCCGCCCCGCCGCGCATGTACGGTATCGAAGTAGGCTACACGTTCTGATCTGCAAGTCCACGAGGAGTCACCCACCATGAAATATCGCTTTCCAGCTATCGCCGCCTCGCTGCTTGTTCTTGCCGCCTGTTTCAGCGTTGAAGGACCGGCGCCGGTTTCGGATGTTGTGGACCCGGTGTTCACGATTGCCGTGATCCCGGACACTCAGAACTATGTCGACTACACTCATCAGACTGCTGACGGGTTTCCGTTTGATGCGAGCGAGCTGTTCCTTCAACAGATGCGCTACATCTCGGAGAACCTCGAAAGCGAAGGCGGCGATATCGCTTTTGTGACCTCGGTCGGTGACGTATGGCAGCATCAGACACTCGAAATGGATCCGGAACACGAGGCGCTCGGCTTCCGCCGGGTGGCCAACCCTGTCCTCGACGCCCACTTCGCGCCAACCCCAAAGGTCCTTGCGGTCGAGATCCCGGTCGTTCGGGAAGGCTTTGCGATGATTGCAGGCAAGGTGCCTTTCGGCGTTGCGCCCGGCAATCATGATCATGATGCCATGTGGACCGACTCCAATCACCCACCTGCCGAAGTGGTGCGAAGCGCCGCTGACGTCGGAATGCTCCACGCCGGAGGACTGTCGAACTTCAAGTCTGTTTTCTCTGATCAGTCCGATTATTTCCGAGGTCAGCCGTGGTACGTCGCGGCCCATGATGACGGCGCAAGCAGCGCTCAGCTATTCTCTGCTGGCGGCCGGGAATTCCTGCATATCTCGCTGGTCTTTGCACCAATGGACGACACGCTGGAATGGGCAGAACAGGTCATGGCCTCGTATCCTGGTGTGCCAACGCTGATAACCACCCACGAATACATCAACAATGACGGCGAGCGCCTTGCAAATCCGGTGATCGACCAACATGCCGTCGATGCTCGCCACAACACGCCGGAAATGCTCTGGGAAAAGTTCATCAGCCAGAACGACCAAATCTTTCTGGTGATCTGCGGGCACCATCATGGCCAGGCTTACCGTGTCGATCCGAACGCGTTTGGCAATCAGGTTCATCAGGTTCTTGCCGACTATCAGGACCGTCATCAGACGGCAATCGACGCCGGCGCGACAGTGCAGCAAGGCCTCGGGATTGGCGATGGCTGGATGCGACTGATGGAGTTCGACTTTTCAGAGGAAACACCCGTGATCCGGGTGCGAACGTATTCGACACACTACAATGTCGAAAGCAGCGACCTCGAAACATACGCCGACTGGTACAAGGCTGCAGAAGAGCCTGACCTCTCAAACGAAGCCTTCCTTGCTGAGGAAGACTTTGTCGTCGAACTCACCGACTTTCATGCCCGCTTCAGCAAGGGAGAGCAAAGATGAACCCTTGGCTTACGGGTGTTTCAGCTGGCTTCTCCGTCTTGATCGCTGCGTGCGCAGCGACCGTCGATCCGCAGCCTGTCACGCCACCACAGGACCTTCGCCTCAACCAAATCCAGGTTATCGGAACCCATAATTCCTACTCATTGCCGCTGGATCCGGCTCTGGCCAGTTTCATCGATCCGCTCGTTGCCGCCGGTATGTCGGACATGGAGTCAAGTATGGGGGAGGAGCGTCTCGAAAGCTTCCTCGAATACCACCCGAACTTCGGTGAGCTGAGCTTCAGTGAAGGGCTGAGCTACGGCTATCCGGAAGGGCTGGCCGCCCAACTGGATGCAGGCATGAGAAGCCTGGAGATCGACGTGTTCCACGATCCGGAGGGAGGCAGGTTTCTCCGGCCCGCCGGGTACGAAATACTGAGACAACAGGGGGTTCCTGCAGAGGCACTGGCTCAGCACGATACCAGGGATCTCGAGAAACCAGGCTTCAAGGTCTTGCATGTCACAGACATTGATTTTCGCTCGACCTGCAACCTGCTGACTTCATGCTTGGGCGAACTGCGCGACTGGTCGGATGACAATCCCGGTCATGCTCCGGTCTTTATCCTGCTGGAAACCAAGGATGCCGGCTTTCCGGGTATTCCCGGCGGCGCCGAGGTATTGCCCTTTGATGTCGCCGCCTATGATGCGCTGGATGCGGAGATCGTCTCGGTGCTTGGCCGGGAGCGACTCGTGACGCCCGATGATGTCCGCGGCGATTTCGAGACGCTCGAGGCCGCCGTGCTGGCCCAGAACTGGCCGAGCCTCGACGACAGCCGCGGCAAATTCGTCTTTCTCATGCTCACCGCGCTCGATGTGGATGGCCTGTCGGGATATTTCGAAGGCCGGCCGAACCTTGAGGGCCGCGTCGCCTTCCTGCGCTCCGAGCCTGGCCAGACGCACGCGGCCTTCCTGCTGCTCGACAACGCCATCGTTCGCGCCGACGAGATCCCCGCGCGTGTTCGCCAAGGCTACCTCGTGCGCACCCGCTCTGACATTGAAACCTATGAGGCCAAGGTCAATGACATGACTCGCGCCGAAGCCGCCTTCGCCAGCGGCGCGCAAGTCGTCTCGACGGATTTCTACAAGCCCGGAAACGGTTATGGCACAGACTACGTCGTCACCCTCCCGGGCGGCGGTGAGGTGCGCTGCAACCCGGTCAACGCCGTCTGCAAATGAAAGAGATTTAGAGGACCACGAACGACTTTCGCCAAAGCGCCTTCATGCTTTCCACGAAATCGCGGCGACCGGCCGGGATGGGCCAATCCCGGTCATTTCGCGACGTCGACTTCAGTGTGCGCTTTTGCGTCCTGGTCAGTCTGATCAAGCCAGGCCCGGGCTGCGTCGATCGATTGTGAGCTGATTGGTGGGATGAGTGGTCGCGGCCGGATCAAGCACGCTGTCCACAATGCGTATGCCGGCGTCAAGGCGGTCTCGGGAGAGGTCGCAGAGCAGGTAGCCATTGTACCGGTTCTCGAAATGGAAGGGTTGGCCGAGGCTCTGGTAGAAATCGGTCTCTGCAGTATAGCGCGCATCTCCGCCGCCGCCCGAGGAAATCGCGCCAACGACGAGTTCACTCGCGAAGGCTTCCGCGCCCGGCGCGTCTGACAGTCCGCTCGCATAGAAGGCGTGGATATCCCCGCCGAGGAAAACCGTGCCGGGCAGGCCCTTCGATTTCACCAGGTCGAACAGGCGCGCGCGGGCCGCCGGATAGGCGGTCCAGCGATCCGAGCTGTAATGCGGCGCGCCCTCGATCGTGCGCAGATAGGAGTTCATCTGCGTGGTCTGGGTGATGAAGTTCCAGGCCGCGCCTGAGACGCCGAAACCACGGCCCAGCCAGGTCTCCTGCGTCTCGCCCAGCATGGTGCGGGCGGGATCTGAGGCGTCGCAGCTGACCCAGCTCGGGGTTTCGCCACCCGGGCCCCGGCAGGGATGATCGGAACGGTACTGGCGCGTGTCGAGCAGGTCGAACTGGGCAAGGTCACCGAAGACGGCGCGCTGGTAGAGTTGCATCGCTCCGCCGGGGCCCGGGCGTGCGCGCCGACGGATGGGCATGTGCTCATAGTAGGCCTGGTAGGCGGCGCGGCGGCGGGCCGCCCAGCTTGTCGCAGTGTGGCCCTCCGGCGTATGCCCATCGCGGTAGTCGTTCAGCACTTCATGGTCGTCCCAGATGACCAGCCAGGGCGCGACGGCGTGGGCGGCCTGCAGGTGCGGGTCGGTTTTGACGGCCGCGTGATAGGCGCGATAGCTCTTCAGGTCATTGGCCTCCGGCGCCGGCAGGCGTCGAACCGGCATGGTCCAGGGCGTTTCATAAATATAATCGCCGACATGAAGGATGAGGTCGGGCGCCTGCTCGGCCATGTCGCGGTAAGCGCCATAATAGCCGACCGAATAGCTCTGGCAGCTGGCAACGGCGAAGCGTAGCCGGTCCAGGGGGGAGCCGATGACCGGCGAAGTGCGCGTGCGGCCTGTGGGGCTGACGGAGTCGCCGGTGTGGAATCGATAGAAATAGTCTCTGCCGGGCCGCAGGCCTCCAATTTCCACATGGACGCTGTGCGCCATTGCGGGCCGTGCAAGCGCGCGGCCGGACTGGGCGATGCGGCTGAAATCCTCGGTCTCGCTGACCTCCCAGCCCACAGCGATATCGCCCTGCAGCACGTCATCTTCGAACGGCGCGGGCGCAAGACGGGTCCAGAGCACGAAGCCATCGGCCAGCGGATCGCCGGAAGCAACGCCCAGCGTGAAAGGATAGGCATCGAATCGCGTGCGCCCTGACGGCAAGCTCTGGCAGCCCGCGAGCAAGACCCCTGAAGACAGGGCCGATTTGAGAAGCCAGCGACGGTCGAAGTTCTGGGACATGGCGCGATCCTGTTGACGTCGAAGAGGGACGGGCCGAAGCCCGCCCCTCCCGAGGGGGAATCTCCTGACTGAATATCAGTAGGAGGCGGTCAGGCGCACGCCGTAAAGACGGGGCGGGCCAAGCACTTCCGCGTCGACGATAAAGTTCGACGGGATCTGGACATATTCCTCATCGAAGAGGTTCGAGCCGAACAGCTCCACCTGCCAGCGATCATCGGCGCTGCGCAGGCCGACCACGGCGTTGAACAGGCCATATTCCTCGACGCTGAGGTCAGGCTCGTTGCCGGCACCGGAGAAGTACTGGCCAGTCCAGCCATAATTGGCATTGCCGAAGACTTCCATCTTGCCATCGCGCACCGGATACCATGCCTGAGCGGCGATGGAGTACTGGTTCTCGGGCGAATTGCCGAGCCGGTTTCCGGTATTGCCCGCCGATCCCGGGATTTCGAAGCTGTCGAACTCGGTGTTGAGGTAGCCATAGGTGGCGTCGACGCTGAAATAGTCGTTGAACTGCCAGCCGGCTTCGAACTCGATGCCCTGGATCGTGGCGTCGGCGGCGTTCTCCACCGTGCCGAAGAAGGTCAGGCGGTTGAAGACGAACTCCTGCTTGCCCTCATAGCTCTGGTCGAATGCGGTGACGTTCAGATAGCCACGCCCGTCGGCGAAGAAGGTGCGTGCGCCGATCTCGAAGGATTTGATCTTTTCTTCCTCGAAGGGCTGCTCGAACTCCGCCAGGCTGTCATCGGTCGTGTTGAAGCCACCAGCGGTGAAGCCCTCGGAGTAAGAGCCGTAGAGGGTCAGATCCTCATTCGGGCGCCAGGTGATGACCGCGCGCGGTGTGACGGCATCGAAGTCCTCACTAAGGCCCTGGGCGTTGAAGTTGGCACTGGCATTGTTGAGGTTGCGGAAGTCCAGAGAGCCGGTCCGCTCCTCAGAAGTGTAGCGAAGGCCACCGGAGAGTTCGACCGTCGGCGTCACCTCATAGGTCGCGTCGGCGTAGACTGCATAGGCTTCGGTTTCTGCGCCCTGTAGGTAGATCTCGCTCAGGGTCACGGCGCCGGTGCTGGCGGCGCGGCGCTGGCGGAATGTGGCGGCCTCGGAATCCTCGCTGAGATAATAGACCCCGGCGATGACATTGAGCGGGCCGTCATAATCGCTGGTGAAGCGGAATTCCTGGGACCAGGTCTGCGGCTTCTCGATTTCGGTGTTCACCTGCTGGAAGCCGAAGGGCAGCAGCGTGTAGCTCAGGCCGTTGAAGCTGAAATCCTCGCGGGCATCGGACTGGCGATAGCCCGTGATGGACAGGAACTCGCCCGCATCGGTCTCATAGGAGGCGCGGAGCGACAGGCCGAAGATGTCGCGCTCGAAGGCTTGCGGCACGCCGACGGCAGAGGTGCGGCGGTCGCCATCGTCCTGAACGTCGATCGTGGAAATGGTGCGGCCCGTGTTTTCATCATGCTGGTAGTCGGCCGACAGCACCGCGTCGAACTGCGCATTCGGTGCCCAGCGGAGCGCGCCGCGAACGCCCGTGGCGTTAAAACCGTTCTGCTCCTGGCCAGTGAGAATGTCACGGCCATAGCCGTCACGGTCCTCATAGGACACCGAGAACTTGCCGGCCAGCGTGTCCGTAATCGGACCATTGATCGCGCCGCGCGCTTCGAATGCGCTGAGGTTTCCGAAGCCGATCTGCCCCTTGGCGGTGAACTCATCCAATGACGGTTCAGCCGTGCGCAGGATGATCGCGCCGGAAGCCACGTTGCGGCCGAAGAACGTACCCTGCGGGCCGCGAAGCACCTCAACACTCTGAAGATCGAACAGGTCGATATCGCCTGCGCTCGGGCGGGGAATGAACACCTCGTCGATAAACACGGCCACCGGCTCATTGGTGCCGAGCGCGCCCAGCGTGTTGGCGCCGCCACGGATCGCGAAGATCGGCTGGGTGTCTGAGAAATTGGTGGCCAGGAAGTTCGGGGTCACGCGCGAGATGTCGGTGATGGAGTCGATGTCGAAGTCTTCCAGCGCCTCGGCAGAAAAGGCGGTGATCGCGGCTGGCGTGTCCTGCAAGGTGGTCTCGCGCTTCAGTGCGGTGACAACGACCGGCTGGATGCGGAGCGTGGCCTCCTCTTTCGCAGCAACGTCGACAGTTTCTGCCTCCTGTGCGGTGGCCAGCGGCGCGGATAGTGACAGGGCGATGAAGCTTGCGGCGCTGAGTGCGGCAAAGCGGTTGTTGGCAGGCATTGTGTTCCCCTCGAATGAAACCCGATTGATCTGGCGCGGGATGGCAAAGCGAGGGGGCGCGCCGTTTCCCGCCTCATGATTGGGGAGAGGCCGGTAACGGCGCAGATTGGTTATCGATTCATAAAAATTTCACATTGGAGCGGCCCGGCCGAACTTTTTCGTAGCCAGATTGGTTGCGCCAATGCCTCTTAGTATTCATGGACAGGCAAGCGCGACTGGCAGGCAGTAAAGACACATGGCGGAACAAGACGAAGAGACGCCCGGGCATGCCGCTTCGCCCGAGGCGTTGTTCCGGGCCTATGGACCGGTCCTGCGCCGTTACCTTGTCTCGCGTACAGGCAATGAAGCCGACGCCAATGACCTCGCCCAGGAAGCCTTTATCCGCTTTTCGCAGGTGCCCGATGCCGAAGCGATCGAGAACCCTCAAGCCTATCTCTTCCGGATCGCGGCAAATCTCGCGGGAAAGTTCCTCAAGTCCCGCGGCGCGCAGCCCCGCGCGGTTGATCTCGATGATGTGGCCGAAACTGCAGCGGCAAGCGATGGCGATGCTTTCGAGCGCGCGATTGAGGCCCGCTCGGCAATCGCGAGGCTGGACGAGATTCTCGGCCAGTTGCCCGCGCTCTATCGCGCCGTGCTCCTTCTCAGGAAGCGCGACGGACATAGCCATGCCGAGATCGCGGAGCAGCTCGGAATATCAACGCACACCGTGCACCATTATTTGACGAAGGCGCTTGCGCGGTGCCGCGAAGACTGGACGGAATAAGACAATGACAGATCAGTCCAACACGATGGAACATATTCGCGAAGAGGCCGCCGGCTGGGCGGTCAGGCTGGATGCCGGCCCCCTTTCCGCTGACGAGCGCCGCGAGCTGGCCCGCTGGCTGAAAGGGTCACCCGCTCATGTGGACGAGTTCCTGACCGCCTGCGCCCTTTTTGATTTGCTTAGTGATACTGAGGATCGCGCCGCCATCGATCTGGCCGATCTCATGGTTCCGGCTGACGAAGCGGTGGTGCCGCTTCAGGCCGAACGCGCCCGTCGCGGGTTTGTGGCAAGGCATGTGCGATCCATCGGTGCTGTGGCGGCAGCTTTCGCTGTTGCCATCATCGGTATTGCGCTCTGGCGCGAGCCGGTAGCGCCTCCGACGCTGGAAACCATGCCAATTCTCGCCGCGACAGCGTTCGGAGAAACGGACACGCTGGCGCTTGAGGATGGCTCGACTCTGGCGATGAACACGCAAACCGAGCTGCGCGTCACGCTGAGTGACAGCGCCCGCACCGTGTCGCTGAGCACTGGAGAAGTCTTCGCCGACGTCGCGCATGCGCCGGAGCGTCCTTTCCGCGTGCTCGCCGGAGACACGCCTGTCGAGGCGCTCGGGACAGCCTTCAATGTGCGCTACCTTGAGGGCAATTTGCGCGTGGATGTGCGCGAAGGTGTGGTCCTGGTCGGCGCAGGTGCCCCGGTTGAGCGCGCCGCCTATGCAGAGGCGCTGCAGACTGGCCCGGTACAGCTGGAGGATGGCCGGGTCCTGCTGGGCGCCGGGCAGTGGATGGCGCTCGACACCGGTTCAACCGAGCCACGGCTGGGACGCATCGATCTCGCCAATGTCGCCGCCTGGCAGGAGGGTCGGCTGGTCTTCGAGAATGCGCCGCTGGCCGACATCGCTGCCGAGTTCAATCGCTACAATCGCACGCGCCTTGTGATCGCGGATGCGGATCTGGCAGGAGAACGCGTCTCCGCCGTCTTCGACGCCCGCGATCCCGAGGCCCTTATTGCCTCGCTGGAACTGACGGGTCAGGCGCGGGCGGAGCGTCGCGGCGGTGAGATCAGGCTGGTGCGCGATTAGTGCTTCAGCCTCAACCGCACGCCATAGAGCCGCGGCGGACCGAGATACTCGGCCCGGACAACAAAGTCTGACGGGATCAGGACATAGTCTTCATCAAGAAGGTTCGACCCGAACAGCTCCAGGGCGACACTGCTATCGGCAGAGCGCAAGCCGATCGTGCCACCTAGCAGGCCGTAGCTTTCAATGAACAGGTCCGGATCATTCGTGGCACCGGTAAAGTACCCATCGGTGTAGCTGAAATCTGTCCGGCCATAGAGTTGTGCACGCCCCTCCAGCACCGGCCAGTCGCCTTCCAGCCCCAGGGCGAACTGGTGGCGCGGGGATGAGCCCAGGCGATTGCCCGTATTGCCCGGCCCGTCTGCGATCCGGAAGTCATCATAGCGCGCGTCCAGATAGCCGTAGGACAGGCTCGCCGACATGGCGTCATTCAACCGCCAGCCAGCCTCGATCTCGACGCCCTCAAGTGTCGCCTCGGCAGCATTCACAATTGTGCCGAAGCCGGTATCAGGCACGAGCACGAATTCCTGCTTGTCTTCGTAGTCCTGGTGAAAGGCCGCGAGATTCAGGTAGCCGCGCCCGCCGGAGAGACTGAATTTCGCCCCGATCTCATAGGAGGTGATGGTTTCCGGCCCGAAGGGCGTAGAGAATTCCCTGATCGTATCAGCTTCAGTGTTGAAGCCACCGGCGGTAAAACCGCGCGTTGTAGACGCATAATAGGTCGCGTCCCCGCTCGGCCGCCAGACAAGCGCAAGGCGCGGGGTGAGCGCATCGAAGCTCTCTTCCAGTCCCGAGGCCGAAAAGGA
>MDSW01007741.1_pt1 | contig 16192 bp, 12 predicted proteins | sample 811171 | NCBI WGS metagenome assembly MDSW01 (sample SAMN05326641, study PRJNA326480) | marine metagenome | isolation source: seawater | place: Atlantic Ocean: North West | collected 2012
AGTAATATTCCTGCAGATGCAATTCCATCTAGGTCTCCATCTGTTACGATTCGAGTGGGAGAAATCTGCTGTAGACGACTCCATGCCTCCTCATCCGTAATCAAATCGGTTCGGCCCATATTACGCTGCGATAATAGGTTGTTAAGAGCGATTCGGACGAACTGTCAAAGATTGATGCCTATTCGGGGTTTCATGGAAACATCATGTGGAGTTGTTCTTGCTAATGGAGATTTAATCCTATTACTTCGTTATCCACAAGGACATTGGGGGTTTCCTAAAGGTCATGTGGAAGAGAAAGATATTGATCACCATTCAACTGCTATCCGAGAATTAGAAGAAGAAACTGGAATCACAGATGTATCTATTGTTGGAGAATGGTTTGCCACCACCTCCTATACCTATTCAAAAAAAGGTAAGGAAGTGGAAAAACAAGTTCATTGGTTTCCTGCAAATACAAATTCTATCGATGTTAAACTCTCAGAAGAACATACAGATTTCATTTGGATAGATGTTAATGATGCTGAGGACATGATTACATTTGATGCAGAAAAGGATGTGCTTCGAAATGCTCGGAAGGTTCTGAAAATCTAATTTTCTCGTGAAGATAGAGGGACCCATAGAACCTCTTCTTCGCCTAATGTAAATGAGGCATGCCGGCATGCTACAAAGAGCCAATCTGAAAGGCGATTTAGATAGGCGAGAATAGGAGGTCTGACTGCCCCGTCTCCTTCAATTTGTACCAATCTAACTGCACATCTTTCCGCTCTTCTAGCAATTGTTCTAGCCATATGTAATGCTACAATCACAGGAGATCCTGCAGGAAGAATGAATGAGTTAAGTGGAGGAGTATTTGCAGTCCAAGTATCAATTTCAGTTACCAAACGATCTGCGTGTTTCATGTTTATCAATACCATTTCTTTTGGAAGGGTAGTTGGATTTCCTGCACATTCCCCACCAACATCGAACAACTCTTGTTGAAGAAGAGAGAGTTTGGGTTCTAGTTCAGATTCTAAGCGAATAGCTGTGGCTCTCACTCCTCCATCGTGTGCTTCCTTTGGAAGTCGGTTAAGTTCCATCCTAGCCCAGCCAATGGAAGAGTTCAATTCATCTATTGTTCCAAATAATTCCACTCGTTCAATTGATTTAGCAACCCGTTCGCCAGTTAACAAACTGGTTTCCCCTCCATCGCCCGCGCCAGTATGTACTCTTGTGATGCGTACCATCGTCTCTCAAGGCTTACACGTATTCGGCGGCTCTTGAATCCGTTTGATGCTCGTTATCTGCTAAAATTCGAATTGATGTTCGACGAATGGCATAAATTAACAATACAATCCAGAGGGTTATTTCGACTACTACAATCACCAATGCAGCTGGCCCAAATGATTCGAATAGCACATTTGCATCAAGAGGAGAACCATATGTTCCTAACCAGAATGCTTGAACCAATAGATTCGCTCCAAACCATGTTGATAAAATCCAAAAAAGAATGTTGCCCTTACTCCATGCAGTTCTTGGAATATCCCAAACCATGTTATTATTTACACTTCGAAGGTTATCAATCCGCTTGTTCCCTGCATCGAAAAAACTTCTATTCTTCGCTTAAATCAAGGGTTTCGTGATTTTTCAATCTGCTATTTATTGCTTCAATCCATGAAGGGTCTACTGAGTCCCATCCTCCAAATCGTTCTAATCGCTTCAAATGATTCTCATATTCTTCTTGATTGAATGATCGATGGATTAGTGCTAAGGCGGCATGCGACATAGCATTCAAGGCTGGATCTTCCATATCCCATGAGCGTTCGAAGTGTGAAATAGCGCCATGAGGACCGTGTATCAATCCTCTTTCTAATTGCCGAAGGCCTGATTGCGACCATGTTATTCCTTGGATTCCAACCACTAAACCTCTGAAAAGCAAGTATATTACCAATAAAACAAAAATTGAAGCAATCACAAAATTTCCTATTTGTTCAGTAGATGTTTGTTCAGTCCAATCTCTTGTAACCAAACCAAACAACCCAGAGACGAGAATTATACCAGAAAAGGGTGCTACAATTACATCTCGTTGAGTTCTACCCATGTGATACCCGCCAATAATCGTAAACCAGCCACCCAAAACAACTGCTAATATTGGGGGAACGGTTGGTGAAGTTTCTCGAGGAGAACTAATTGCGATAAACAAAATCAATGACGTGAATAAATATAATGATGCAGCTAAATTCCCATGTTCTGGAAATGGTTGGTGTCTTGCATACCAAAATAATCCAATTGAGACTATGCCAAATAATGCTGCCCAAACTAACATCATATCACCTTATTTTTCTTGGGAATTGGGGGTCCCGTCATCTCCCCTCCAACCAGGCTTCCAAAATTCAATATCGTCGAGCCATCTTAGCCATTCATCGGGAGTTGCTCGCAATAATCTAAATGCGCGACGATCTAAACCTTCGAATAAATTATCACTAATTTCTCCCCTCTTATGAGCTTCTGTCCATTCAACCTGCATTTCACGAACTAGAGCCTGTCCAGCTGCTGAATTTTGATACTGTTTTTCGCATACTTCTTGCAACTCGATTAACCACATTCTAGACCCTTTGATATGGGGGTCATCAACGAAACTGTCTGAGCGTTTCCTAGAGAAGGGCCACCAAGACATAATTGCCCCTCACAGGCAAGGCCTTTGAACCCTAAGATAAGACGATGAAGTCAAAAACAAGATATGTTTCAAAAAAAATGTGGCACGTATCAATGTTCACTTGCATGGAAAGGCCAGAGATAGTGAATATGCTTCTCTAATTGATAGATACGCCACAAGACTAAGTGGCCGAGGAGTCAATCTAATTCGGCATTCAGGGAAATTAAAATTGAAGGAATACCTTTCAAAGTTGGAAAAAGATGTAGGTGGGGGCCGACTGATATTGTTGGATGAAAACGGTCCAGCAACTACCACTGAAATTTTCGTCAAGAAATGGAATTTATGGAGGAGTGGAACAGATACCGTGCACCTCGCAATCGGCCCTGTTGATGGATGGGGAGAAAATATCGAAATTGAGCACGAAAAATTGGGGTTGGGACCAATGACTATGACATATGAAATGGCGGCTGTTGTTTTGTTGGAACAGCTTTATCGATCTTCTGAAATCGAAAGAGGTAGTAGATACCATCGTCAATAATTAACGGGGTTCAATCAACGCTATTCATCCATGATTGTTGGATTGAATTCAATAACCCTCGATGGTCGAGTTCGATAAACCTGTGAGTGGCCCTTCGGCATTCGGTCGAGGGAGGACCGCAATGGGGGTGAAGCCATGGCCAGACGCGCGACTAGCACAATGAAGCAAGCCAGTATTAGCGAATTCTTTGAGAAAAATAAGCACTTTTTGGGTTATGACACCTTGCAACGATCTGTCATTACAGCTGTAAAAGAGGCTATTGACAACTCGCTTGATGCATGTGAAGAGCATCGAATTCTGCCAACGATTTCCATAGAATTACGAAAAATCCCTGATAAAAAGGACCGTATATTGATGATTTCTCAAGATAATGGTCCAGGAATTCCTGCAAAATCCATTGAAAAGGTGTTTGGTTCGCTCCTTTTTGGATCTAGGTTCCATACAATTCGACAAACTAGGGGGCAACAAGGGATTGGAATTACAGGTGTTGTAATGTATAGTCAATTAACCACAGGGAAAACAACCCATGTTGTTTCAAAAATCAAAAAAGATGCTACTGCGTTAAGAATGGACATTGGATTAGATACCAAGAAAAATGCAGCTATTGTTTCAAATCGAGAAAGAACTCATGATTTCTTAGATCACAATGGACTACCTGTAGAACATGGGCTTCGAATAGAAGCGCCAATGAAAGCAAAATTTCAGAGAGGAAAGAAAAGTGTTGGACAATATCTACGGATGACGGCAATAGTCAACCCTCATGCAACAATTAGATTCCACGCATACGATGATGAAGATGAATTGATTGATAGTTTCGTTTCTGAACGTGTAACTGACCGATTACCACGAGCAGTCAGAGAAATCAAACCCCATCCTCATGGCATCGAAATTGGAGCTCTAAACCGACTACTAAGAGATTCTACTGAAAAAAGAATGAGTAGTTTCCTAAGACATACATTTTCAGGAATTCCAATGAGAGCAATGAAAGAAATTTTGTCTTCTTCTGATCTTGAACCCCAAACAGTTCCTGGAAATGTAACTCCTGAAGAGGCCCAAAAAATCCTGACTGCGTTCAGTCAAGTTAGGTTAATGGCTCCACCGACAGATTGTCTTTCTCCGATTGAAGATTTGCTAATCAAAAAAGGGTTGGAAAAGGGAGTAGATTCGGCTTTCGTCTCTACTTTAACCAGAGAGCCTAATGTAGCAAATGGAAACCCATTCCAAGTTGAAGTTGGACTAATCTATGGTAGTGGAGATGTGCCGGCAGATGGGCCAATCGAAGTTCTGCGCTTTGCAAACAGAGTTCCTCTAATGTATCAACAAGGTGGGTGCTTGTTAACTAAAGCAATTGAAGCGGTTAGTTGGAAAGGATATGGATTGGACCAACCAGGCGGAAAGGGTGTTCCAAAGGGAGCAGCTACAATTTTGGTTCATCTTGCAAGCACAAATGTCCAATTCACATCAGAAGCAAAGGAAGCAGTTGCCGATAATGAAATTGTAATGAATGAAATTAGAAAAGCACTACAAGAAATCGGACGACATCTGAAAAATCATAAGAAGAAGAGTGCTCAGAAAGCAAAGACGAAAGAAAAATTTGAGTTGGTGAATGAAATATTGCCAGCTATTGCTACAAAGGCATCTTCATTACTTAGTCGGGATGAGCCTGATTTAGCCCCCATCATTACAAAAATAATGAATGCTGTCTTCTGTGAAGATGAAGTGACTTGGGATAAAGAATCTAAAGTTCATCGATGTGAAATAAAAATTCACAATTATTCTGCACGACCTCGAGCATTCTCTATTCTTGCCCAATATCCGGAAAAAGAAGGTGTAGAATTCATTGAAAATGAATTAGGAGGAAAACGCGAAGTGAAAGGAATTTGGTGTTGGAAATTAGATACTATTCCACCAGGAGAAGCAGGAACAATTCAATTTTCACTCAAAGGTTTAGACCACAATGAATGGAATAGCACAGAGGTGTTTTTCAGGGGTTCTGGAGACATTATTGGAGCTTCAAAAATCGATGAGGAAATCCTTGCAGAAATACAAAAAGAAGAGGAGAGGATTTTGGAAGATGCCAAAGTGCAAGCATCTTTGATTGCTGAAGATGCAATGACTTCAGATCTAGATAATTCAGGTGATTTAGATTCTACTGAATTGTCTAATGCAATGAGTGGTGTTCTTGGGGACGCATTATCTGAAAAAGACCCAGAAAAAATAATCAAAACACACGATCAAGATGATAGTGGCACACTCGATCACGATGAAATCAAAAAAGCTGTAATGGATTCTGGCGAATCTAGGCAAACGGGATTAAATGAATGGGGTGATGAATAATGTCTGAAGCAAAAAATAGGGAAGAAGTGATTCAAAGTTTGAACGAAGTTGCTGAAGAAATGCATGATCGAATGCTAAAGGGATTGCCACCAACAATGACTTTGCCGGTTAGGGCGAAAACCAATATTGAATTCAACCAAAGATTGGGTGTATACAAATACGGAAAAAAACAAACAATTCGTGATGCTACTAGTTTAGGTTCAGCAAGACAATTGCTTCGAGCATTGCATGTAATTGAATTTATTGAAGAAATGATCGATAGTGAAAAATCTTCCACATTAAGAGAAATGTACTACATTTCAGAAGGTTGGGGACTTGGAAAATTTGGTACTCAAAATGAAAGCAACAACCTTGCTGAAGATCTTGAAATTGTAACAAAATGTATGAGAGAGGATTTCAAACTAAGACCAGAAGAAGATGGGGCTCGAATGATTGGGAACGTCACATTAGAAGAAAGAAATCGTCGAGGAGAATGGATGAGAATAAATTGTAGAGATGATGTAGGAGATTCAGGATATGGTTTGCCATATAATGTAGAACCGGAAAAAATCAGATTAATCGATGAAGATATTGACTATATTATGGCAATTGAAACTGGTGGAATGTTTGACCGATTGGTCGAAAATGGATTTGATGAAAATTCAAGATGTGCATTAATTCACTTGAAGGGGCAACCTGCTAGATCTACTCGAAGAATGATAAAACGAATGTCTGAAGCATGGAATAAACCAGTGATGGTTTTTGCTGACTGTGACCCTTGGTCATTCAGAATATTTGCTAGTATTGCTTATGGTGCAATTAAAACCGCACATATTTCTGAATATCTTGCAACAACTGGTGCGGAATATCTTGGAATTACTGCTGAAGATATTGTGGCTTATGACTTACCAAGTGACAAATTAACTCCAAAGGATATTGAGGCTCTAAAGGCAGAATTGTCTGACCCTAGATTTTCAACAGGAGCCTGGCAAGATCAAATCAATATGATGCTGGAACACGGGCTAAAAGCAGAACAACAGTCACTAGCGAAATACGGATTGGATTATGTTACTGATGAATATCTACCCCAAAAATTAGCAGAATTTGGTCTTGGTGGATGAAAGAAAACTAAGAATGAGGGGGCTATCCAGTTTCATGGCCATGGATAAAGAAAGGGGGCGGCCATGGGGAAAATGGTTGGCCATAATTGGAATTGGGCTAATTACAATCTCAATAATCACCTTCACTAATTCCATGGAAGATATTGAAGATTTATTGGACCCTGAACTCAATAATATTGGAGTAATCGAGGCAAATACGAATGAGTCAATCGAATTAGAGCCGGTTAGAATCTATACGATGTTGAGAGTGATTGATGAAATTGGTGAAGAAGCAAAGCTTGGTGTGACCATTCTTGATTCTCAAGGAAATGAAATTACTGTAGCGGAACCGACGTGGATGCAGCCTCAAAGAACTGGTACTGGCGGAGCAGTAATTTTTGATCCAATTGGAACTATTTCATTAGAAAAAGGAGGAGTATTTGATTTCAGAAATCTAAACACTACATCAAACATATACTTGGTTGATGACCAAGCTGTTGATTTACAAGCAATGCAAGAACCTGGGATATTGATTGCTTTGTCTTCATGTTGCTTGGGCTTACTTATTCTGCCAATCTCACTGATTATTCATCTACTGGTTAGGAACAAAAAAGATGAGAAGAAATTGAAAGTGACAGGTTTGCCAACAAACCAAATACCTACTACGGATGAATTGTATAGAATTCGTGAAGGTAAAATGAACCCTGCTGATGTAAAGGGAAGAAAGGAACCTGCAAGACGTGTTCCATCTCCTTTTGTTAATCGAAATACTAATTCCCAAGAAGTAATTGAAAATAGAAGAAATTCATCAACTGATCTTCCAAATACCATCATCAAAACATCTGGTGTTGTAGATAATGTAAGTTCAACAGATGAAGATGGAGAAGATTGGAAAAATTGGGATTCCGGTTAGATGTTGGGGATTTCCCATTGAGTTTTTACGAGAAGGGGGACTACCTAACCTTAGGTTGGGAAGACGTGGTTGACTTCGATTGTGCGATTGATATCCTTAGCAATCCAACTCGTAGAGAAATTCTCAAGCGGTTAGTAAGGGAGCCGCATTATCCTTTACAACTCTCAGAACATTTGGATGTTAGCCAACAAGCAATTGTAAAACATCTCAATGTATTGGAAGAAAATGGTTTTGTAGAATCAGAAAAGGTTGCTTCAGAAAAAGGGGGCCCGCCAAAGAAAATTTACACTGTTCAACAATCCTTCAGTCTTAGAATGGATTTAGGGCCTGATTTATTCCGAATGAAACATACTCCATTGCCAAAGGGTAGTCCAATTAATCTCTCTACATCGAAAAATTTGTCTGACCCTGCAATGAAAATAGCAAATCGAATTAGTGGAAGAAAGAAAATGTCAATCTCTGAAGGAGCTGGATATATTGCACATATACAAGGTATGTTGGACGATATCGATACAGAACGAGATGCATTGGTTGCCCTTCATCAACATGTATTGAAACGTGTTTCAAAGACTGTTGAAGGTGAATTCGAAACATATGGTGAACGGTCAATAGTGCACACTATTCTAGACAATCCAAGTCGTCCATTAGATTTGGATCGTATTGCAAGGGATTTGTTGATTCATTCCAAAGATATGAATATGGTAATTGAAGGAATTCGAGGACATTTAGCCAATACAAACCCAGAAGATGCATTCATCCCTGCAGATGCTTCTACTCCCCTTCCTTGGTGGATTCAAGGGTAGATTTCTTCCTTGGATATTACTTCTGAATTCCGTTAATCTCTGCTTTTACTGAATTATCATCGTATCTATCGAGCAACCAGAATAATCCAGACCAAACCCCATCGATTGGTTCATCGTTTTTGTACGTGTTGACCATCATGAAAATCTGTATCACACGTCGCCAACGACTGCCGAACATACGAAAATAGACCCCGCAGAAATCATCCACCAAATCCATGGAGAGGTGGCCATTTTTTGCGAGAACACCAATGTTGTTCATACCAATCATCAAGGCGTTCATCGCATCTTTTTCTTCTCGAGTAAGATCGTTTAATTCCTGTGGTGAGAGTTCATCATGGAGCTTGGTTGTACTCACTGAAAAACCTCGATGGACCAATGGGTTGTTCATGTGTGCAGCGAGATCACGGCCGATTTCATATCGCCTGTTCTCGTTCCAGTGCTTCATCTGACGAAGACTGAACAAGAGCGTGAACAGGATAGCAATACCACTGATTGCTTCGCCAACATTGGCCGCTGTTTCAATGTCCATTGTTTTGGCCCCCTTTTGGTAGGTTCGTCAATGTCAGAAACGGGCTTCTTCATCGACTCCTTGTAAAAGACTACTCTGCTCTGCAACTCGATCCAATGCTTCCTTTCGACGTGAAATCATCATCAATCCTGCAACTCCAAGTAAACCAACAGTTGCTGCCATGATAATGGTTGGAACTGACCATTTGCCAACAACAACCATTGCAACATCGATTACAGGATTATTGGATTGTAACTTCTCTTCAACTTCGAGATAATTATCATCATCACTAACTTCAACGATATTCATTTCAGGATCAATTACAACAACAACTCGATCACTTCCAGCTGTTACTGGATAAAGAAGAGTAATTGTTACGCCTTCATCTGTATCTTCAGTCGGCATTAAAGCTCCAATTACTCGACGATATACCACATCTTCTTCCTCACATCCATCGCTTCTAATGTCGTCAATTTTACCTACACAAAGGATGATGTTGATGTCTGTAGCATGGACATTTCCAGTGTTCTGAATTGTGACTTGTACTGGAATCATCTCACCAACTGCAGCGGATGCTTGTTCTTCTGAAATCTCAACATTACCAACGAAAACTAGGTTTGGTGCTCTCAACCGCAATGTAATGATTTGTTCATTTGTATCACAGCCTAAATCAAAATCTGGTAGGCCGTCATTATCTGAATCAATGGTACAAGCATCTGCCCATTCTGGGGTTTCATCATCATCTCCTCCGTCTAATGAACTACCAAAATCAGAGAGTGTCTTAATTCCAATATTTCGATTGCCTAAAGCAGCATCAGATCCAACATTTACTATTGCAACTATTTGGATTGTAGAATATGCTGGCATTGGTGGGAATACCCAAGTTCCGGTGAATACATCGAAGTAGCAGTCAAATTCTGGCTTTTCTTCATCTGTTTGTATCTCAATACATGGTCTCTCAACAGGATACTCTGTTTCAAATCCATCAAGAAGTGCAAATTCCACTGCATGTGGATTTGCCCAGCCTGCAAGCGCATTCATTCCTGGCTCTGAATCCCATGTACCATCACCCTTTACAGTGTGGTTGTGCATTGTTGGAAGATCTGGAATATTTCCATTATTGGTTAAATTCATGATGAATCGAACCGTTCTACCAGGCGCGGTTGTCTTCACTGCACTCTCGACAAATGGATCTAGTGAAATTTGCATATCATGGTATTCATTCACATTAATTGTCAGTTGAATCACATCACGAAGTCTAGTGCCTTCGAAGGCCTCTTCAGAAAAGATAGATACTGTGACTTTGTATTCTCCAGCACCTACTTGATCTGGGGTGTTTACATGGACCATTACTGTCTGATTTTCATCACGTTGTAATTCAGTCATATCTGAACGGAATATCTCAACATTCCAAGGTTGTGCTAAACCGTTCGAGTCGGAAATCGAAGTAATACGCATATCGTATCGATCTGGACCATTGCCTCCATTGGCAATGTCTATTGGAACTGCCCATGTTTCTCCTGGATTCATGTCGTTTTCAAGTGATTCTGTTGAGGCATCGAGATCGTAAACATGCTTAACCGTAGTAGAGAGAATTCTCTCATCTGATACCTTTGGTGAACCTTGCAAATAGGCCTTCACCTTCACAGCTGGCCCAATTCCTGCATCGGCATTTACTGGGGCGCAGACGGTTGCAACCACATCGTATGGAACTGCTGTTTGAGACCAAAACCGAGGTACTGATGGGTCATAACGTGTTTCTTCGGTATAATCGGGAGCGTTCTTGAAATCCAACTGAACAAACCAATTATCTTGGCGCCATTGAGAAAGTGGTATGCTAGTATTCCATTCTTCAGGACCGCCTGGTGTTGTGAAAATCAAATGTCCAGGAGCGAAATTTTTCTTCACCTTAATTGTATAAATTGCACAACCTTCATCCTGAGATAAATCAGAATTAAGATCTCCTGGTAAGACTTCCTCTGTAGTATCAAATATCTCAAATTCAATATTTCCAGAAGATCGGATTGACACATTTATCCACAATTCAAGGACATCGTATGTTCCCTTCTCAACAGATTTTACCGGTTCCCCAGTAGACCATCCCTTAACGAAAACAACCCACGTTCCAGGTTCTTGTGTAGTTGGAACATTTACTTCCAAATTCTTGGTTACTGAGGCCCCAGGTTCCAATGAAACACTGAGAGGGAATTTTATTCCCCAACCATAAGGTAAGAGCCATTCTTGTTGGCCTTCTAATGTATTTGGATCATAGAATTGGAATGTATCGTACACGTTTCCTGTATTAGTAATCGTAATCGAGAATATCGCTGTTCCACCTTGTTCAATATCACTTTGAGTATGGCTTGTATCAAGCTGAATTCCGTGAACTACATCCATTAGTGTACTAGTCAATCGATCGCTACGAATTGCAGGATCTTTGTACGATATTGCTGACACAACGATGTTTGCTACTTCATCCTCATTGGCTTGATAGATTGAAGGTGCAATCACACGCATGTAAATCTCAATCTTCTCTCCACCCTCAAGATAAATTGGAGTGTCTGGGAAAATAGTGGTATGGTTGTTGGAGAAATACACCGTTGCTGACCAATTTAGTGGAACGCCACTCAAATTGATTGAGAATGTATCTGCAACGAGATCTGGGGGACCAGGTGTTGTATTATTCACAGTCAAATTGTACATGGTTTGTTCACTCGGTTCAATTACATGATAGAATGTTTCGCCTTCTTGGAGGCCCACTTCTACTTGACCAGTCAACACATGAACATAACACAATGTGTAGGTATTCTGATTGGATTCATCATTGCATTTGTTTGTATCAGACCAAGCAATATGAGCGCCGCTACCTAGATCGTTAGCAAACGCAGGTGGTTGGCTTAATTCAGGAGCATTGCCTGAATTTGGCCCTAGCTTATCTGATTGCCAAGTAGTAACTGGTGTTGGTTCCCATGGATCCAATACTGCTGATGCAATCGAATTTAACGGCCAAGAAGGTTGGTCGTTTGTATGATTTAATCGCGCATACATTATCGCTTCACCTTGAGTTGAATTACTATTATCCAACCATGTGATGTGGACATTGTCTCGGGCATCAGTTAAGATTGCAGGCATGTATGAAGTTGGCGCATATGGATTACCTTGTGTGGCCCCACCTGGTCCTTCGAAATTTGATATTCTTGTATCTACGATTTGCTTGATTCCATATGATGGGAGGCCTCCTTCAACTCCATCCCATGTTGCTGCTCCACGCAATCTAAGACGAGTATAGAATACCTCGTAATTGACATTCTTTTCGAAACCATAGCCTCTACCATCCATCCACACAATGTGGGTATTTCCTTGGCTATCTACATCGATTGATGGGTGGAAACTGAATGCGTCATCTAATGTAATTCGAGTATCATTTACAACCACTAAGTGACCGTAGCCATTCGAATCCATTTCTGGACCGATGTCTTCAGTGTAAGCATTGCCTGATGTGCTGGTTGCTGAGGTTCCTTTTGTCCATCCTGGTGATGGGTTGTCCAATAATGCATGAGGAGCAAGTACCGTCATGAAAATCTCTCTAGAATTGTTGGTGGCTAGATAGACCATTGCTTCAACGAGTAATTGCATCTGTTGAGATCCGCCTCCAGAAGCTGGGAAATTGTATACTTCGCCACCTGCGTCTGTATTTCGAACAGTAGTACCTGGGCAAATCCTTGGATTTGTATTGACTACTCCATTCGGACAATTTGCTAAGTCAGACATATGCGATTGGATTTGGGTTCCGCCCCCCCAAGTGCTTCCAGCCATAGGTACTGGAACTACTCCTGCACGTACACACGCGTCGTGTGCTTCGTTGATTGATGCAGTATCATCAGCTTGTTGTGATGGATCTCCATTTCTTGGGCCTTCGTCAGAAATTGGAATTACAATCTTGGTTGCATTTGGGTTCCATTTGTGGTCTGCGGCAGTTGGAGGATTACCAGGTACATTTCCTCCTGCATCCTTCCATGAAAGGCAAGCCCATGTAGAAGATGGGCCCCAATCTTCTCCGGAACTACCAGTTACTGATCCCCCATTGAAGATGAAATTCTGGAGTTTTCGAATTCCTCCACTATCGTCTCCGGGGTATTGTCCCAAGTGAGTGTTTCGTGGTCCTTGTGAACCGCTGCCTCCAGTCTGATATGCTGTAGAACAAGTATTACTTTGGCCCGCTGACGGGATTCCATAGCCAAGAATTGCATAAATTGTCTCGTATACTGTGATATTGGCATCTTCTAACATAGGCTTGATTCCGCGGAAATATCCTCCACTGCTGAAACTACCTCCATAGAACACTGTGCATACATCGGCCCACTCTGAATACATGGAACCAGAAGTATCGATTGGAACAACCATTTCGACCTTGCCGCCACGAGTATCATCCCAAACAATCTGGACATAATCATCAGCATCTACAGCAATGTCTGGGTGACCTTTGTGACCAATAACTGGTGTAATCATTGAGTCGTCAATGGCAGTTGTTGCGGCAGTTCCGTCAAATTCAATCATGGAATAGTAAATCTGTGGTTGGAAGTAAAACTTCTCTAAAGGATCGAAAGAATCTTCCCACACAATGTGAGCATTGTCCATTGAATCTACTGCAATGGCAGGCCAATCACGATCTTGTTGTCGTTGACTGACAACCATGTCATCAACAACAGAAATTACATTCTCATCAGCTTGTGTTCCATCTTGTGGATGAAGAGATGGATCCAAAACAGTGTACTTGATAGCGTGTTGACTAGACTTATCTGTCCAAGTAACATGGACGCGATCTTGGCTATCTATTGCAATGTCAGGGTGCCAAGCACGATGAGAGCCTGGGTTCGAAATTTGTGTTACGTCGATGAGAGGATCGGCCTGTCCGTCGCCATCAATATCTGCTCTTGGATCTAGCATTGTATAGTACAAATGTTGAGTATTCCTACTCCAAACAAAGTGAATATTTCCTTCACTATCTGCCACCATTGATACCATTCTTTCATTCATTGGGCCCCCATCAACGATGCGGACTGCATCAGTGATCACTACTTCTGCAGCTTCTACCTCTTCGGAGGGAATAATCAGAGTAGTGCTCAAAACCATCAGGATTGTGAGCATTAGGGCATTAGTCTTCATTCTGTACTTCATAGTCGACACCTACGGTTCAGTAAACAACGAACAGTCTTGACCTATACTTAAGCGAACCCTCTTGGGGTCAAATATTGGCCATTAAACCCATTCATCTACATCAAAGGAAGAACCGAACGACATCTCGTCCTTTAGCTGAACTTCTGGTGTTTGATTTGGATTAGCGCCCTGTTCTTGATTTTCCCAGTCATCGACTGGACCTGGTTTTCCTTCGCCTTGTCCATAAGAAAAACGGATTTCATGAATAATTGCTAATTTACTTAGCCATATCGTGCGAAGTGTATCCAATAATCTATGTTGGGTTAAACCATCAAACCAAATCGGTCTAGAAATGTTGAATGCTTGGAGTGGTCCACTGTTCTCTGATTTTTTCCCAATATGTAATGTCCAATCAAAACCGCCCTTAATTAGATCAAGTCTTGCTTGATGTAACCACTCTTCCCATGCTACAGGTTCTGCTTCTGAATGAGAAATCATTTCACGTTGTTGGGCTGCATCTACTCGGGTGACTGAACCGACAATTACAAGAGAGCGATTTTTGGGAATTACCACATTGAACAGATGTCCATTTCTCGTGGGTGGATAGCGAACATGAAGGTGCATTTCTGCACGGTTATCTGAAAGTGACTTAGATTCAAGGCCTTCTTCCATTAGCCATTTCTGAACAGATTTCATGGCTTCGCTTGGTCCCATGGTGTTTGGGTAATGCTCGACCTATTTCAGGAATCCGAGTATGAGGGAGATATCATCAGAGATTGTTTGTGATGCGGTTCTTTGCAATTTTTTCCGTGCAAAACTGGTTTGCACATCACATACTGCATCATATCCTACTAAGAAAATTAAGTTGCCAATGTGAAGTAGAGGAATGAGGGTGATGCTCAATATAATTGATGTAATGTAAACAAATTCTGGGGTGAAATTTAGTGCAATAAAAATCGAAATTGGAATAGTGAAGAAGGGCCAGATAATTATTGGTGAAAATGTGACTGCCAATACATGAAATGTACTTCTCGCATCTAATCCTTCATCCGAATTATTTCCTAACCACCAAGCCAACAATGCTTGAGGCAAAGTCATGATGGAAAGTGGAATCATGGTAATCATCAATATTAGACCCAATATTCCCTTCAAGGAGGTGCCAATACTAGTTGATTTGATTCCATTAGAATCTATTGAACGTGGGTCCAAGCCATGAGTTTGCAATTGTTTTTCTATTCTAGATGCTGGAACCATTATCTCATCAGATAATTCTCCAGTTCTAATTCGATCTCTAACTGAACGGATTCCATGAACTTCTTCACTCCATTTCTTGTGTGGTTGGTTTTGATGAGATTTTTCAATATGAGAAATAACAGACCATGAATGAAATTGATTCCATGAATCTGCATCAGGGGTCATGATGTCCAATGATTTTTTGATTCGATTTCGGAGTTCGTTTACATTATCCCTTGAGGGTTCTGCCCAACGTCCATCCATCAATGACTCTACAACAGATTCATCCACTAAATCAGAGATTTCGATTTCTTTGCCAAATTCAACATAACAATCCGTTCGAAATTCCCATGCTGTCCTAAAATGCAATCCTACTGGCCTGATTGAGGGGAGTTTGCGATTCTTAGATTGAGCTGCTGCTGCTGCATTCAATGCAATTCGCATTGGGCCTGAACGTAAGGGCATCATTCTTGGTTCAATTTGACTAGTACCTTCAGGCATAATGATGCAGCCATGTCCCCCTGAAATTGTGTGGGCAACGGTTAGCAAGCTTCTATCATTGATGTGTTTAGCAAATTCTGGTTCTGTTGTGCCTTCATCTATTTCTCGTTGACGCAATACTGGTTGAGCTCCAATTGCACGGGACCAAGGCCCCAATATTGGGCGAGTCATCAAATCATGTCGACCCACCATGATGAATTGTTTCTCACATGATTGTACTATCACCATTGGATCAACTAAACCAGCGGTATGCCAAGCTAATGCAACCATTCCTCTGTCTTTTTCTATTTCTTCAACTCCGGATTGTTCTCTTGTTCGAAATTGTGTGTACCACGATAATCTCAACATGGAACGAAGGATTTTCCATGCTAACTTCGAGCCAGGATGTTCGCCATCATGGCGCCATCGAATTTTGTTCAATAGGGCTTTTTTGTTGAGGCGTTTAGATGATGCAGATGAATCAACTTGAGGATCATAGGGCGCTGATGTTC
>MDSW01112720.1_pt1 | contig 16191 bp, 11 predicted proteins | sample 811171 | NCBI WGS metagenome assembly MDSW01 (sample SAMN05326641, study PRJNA326480) | marine metagenome | isolation source: seawater | place: Atlantic Ocean: North West | collected 2012
ACGAATTAGTATTAGCACCTCTATTTAGAGAGATTCAAATGACTTCTGCAAATCAAATTCTACCTATCCTACCAGATGCTGGCTACGCTGAGTTTACAACAAGTGTAACTGGTAGTGGTTCAGCACCATATGGTAACTTAGAAGAAAGAGCAGATAACAGTGCAGCACCTTTTACAGGTATTCAAATGCAAGAAAGAACTCTATCAACAAACAAGTTGATTTCTAAGACTTTCCTAGGTAATGAAACAGAAGAAGATGCAATCATTCCAATACTTCCTTTACTAAGAGAATCTATGGTTAGATCTCATGCAAGAGGTATTGAAAACGCACTTCTATTAGGTAACCATTCAGATGGTCAGTATACTTCAGGTATATTTGATGGTCTATTGCAAATGGCACAAGCAGACTCTGACTTCACAGATGACGTTGGTGCAGGTTCACCTGCAGCCTTCGCAGCTACAGACAAAGTCTTAGCTTCAGACCTATTAGGAATGAGAAAAAATATGGGTAAATATGGTGTTAATCCAAATGATGTAGTTTATCTTGTATCACAAGACGCATACTACAACTTGCTAGAAGATGCTGAGTTCCAAGATGTCAATTTAGTTGGCGATCTTTCAACAAAGCTATCTGGTGAAATTGGACAGGTATTCGGATCAAGAGTTATTCTTTGTGACGAGTTCCCAGCAAAAGCAGCAGCTAAATTTGCAGCTGTAGCTGTTTACACCAGAAACTATGTAATGCCAAGATTAAGAGGTGTTACAATCGAATCTGACTATGATGTCGAAAACCAAAGAAGAGTACTTGTGGCTTCACAAAGACTTGGATTTGCTGATATCATCGCAGGAGCAACATCAAAATGGGGCTTTAAATATGACGCTAGTTAATTAGCATAGAGGCTTGAGGGGAGCCTATCCCCTCACTTATTCAATTATGGCAGATTTAGTAACAGTATCAGAATATAAGACAGCAGAGGGAATAGCAGGAACCCAGAATGATGCACGACTTGCAGTTTTAGTACCTCAAGTTTCAGACTTGGTAAAAAAATATTGTGGCACATCATTTATAGATTTCTTTTCATCTGCAAAAACAGAAACTTTTAACATTAGTGATAATATAACATCAGTAGTAGTAATGAGTGAAACACCGCTAAATTCGGTAACATCAGTTAAAGAACGTGATAACCCGAGTACAGCATACATAACACTTACTAACAATACGGATTATTATATAGACACAGCAAGTGATTCAATCTTTAGATTGGACTCTAGTGGTAATAGAAAAGCTTTTAAAGAAGGCTTTGGGGCAGTAGAAGTAGTATATACGGCAGGATATTCAGCTACACCTAAAGACTTAGAATTAGCAATTTTTGATTTAATTACTTATTATTTGAAAGATGAGCATAAGCAGAGAAGAACTCTTGGTGGAGCAACAATACAAAACCAAGGCACTGCAGGCTTAAGAACAAGTACTGATTTTCCTGACCATATCAAACGAGTACTTGATCTTTATCGAGTAGTCATCTAATGGCAACATCTTACTGGACAAATTTGCTTAAAAAAGCAAATAGAATTGCTCATGACAGAACTGGATTTGAGCAAATATATTATCATAAGTGTGAAATAAATAGAGCTTGGACAGAAGCAGCAATAGCAAAAGGATTTACTGATGCAGGGTTTGGTGTTCCAGGTAAAACACATATGAAAGCATTTGTAGATGCATTTCATAATTATATAAGTAAGAAAACACAAAAAGCGAGAACTGTAGGAACATTGTTCAAAAAAGGAAGACCAGAAATGGCTCCTGTTGGTAGAAAATCTGCAACACAAGGAAAAGTAGTATTTGCTACCAATAGGTATTTTATTACTAGCACAGGAACTTATCTTAATACTATTTTAGGTAATGCAAGAAATGAAATAAGAAAGGAAGTAAAGAAAAGATTTCCACAGCTTACTAGAAAGCAACAAAATGAAACAACAAATCCTTTACAGTTTGCACATGGAGAAGGTACTGATGATGTAATAACAACTTTAGGAGCATTGTCTCAAGGAGAAAAAGTACTTAACGAAGCAAATTCTCAAGAAGGAATTCAAAAGCTTCTGAATGTGTTAGATGAAAACTTTGCTAATGTAGCAAGTGCAGGATTAATTCAGTCAGTTAGTGTAGCTTCATTACGAGATTATATGAAAACACAACTTAAGATTGATATAGATATTAATGAAAAAAGTATTGGAGACAAAGTAACTTTTAAAGATGAGTTTTTAATATCAGGTGCGGCAAAAATACAAACAACAGGGTATATGTTTGATAAACCGTCAGCAGACCCAATTATAAGTGGCATAAATAAAAGATATTTAGAAGCTGTACAAAAAGCACTAAGACAAAATAATTTATTAGGGAATAAAGAGTATTCAAGTAGCCCTAGATTAAAAGAAAGAGCAAAGTCAGCTACTATAAAACAAGTTAGATTAGGATTTAAAGAATTACAACTTAATCCAAATTTTCAAGTTATAGCAAAAGGAAAACATGAAAATTTTAAAAAGAAAACAAGTAAAACTATAACTGATACAGGAAATAAAAGAACAAGAACAAGAACTTTTAGAAAAGCAATGGTAAATCAAGTAGGGGGACAAGACAGAAAAACAACTACAAGTCCAATTTCTCTCATGGCATTGATTAACGCAAAGTTACCAGATGTAATGATAGATAAAATGAAAGAACCAAGATTGCAAGAAAGAACAGGAAGATTTCGTGGTAGTGCAAGAGTACAAAGAATAACTACTGGAGCAAGAGGTGGAAGTATGACAATAGATTATACTTATTTAAAATATCCGTATCAAACTTTTGAACCAGGCTTTGCACAAGGAAGTATAAAACGAGATCCAAGGTCATTAATTGGTAGCAGTATACGAGAGATCGCTACTGGCATAGTTGGCAAGAGATTTATGACAATTAGAAGAACATGAGTACAGGTAGAGATTTTTCAACAAGGAGAAGAGCGATAGTTGGAGGACTAAAAACTCTACTTGATACTATAAATGGAACAGGCTCATTCCGAAGTAGTGTAGCAGATGTATCTACACGATTAAAATTTTGGGACGAAGTTACTGACTTCCCAGCTATTCACATAGGAGCAGGTAATGAAACTCGTGAATATGCTAGTGGAAATTTTAGATTTCGTTATTTGCAAGTAACATTAAGATGTTATGTGCAAGACGAAGATGACGTAATTCTCGCTTTAGAGAAATTACTAGAAGACGTTGAGTCTGTATTGGAGGATAATGATCCATTTACATATACAGACGGAAGCGGAAATACGCAATCTACTGCTCAAACGACCATTTTGAGTATAGATACAGATGAAGGAGTACTAGAACCTCTAGGTATAGGAGAACTTGTCCTAGAGATAAGGTACTAAGGAGAAAATAATGGCAAATAATTTTTATTTTAGCCGAGATACGAGAGTTTTCATGGCAATGAAGCATGATTCAACTTCTGGTCACGTATATGAAATACCAGTACTAGATGGTTACTCTTTTTCTCAGGGTGAAAATGCAACGGAAGTAACATTAAATGAAGCTGCAGATGCAAGTGGAAATAGTAAGAGAGGTAGAATGTTATTTAAAGATTCTATTGCTCCTGCTGAGTGGAGTTTTTCTACTTATTTAAGACCCACTTTAGGAGCAGCTGATGATGCAAAAGGTACTACTGGTGAGCATACAACAGCAGCAGGTTCTCCTGCAGCAGGTCAAGTGTTTGCAGTAGAAGATCCACTATGGTGTGCTATGTCAGCACAGACTTTTGATGATGGTGTTACTCATGGACCTACAGCTACTGGTTCAGTTCATAACTTTCAAAACTCAAATAAAGTCGAGTTAGCAGAGTTTGATTTGTACTTTGTATTAGGTTCAACAAGTTCAACTACTGGGTCAATTGATAGAGCAAATGATACTACATTTGCAACAACAGCTTCAAGTAGTGACGGTGGAGAAACTGTCATTTATCATATGTCTGGTTGTTCTGTTGGTTCAGCAACAATTAACTTTGATATTGATGGTATCGCACAAGTTGATTGGGCAGGTAATGGAAAAAACCTAAAAGAAATAGCAAGTTTAGATGTTTCTAATACAAGTGCATTTACTACTGATACTTTTGGTTCAGCAGTAACAAATGATGGATATATTTATCAAGGTATTACTGATACAGATAACTATATCAGACAAAAACTAACATCATTAGCAGTAACTTATGATGCATCAGAATCATTAGGTACAACAGCTGGAACAGAGTTAGCATCTGATATTACTTATGCATTAACTCTAACAGGTGGTTCAATTTCAATAGAAAATAATATAAACTACCTAACACCAGAAACTCTAGGGGAAGTAAATACTCCACTAGGACATGTTATGGGTACTAGATCAATTTCAGGTAACTTTACTTGTTACTTAAATAGTGCACAACATGGTTCATTAGATTTATTTGAAGATTTAGTAGAATCAACAAGTGTAATTACTACTGATTATCAGTTAGTATTTAGTGTTGGTGGAGCAAGTAATAAACCAGGAGTTGTTATTACTATGCCAAGATGTCATTTAGAAGTGCCAAATCACTCTATTGAAGACATTATTAGTATAGATACAACATTCCATGCATTACCTTCAAATATTGGTGATTCAACAGCATCAAACTCAGCTAATGAAATATCAATAAAATACATGAAATAAATTAACTGGAGGGCTTCGGCCCTCCACTTTTAAGGAGACGAAATGACAGAGATTAAAAAAACGGAAGTAAGTTTAAAAAATTTACTTACTCCAAGTAAGACAGTATCAATAGACTATCCAGAATATGATGGTTTTATAGTTGATATTTGTTATTTAGCAAGAGAAGAACTTGTAAAATTAAGAAATCGTTGTGTTTCACAAAAATTAAATAGAAAAACACGAGGATTTGAAGAAATGTTAGATGAAGAAAAATTCCTAACAGAATATACAATGGCAGTCATAAAAGGCTGGAAAGGATTAAAATTTAAGTACTTACAGAGTATGGTACTTATTGACTCATCAGGTATAAATAGTGAAGACGAATTACCTTATAGTCAAGAAAATGCTGAGTTGTTAATGCAGAACTCAAGTGGATTTGATCAGTGGGTAACAGAAGTTACACAAGACCTTGAAAATTTTACTATGCTCAAGTAGAGAAAATAATATCTCTACTTGAACGTCAATTTAAACAAGGCGAACTTGAAGTAGATACTTATCTTCGTATATGCGAGCAATTAGGAGAAGAACCTGATCCAGAAAAGTTGCCAATAACACGTGATAGATATCCTCACGAAGTGCAACAAGCATTTTTTATACATGATCTTCTACCAGATAGATGGGACGGAATGAGCGGATCATGTTTTGGAAAAGATATGTCAGCTCTAGGAACTTTACTAAATATTTGGGACATAGAAGACAAAAGAACAGTAGTTTATTTTATTAAACATATAGAAGCATATAGAGTGCAAAAAATAAACAAAGAACAAGAACAAAAAAGAAAAGCTAAAGAAAGAAGTAGCAAAGCGGGAGTAAAAACTCCTATTAGAAGAAGATAATGGCAGATTTTAAAGTAGTAGGTAAACTGGTAGTAGATGACAAGGGTCAGTTATCAGTATTAGGTACAAAAGCCAAAAAAGCCTCAAAAGAACTTAGTAATACAGGAAAGAGTGCAAGAACAGCTGATCGTAATTTAAAAGGAGCAGCACAAGCCTCTTCTAATACATCTAAGAACTTTTCAAAAATGGCACAAGGTATTGAAGGTGGACTAGTACCTGCATATGCTACTTTAGCAGCAAGTTTATTTGCTATCACAGCTGTCTTTCAAGGCTTAAAATCAGCGGCCGATCTTAAAAACCAACAAACAGGTTTAGAAGAGTTTAGTGCCGTTACAGGTCAAAATATGATTGGTGTTGCTAGACGAATAAGAAATGCAACAGAAAATATCATAGGATTCAAAGACGCTGCTCAAGCAGCAGCTATCACAACAGCTGCAGGATTTAGTGCAGATCAAGTAGAAGATTTAGCAGAAGGAGCAAAACTTGCTTCTGTTGCTTTAGGTAGAGACTTAGGTGACTCATTCAATCGTCTTATTCGAGGTGTTACAAAAGCTGAGCCAGAACTACTTGATGAATTAGGTATTATACTTCGATTAGATATAGCTACAAGAAAATTTGCAGATGCAAATGGATTAGTTGCAGAAAAACTTACTATTGCACAAAGACAGGCTGCTGTGTTTGCGGAAGTAAATAGTCAGTTACAGAAAAATTTTGGAGACTTTTCCGAGTCAGCTGATAATTTAGTAAACCCATTTGCAAAACTAGAAACTGCATTTATGAGTGTCATTAAAGAACTAAGTAATTTTATAGGCCCTCTAACAGTAGTTGCAGAATTTTTAGCAAAAAATGCAGGAGCAGCAGCTCTTGTATTTGCAGGATTTGTTACAAGTATTGCAAAACAAGCATTTCCAGCTTTAACTAATTTAACTGAAGCATTTACTACTTATGGTAATAATGCTCAGCTAAGAGCAGATCAAGCTAATGCATCTCTTAGAAAACACACAACACAACTTACAATGTCAGGTCGAGAATTTGCTGGATTGGAACTTAAAAAATCAGCAGTATTTACAAAGTTTTTAAAGAAAAGAGGCATGAATGAAATTGACTTTTTCAGAAAGTCAGACGCAAGACAAAGAAATTCTGTAAGAATGATGATTATGCATCTTGAAAAGAAAGCAGCTGCTGGAAAAGCAATCAATGAAGCAGAATTAGCAAACTTAAGAAGAGTACATCAACAGATGGTTGCATCTAGTTTAAATGCATCACAAAGAATGGGTGCAGGTTTTGCAGCAGTTGGAGCAGGAATACAAGCAGGAATTGTGTTACCTGCAGTAGCAGCACAAACAGCACTAGCAAGATTGGGTACTTTTGTAGCTACAAGATTAGGTCCAGTATTTGCAGCATTAGGAGCTACTATAAATGCTGCTTTCTTTATATTTACAGCAGGATTTATGATTAAATTTATAGCAGATAGTTTATTCTTTACAGAAGAATATAAAAAGAGACAGGAAGAATTAAATGAAGAATTTGGTACTACTGAACAAAGATTAGAACATATTGCAAAAACAACAGAAAAAACTTTAGGAAAGAGTGCGGACGAAGGCAAAAAATCTTTTCAAGATATGAACAAAGAACTATTAAGAACTATAAATCTTTTGGGTAGTGTTGCTACAAAAACTTCACTTGTAAATATAATAACAAAAGGTGGTGGAGCAACAACTGATGCATTAGGAGACAGAGATGTAGCAAAACTGTTAGGCATGGAAGCTTCAGGAGTAATTACAGCATCATTAGGGTTTGATAGAGCAGGAACTTTAGCTAATTTACAAAAACTAGGAGCTAGTTTAGGTACAGGTAAGCAAGGTATTGCTGCCGCCAATGCAAGTACCACTATACTTGCATTAGTAGAAACAATGAAGACAGGCTCACTTACAACTGAAGAATTTTCAAGAAAATTAACTACAGCGTTTACATCATTAGGAAAATCATCAAAACAAACAGGTGATTCATTTATTTCAATGCTTAATCCATTTCTTACAATGAATACAGAACTAGAAAAAAGTGTAATGGTTCATAAAAACTTAGCAGACGCTTCAAAAAAATTAGGAGAAACAATTGCAGAGACAAGAAGAAAATTTAGACCTACTGCATTAGAAGCTTTAGCTGTTGATTTTGGTAATATTGTAAATGCTGCTATGGTAGATGGAAGGTTCAAATTAATGGACGGCGAAACAACACAAGCACAAGCAGGACAAAGAGTTATCAGCCAATTAATCTCAGATGGAGTAATAGATGGACTTAGAGAAGGTCAAACAGCTGCAGATTTGATGGGTACAATGCAGGCAGGAGTAACAGCTGTACAACAAAGAAATAATATGACTTTTGCAGTTGAACAAGCTAAAACTGCATTAACAATAACAAATTTAAGAAAAGATGCTGTAAGTAGATTAAGAGCAGAGTCAGAAAAATTAGCAGTTTTTGAAGCACAAATAAACGAAGCAATGAATAAACAAGCAATAAATCAATTAGAACTAATTGGATTAAGTGGCCCTGCAGCAGAAAAGAAACAGCATGAAATTCGTATGGAAGAACAAAAATTAGCAGTCTTAATAGCACAAAGAGATGAATACGAAAGATCAATAAATATTATAGAAAGAATAAATGATAGTTTTGCACAAGGACTAGAAAAAATGTTTATGGACTTAGCTATGGGAACTGCAAATGTAAAAGAAGCTTTTGCTTCAATGGCTAAAATGGTTTTACAAGAAATGGCAAAAATAGCAGCAGCAAGGTTAGCTGCTTCTACATTAAGCTTCATAGGATTAGCAGAGGGTGGAATTATTCCAATGGCTTCTGGAGGTGTAATAAATGCTTCTAATAGTTACTCTAGAGGTGGAATTGCTACAGAGCCTACTTACTTAGTTGGAGAAGGTAAACACAATGAAGCAGTAGTACCACTACCAAATGGAAGAAGTATTCCTGTTGAAATGAATGGATCAGGTAGCACAAATGTAACAATTAATGTAGATGGAGCATCTACAGCGTCTGGTGGCGGAGTAGACGCAGAGTCAGGTAAAGCATTAGGAAATATGATACAAGCAGCTACTATGGAAATAATCCAAAGAGAGAAGAGACCTGGAGGAATTTTAAGCAGATAATGGCAACAGCAATAACACAAAATGATGGAAGTAATATAACTGGTTTTTCTGGGCCAGTTTCTGTAGATAAAGGATTTAAAAGAGTAAACAGTCCAAATGTACATAGTATATCTTTTGGAGATGGTTTTGAACAAAGAATTGCAAATGGAATAAATAATTTAACTCAAACTATGACAGTTAATTTTACTACAAGACCTAAAGAACAAATAGATGATCTTGTAGCTTTTTTCGAAAGTTTAGGTGGAGTAAGTAAATTTAGAATGACAATTGATGATACAAATGGAAATGAAACAATAAAAGTTGTATGTAAATCTTGGGAACAAACTTGGGCTTATGATAATTTTTATAGTTTAACAACAACTTTTGAGAGAGTATACGAACCATAATGGCAGAGAAAATAGCAATAAAACAAGTACAAGGATTAGAACAATCTTCTCCTATCGTTATACTATTTGAAATAGATGTACTGGGTGATAATAATGAAGCAAACTTTTTAAGATTTGTAAAAAGTGCAGATGATGAGGCTTCTAGTTTTGCTAATATTACTATGAAACAAAGAAGTAGTCCTCATACTAATAGAACTTATACAGCTTTACCAATATCTGCACAAGGATTTGAACACAAATCATTAGGAGTTAGTAGTAGACCAACACTATCAATAGCAAATGTAACAACAGCTTTTACTACTGCATTAGGAAGTACTACACTAGATGATTTACTAGGCAAAAAAGTATATAGAAGAAGAACACTTAAAAAATACTTAGCTGGAGAAGTTGGAGATACTGGATCAGGAGTAGCTCCTATTGAGTTTCCTGTTCAAACATATATAATAGATAGAATAGAAGGAGAAAATGCTTTAGAAGTTACTTTTGAACTTACCACTCCGTTTAATGTAGAAGGAGTAACCTTACCTTATAGAGTAGTAGGTCACAATGCTTGTTCTTGGCAATATCAAGGAGCAAGTCCAGGTAGAAATACACAAAAAGGTGGGTGTACTTGGCATTTAAAAAGTACTTACAATTTAAGAGGTAAAGTATTTACAGTTTATGTAAATGAAGATGATGAATATGTAATTTCTAGTTCTAATACTTTTACAAGTTATACTGCGGGCACAAAAACAGCAGATACATATCATAGTACAACAGTTGCTTATTCAAATGGAGCGGCAGGTGGTGTTTATAGATTAAAAGCTGATGGAAGTTTTGATACTTCTACTACAGGTAACTTAACAAATTACTGGCAAGCTGTTAGAGATACTAGTGCAACTCCTTCAGACAGTAGTGCTGATTGGAATAGAATAAGAGTTTATCAAGCATACAGTAATTCAACTACATGGTATGCTTATAGTGATGATAGATATAATGATTATGTAACTTCAACAATAACAATTGATGGTTTATCACATACTGCACTGTGGAAAGCAAAAAAGACACAAGCAGCGGGTGGATCACAAGTTGCTCCCGGATTTAATGAATACTGGGAGAAGGGAGATATTTGTGGTAAAAGATTATCTTCTTGTCAATGTAGATTTGGATTTAATCCAATAACACCTGGAGACGGTACAGTTGCAACTGCCTCTGCTACAGATACAGGAAAAGCGACAAAAGATACAGAATTACCATTACCATTTGGAGGTTTCCCAGGTGCAAGAAAGTTTAAGTAAATTACTACCTGAGATATATTCTCATGTAGCAAAAGAAGCTCCAAGAGAAGGCTGTGGAATAATAATAGAAGGGCCAAAATTTATTCCACTAGAAAATATAAGTAAAGAGAAAGATCACTTTACAATCGACCCAAAAGAGTTCGTTAAGTATTCAATGATCTCTAAAATATTATATGTAGTCCATAGTCACTACATGCAAGATTGTAAACCGAGTGAGCATGATAAAAATAATTGTAAAGCGGTAGGTATACCTTATTTAATAGTTTCCTACCCAGAGAAAAAAGAGTATATTTATGACCCAAGTTAAATTATTAGGTGAATTAGGCAAAAAGTTTGGAACAGACTGGTCTTCCAGCAGTAAAACTGTGCGTGATATATTTAGACTTATTGACTGTCAAGTTGATGGATTTCAAGATTATTTAAAAGAGTGTCATGAAAAGAATATTGGATTTACTATTCAAAATGGAGATGATTTTATTGAAGATGGTAACGAATTACTTATGCCTTTAGTTAAAGATACAGTAATTATAACTCCAGTTCCTGCAGGATCAGGAAAAGGTTTAGGTAAAATAATCGGAGCAATTTTACTATTTAGTTTTATGTTTTATAATCCACAATTATTTATGGACGGTGTTACAAAATCTGTAATGCAAGGAGCAGAAACAATTACTACTTTTAAAGCAATACCAGAAGGCTTCAATGCAGCACAAGCAGCAGATATGGGAGCAAAATTAAATACTCTAGGTTCAGCGACAACATTACTCGGAGTAAACTTAGCACTACAAGGTATAACAGATATGATGATGCCAGATGCAGGGGATAATACTGGAGACCCTGCTTTCTTATTTAATGGCGCAGAAAACAATATAGAACAAGGATCACCCGTTCCTTTACTTTACGGAAAAATGAAAATAGCAGGATTTCCAATATCACAAGGATTTACTCCTGGCAGAATAGTATCAAACAGAGGATATTATTATGTGGTTGGAAACGTTGATTTACCAGCAACTTACACTTCAGGTAATGATGGTTACACAAGCGGTGGCGGTGGTGCTGCTGGAGGCGCTGGTGGTGCTTCTGGTGATGTTAATCCTGGAGAATATAATCAAGTAGAATAATTATGGCAAAATATACAAGAGAACCCTTTGGAATAAAAATTAAAAGTGATTTAAATAATCCTTCAAAGGATCAATATGCAGTTACTTATGATGTTTTATCAGAAGGCCCAATTGAAGGTCTTGATAACGGTCTTGCATCAATATTTATTAATGATGTTCCTATAATACAAGCAAATGCAGAAAATATATTAAAGCCAAGAAGATTTAAAGCCACTACTACAGTTGGCGGAACAATAACTCATGCACAAATCGGAGAAATAGGGTCACTAGAATATTTAAACAGAACAGGACTTGCAATAGGAAGTAGAACACTTGTCATAGATAAAGCAGGAGCAAAAGGTACTGGTATAGCAACAACTACTGCAGGCGCAACAAGAGTTACAACAAGTTCTGCTTTCTTTACTACACAAATGCTTTCAGATACTAGAAGTAAAGCAGTAAATGTGTATTTAACTATTGTAGGAGCAGGCCCAAATGGCACAGATTTTAGAACACGATTAAAGTCAGTAACAAACTCACAAACAGCAGAAGTAATAACACCAATACCAACAGCGGTATCTGGTGCAGATATTTTCTTCGATTTAAAAGCAGGTATACAATCAATAAATGGAAACGTTGCAACTTTAAGCCCTACTCCACAAGTAGCAATAACAAATGCACATGTACAAATAGGTAGCCCTAACTTAGCTCTTAACTTAACAAAATTATTTAATTTTCAAAATATAGGAGTAGGATTCAGAGTAGGTGAAAAAATACAACCATTTCTAGGATTAGATAATAGATTTGGCACATCATCTGTTGTATATGCACCTAATTTAGAACTAGAACAAGCAGATTTACGAGCAGCCCTAGCAACTGAAAGATCTCAGTTAGGAGATGGTAACTTAGTAGTAAATTATAACAATGAATTAGAGGAACCTTCTCAAGTAGAAGGTACTGCAGCAGATACAATACTTACCTCTGCAATATTAGGAGTTACTAATCCAAGTGAAGTTGATGAAATACATTTAACATTTAATCTTCCAGCATCTCATGCCTTAAAAAGTAATGGTACAAAAGGGTCTTCTTTTGTTGAATTACAAATTTTCTTTGAATACAGCACAGACGGAGGAAGTACTTATACACGTGAGTTAGCTTATGGGCCTTCTAATGCTGATATAATACAAAGAAGTGATGGTAAAAATGGTAGAAATGTAAACTTTGCTACTAACGGTAATAATTTACCAAGTAATGGTTATATTAGACCTACAAAACCTCAATTTACAAGTTTTGTAGAAGAATTTGTAATAAATACAGAAGAATTTCAACCTTATGATGATTTTAGAATTGTAGTAAGAAGGGTAAATGACTTAAATCCAAAGGACAAATCTTTTAGACATACTAACCCTTGTATACTTCAAACAGTAGAATCAATTGTTAAAGATAAACTTACATACCCATATAGTTCATATGGAGCATTACAATTTAATGCAAAAGATTTTGATAATAGTTTTCCTACAAGAGCTTATGTACTAAAAGGAAGAAAAGTAAAAGTTCCTACTAACTATTTTACAAGAGAAGAAAATGGTAATAATACAGCTACTTATACTCGTAATGTAACATCTGGAGCAGATGCAGGAAGTTATCAAAATTGGGACGGTAACTTTAGAGGAGATAAGTCACTTTCTGAAGGATCAGTTAATTTTGAAGAAGTATATACAGATAATCCAGTATGGATATTTTATGATCTATTAACAAATAATAGATATGGATTAGGTGAGTTTATAAATGAAGATGATATTGATAAATATGAATTATTTAGATTAGCAAAATATTGTGATGAATTAGTTCCTGATGGCCAAGGAGGCACAGAACCCAGATTTACATGTAATGTTTATTTATCACAACCGGGAGAGGCAACAAATGTACTAAATCAATTTGTAACTATATTCAGAGGTATGGCTCTTTGGATTGATGGACAAATAACTGCAATGGCAGATAGACCAATAGAACCAGTATATACTTTCTCAAAAGCAAATGTAAAAGATGGAGCTTTTGTTTACGAAGGAACAGGTGACAGAACAAGAACAAATCAAGTAAAGGTAACTTGGAATGATCCAAGCGATAATTACCAACAAACAATAGAATATGTAGAAGATTCAAATGCAATAGCAAAAGCAAATAAAATAGTACGAAGTGACTTACTTGCATTTGGTACTACATCAAGAGGACAAGCGCATAGATTAGGTAAATGGAAATTACTTAGTGAACAGAATGAAAAAGAAACAGTAACATTTGTTACAGGATTAAATGCTTTGGGACTAAAACCAGGTGACTTAATAAAAGTACAAGATGCAGATAAAGATAGAACTTCTTTCTCAGGTCGTGTAACAAACTTTAGTCCAGAAGCAGGACTAACACTGGATTCTACTTTTAATTTAATAAACGGTGGCGCTATACAAATAGGCGGAGGTAGTAATGATACATATCCAGGTGGTTATTTTTATACATCATCACAAGAAAGTGATAAAGTATTATTTGCTGGTGAAGTAACTTTACCTTCAAGTTTTTCACAAGCTGCAGTCTTATGGGAACATGGTGGAACTGGAGTAGGTTCTTGGCTTGGTGTTCGTCAGTTAAATGGAGTTTACAACCTCACACTTAGAAGTGGAGAAGGAAGTACGGGTACTGCAGCAACTTCAGCAGATGGCATTGTTACAAATGTTCCAATCGCAGATATTCCAGAATTCGATGGTGGAGTTCACACAATCTGTTGGGCATTTAGACCAGACGCAACTCCAGGTACACAGAAACTATGGATAGATGGAAAATTATATATAAATGATCAAACAAGTAGTGGTACAATGGAAGCAAATGAATGGTCAGGTGGTGGTCATGGTGGTTGGTTAAGAGCTACAGATGCTACATCAGGTGGCTTATCAACAAATGCATGGCCAACAACAGAAGGAGCTTCAGGACTTCGTCATTATTTCGGAGAAGACGCAGGATCAAATCTTGGATTAACTACAACAGAAATACTACTTGATAGAAATATAGACTTACCAGATAATTCATTTAGTAGTGGATTTCCGCCACAATTATTACTTATCTATCCTGAAGGCGGTGCATATCTAAATCAAGATAGTGCGACAATAGGTGGAACAGCTTTCACAAAAGGACAACTTATACCAAGTATTACATCATCTAGTGCTGCTGCAAATGCAACAGATAGTTCTACAAATGCAAAAGTAGATGTATTTTGGTCAGAAAATGCAAGAATAGAAAAACAAACAGTACATAGTAGTACTGGAACATCTAGTACAAATAAAGTAATAGTTACATCTGCTTTTACAGCTCCACCTTCTCCAGAAACAATGTGGGCATTACAAATATTTAACGCAGATGGTACAGAAGCAGTAGGATCAGCAAAAGAATTTAAAATTGCTTCTATAAAAGAAAGTGAAGAAAAAGAAATGGAAATCGTTGCAACTGCTTTCGATAGAACAAAATTTGATGTAATAGAAAGAGGAGTTAAAATTGACCCAAGACCAGTTGCAACAGTTCCAGATCAAGATGATGAAATACCTGCACCTGGCAACCTTGCCGCTAAATTAGTAGTTAGTGAAACTGCGGCACAAACTTCAGATGATTCTAGTTTTGAAACTAAGCATGACGTAGAAATTAGTTGGGATTTTCCTAAAAACAGTGATGGAAGTCTGTATGGATTTGTAGGTGGTTTTGAAGTAACCCATGATCTTAAAGGTAAAAAATTAGTAGAATTACTAGGAATTAAAGAAACAAGTCTTACAGTAGAAAATGTAGTTGGTGGAGACTATAAGATAGATGTAAGAACAATATCAAATATAAATACATACTCTTTAGCAATATCACAAGACTTTACATTCTCTCAATTACATTTTAGTAATCCAAAAGCCCCTAATAAAAAAGTAAAAGCACCAATTGGTGGATTAATTACAGCACCTTTAAGTATTGACTCAAGTAATGGTACAGTAAGTATAGGTAATGATCAAACATCAAGTGCAACATTTAAGTTTACAAATACAAATGGAATTACAAGAGAATTTACTAAGAGTACTCATGCAAATATGTTTAATACACCTGCTACTCTAAATGGTGTTTCAGGAGATAGTGGTGGTAATTTATCTGTACTTGTTGATGATAGTGCAAATTCATTAAAATTTGTTGTTCAAGTAACAGATACAACTGCAAGTCCTGCATTTGAATATTTAAAAATTGATGGAGCTTCTAGTGAGGGTTTATCAACTAAAACTGGAACTGTATCAGTAGAAAGATTTTCAAATAAAATAGAAGGAACAGGAACATCATTTAGTACTCATTATTCAGAGGGCGATGTTATTCATATAGCAAATGGTAGTACTACAACAGCAACAACTAATGGATCAGTAAGTAATAGCACCGCTGTAACTTTAGCATCGTCTAACTCAAATATTAAAGTAGGACAAACAGTAACAGGAACTATAACAGGGCCTTCAGGAACAGTTAGTTCTATTGCAACAGCTTCTGGTACTTTAAGTGTTGTTGCAATTTCAGGGACATCTTTAACTCTATCTGCTCCAGTAACTGTAGGAAGCGGAGTAACACTTACATTTACACCAAGAACTACATACAGAACAATTACAAATATTTTAT
>MDSW01059720.1_pt1 | contig 16190 bp, 7 predicted proteins | sample 811171 | NCBI WGS metagenome assembly MDSW01 (sample SAMN05326641, study PRJNA326480) | marine metagenome | isolation source: seawater | place: Atlantic Ocean: North West | collected 2012
CCCCGGCACTGTCTCGCGCGCGGCGCGCGCCGGCGGGGGAGGCGCTCCCTCGGATCGATCGGTTCGCGTCGCCCGCGATGGAGGCGGACTTTTACCCGTTCGCGGCGGCGGGAACGCTCCCCGAGCACGCCGAGCAGGCCGGGGCGTACCACGCCCCCGTGACCGCTGTGGCGTTCGACGCGCTCGAGGAGCTCGCGTACGCGGGCACGGAGGACGGGCGGCTCACCGCGCTCCACGCGCCGACGCTCGAGCGCTACGCCGCGGTGCAGGCGCACCCGAGCGGGCACCCGGTGCTGAGCGCCACGCCCGTGGCGAACGGGTACGGCGGCGTCTTCACCGTGAGCGCCGCGCGCGCGTGCTATCACTCCTCCGGTTGCGTCAAGCGATGGGGCGCGAACGAGGGCGAGCTCGACCCCGACGACCCGTACACGTGCGGCGCGGTGGACCCGCACGCGCTGGGCGGCTCCGGGCGCGCGTACGCCGGCCGCCTCGGTCCGCGCATGACGCAGATCGACGTCGGCACCGGCCGCGTCTCGCTCCGCGCCGAGCTCACCGCCGCCAGCTGTTCGGCGGGCACGAGCTGCGCCGTCGCGGGCGCCGCGCGCGGCCTCGTCGCGTGCGGGGGCTTCGGCGGCGAGCTCGTCCTTCGGGACCCGCGCAACGGACTCAGGGCGGAGATCCAGCTCGCGACCAAGGCGCACGACGGCGGCGTCACCGCGATCGCCGCGAGGGACACGCTGGTGGTGACGTGCGGCGCGACGACGGATCGCGCCGGCCGATCGCGCCCGGACGCCTTCGCCAAGGTGGTGGACGTCCGCGTCGGGTGCCGCGTCCTGAACCTCCTTCAGTTCGGCGACGGCAACGGCCCGAGCGCCGTCAGCTTCGACCCGCGGTTCCCCGCGCGGGTCGTGCTGAGCGCGCAGAACGGCGTGACGCAGTCTCAGCCCGCGCTCGACGCGCGGAGCGGCGGGGGGGATTCGGGATCGCCCTTCGCGTCGCACCGGGTGGAGTGCCCCGCCGGCGCCCAGGCCATCTCCGCGGCGATCAGCGCGACGGGCGAGGCGATGGCGCACGGAGACACCGCGGGGTACGTGTACCTGTGGTCGGCGAACGACGACCCGACGTGTTCGCTGGAGGCGCGGGAGCCCGAGACGCCGCCCCAATATCCCGCGTGCGTGGACCGCTGGTTCGACCCGGACGCGCCCCCGCCCGGGTCGGACGAAGCCGCCGACGTCCCCGAGCCGCCGTACCACCTCGCCCAGGACCCGACGGCGCGGCTGCTGAGCGACGGGGAGGAGATGGCGCCGGACTTTTTCATCTCGGACTTCAAGCCGCCGAGGATCGTCCCGAAGGAGATCTTGAAGCTCGTGCGAAGCGGCGAACAGGGCGGCGAGGGATCGGGAGAAATCGGGTACGCGATGAACCCGCACTACCGCCGCGGCGCGCCGTTCGGGGAGGCGGCGAGAGCGCTGGCGCCCGCGCGAAACCGAAGGGCCGAGAGCAAGTCGCTCGCGAAGGACGCGAAGAAGCGCGAGGCTCTGATCAAGGCGGAGACGGGCGCGGGGAACGAATCGCCGCTCCCGGAACCCTATCGCCGCGTGGAGGCGAGGCTTCCGAGCGACCGCGCGAGGTTCGAGGAGTTTGATTTCCGCGCGTACAACAAGACGCGACTGCCGGGTCTGGTGAACGACCTCGCCAACTGCTACGTGAACCCGGTGCTCCAGGCGCTGCACTACGTCCCGCGGCTCCGCGCGTCGGTGCTGATGGGACACACGTGCGAGCGCGAGTTTTGCCTGACGTGCGAGTTGGCGTTTCTGTCGCACATGCTCGCGCAGCCGCCCACGAGGGGCGCGGGGTCGCACAGCGCCTCGTCGGCGGCGGCGCAGCCGCTCAACTTCTTGCGAACGCTGCGGCAGGTGCGAGAGGCGGCCGCGCTCGGGCTGATCGAGGGCAGGGACGAGCTCGAGACGAGGCTCGACCAGAGCAAACCGCGGAGGATCCAGGCGTTCCAGAGGTTCCTCCTCGAGCAGCTCCACAAGGAAGCCGTCGTTGACGCGAGACAAAAGCCCGAGGGTCCCTCCAAGACGGAGACGGAGAAGGGGAAGGAGAAGGAGAAGAAAGAGAAGGCCCCCCTCACGGCGGTGGAGTCGCTCTTCGCCCTCGGGTTCGAGCAGAAGCACTCGTGCGCGGTGTGCGCGCGGGAGGAGCGCCGCGACGCGCGTTCGTTCCAGATCGACCTCCAGTACCCGGAGGACAAGAAGGACAAGGCGACTCCTTCCCCTTCGTTCGCGGCGTCGGGTTCCTCCTCGAAAACGAAAACGCCGGGTATCGGCGCTTCCTCCTCGGGGTCCTCGGGCGCCTCGTTCGCCGCGTGCCTCGAGCGGTCGCTGCGTTCCACCACCGAGGTTCGCGCGTGGTGCGAAGGCCACCGCGCGTACACGCGCATGACCCAGAGCAAAACCCCGACTCGGCTCCCCGATCAACTGTCGATCAACCTCGGCATGCGCGACCCGCGCGACCTCCGCCACTGGGGCGTGGACGTCGAGAAGCCCCTCGCGAGCGAGGCGGCGTCCGCGCCCGTGGAGACCCACTGGCTCACGCAGACCCTTCGCGTGCGCTTGGGCGACGATCGCGCGGGATCTTCGGGCGTGGAGGTGACCCGGCTCGACGACCCGGCGACCGGCGCCGAGGCGCCGACGCCGACGCCGACGCCGACTTCCGACTCCGACGTGACGTACGAACTCGCGGCGCTGGTGTGCCTCGCGCGCGTCCCCGCGGAGGAGGACGACGACGACTCGCCCGAGGGCGGGACGGACGAGACGGGCGCGAAGAAGGTGAGCGGGCACCTCGTCGGGTTCTGCAAGGTGACCCCGCCGTACGTCGATCGACGCGGGGTTTTCGAGGCGGACGACGGAGACGGAGACGGGATCGAGGCGGGGGTGAGCCCGCTGCGCGCGCCCGGAGCCGGAGGAGGAGACGCCGTCGGAGCCGCGGCGGCGGCGTCCTCGTCGGTCCCCGCGTCCTCGTCGGTCCCCGCGCCCGCGGTCTCCTCGGAAGGCGCGGACCGAAGCGAGGAGCCGAAGGAGAGTTCTGAGACGCCTAAAGAGGACGACGCGTCGGAGGAGGAGCGGAAGAAAGCCGCGGGGCTCGCGGCGGCGGTGGCGGCGGGCGAGGCGATGTACGGCGAGAACAGCGGGTTCCGCGGGGTCACGCCCTCGCAGCTCCGCGCCAAGGCGCCGCTCGAGCCGACGATCGACACGGACTGGGTCCTGTTCAACGACTTCCGCATCGCCCCCGTGGAGGCGCGCGAGGTGACGCGGCTGTACGGGCAGTGCAAGCTCCCGTGCCTCTGCGTGTACGCGCGAAGAAGAACCGAAACCGGGGGGGAGGACGCTCGAGGCGGAGGAACTGGGAGCGCGGAACGAGGGGGAGAGACCGCGGCGGAAGGAGCCTCCGACTCCGGGATTCCCCGGTCGCTTCGCCTGCCTCCCTCCCCCATCACGGCGGCGCTGTACCGCCGCCTGACCCTCGACCCGAACCTCGCGAGACTCCGCCGCCCCTTCGTTCCCTTCGATTTCGAGTCGGAACAGGAGACCCCGAAGCCGGGCACCGTGCTCGGCATCGACGCCGAGTTCGTCGCCCTGGCGCCGGCGCTGAAGGAGTTCCGCCCGGGGACGGGCGAGGAGGTCGTCATTCGACCCCCGAGGCTCGGTTTGGCGCGCGTCTCCGTCGTGCGCGGGGACGCGGGGAGCAGGAGGCGTCTGGTTCCCGTCATCGACGATTACGTCCGCGCGGTGGAGCCCGTGCACGACTACCTCACGCGGTTCAGCGGCTTGGTTCCCGGGGACCTCGACCCGGCGACGAGCGCGCATCACATCACCGAGCTGAAGCGCGCGTACCTGAAGCTGCGGTACCTGGTGGACGTCGGGTGCGTCTTCGTCGGGCACGGCCTGAAGCAGGACTTCAAGATGATCAACATCGTCGTGCCCCCCGCGCAGATCGTGGACACCGTCGAGCTCTTCCACTTCAAGCGCCAGAGGAAACTCAGCCTGAGGTTCCTCGCGTCGTACCTGCTGAAGATGGACATTCAGCAGACCACGCACGACTCCATCGAGGACGCGCGCGTCGCCGTGAGGCTGTACGACGAATACACGAAGCTGTGCGCGAGCGGGACGTTCCGGGAGAAGCTCCTGGAGATGTATCGGTTCGGGAAAACGCACGGGTTCACGGGGGAAAAGAGGCCGGACACCGTCGCGCCGGAGGACCAGCCGGGGGCGAACGCCGTGGAAATCAAACCCCCGCCGCCGAAACCGTGACGAGGACGAGACCGGAGGAGACGCGAGTCTTCCCGTCATCAGAGGCGACGAAGGATGGGGAACCCAACCCGAGGCGAAAGGGCGATCTCGCGAGAGGGACGATATCGTGAAAACCCAAAATACCGTCTGTTTGTTTCGCGCGCGTCGGGGATTCGAAGGCACCCGCCACAAACCCGTCGCCCTCCGAAGCCTCTCGGCCGTTCGCTCTCGGGCGTTCGTTCACCGCGGCGCCTCCGTCATCCATCTCCGCACCTCCCACCGGAGCCGATCGCGGCGCTTCGCGTCCGGGGTGGTCCACTCGACCTCAGCCTCCCGCGGCGGCCCCCGCTCGCCGCCGCCTCTCTCGGGGGAAAAAGAAGGGTTCTCCACCAGAGCCTCCGTCTCCCCGAAGTGCTGCGTTTTCTTCACCTCCCTCCGCCCGTTCGCGTCCCACGTCGGTCGGTTCGTCATCTTCCCGCACCCGCCCGCGCTCCCGCATCGCCGCGCCGCGTCCCTCGCGCGCCGCGCCGCCTTCTCTTCCCGCGCGTGCGCCTCCGCGAACGCCGCGGCGAAGTTCACCCTCAGGCGGCGCGCGCGGGGGTCGTCGTCCTCGCCGCCGCCCCCTCGCCACGCCGCGCGGTAGTGCGCGTTGCGCGCCACGCGATCGATCACGCGCGTCTGACCCGGGGCCCCCGGTCGAAGCATGAGCGGCGCTCTGATGACCCCGCCGCCGCCGCCTTTTTGGGAGCCTCCCTTTCTGGAGGACCGAAGGAGCGTCTGTTTCGTCGCGAAGGCGTCGAACGCGGCGCCCACGGGCCGCGTCGCGCCGCTCGCGAGCGGGGCGAGGTCGCTCGCGCTCGGCGTGGCCAACGAGTACCCGAACCTCGGGGCGGTGCCGCCGAGCTTCGACGCGCTCGCGGGGCGCCGAGGCGGGGGCGCGGAGCGGGGGGCGGTACGCGGCGTGGAGCGGGGCGCGGAGCGGGGCGCGGAGCGAGGGGCGGAGCGAGGCGCGGCCGCGCGCGAACACGACGAGGGCCGCGCGGGGGTGGCCCGCGGCGGCGTGACGAGGCGCGACGATGATGGCGTTTTCGTCGAAGCCGACGCGGGCGTCGTCGCGTTCGCGGGGGACGCGTCCGGCGGCGCCGCGCCCGGGGTCGTCGGCACGCGCAGACGCACCGCGTCCACGCGCGGCGCCGCCTCCTCGGGTTCGGTCGCGGACTCGGCATGCGTCTCCGCGCGAGCGGGGGCGCGCACCTCCAGGGAGAGCTGCGACAGGAAGTTGGCGATGACATCGTCCGAGACCTCCCCGTGCCCGAGCTGAACGAGCTGCTCGCGAACCGCAGAGACGGTGATTCCGCCGGGGATTGCGGGAGCGGGCGTCGTCATCGCGCGCGAAGGGTGGGACGCGCGGGGGGGACGGGTACGGTCGACGCGCCCCGACGTGTCACCACCGCCGCTGGACGGACGCTCCGAGAGCCCGCGACGGTTCGGCGAGTGCTTTTGAGCGTAAATCTCAACGGTAACGCGAACCGCCGCGCGACCGCCCTCGGACGAAGCCGGCCCACTCCATCCGGTCAGGGCGGAAAATGCCGCGCCCGATGTCACATGCTGTGCGTTCGGCGCGGTTGCCAAGTGTCACTTCGCGCGGCGCTGCTTCCGCCACGACCCCCGCCCCCCCCCCGGCCTCTCCTTCACCGGATGATGTCCGCGGCGACGGCGACGGCGCTCCGCGCGCCCGCGGCGCGTCCTTCTCGCTCCCCCCGCGACGCGCGCCGCGGCCGCGCGCGTCTCGCGGTCTCGCCGCGCGCCTCGGCGGGCGATCGTGTCGCGCGTTCGGATAACTCCGCGATCGCGCGACGCGTCGCCGCGCTCGTCGCGGGAAGCGCGCCGCTCGCCGCCCCCCCCGCGTTCGCGGAGGACGCGATCGACGCCACCTCCGCTGTCGCCGCCTCCGTCCCGCCCTCGGTCTCGTCCGCCCTCTCGTCGCTCGCGCCCGCCGGCGTGGAGCCGGGCGTCGCCGCGGTCGCCGGCGCGGGCGTCGTCGTCGCCGCTTGCGCCTCACTCGCCGCTCGCGGCGGTCCCCGCCTCTCCGCCCCGGGCTCCTCCCCCTTCCCCGGCTCCCCCTCGCCGCTTCCGAACGCGACGCCCGATTTGCGCGGCACGGGCGCGAGCGCGAGCGGCCGGGGCCGCGGGTACCTCATCGCGCCCCCGCCTCTGTTCCCCCTCGTGCCGGCGTTTTCGCGCCGGACGTTTAGGTACGAGGTGGACCCGGGCAGGATGTGGTTCTTCGAGCAGAAGCAAGGCATCGGCCTGGGCCTCAACGTCAGCGTCAACGTGCGCATGACCGTCATCAAGCTGAAGACCGGCGGGCTGTGGGTGCACGCCCCGATCGCGCCGACGGACGAGTGCGTCGCTTTACTCGAGGAGTTGGGCGCGCCCGTGGAGCACGTCGTCTTGCCCACGACGCTCTTCGAGCACAAGATTTTCGTCGGCCCGTTCCAGCGCAAGTTCCCCGACGCGCGGTGTTGGATCGCGCCCGACCAGTGGTCGTGGCCCGTGAACCTCCCCGCCACGTTCTTCGGCATCTTCAAGTCGGGCGTCTTGGGTCAGGACGAGGCGCCGTGGGAGGACGAGTTCGAGCTGGAGCTTCTCCAGCCCCCCGCGTTGGGCGTGGCGAGCTACGTCTCCTTCACCGAGTGCGCGTTTTTCCACAAGCCGAGCAAGACCCTTCTCGTCACGGACGCGGTCGTGTACGCGAGCGATTCGGTTCCGGACGCGATTCCCGACCGCGACCTGCTCGAGTCCGGGGACGACGGCAACTTCACGATCGCGGCCCTGAAGTTCTTGAACCTGTTCGACATCGCGACTAAGGCGAAGGCGCGAACGCGGACGAGCGAGGACATGTCGGAGACAGAGCGCCTGCGGCTCGGGTGGCTCCGGAACGCGCTGCAGGCGCTGTACTTCGGGCCCTCCAACCTGCTCGACCCGGAGGAGAGCTGGCGGAGGGTCTCGAACCGCCTGATCGTCGCCCCGGTCGTGAGCACGCTGGTGTACGAGAACGTCCCGGGGGACGTCAGGGAGTGGGCGAAGCGGGTGGGGAGGTGGCGGTTCGAGCGCGTCGTGCCGTGCCACTTCGACGCCCCCATCAAGGCGGGGCCGCGCGAGTGGAACGCCGCCTTCGCGTTCCTCGACGCGCCGAGACGACGGGAGGTGGCCGAAACTGACGGGGGCGCGAAGGGGGGGAAGGGGGCGTACTACCCGGACGAGGACATGGTGCTCCTCCGCGGGGTGGAGCGGTTTCTCCGCGAGGCGGGGGTCATCTTCACCGACGAAAACAGACCCAAGTTTGGGCGCATCAACGCGAGAGCGCGCGGCGAAACCCGATGACGAGACGGGAGAGCGCCCGTGTGTATTACGACGCGAGACGACGCGAGCTGTGATTGACGAGGGAAGTCTACACCATCATTCGCGTGATATCACAGACCATCTGCAGACCATCTGCCTCGATGGACCACCGGGGCCGCTCTCGCACTCGTTCGGGTGTTCGTCGTCATCACTCTTTGTTCCCCCCCTCCTCGAGTCCTTCTATGTGCCAGTTGAGGTGCGCCCTGAGCTGCCTCGCCGCCGGCCTCGGCAGATCCCTCGGCACGCCGACCCGGTCCCTGAGGTACGCGAGCGCGTCCGCCGCGGGCCCCGCCGGGAGCTCCGCGTCCTCGCGCCCGACCCCGACGTCCCTCCCCTCGCCCCCGCGCGCGTGCGCGTCGCCGTCGAGGAGCTCGTGCGCGACGCGGCGGAGCGCGGCGTCCACCGCCGGCACGTACGCCTCCCCCGGCGTCGCGGTGGGGTCCGCCAGCGGCGCCGCGACGGGCCGCCGCCCCGCCTTCCCGCACCCCCGCGCGGCGAACCGCACGACCGCCTCGTGGTTCTCCACCAGCCTAGACGCCGCGCGCAAGCGGTCGATTCGAGCGAGCTTCTCTTCTGTCTCTTCGGCGTCGGCGTCCTCGGGGAGCTCGCTCGGGTCACTCCTCCTCCAGCTCGGCTCGGGCGACGTCTCCGGCCCTAGGGGAGGTAAAGGCAGGCGCCACGCCTCGCCGTCGGTCCCGTCCACGCGGCCCATCAGCGCTCGCTGCGCCTCCGTGCCGTTGGCCTCGCACCCGCCGAGCTGCGGCGGGAGGTCGTGCGCGTGGGTGTAGTAATCGCTCTTGATTCCCGCGTACGTGTCGGCGCGATTTTCCATCGCGCGAAACCACGCGTCGAGGTTCGGCCTCGCGCCCAGCGCTCCCCCGCCCTCCATCTCGAAGCCCTTGTAGTACGCCAGGCTCGCCGCCATGCGCTCCAGGAACGGCACGAACGTGATGTCCACCAGCGTGAGCTCCGCGCCGGCGAAGTACGGCCCCGCGGAGGCGGTGGCGGCGAGCTCCGCCTCGACGACGTCCAGGGCTTCCTCAAACGCCGCGCGGTTCTGCGCGTCCCCGGACCCTCGGGTCAGCCAACCCATCCACCGCGAGAACAACGCGCGCTCCAGGCGCAACAGGTCGTCGTGGCGAACGCGCGCGGGGTCGGAGACGGCGGGCCTGAGCGGGGGATGGTCCGGGAAGAGCTCTTCGAGCTTGTGCGCGATCAAAGCGGAGTCGGTGAACAACTCCCCGTCAATCTCCACCACGGGGAGCATACCGCTCGGGACCTTGGCGGTGAAGCTGGGGGGCTTGTCGCCGTAGCATCGCATGTTGATCTTCTCCACGCGGTACGGGATGCGCTTCTCCTCGAGCTGGAGCCAGATCTTCTCGCAGTACGGGCACCACGCCGCGTGGTCGCGGTAGAACAGGACGCGCGGTTCGGCGTCGGTGCCGAAGCGCCGGATCAGCGCGTGCGGGTTCGCGGGGCCGTTCTCGAGATCCGGCGCGAGCGGCTCGCCCAGCTCGAGCTTGAGCGACGCCACGCGCTCCGCGAGGACCGCCCACGACGGCGCGACGTCCGCGAACGCGACGTCCACGAGCGCGCCGGAGGCGCTCGGCGCCATCGCCCGCGTCAGCGTCTCCGCCGCCTTAGCGCGGAGGCGGTCGAAGACGCCCCCGACGCCCTCCTGAGCGGCGGGCGCGATCGGCGCGACGCGAGGCGGGGATCGGGGGCGGGGCACCACCCGGGCGAGCCGCGAGCGCGACGAGCGGAAGCGCGCGCGAAGAGCGGCGGCGCGGGGACGGGGGGCGAGACCGTGCGTCGGAATCGACGCGGGCGCGGCCGCGAGGGCTGGGGTCATCGCCGAGAGCGCGAGCGCGAGTGTGAGGAGAGAGGAGCGGACGTCAGCCAGCGCGCCAAGTCATCGACGTCTCATCCGAAATGGGTGCCGATCCGCCCGAACGTCATGAGGCGCGCTGCTGTCACACTGGTGCACGATGACTGGACCGGCTTCGTTCGCCGATCCTTATCCGCGCGGGGAGCTCCGCGCGCGCGCCCCCCCCCGCTCCGTTCACACCTCCCCTCGCGCGGTATTCGACCGCGATGTCGTCCGCCGCGACCTTCCGCGCGAGCGCGTTCCTCGGCACTCGCGCCGAGACGGCGCGCTCGACGCGTCGCGCCCGGGGACCCCGCCGGTCGCCCCGGCACGCGTCGTCCCTCGACGTCGTCGCCCTTCGCAACTTCGATTACCCCGAGGCGCTCCTGTTCGACTGCGACGGCGTGCTGTGCGAGACGGAGCGCGACGGGCACAGGACGACGTTCAACGCGACGTTCGCGGAGCGCGGCCTGGACCACGAGTGGAGCGTGGAGAAGTACGGCGAGCTCCTCGAGATCGGCGGCGGGAAGGAGCGCATGACGCACTACTTCAACTCCGTCCCGACCGAGGAGCCTTTCGCGACCCAGTTCCCGGAGGACGACGAGCGCCGCGCCGACTTCATCAAGTCTCTCCACCTGCGAAAGACGGAGCTCTTCTTGGAGATCGTGAAGGACGGCAAGCTCCCGCTCCGCCCGGGCGTGAAGCGTCTGGTGAGGGAGGCGCTCGAGAACGGCGCGAAGGTGGCGGTGTGCAGCACGAGCAACGAGGCGGCGGTGCGAGGCATCGTCGAGACGATGCTCCCCGAGTTCGCCGATCGCATCCCCGTGTTCGCGGGAGACATCGTGCCGAAGAAGAAACCCGCCCCGGACGTGTACAACCTCGCCGCGGAGACCTTGGGCGTGGACCCGGCGCGGTGCGTCGTCATCGAGGACACCAGGATCGGCACCTTGGCGGGGAAGGCGGCGGGGATGCGCGTGTGCGTGACGAAGAGCATCTACAGCCAAGACGAAGATTTCTCGAGCGCCGACGCCGTCTTCGACCGCATCGGCGACGAGGGCGACGAACAGTTCAGCTTCCACGAGCTCACCACCCCGGGCGCGTACTGGTGAGTCTTCGAAAGGAACGCGAGAGAAGACGGAACTTCCCTCGTCCGCCTCCCGAGCCTCGGTCGACTGACGCTTCGCCTCGCCCTCGCATCGTCGAAATGCGTCGTCAGGCTCAACCCTCCGCTGCCGGTGGACGAAAACGGAAACTGGTACCGAGGCTCGGAAGAGGCCCAAACCGAGGACGAGGCGGGGGAGGACGGATTGACCGACGCGGAGCGAGCCGTGCTCGCGGACCTAGAGGACCTCTGATGAAGCGCATCATAAGGGTAAGGGTAGTCTATATGTATTACCTCGAGAACACTTAAAACAGACTGCGATCAGTAGTATTATACCGCGTTGCGCGCGTCCCCGCCCCGTCGCTCGCCGCCCCGAATCACTCTCATCGTCACCCCTCGCTCTCGTACAGCCTGACGCGCCTTCCGTTGAGCGGCTGCGTCGGCCTCGCGTTCCCCGGGAATCCCCCGACGTCGGCTCGAAACGCGGCGACGGTCTCGCGGCGCACTCGCATCGGGGATCGCTGGAACACCCACGCGACCCCGCCCGTGCACGGGGGCGTCGTCAGGCTCCCCTCCCACCGGTAGTACGCGCTCGAGGGGTCCCAGAGGCTCGAGGGGTCCACGCGAACGACGACGCGGCGCGGAGAGGCCGAGGAGGAGGCGCCCGACGCGCCTCTCCTCGAGCCTCCCTTCGAGCCTCCCGCGCGTGTGTTCGCGTCCATCGCGTCGGACGCCGCCAGATTTTCCCTCGCGAGCAAAACGTCGACGGAGGAGGGAGACGCCCTTCCGCCCTCCTCCTCGGGGTCCTCCTCGAAGGCGACGCCGAGGACGGCGACGTCGCCCGAGCCGTCCTCCGCGAAGTGCACGAGGTGCATCTCCATCGCCCGCGCGACGCCGTCGACGGTGTTCTCCGCGGGGGTGTGGAAATGCAGCGAGTCGAACGCGTACGCGCGCCCGTCGAGGACGAGCGCGCCGAAGGAGGCCTTCTCTTCACCTTCGGTCGCTCCGCTTTGTTGACGCGCGGCGACGAAGTTGGGGGCGCCGTTTTTCCGCGCGACGGCGAGCGCGAGCGCCCGCGTCGGCGCGGGGACGCAGACGTCGCGAAGCGACCCGACGCGGCGGTTCGACGCGGGCACGACGCTCGACAGGTCGATGGGGCTCTGCGCGCACGCCGAGCACCCGCACGCGGGGTACGCCAGCGCGCCGTCGGCGTCCCGGAGCGAGCCCCAGTTGAGCGGGCCGACGTCGCGATCGGCGTAGCCCCACTTCGTCGGCGAGGGCGGCGCGGGGGACGCGGCGGACGCGAGCGCTCGCGAAGGGACGACCGCGGCGGCGAGGGACGTCGTCAGGGCGAGCACTTCGCGCCGCGAAGGGGGCGGTGAACCCCCAGGGGACGAGGACGAGCGCGCGCCGGGACGGTCCGACGCGTCCCGGGAGACGACGACGAAAACGCGCGCCGAGGGTTTCTTCTTCGCCGACGCGTCGCGCCGCGCCGTCTCGAGGCGTATAGACAAGGCGCCGCGCGCGGGCGCGAGGGAAACCCGCATCGACGCCTAGCGCGCGGTGACCCGCGGAGGCGGTCGATCCGGCCCGTGCGCGACGGAGTGATGAGGACGACCCGAGGATGGATGACACCCGAGGATGACGAGGATGAGGCCTCTGACGAATAACAATGACATTGGACAAGAACCGGCGCATCACGATCCGGACTACCGGAAACAACATTTGTGCTCATGATCAGTCCACAAACTCCCTCTCCCCTTTCCCTTCGGCGCGCTCGCTTCCCCCACCTCCTCCCCCTCCCCCGGCTCCCCCCCTCTCATCCTCACTCGAACACGACGGGCAAGGCGGGGTGCCTCGCGACGTCCCCCTCGCGCACGTCCCCGATCCAATCGTCGTAACTCCACGCGTCCTCCGTGTGCGGGTCCTGCCGGCACTTCTCCCGCTCCAACCTCCTCGCGCCGTCCAAAAAGTAGCACACGCTCAGCGCGTGCCTCGGCGGGCAGTCGCTCGGCTGCGGCGGACTCCAGTGCAGGCACCACCCGTGGTGCGCGGTGAGATCGCCGAGGTCGAGGGGCTCGTACGACTCCACCTCGTACCCGCGCGCTGAGAGGTCCGCCATGCCCTCGAGCGTCTTCCAATACGGCAGCGCGAAATCGCGGTGCGATCCGGAGGCAAAGACCAGCGCCGCGTCGTCCTCCGCGAGCGGGCGAAGGGGAAGCCAGAGCGTGACGAACGCGTTCGTGTCCAGCGGGACCATGTTCGCGTCCGAGTGCCAGTGCGTCTCGCCGAACCCGGGAGGCTTGACGAAGACGCACGACTGGTACACCCGCACCCGGTCGCCCCGCGAGGAATCCGCGCCGAGCAGACTCGCCGCCACCGTCGCCAGCCGACGCGATAAGATGTACGAAGCCGCGGAGCGCCGACGAGGATCTTCCGGGTTCGAATCCCGCGAGGGGAGAGAGGGGGATTCCCGCGAGGAGGAGGATCCCGGCGAAGATTTGGATCCCGACGCCCCCGATAGACGCTCCGCCCCCGATACACACTCCGGGTCTTGAACGTCTTCCGCGTCGCGGTGGAGGTTGAAGGTTTGCAGGAAGCCGACGTCCTCCTCGCTCTCGGCGGCGAGCGCTTTCCTCGCGTCGTCGACGGATCGGATCGACGCGAGGTCGACGCGGGGGCACAGGACCTCGACGCGGTGTCTGTACGCCTCGAGCGTCCTCGCGTTCGTCTCCCGGATCAGAACCGAGACCATGTCCGCGGCCTCCTCGTGGGTCAGCACCCCGCGCACGCACGCGTGGCCCTTGCGCTCGAACGCGAGCTGCTCCTCGATCGTCGCCTCGCGGTCGCCCTCGCGAGGAAAGGCATCCGTCGCGACGCACAGGTCGTCGAACGAGGCGAGGTCGAACGAAGAGCGCCGGGATGAGGGTCGATCCGCGGGGGCGGCGCGGGAGGAGGAGGAGGCGGGGGAGCTCGGCGCGCCGGCGGCGCCCTCGCGCGCGGAGCCTCTCGAGGAACCGCGCCCGCCGCCGCCCGCCTTTTTTCCGCCGCCGCCCCTCCCGGCGCGCTTTTGGGGGTCCCCGCGTCCGCCGCCACCGCGACGCGCCGCGCCGCGTCCCCCGCGCCGCGCGGAGCCACCACCGCGCGAGGCGCCGGACGCGCGAGGCGCCGCCGCGAGCGCGACGAGCGCGACCGAGCGCATCGCGCGACGAGTGAGCGCCGCGCCGAGGACGATGAGCGCACGCGGGGAATCGATTCATCGAGACGTCTCGGACGATGTTGAGTCAAGATGAGCGCGACGCGCGCCGGCGACGACACATGCACTCATCAAATGCTCGTCGCGCGTGACGAAGTGCTGTCGAGAGAGAAAAAAAAATCCCCCTTCTTCCCTTTTGGTCGGGTCCCTCCCTCCGCTCTCACTCGTCCCACTCGTCCCACGCCATCCCCGCCCCCCCGCGGCTCGGGTCATCGCTCGTGAGGAGCCGCCACGCCCGCGTCGCCATCCACGCCCCGGGCTCCGCCGGGAGCGCCACGTCGAACACGCGACGAGAAGACTCCGCCTCCGCCGCCGCCGCTCGGGAAGGCGAAGACCACCCGCCGCCCCGCGACGCGCCCCCCGCCCCCCCTCCCCCTCCCCCTCCCCCTCGCGCGTGTTCGTCGCGTCCCCGTCCTCCCTCCCCCGCCTCCGCGCCCGTCGTTTCGCTCGCGACGGCGACGATGACGGCCATGACGGCGTCGGCGGAGGCGTACCTCGCGACGTCGACGCCGCTCGCGTCGATGCGCTCGTCGAAGCGCCGCACCGCCGCGCGCACCTCGGACACCGCCGCGCCGAACCGATCCGAGGAGGCGTTTGTTTCCGCGGCGGAGGCGGCGGCTTCGCCGCTCGCGTCCCGGTCGTCGGCGCTCCGGTTCGCCTCCGCCTCGAGGAGGTGGTCGAGGGCGTCCCGGCCGCGGAGGAGCGCGTAGACGATCTCCGGGTTTTTGCGAGTCCTCGCCGGATCGCGGAGCGTCGCCGCGAAGCACCCCTCCAGGAGAACCTTCGCGAGGTCCCCGACGACCGCCGACGGCGGAGGGTCGTCGAGGTCGAGGGGGGGCGATTGTTGAGGGGGGCGGAGCGTCGTCGCGCCGCCCCCCCCGTCATCGGTGGTTCCCCCTTCGGCGTCCCCCTGCGCTTCGGCCCTCCTCGTTTCCTCTTCGCTCAATACGCCTCTGCTGCGTATTCTCTCCTCCGCCTCCGCCTTTAAGTACTTTCCGCGTCTCTTGGCGAGGGCGTCGAGGAGCGACGCGAGTCGCTGCGCGGCGTGCGCGGCGACGCCCTCGAACGCGGGCGCCAGGTTCGCGACGGCGGCGACGGCGAGCGCGGCGACGAGGGTCTTCTCCCCGCGCTCGCGAAACCGCGACCCGTCCGACCTGCTGGACGAAGGACTCGTCGTCTCGGAGGGGGTACCGTTACCGTTACCGTTCGGAGGGGGGCCCGCGTCGGACGCCAGCGGGTCCGCGCCGCACCGCGCCGCCTTCGCGAGCGTCGCCAGCGCCGTGGACCCGAGCGAAAACGCCGACGCTTGGCGCTCGCGGTACCACGACACGTCAGGGGCGATTTCGCCGAACGAGCCGGAAGAACGACGAGTGGAAGCCGAAGCGGCGGAGGCGTCCGTCCTCCGCGCCTCCGGGGCTTTTTCTCTTTCTCTTTCTCTTTCTTCGTCGTCCCGGGAAAAGAGCGCCCCGGCGAACGCGGGCGAGCCCGAGAGCTTGAGAAACGCGGCGAGGGCGAGGACGTGGCCGCCGCCGAGCCCGCGGACCGGCGCGCCCTCGTACGCCGCGCGAAGAAGCGCCGCCGCGAGGGCTCTCTGCGCCCTCGCGTCCGAATCGGCGCGAAGCGCGAACTTCGAGAAGAACGAAGTGGGACGCCGAGCGAGCGAGCTCGAGCCGGACGCGAGCGAACCGGCCGCCTCGCCGCTCGGCTTCGGCTTCGGCGCCGTCAACAATCGGTGTAAGAGCATCGCGGCGCGGTCGTCGCCGCGGTGCACCCCGGCGCAGAGACTCCGCGCCAACGCGTCGAAATCGACGCGCGGAACGACGCGCTTGTTCTTCGACTCCTCGGAAGCCGAAGCGTCTTCGGAGGCGTCCTCCGCCGCGTCGAGCGCGTCGAGGAACGGGTTCTTCCCAGTGGGCGTTCTTTCGAGTGGTGCCCCCCCCGACGAGGACGCGCCCGTCGTCGTCGCATCCCCCTCAGCCGGCGGCGCCCCCAGGGTCAGGGCGAGGAGCGCCGACGCGAAGGCGTCGGCGGCGGGCGAGGGGTTCGGGAGGGCGTTCCCCCCGGCGTGTTTCGCCCCGTGCGGCCCCGCCCCGGGTCCCGCGTCCGCTCGGCTCGAGTCGGCGGCGAAGAAGGCGAACGCCGCCGCCGCGAGGCTCTTCCCGTCGGAGGCGGCGCCGAGCGGGTCGCGGGGGTGGCGTCCGGCGGGGCGCGTCGCGGCGACGACGGCACGCGAGGGGTCCGCGCCGGCGGGCGGGCGCTCCGCGA